>Ga0190272_10000268_pt1 | contig 30759 bp, 28 predicted proteins | sample Popmic504T_FD_133746 | JGI IMG/M metagenome (GOLD analysis project Ga0190272, IMG submission 133746) | Populus adjacent soil microbial communities from riparian zone of Shoshone River, Wyoming, USA - 504 T | ecosystem: Environmental > Terrestrial > Soil > Riparian zone | place: USA: Wyoming...
CCAGGATGAAGGGTTCGGCCACATTTTTCATCTCGATCGCCGTTTGCACCCGCGTTTCAACGCCGGCCTGCACCAGTTCACTTTGCAGCGCGAGGCCGTTGATTACCGTCGCCAGCATGCCCATGTAATCGGCCGTCGTCCGGTCCATGCCGCGATGGCTGGCCGATAAACCGCGCCAGATATTACCGCCGCCGATGACAACGGAAGTCTGGACGCCGAGGTCTTTCACCTCCTTGATGCGGAGGGCGATCTCGCGCACGATCTGCGGCGAAATATTTTCTCGTGCCCCGCGTTCACGGAGAGCTTCACCGCTTAGTTTGAGGACGATGCGCTTGTAGGCGGGCGCGGAAGATTCGCTCTGCATGGCCCGGTCATGTTCATCAGAACGCCAAGGCCTTGGGAAGCAAAATGCGTCATTCAACGCGCAGGGGCGTGGTGTGGCCGCGCAAAAATTCAGCCGCCTTCATCCGGCGCTTTCCTTCGAGCTGCACTTCCCCCAAGGACAGGGCGCCACCTTTCGCGGCTATCACGATTGAATCGTCGGACCGAATGACTTCACCCGCCGCACTCTGCGCGGCTGCCTCTACGCTCGCGCCAAAGATTTTTAGCTTCCGCTCGCGGCCCGCCGCATCGCGCAGAAGCGCAAACGCGCCGGGCCACGGGTCGAAAGCGCGAATTTTGCGCTCGATGAGCGCCGCTGGCTCCGACCAGTCAAGCCGCCCATCTTCGCGCTCGAGCTTGGGAGCATACGTGGCAATTGACGAATCCTGCGGAACCCGGGGAGCGTTTCCCTCGTGAAGGCGCGTCAGTGCGTCGTCCAGCGCCGGAGGGGCGATTTGCCCGAGCCGATCGTGGAGCGACCCACCGGTTTCGTCCGCCGTGATTTCAAGACGCGATTGCAACAGGATGTCCCCGGTATCGAGGCCTTCATCCATGTACATCACAGTTATTCCCGACTCCCGGTCGCCAGCCAGAATCGCCGCCTGGATCGGGGCCGCGCCTCTATGCCTCGGCAAAAGCGAGGCGTGCAAATTGAGGCAAGCGACTCGGGGAATTTCGAGGACGGATCGCGGAAGGATTTGCCCGTAAGCCATCACCACGATGACATCAGGCGCCAGCGCACGAATCTCCGCCACCGCCTCGTCGCCTTTGATGCGTGCCGGTTGGAAAATGGGAAGTGACTCGCCGGACATGGCCGCCTTAATCGGCGGGGCTGCAATCCGGAGGTCGCGGCCGGCTGGCTTGTCCGGCTGCGTGACCACCCCCACAAGCTGGTGCTGTGGCGAGTTCAGGAGCGATCGGAGAACGGGGATGCCGATTTCTCCGGTGCCAAGGAAGACGATGCGCATCGCGCGCTAGAGCTGGATCCGTTGCGCCGGGGCACGCCGCCGGGGGCGACGCGGCGCCGCTTGTTGCGCGAGCAATTTCTCGCCCGCGGTGACTTCGCGCTGGCCTACGGAAGAAGCGCAACCGGTGCAGAGATAGTCGTAGATCTCCTTGTCGGGCAGAATCAGCAGAAGCCGCTCGCGCACCGGCATCGCGGTCTTGCACTTCTCGCAGTAAAGGCTCGAGGCGGTGAAATTCTCAAACTGCTGCTGGCTCATTCGACCCATTCACTCCGTTCACGCTTTCGAGAATATGGAGCAAAACTTTCGCGGGCGGCTCCGTGGCGTCGATACAGGTGATCCGATCTTGCCCGTAGTAGCCGAGCACCGGTTTCGATTCTGTTTCGTACGTGGCCAACCGGCGATTAATCACCTCTTCATTGGCGTCATCGAGCCGATTGTCCTTCAAGGCCCGCTTCTTCAGCCGTTCGAAAAGGGCTTCGCGATTCGGGCAGGAAAGGTGGAAAACTTTCAGGACGTCGATCAGCTCGTCCATGATCTTAGCCTGGCCGACATTTCGTGGAATGCCGTCGAGCACCAGAATGTCGATGTCCGGCTTGAAAGAATGTCCGTTAACGGCCGCATCGATTTGCGCTTTCCAAAGTTCAACCGTGATCTCATCGGGCACGAGCTGGCCCTTGCTGGAGTATTCCAGGAAGGCGCGGCCGACTTTCGTGCGTGTGTCGATCGCGCGGAATACATCTCCACAGGCGCAATGAAAAAATCGCGGGATGCTGCCGAGGGTCCGGCCTTGCGTGCCTTTGCCGCTCCCGGGCGCGCCAAAGAGAATGTAGGTCTGGTATTTCATGGGAACCTTCAGTTATAGGACACAAACGCCGCCGGGCACAACCTCTCAAATGAAGCCTTCAGCGCGCGGACAGAATTTCACCGGCGCCCCAACGCGCAAGTCGCTCTATTTCGCCACGACAGGCTCGACGTTCACTCGACGTCCGGAACGATCGAAGCGCACCTGTCCGTCGACCAGCGCGAAGATCGTGTAATCGCGACCCAGCCCGACGTTCTTGCCGGGCAAAAACTTCGTGCCGCGCTGCCGGATGATGATATTGCCGGCGACGACCGCTTCACTGCCAAATTTTTTCACGCCCAGCCGCTTGCTGACGCTGTCCCGGCCGTTCTTGACGCTGCCTTGTCCCTTTTTATGTGCCATGAGATTAAGCGGTTTTTTCGGAGGCTTCTTCTGTTTTCGCCTTCTTTGCCTTGGAGGTTTTCCCGCCCAGGCTGATCCCGGTAATTTTGATGCGCGTCAGCTTTCGGCGATGCCCGACCGTCCGGTGATAACCCTTCCGGCGGCGATATTTGAACGCGATGACTTTCTTGTCCTTGCGTTGCTCGACCACCTCGCCCGTCACCGTGGCGCCTTCGATCAGAGGACTCCCATGCGTCAGCTTGTCGCCATCGCCGTGAAATAAGACGTCGCCAAAGGTCGTTTCCTTGCCGGCTTCTCCTTCAAGAAGATCCACATCGATAATGTCGCCCTCGGCGACACGATGTTGTCTGCCGCCTGTTTTGATAATTGCGTAAGCCATACGAGAAATACTTCGGGGGAAAAGCCGCGCAAATTCACACAGATGCGCCGCTTTGACAAGCGGAAAACCGGCCTTGCGGAAAGCTTCGATATCGCCGTCACGAATCCGCGCCGTTAATGACGATAGTGATCTCGCCCTTGGCTGGGCGCGCTTCGTAGTGCGCCAGCAGCTCAGCCGCCGTCCCTCGCCGGAACTCTTCGAACTTCTTCGTCAGCTCCCGGGCAACGCAAATTTGCCGGTCCGGCATCATCTCTACGCAAGCAGCGAGGGTTTTCATGATGCGATACGGCGATTCGAAAAAGACGGACGTCTCCTCCCGCGCCGCGGCCGCGCGCAGTTCGCGCTCCCGTTGACCACTCTTCACCGGCAGAAACCCGCGGAAACAAAATCGTTCCATCGAAATCCCCGAGCCAACCAGCGCAGTCAGGATCGCAGAAACACCGGGCACGATCGTGTAGGGAAGGTCGCGTTCGATGCATTTTCGAATCAGGCGCGCACCTGGATCGGAAAGACCGGGCATTCCTGCATCGGTGATCAGCGCGACATTTTCTCCCGCGGCCAGTCGCTCCGCGAGCTGTTCCGACCGCATCGCCTCATTGTGTTCGTGGTAACTTACGAGCGGTTTCCGAATCTCGAAGTGCCGGAGGAGATTCCCGGAATGTCGCGTGTCCTCCGCCGCGATCACGTCCGCTGATTTCAGCACCTCGAGTGCGCGCAATGTGATGTCGTCGAGATTGCCGATGGGCGTGGCGACGACATAGAGCATGCCAGATCATCCGATCATAATCCGCTTTGCGCCATCGAGTAAAGCCAGGTGAAGGGTGCAAAACGAATCCCGATAGGAGGACTACATGAGAATGCATATTTGTTTACTGGCGCTTGCGCCTTTTGCCATGCCTGGCTGTGTCGTGTATGAACCGGCGCCGGTGACGACGACGACGGTCACGCGAGAAGTTACCACGACGGGCCCGGTAACGGCGCCCGTTACGCGAGAGGTCGTGGTGACGCAGGCTCCGCCAGCCCTGCGGACGGAAATACAGACCGTTTCGCCGGGACCGACCTATGTCTGGACCAGGGGACACTGGGGCCGAATCTCAGGGCGTTATCAGTGGGTGCCCGGCACTTGGGTCGCGCGTCCAAGACCCGCGGCTGTTTGGGTGGAGGGACACTGGCAGCGACGCGGGGGCGGCTGGGTCTGGGTGCCCGGTCGCTGGCGGTAGGCGGGGCAAGGCTTGCGTTCGCCCAAAAATCCGACTGCTTCTATGAATTGATTGGTTGCCCAAACGGGGGGCGAAACTCCGGTGTGGTATCCGGGGCAAAGCCGTGGCGCATGATGTTTTCGGTGACGACGCGGGGGACCAGGAACTGGAGCAGATAATCGCCGCCGCCGGCTTTGGTTCCGCCGCCAGACATCTTGAATCCGCCAAAGGGATGGCGGCCGACAACGGCGCCGGTGCAGGAGCGGTTGATGTAAACGTTGCCCGCGACCAATTCCGCTTTGACCCGCTCGATGTTGGCCGGGCTGCGGGAAAAGAATCCCGCGGTCAACGCGTAGTCGGTGTCGTTCGCGACGCGGATGGCTTCATCTAGGTCGCGTACACGGATGACGCTTAAGACCGGTCCAAAAATCTCTTCGCACGAGAGGCGCATCGTCGGTTTCACATTGGTGAAAATCGTCGGTGGGACGAAAAAGCCTTCGGGCGGCACATTTCCCTGGAAGGCGAGGGTTGCTTCCTTTTTCCCAGCTTCGATCGTCTCCAGCATACGACGGTAGGCCGTCTCATCGATGACGGGGCCCACCACAATGCCCGGCGTTTCGGGATTGCCGACCCGCAGGCTGGCGGCCGCTTCGACCAACCGTTTGATGACGCGGTCGTAATTCTCGTCGAGGACGATCAATCGTGAGCATGCGGAACACTTCTGGCCCTGGTAACCGAAGGCGGAATAAATCGCATCGACGATCGCCTCGTCGAGATCGGCGTCAGAATCGATGATGACGGCGTTCTTGCCGCCCATTTCGCAAACGACGCGTTTCAATTCCAGTTGGCCCGGCAGAGTCTTGCCCGCGCTCTCCCAAATCCGAAGCCCCACTTCGCGCGAACCGGTGAACGCGATCATATGGACGTCTTTGTGATCGACCAGATGCTGGCCGATGACCCGGCCTTTGCCGGGCAGGAAATTGAGGACGCCGGGCGGCACCCCCGCTTCCTCAAACATTTCCATCACCATCGCGCCGCAAACGGCGGATTGTTCCGCCGGCTTCATGATCACGGTGTTGCCCGTGACCAGGGCGGCGGAAACCATACCGGTCAGAATCGCCATGGGAAAATTCCAGGGAGCGATGACGAGCGCGACGCCCCGCGGCCAGTAATGCTGATAGCTTTCTTCGCCGGGCACGTGCTGCGTGAGCCGCGGCAGACCGCGCACGCGCATCTGTTGCGCGTAAAAGAGCAGGAAATCGACCGCCTCGCGGATATCGCCGTCGGCTTCGGCCCACGGTTTACCCACTTCGAAAACTTCGAGGGCGGAAAGTTCGAAGCGGCGGCGGTCCATGATGGTGGCCACGCGCTCGAGTAATTCCGCGCGGTGCTCGATGCTGACGCGGCACCAATGATCGAAAGCCTTTCGAGCGGCGGCGACGGCGGCTTCCGCCTCCGGAATTCCAGCTTCCGCCACCGCGCCGACGACTTGTTTCGGCGAGCTGGGATTGATCGAGTCAATCAGGCTATCGGTCCAAATCTTTTTGCCATCGATAACAATGGGATATTTCTGCCCCAAACGGCCACGCACTTCGCGGAGCGCGGTATACATTTTCTCCTGGCTGATGGAGTGGACGAAATTTACGAGCGGCGAGTTTTCGTAGGTGTCCCCGGGCGGAGTTTCGAGCGTGGCGCCGTTGCGAGATTGGGCGGCGTGAGAGGATTCGACGGACGCCACGGCGGACGTCCCTCCAATTAAGGTTTTTGGATCGCGGAGGAGCTGTGTCGCAGAAGCTTTGTCGGAGAATTTCGCTTTCAGAAATCCTTCGTTCGAGGTGTTCTCGAGCAAACGCCGGACAAGATACGACATACCGGGGAGCAACTCGCCCACCGGACAATATTCGCGAACGCGATAACCCATCTCGACCAACGCGCGTTTGATTGGACCCGCCATTCCATAAAGCAACTGGAATTCGAAGCGACTCTTGTCGATCCCGAGTTGCTCGGCATAGGCCTGCGCGTGCGCGATGCTGCGAACGTTGTGCGATCCGAAAGCGGCCGTGACGATTGATTCGTTGTCGAGCAGGATGCGTGTGCATTTTTCGAAACAGGCGTCGCTTTCCGGCTTTTGCAGGAAAACCGGACAGCGCCAGCCGTTCTGCGCCGCCTTGATCTTCTCGTAATCCCAGTAGGCGCCTTTGACGAGCCGGACGGTGAAGCGCGTTCCCCGTGCGCGACCCCAATCGAGCAGATCACGCAAATCGCGCTCGGCGTCACGCAGGTAAGCTTGAATGACGATTCCGGCATGGGGCCAGTCCTGGAATTCGGGTTCGGCGAAAAGCGTTCGGAAAAGCTCGAGCGTGGTGTTTTTGTGCGCGTAACTTTCCATGTCGAAATTCACGAAGGCGGCGACTTCGCGTGCGCGCCGCAAGATGGGCCTCAACTTCGGGGCGAGATGGGCGATCGCGTCCTCGGGATCGGCCGGATTCATCTGCGAATAGAGCGCGGAAATTTTCACGGAAACGTTCACAACCGGAAAGAGCCCTTCATTCTTGCCGAGTGGATCAGTCCAGCCGCGGGTTTGTTGGGCCAGTCCGTCGAGCAGATGAAAACAGCGCGCGGCGTATTCATCCGCTTCTTGTTCGCTTACGACCGCTTCCCCCAGCAGATCGACCGTGAATCCGATCCTTTCCTTCCGCCGCTTGCGCAGCATTTTCATGACGTCATCCGGATTTCGCCCGGCAATGAATTGCCGCGCCATGCCTGAGACGTTCCAGCGCAGAATCGGCGCTGTGAGCCAGGGAAAGATGCGCGCCGCACGGAGGCCGGTGTCCAGGAACGGCACGAAGCCGTTTCGCATATCCGCGAAATATTCCTCCAGATGCTGGACGATATCGCGGGAGCTGCGGAGCGAGGCGAGCACGTCGACGAAGCGGAACATTTGCACCTTGAAATGCTCGTCCCGCATGGAGAACGCCATCATCCGCTGGTAAAAGCCGGCTTTGGAGAAAATGGATTCGGGATTGCGGTCGACCAGCTCGAAAATCCGCTCGCCCCGCTGCTCGATCTCACCTTGCAGAGAACTCATGGGGCGATACTAACGCCGCCGCTGAAATTGGGCAAAGCCGATCCTTGCACCATGGAAATTACGGCGGAAAAGATTTTACGCTCATTAAGGCTTTCTTCTACGAAATGATCATGACGGGAGGGACCTATCGATATGAAACTCAAAGAGCGAATCGAGCAGGAGGGAGCTACGGGGTATATTTTGCTGTGGCTCTTGGGAATACCGATTCCGATTCTAATTCTCTTTTTTCTGCTCCGCGGTTGCACATAGGATTTTGGGTCCGCGAGCAGAGGAGGCTGCCTGGCGGAATACGACGTAACAATCGGAATTCCGGCCAGGCACTCTTTTATCCGGGACGCGCACTTTCGGATCCGGGTTTGCCCCGCGGCCGGAAGTCGGGTAGGAAATTTCGCGATGGCCGCCGCGACCGACCGACACCAATTCTCGAGCGACAACACAGCGGCGATTTGCCCTGAGGCCTGGGCGGCTCTGGCGGAAGCAAACGCTGCAAATGTTGCCTCGTACGGAGAGGACAAATGGACCCGGCGCGTTTTCCAGCGCGTGCGCGAGATCTTCGAAACCGACTGCGAGGTGTTTCTTGTCTTCAACGGAACGACGGCAAACGCGCTGGCGCTGGCCCAACTTGGCCGATCCTTTCACAGCGTCATTTGCCACGAGCAGGCCCACATCGACACGGACGAGTGCGGGGCTCCCGAATTTTTCTCCGGTGGCTCGAAGCTCCTTCCGGTGCCGGGCGCCAATGGAAAGTTGGACCTGGCTCAGTTGGAAGCGACGATTTTGCGGCAACAGCAACACGGGGTGCATTCGCCGAAGCCCCAAGTCATCAGCATTACCCAGGCAACCGAGCTGGGGACGATTTATCGGCGCGATGAGATCGAGAGAATCGCGGAGTTTGCGCGCGAGCGGTCGCTCTTCCTGCACATGGATGGCGCGCGCTTTGCCAATGCCGTCGCGGCGCTCGATTGTGCGCCAAGGGTGATCACCTGGGAGGCAGGCATCGATGCCCTTTGCTTCGGGGGAACAAAAAATGGGACGCCCGCCGGCGAGCTGGTCATATTTTTCAAAAAAGAACTGGCGCTCGAATTCGAATACCGCGCAAAACAGGCGGGACAGCTTGCGTCGAAAATGCGCTTTCTCGCCGCTCCGTGGGCAGGTCTGCTGAGTAACAGCGTTTGGCTGGACAATGCGCGCCGAGCGAACGAGCGCGCGAGGACGCTGGCGGATAAGTTGACCGCTGTGTTGGGAGTGAGTCCGGTGTTTCCGTGCGAGGCGAGTGCTGTTTTTTTGCGCATACCGGAGCAGATCGTCAGGCGGCTTCATGACCGCGGCTGGCATTTTTACAAATTCATCGAACCCGACATTTATCGGTTGATGTGTTCCTGGTCGGTCACGGAAAAAGACATTGAAGATTTCATCGACGACGTGAAGAGCAGCGCTGAACTGCCACGCTCAGATGATGAAGAAATTCTCTGGCAGCGGCCCTGATGCCAGCTAAGAGTAACTCGGTGAAAACCGGTCGGCAGATTCTGCTCTTGGGAACGGTCCTTCTCAGTGGCTGTGGAGGAGGGCCCGATCCGTCGGAGACATCGTTCCGCGTGATTGATGCGCCGGCTAATTACGTGCAAGGCCCGCCTGGCCCATCAGAAACAAGGACGACCACCAGGACCACCACGACCGTGTTGTCGGATGCAGTCACTCCCGGTCGGACTGTAAATGTGGCGCCGAAAAACAGGGAACCGCAACCTCGGCAAACCACGGCCCAGACTCAGCCGGCTCCCGCTTCCAGTCCGAAATCTTCGCCCAGTCCGGCGCCGCGCAGCGTTACCGCCCCGGCCGCATCGCTCCCCACGGCCAAGGCCGTGCCCGGCAAACCCGGCTACGTCTTTAGTCCGTACGATCCGAACGGCGGCTATGTCGACGTGACCGGCTTCACCGCTGGCAGCAAGGTAAAGGATCCTTATTCGGGCAAGATTTTTCTCGTTCCGTAGAGAATTTCGTCTCACATCTGGGTGTGACTTAGGCGGGCGAATATTATTACTGATTACCGGTAACAATCTGATAGGGGTTAGCACTCTGCGTATGGTTTCTGCTATTGAGAGTAGGTAAGCCTCCTCGGCCCATTTTCGTTTTTGTCGTGAACAACTTGTCTACTTTCATAAAAATGGATGTTCCACGGCGCGCCGTGAAGTTCGGCCTAGTGGCGATTACCGCCGCGATTGCCGGATTTTCGACGACCGCGCCCGGCTATGTTCTTCACGGCCGGAGTTGGCCGACCGGCACCGTTCTGATTTTACAATTGAGCTTGGGGAACCCCAGCTTCCCGCTTCAGGACGGGAGCGCGTCCTACAATGCCGCCGTGGTGCCCGCGGCAACCATGTGGGGCCAGAACATCCTGCGCGTCCAGATTGCCAACGTCCCGGACTCACCTGTTCCTGCCTCATCTGGCGATCAGCTGAATTCAGTCGTTTTCGCCAACAATGTTTTTGGCCAGCCCTTCGGCGGGAGCACGGTCGCTGTGACCTATTACAGGTATACGGGATCGACCATGGTTGAAGCGGATATCCTGTTTAATCGGGCCTACAACTTTGACTCTTATCGCGGTCCGCTCCAATTCCCCGGTCCTGGGCCGGCGATCGTGGATATCCGGCGGGTTTTCCTGCATGAGCTCGGGCACGGACTCGGCCTCGGACACCCGGACTCCGGCGGGCAGCAGGTGGTGGCGGTGATGAACTCCATGATGAGCAATCAGCACGTGCTGTCGGCGGACGATATCGCGGGTGGACAATTTCTCTACGGCGCCCCTTCGGGCCCACCAACGCCTACTCCTACACCGTTCCCTACTCCGCCTCCATCCTCTCCCAGTCACCTCGCCAATATCTCGACCCGGATGAGAGTCGGCGTGGGTGACAACGTTCTTATCGGCGGTTTCATGGTTAGAGGAACGCAGCCAAAGAAGCTGATCTTGCGCGCCATCGGGCCGTCACTCGCCTCCCTTGGCCTGCCGAACGCCCTGACCGATCCGATCCTGGAATTGCATGGTTCGTCCGGCGTAATCGCCGCCAACGATGATTGGTCAACCGGCGCGCAGACGGCGGAAATCCTGGCGAGCGGCCTGGCCCCTACCACTCCTCTCGAATCGGCGATTATTGCCACAGTCTCGCCGGGAAATTACACGGCCGTCGTGAGTGGATATAATGGGGGACAAGGCATCGGTTTGGTAGAGGCGTACGAGTTCGATGGTAACGCGACGAGGCTGGTCAATATTTCAACGCGCGGCCGGGTAGGGACCGGAGATGAGTTGATGATTGGTGGCCTGATCGTTCAGGGGAGCGCTTTGAAACGAGTCATTGTCCGGGCCTTGGGGCCCTCGCTGGCCGGGGGATCGATCCCGATCGAGGGGGTGCTAGGGGATCCGAATCTGGCTTTGCATGACGGGAACGGCAATCTGCTGGCTGAGAACGACGATTGGAGCAATAGCGCGCAGGCGGGCGAAATCATTGCGACCACCATACCGCCCTCTAACAATTTGGAGTCGGCCATTATCGCGACCCTGGGTCCGGGGATTTGTACCGCGATCGTGCGTGGCGTGAACAATACGTCCGGGGTAGGGTTGGTCGAAGTTTACGATCTCGATCCCTGATCTCATGAGCAAACGCTCTCGATTTTGCGCAAAAGCCGTGCGAACTTCGGCGCTGCGCTTGCCCAAATATCGTAAGAATGAACTCCCGCTTATGAAACTGCTTCGCTCTCTTTTTCTGCTGTCGTGCGTCGGACTTGCCCTCGTGACCGCTCGCGCCACGACGGTCATTCCGCCGACTTTCGATCAACTCGTCGGCGATGCCGAGGTCATCTTCCAAGGCACGGTCACGGACACACGTTCGGAGTGGATGGGTGGAGGCGCGCAACGCCACATCGTGAGCTATGTCACTTTCAGGGTCGAAGATGCGATCAAGGGCGCGGCTGGAAAGAGTTACACCATCCGCATGCTCGGAGGAACCGTGGGTAACGAAACCCAGGAAGTAGCCGACGCGCCCAGATTCAAAGTGGGCGATCGCGACATACTTTTCGTGGAGCACAATAACAGCCAGTTCATCCCGCTCGTCGGGATCATGCATGGGCGGTTCCGCGTTCAAACCGACGCAGGAGGCCGCGAAATTATCGCAAAGGACAATGGCGCGTCGCTCGCAAACGTGGCAAAACTCGGCGCAGATGAGGAAGCCGCTGGTGTTGGGCCGGCGCTCTCGGCAGCCGATTTTAAATTGGCGATTCGCCAAAAACTGTCTCAGCTGGGAAGGTAAGAGAGGGTCGGCGCGCGCGCTGACCGAATCCGACGCCGCCTGGCGATCTCTAGCGGTTTCCGTCTTCCTGCCGCGTTTTTTCGACCTCGCGGGTCACCTTTGCAGTGGTGTCGAGCGCGCGCTTGGCCCAATTATGTTCGCTCACTGGGCGTGGCGTCGAACTTGGCGGAGCAGCGGCCAAGGCGGCTTCGGCCTTGTGCTCGCGATGCTTTTGCACCAGGAAAACGCAGCCCAGAGCGCCCGCGAGAAATAATATGAGAGCGGTTCGCATGCGCAAAATCAGAGCAGGCTGCGAGCCAGGGGGCCCGTTGCCGGGGGGTTGCGCTGATGGTAGGTAACGAGATGATCGCCCGGCATCCGTTGCGCAATGCGCTTCTCGCGCTCGCCTTGATCATCGGCCTGGCGCAGTCCGGTCGTGGGCAAACTTACGAGGGACGCGAGCTGGTTCAGGCCCAAATGATGGCGGAGGCTACCGCTATTGTTCCCGGCGAGCCCATCACGGTCGGGGTGCTTCTGCGCATGGTGCCCCACTGGCATACGTATTGGAAATTCCCCGGCGACGCTGGTCTTCCGACCGAGATCAAATGGGATTTGCCGCCTGGCTGGAAAGTCGGCGACATCCAATGGCCGATTCCGCTGAAACTAAAGGAGCCCGGTGATATCCAGATCTACGGTTATCACGATGAAGTTTTGCTCATCCAGGAGCTGACTCCGCCGGCAACTCTCACGGAATCGACGGTGAAACTGTCCGCGCAAGCGAACTGGCTTGTCTGCGAAAAGATCTGCATTCCGGGTGGAGCCGAGATTCAGCTCGAACTCCCTGTCGCAGATCAAAACGCGCCCGCAAACGAGGAGCTATTCGCACGCTTCCGGCGCTCGGGTCCGCAAGAGTGGCCCGAGAGCAATGTGGCCAGCGCCAGTTGGTCGCGCAGCGGGTCTGAGCTGGCGCTCGCCGTCGAAAGCGCCGCGCTGGCGAATTATCCGGTCGTCGATTTTTTTCCGCTGCCGGACGAGAAGGTAGTGGTGGGGCATCCTCAGGTAGAACGCGGGACCGCCGGGAAGATCACGTTTCGCGTGCCGATTGAGACCCAGGATCCAAAATTATCTTCGCTCAACGGCATCGTCGTCTTTGGTCAGGATGCGAACGGTGCGAGCCGCAACGCGTGGACGCTGAGCCGGAAGGGCCCCGCGCCGGCTGAAATCGGTGCGTCTCCCACGTCCATTGGCCTAGTCGAATCCCTTCTCTACGGATTTCTCGGAGGATTCATTCTCAACCTGATGCCGTGCGTTTTGCCCGTCATCTCGCTGAAGATTTTCGGATTCATCCAGCACGCCGGCCAGAGCCGGGGCCGCATCTTGCGAAGCGGGCTCGCGTTTATCGCCGGAATTTTCGCCTGGTTCGTCGGACTTGCGCTTTTGCTCATCGTCTTGAAATCGCTCGGCCGCGAAATCACCTGGGCCTTCCAATTCACGAATCCCTACTTCGTAGTTTTCATGAGCGCGGTGGTGCTCGTTTTCGCGCTAAATTTATTCGGCGTTTTCGAAATCTCACTTCCCCAAAGCGCGAATCGCGGCTTGCTCGGCTGGACCGCGGGGGAAGGCGACGCCGGTTCGTTTTTCCAGGGAGTTTTCGCCACCGTCCTGGCGACGCCGTGCACAGCACCCTTTCTTGGGGCGGCCCTCGGGTTCGCCTTTACGCAACCGGGCTGGGTAATTCTGGTCATGTTCCTCGCCATCGCCGCGGGCATGAGCTCGCCTTATTTTCTGCTTTCCGCGCAACCCGCCTGGCTTCGCCTGCTGCCGAAGCCCGGCGCCTGGATGGAACGCGTGAAACAACTGATGGGTTTCTTCCTCCTCGCGACCTTGCTCTTTTTGCTTTCGGTCATCGGCGCGCAGCGCGGGGTCGAAGCGATCATCTGGACTTCCTGTTTCTTGCTGGCCTTGAGCCTCGCCTGTTGGGTCAAAGGCTCCTTCATTATCCCTACGGCTTCGTCCACGGCTCGGCTCGTCGCACTCCTGCTCGTGCTCGTGCTCGTGATTGGCAGCGGCCTTTATTTCGGAGAAAAGTTCAAGGACACGACGATCCCCTCCGGCGAGGCGCCACTCGCGGGCGACTGGCAACCGTTTACGCCCGAGCGTCTTCAGAGCGAGATCGATCAGGGCCGCACCGTCTTCGTCGATTTCACTGCAGCCTGGTGCCTGACCTGTAAATTCAACGAATCGACCGTGCTCGAAAGCGATGCGGTTCGAGAGGCCTTTCAGCGCAAGGGGATCGTCAAGATCAAAGCCGATTGGACGAACGCCGATCCCGCGATCACGAAAATCTTGAACCAATTTAACCGTCCGGGTGTCCCATTGTATGTGCTCTACCCGGCAGGCAAAGCTCCCATTGTCTTTCCGGAGTTGCTCACGCAAAGCATGATCCTGGAAAAATTGGAAACCATCACACCTCAAATTGCTGCTGAATAAGATATGAAGACAAAACTCCTGCTTACCGCCCTGACCTGCCTCGCTTCGACCGCTCTTTTCGCCGCCGATTCACCGGCGGTTGGCGCGGCCGCGCCCGATTTTTCCGTCACCGATTCCAAGGGCAAGACCCAGTCCGTTTCCCAATACAAAGGCAAGACCGTCGTCCTCGAGTGGTTTAATCCTGGCTGCCCCTTCGTGGTGAAGCATTACGGAAGCGGCAATATGCAGAAGCTGCAGGAAGAGTTTACCGGCAAAGGCGTCGTCTGGCTGACGATCGATTCCTCCGCTCCCGGAGAGCAAGGCCACCTGACTGCGGAGCAGGCGGAGAAGCAGATCACCGAATGGAAAATGAAATCGAGCGCCCTCCTCCTTGATCCCGATGGCAAAGCCGGCCACACCTATGGCGCGAAGAACACGCCCCACATGTTTGTCATCAGTCCGGAAGGTAAAGTGATTTACCAGGGCGCCATTGACAGCAAACCTTCCCCGAAACCCGAGGACATCGCCAGCTCAACCAACTACGTGAAAGTCGCGCTCGACGAATCGATGGCCGGCAAGCCCGTTAGTAACGCCAGCACCAAGCCCTATGGCTGCTCGGTGAAGTATAAATAATGCGGGACGCCCGCCAAAGAATCCCACTTCGAACATAAGGCCCGCGACGGCTGTGCTTATCTCGTTACGCGACTTATGCGTCCGACGGCCGAAAAGAACCAAGGAGCAAAACGAAACCCATGAACACAACCACAAGCGAAAACAGCGCTGTCGCCCTGCTCACATTTATGTTTGCCGTCGGGCTGGCCGCCTTGCCCGCAAAATCCATTGCGGCCGACTCAGAGAGCAAGGAGCACAAACCGTCTATTGTCCAGGCGTCGGAGATGCAGTGGACGGACAGTCCGGCTTTACCGGCAGGAATGAAGGTCTGCATTCTTTATGGCGACATGAAGAAGGCAGAGCCCATCGGATTCCGCATCAAGATTCCTGCCGGAGGCATTATCGCTCCTCACACGCACCCCGTGCATGAAAGGGTGACGGTTATTTCCGGAGCGTTCGCTATGGGCGAGGGCGAAAAGTTCGACAAGGCTGTGCTCAAAGAGATGCCGGTGGGCAGCGTGGCGGTTTTCCCGAAGGGTTGTCCGATGTTCGGTTTCGCAAAGGAAGAGACGATCATCCAAGTGAACGCTGAGGGCCCGTGGGGCATCACGTATATCAACGCCGCCGACGATCCGCGGAAGAAATAAGCGCGAGAAAGTCGCGTTACCATCGATGAAGTCGACGGCACGAAGCTCTGGTTGCCGATTTCTCCAATGAGAATCGTCGAATTTGCCTTCGTCGTGTATCCCGGCACGGATCTGGCGCGGTCCCGCGCCTTCTATGAGGGCGTTCTCGGGCTTGCCGGCACGTCCAAGAGTATCGCTGACGGATTCTGGCTCGAATATGAAATTGGGCCTCACACGCTCGCGATCGGCAAAGAGCCATTTCTCAAGCCATCGGGCGACGGTCCCCACCTTGCGCTGGAAGTCGACGACTTCGACAAGACGATAGAGCATCTCAGGCAGCACGAAGTCCAATTCGCCCTTGAGCCCTTCGACATGCCCGGCTGCAGGGCAGCGATCGTCCTGGATCCCGACGGGAATAAACTCGGCATTCACAAACGAAAAACATAGCCTTTGTTTGTCCGGCTCTGCGACTTGGGCGAAGGCTTTCTCCGCCGCAGTGCATTGGGCGAGCGGACGCAGGCGTAATGCCCGGGTCGGCTTTCAACCGTTCGACAGTTATTTCGCGTAGGAACGCGAGGCCAGCCGCAGAATCGATAGCGGCGTGATGCGGACGAGGAACATCGCCAGTTTCATAATCAAACCTGGAATGACGAGTGGACAATCGCGTTCAATCGCGGCTAGTCCATCGCGCGCGACTGCTTCGGCGGAGACGCGGACAAATTCCGGACTCCGGTCGCCTCTGGCGCCGGGCCGCGTTGCGACTTGGGTGAATTCGGTGGGCACCGGGCCGGGGCAAAGCGACGTCACGGTTACACCGGTGCCGCGCAGCTCGGCGCGAATCGCTTCGGAAAAACTGGTGACGTACGCTTTCGTTGCCGCATAAACCGCAAATCCTGCGATGGGAAGGAAACCCGCCGTGGAGCTGACGTTAAGAATGGCGCCGCGCTTTCGCGCGACCATTCCGGGAAGCACCAACCGCGTCAATAGCGTCAGGGCAGTGACATTCACGGCCAACATTTCTTTCACGCGCTGAGGTTCACTGGTCGCAAACATCCCCAAATCGCCGAGCCCGGCGTTGTTGATCAAGAGATCGACCGAGATCTTTTCGCGCTCGAGCCAGTCGGATAAATCGATCACCGCGCGTTCGTCGGACAAATCTGTTTCCCGAACCTGGACGTTCAAGTTTGGGTTGCGTCCGGTGAGTTCGTCGCGGAGTTCTTCCAGCCGATCGCGCCGGCGCGCGACCAGGAGGAGCGAGCTGGCGCGGCCCGCTAGCTGACGCGCGAATTCACGGCCGATACCGGCGGAAGCGCCGGTGATCAGCGCATTCGAACCGTCGATTTGGAATTGGCTCATTTTTCTCGCAGAACCGGCTCGAGCGTCCGCCAAACCAGATCAGCCATGACCCGGTGCCCGGCTGCGGTTGGATGAATGAGGTCCGGTTGATTGAGATCGCGCTGACCCCCAACGCCTTCGAGGAGAAATGGGATCAGCACGGCGTTGTTTTCTCGCGCCAGCTCGGCATAGACGCGCTGAAAGTTGGCCGCGTATTCTGCTCCCAGGTTTGGCGGAATCTGCATCCCGGCGATGACAATCTTGACGGTCGGATTTTTCGCCTTCGCCTTGTCGATGATCGCCTGGAGGTTGGCTTTGAGCGATTTTACTGGCTGCCCCCGCAAGCCGTCGTTTCCTCCGAGGGCGATCACAAGCACGTCGATGGAACGCTGAAGCAACCAGTCCGTCCGACGGAGCGCGCCGGCGCTCGTATCGCCACTCAAGCCGGCGTTCTGGACCTCGAAAGGCAAGCCCGCCGCGCGAATTTTTTCCGCGATCAACGCCGGGAAAGCCTCGGTTGGTGGCAGGCCCAGGCCAGCGGTCAGGCTGTCGCCGAGAAAAACCACGGTTTTCGTCGGTAATGGCTTCGTGGTCTGGCCGAAAATTGTTGCCGAAAAAAGGCAGAGGCTGAGCGCAATTCCGTAAATTGCTGGCATCGTTTTCCTCATGCGCGGCGAGTCATGTTCGCGTAAGCAAGTCGAACCCGCATCCACCGTCAATGACAGCATTCTCCATCCTCGAAGTTCAACGCCTGACCAAGACCTATCCAACCGGCGCAGGAAAATTGACTGTGCTCAAGGATATTTCCTTTGTGCTACCTGCGGGCGGCACCTGTTCGATCCTTGGCCCATCGGGCAGCGGGAAGACCACCTTGCTCGGACTCTGTGCCGGGCTCGACCGGCCAACGTCCGGTTCGGTCCTCTTGAATGGAATCACTCTCGGCGAGGCGGGTGAAGACGAGCGCGCCCGCATCCGCAACGAACACGTCGGATTTGTTTTTCAAAATTTCCAACTCATCCCAACGCTGACCGCGCTCGAGAACGTGACCGTTCCAATGGAGTTGCGCGGCGACCGAACCGCCCGCCAGCTGGGCCTGGATTTGCTTCAGCGGGTCGGGCTGGCCGGGCGCGTCGATCATTTTCCGGCCCAGCTTTCCGGCGGCGAGCAACAGCGCGTCGCCCTGGCCCGCGCTTTTATTAATCGGCCCAAAATCCTCTTTGCCGATGAGCCGACCGGCAATCTCGACGCCGAGACGAGCAGCGGAATCATCGAGATCATGCTCGATCTGAATCGCAGCGCTGGGACTGCGCTTGTTCTGGTCACGCACGATCCAGACGTGGCCGGTCTGACGCAGCGCACCATTCGACTTCGCAACGGGGAATCGGTTTAGCCTCCCATGATCTCTTCGTTCGTTTGGAAAATGGCGTGGCGGGACAGCCGGTCGAGCCGGAGGCGGCTGCTCCTCTTTTCGATCTCGATCACGCTGGGGATCGCGGCGCTCGTCGGGATCGGATCGTTTCGTCACAGCCTTTCTCAGGCGATCGACGATCAGGCGCGCAGTCTGATCGGCGCCGATCTGGTGGTCGCGTCGAACCGGCCCTTTACCCAGGAGGAGGGAGCGCTCTTGCAGTCATTAGGCGACCCGCAGGCTCGGGAAACCCGTTTTTCCAGCATGGCCGTCTTTCCACGCAGCGATTCCACCCGCCTCGTGCAAGTCCGTGCCCTGGGCGGCGGCGATTTCCCCTTCTATGGCGCCATCGAGACGTCCCCCGTGTCAGCCATAGTTAATTTCCGCGCAGGCGGGGGCGCCCTCGTCGACGAAAGCCTTCTCCTTCAATTCCGCGCCCAAGTGGGCGACCCGATCAAGATCGGGGACATGGAATTCACCATCGCGGGCGCGCTGAGAAAGATGCCAGGGGAAGCTTCGGCCGCCGGGACGTTTGCGCCGCGGGTCTACATTCCGCTGCAAAACCTCGCCGAAACCAATCTCCTCAAGGCGGGCAGCATCGCGCGCTACCGGGTTTACGTGAAGTTTCCCGATGGGACCGATGTGGGGAAACGGATCGAGATTCTTGCGCCGCAAATCCAGCGGCTTGGTCTCGAATACGATACAGTCGCGAAGCGCAAGAGAGACCTCGGCACGTCGCTGGAAAATCTCTACCGCTTTTTGAATCTGGTCGGTTTCGTCTCGCTCCTGCTCGGGGCAGTTGGTGTGGCCAGTGCGATCCAGGCCCACCTCCAGCAGAAAACCCGGACGGGCGCGATCTTGCGCTGTTTGGGAATGTCGTCGCGCGGAACTGTATTTGTTTACCTTCTACAAACCGCGGCCATGGGTCTGGTGGGTGCGACCACCGGCGCGGCTCTCGGTGTTGCAATGCAGCGGATTTTCCCCCGCATTCTGAAGACATTCTTGCCGCTCGAGATCCCGACCGCGATCGCCTGGGAACCAATCATCCAGGGCGTCCTGATCGGCTTTGCGATTTGCATTTTGTTTGCGCTACCTTCGCTGCTCCGGTTTCGGCGTCTGTCGCCGTTGCGTGTTTTCCGGGCCGATGTCGACGTCGAACCGCATTCAACCGGACGCGATCCAATTCTTTGGCTCGTTTATGGGTTGATCGTGGCCGGCGTCACCGGTTTCGCCATCTCGCAAACGGACACATTGACCAAGGGATTGGTCTTCACCGCCGCGCTCGGAGTAGCGGTCGCGATCTTTGCGGGCGTGGCCAAATTATTGATCGCCGGCATTCGAAAGTTTTTCCCTCACGGCTGGAGTTTCGTCTGGCGGCAGGGGCTGGCGAATCTCTACCGTCCAAACAATCGCACGCTTCTGCTTACACTTGCACTGGGTCTGGGCACTTTTCTCCTGTTGAGTCTTTATCTCAGCCGGGAGGTCCTGCTCGCGCAGTTCCAATCCGTCGGGACGAAGACCCAGGCGAACATTTTCCTTTTCGACATTCAGCCCGATCAAAAAATTGACGTGGCCGACATCGTTCGATCAGCGGGCATGCCGATCATACAGGAAGCGCCGATCGTGACGATGCGGCTGACCGGGATCAAGGGACGCAAGACGACCGACATTCTGGCGGATCCGCAGCGAAAAATTGAGACCTGGGCCTTACATCGCGAATATCGCAGCACTTTTCGGGAACAATTATCGGATACGGAAAAAATCACGGCGGGCCGCTGGATCGGGCGAGTCGATTATCGTCCGGGCGACGCGGTCCCGATTTCGCTCGAGAAGGTGCTCGCGGAAGACTTTAACGCCACGATCGGTGACGAGCTGATCTTCGACGTGCAGGGCATCCCGATCAAAACCACCATCGCCAGCCTGCGCGAGGTCGACTGGAAACGATTTCAGACGAACTTCTTTGTGGTCTTTCCCGCGGGAGTTCTCGAAAACGCGCCCACGTTCCACGTCCTCGTCAGCCGGGTCGAGACTCCGGCTGATTCCGCGAAACTCCAGAACGCCGTGGTTGCGAAGTATCCCAACGTCTCCGCGATCGACCTGACTTCGGTGATCCAGACGGTCGATTCGATTCTAGACAAGGTGGCCCTTGTTATCCGGGTGATGTCGCTTTTCACCGTCGGTGCCGGGATCGTGGTTTTGGCGAGCACGATTTGGAGCGGCCGTTACCAGCGCTTGCAGGAAAGCATTCTGCTCCGCACGCTTGGGGCGTCGCGCGTGCAAATCTGGAAAATCCTGTGCGCGGAGTATTTCCTGCTCGGCGTTTTTGCCAGCGCGACGGGGATTATCCTGGCCGTGGGGGCAAGCTGGGCACTGGCAAAGTTTGTTTTCAAACTTACCTACGCGCCGTCACCCTGGCCGCTGCTGGTAACGGCCGCCTCGGTCAGCCTGCTCACGGTCGCGATTGGCCTGATCGCAAGCCGCGGCGTGGGAAGCCGGCCGCCTTTGGAAATTTTGCGCGCGGAAGCGGAGTGAGGCTGTAGGCGCAACCGGCGACTATGTGGTGTAGTGGCAGCCGTGTCGGCTGCAATCGATTTGGTTTGCAGGCGGCACGCCTGCCACTACACCTGTCGAGCGGCTGCCGGCTGAAGCGATTTCAGCTCGCTTTTGGTCAACGGCCGCCAATGTCCGCGGGGCAAGTCGCCGAGGCGGAGATGACCAACGCGAACCCGAACCAGTTTTTTCACTTCGTATCCCAACTCGTAAAACATGCGACGGATCTGCCGGTTAATGCCCTGGCGCAGGACGACTCGGACGCGCGTCATCCGGATCGCTTGCACCTTCTCCATACGCGCCCTCTGACCGTCGAGCATGATGCCGGCCAGTAACTTCGCCGCGAGCGCTGGCTCCCAGGGCCGATCGAGGGTCACTTCGTATTCCTTTTCGACTTTGTAACGAGGATGTGTCAGGCGCTGCGCGAGATCGCCGTCGTTCGTGAGGATGAGAAGGCCTTCGGTCTGCGCATCGAGCCGGCCGATATTGAAAAGGCGAGGGAACTTCGGTGGCAAGAGGTCGAAGATCGTGTCGCGGGTGTTGGGGTCGGCGCGGGTGGAAACGAAGCCGGCGGGTTTATGCAGGATGACGTAGAGCTTGCGTTCGCTACGCACCAGCCTGCCCCCGACTTTTACGTGATCACCTTCCTCGGGCTGCGCACTAAAGTCGGTGCAGACCCGGCCATTGATCGTAACGCGGCCGTCGGCAATCAGTTGATCGCAATGCCGCCGCGAACCGACGCCGGCGGCGGCGAGGAAACGGTTCAGGCGCACGGTAGGAGAGGTTGAAGCGTTCGCTTCAACGCGTTAACGCCGCTTACGCGTCCGGCTTCGTCTTCGGGAGGCCGATAACTTTCGTGCCTTCCTTAAACTGACCGCGCTTCTTGAGAAGCTCGACGCGTTCGAAACGTTTCAGGACATTCCGCTTCGCGGTGATCGTGCTGGCTCCCTTTAAACTGCGATGTTGCGACATAAAATGCTCCTGCTTCGGTTTCCGAAATCGAGCGCCCACGTTACGACGTGACGCGGCTTTTTCAACCGGCGTTTTGCTTATCGGGCGTGTTCGGGAAAAAGCTGGAGAATGCTGTTTTCGTTCGCCTGGCAGATTCCACGTTCGGTAATGAGTCCGGTTACGAGCTGCCGGGGTGTCACATCAAATCCGAAATTGGCCGCGGGGCTGCTTTCCGGGGCCACGCGCACCTCGATTTGGCGTCCGTCGTGCCATCCGTCTGCGCAGTTCACTTCTTCCGAGCCGCGCTCTTCGATCGGGATTTCCCTTAACCCATCGCGAATGTTCCAATCGAAGGAAGACGAGGGAAGCGCAACGTAAAACGGAACTCCGTTATCTTTCGCTGCCAGCGCCTTGAGGTAGGTGCCAATCTTGTTTGCGACGTCGCCCGTGTAAGTGGTCCGGTCCGTGCCGACAATCACCGCGTCCACTTTGCCGCGTTGCATCAGATGACCGCCGGTGTTGTCGGCGATGATGGTGTGGGGCACTCCGTGTTGGCCCAATTCCCAGGCGGTGAGCTTCGAGCCCTGGCTCCGGGGTCGCGTCTCGTCCACCCAGACGTGCACGGGGATGCCAAGATCGTGCGCGGCATAGATCGGAGCCGTGGCCGAGCCGTGATCGACAAAAGCGAGCCAGCCCGCATTGCAATGGGTCAGCAGGTTAACTGGCGCGCCGCCCTTCGCCTCACTGAGCCGCCGGATCAATTCCAACCCGTGCTGCCCAATCCTCCGGCAATAATCCGCGTCTTCATCGGCTATTTGCCCCGCAGTTTCGAGCGCCACCCGCCGCTTCTCTTCCACGCCCTCCGCGGCGGCGATGTTTTTCAATTGTCGTTCGATGGCCCAGGCCAAATTCACGGCGGTCGGCCGCGTCGCCTTTAATTGCGCTGCGGCGGCCATCAGCGCATCCGCGAACGAATTGTCCGGCCCCACTTCCAGTGTGGCCAGGAACATACCGTATCCGGCGGCTGCTCCGATCAAACCCGCCCCGCGCACGTGCATCTCTTTGATCGCAGTCGCCATCTCCGCGACGGTGCGCACTTCTTCGATCACGAAACGGTGCGGAAGAAAACGCTGATCGATCAAGTGAATGACACGGCCGTTCGATTCGCCTGCCCAAATCGTCCGGTAATGTTGGCCGCGTACTTTCACGAGTCGTTAGAATGCGATCAACATCCGTGCAAAGCTAGGCCGGAAAATAGACGGTTTATCAGATGGAGCTTATCAGTCCTATTCCACGCCATGAGCGGCGTTTCTCGAGTACCCGCATCGCTCTGCTCATGAGCGGATTGATCGTCGCCTTCATTGCGCTGCTCGGCGGCCCCAGTATCGAATGGTTTGTTTTGAAACAGTCGCTCCGCCACCGTTTTCAGAGGGTGGAATGGATTACGACCGAGCAACTGGCTGATTGGCTGGCGAACAGGAACCGCCCGCCACCCGTCCTGCTCGATGTCCGAACAGAGGGGGAATGGAATGTGAGTCATCTTCCCGGCGCGCGGCGGGTTGACCCGAACGCCTCGGTCGAACAAGCCGCGGCGGGCGCCGCCAAAGAAGCTTCGATCGTAACCTATTGCGCTGTCGGCTATCGATCGGGCGACCTGGCCACAAAATTGCGCGCGGCTGGCTTCACCAACGTCCGGAATCTCGAAGGCTCGATTTTCCAGTGGGCCAACGAGCATCGCCCTTTAGTGCGCGGGGATGAGCAGGTCACGACGGTGCATCCCTACAGCAGTTTGTGGGGCCGGCTTCTGATCGATGAGGTGCGCGCGCCGCTGGAGAAATGATGGAGAGGCCAAGCGCGACTCCATGATCCTAGAGTTGGTTGCTCAGGACGACGTAATCACCGCACTTCGCGACCTGATAGTAAATGTGAACCCGTTCTATTACCTGTCTCCGCCAATGAGGGACACGGTCCTGCCTGATGATCAGATAAAGAGGATCGGCGCGCGTCCATGCTTCCAGGACAAAAGGCTCGTCCAGGTATTTTTCCCGCGCTCTTGACGTTTGATCGAAGAAATCGGGTGGTTGATTCACGAGGAAGAACTTCTGATTCAGATAGAAGGTGAGGGAACTGCCGCTTTGGAGTGATCCGTCGTAGAGAACCTGACCGGTTTTTCCGAGGCGGGGGTTCAGGAATCGCGCGGCATCAGCGAGGGAAAAAAGTGGGGAAACCCTCGATACGCCTTCCGCCAGGCAGAGACCGATCGGAACCATCGAAGCCAGGAGGACGGCCAGAGCAATATCGGCTCGTTGTTTGATCGCGAAATAGGCTGCAAGCAGAGCAAAAGCGAGCAGCGCAATCCCGGCGATCTTGAGCAAAGGAAGCAGCAAGAGCCGGCTGCCGGTGGGAATGCCTGACGGCGTAATGCTGCCGAGGAATTCCGGCCACAGAAAAGCGATTGCACCCATCGCGGCGCCCGCAAATGCAAGAAGGCAGAGAGCAGTGGCGTGGAGCGGGCGAGGGCTCCGCTCCCAAGCCAGCGCGGCCCAGAGCGCAAACGCGCTCCACATACCCATCGATGAGCCAACTGGCTGGCCACCTATTAGAAGCAGCGGAAGAAATCCCACGGCCATCCAGCAGAGCGGCAGCGCATCCGCGAAGGTGAATTCATGCGGCCGGAAAATTCGTCGGGCCGCGAAAAGCAGTCCTGGCAGCACCAGGAAGGACGCCGGGAACCACCAGACGAGGTGGAGGGCAAGAAATTGCCATCGCGGCAGACTGCCTTCATTTGGCCAACCGAGTGTCCGGGAAAAAAATTCCGGGAAATGGGTGTGCGTCCAGATGAACCACGGAGCGACGGCCAGAACGAAAAGGACCAGGTATGACCAGTGCAGGAGAAGCCGAAAACGCAGCCGTGCTTCGCGAAAGAAGATTGTCAGCAAAAGAAAGATGGCCCCGAGATAGAGCACCGCTTCGAGCCCTTGGGCCAGGCAGGCAAGGCTGAGGCAGACCCAAACACCGGCGAACCACGCGCGGCGGAATCGGCGCCTTTGATACCCGCAGATCGCACAGAAGATCGCACCGGCGAGGAACGCCGCAAAAACGGGCTCCGATGTGACGAACCGGTCGAGGAGGAACGTGCCGCAAAAACAAAGATGGATCAGAGCGGCGGCGAAACCACGCCAATACCCGGCAAGACGTTCGCCGATGAGAAAGGTCAGGGCGATCGACGCGATCATGGCGAGCGCGATGGGCAGGCGCGCGGCCGTCGCCGTGACACCGAAGATCTTGTAAGAAAGAATAATCAGCCAGTAGACGAGCGGCGGCGTTTCCAAACGCGGAACCGCGTTGTTGGTCGGAACGAGCCATTGTTGCGTGGACAACATTTCACGGGCACCACCGGCAAACTGCCCTTCCGGGCCATTATGGAGGTCCCCCCAGCCAGCGGGGGCGAGATGAAGAACCGCTGCGAGGGCGAGGAGGAAAATGAAGAGGGCGTGCCGAGTAGGCGGCGGATCGAGCACCTGTGGCTCGAGGAAGGTGTCTTCGAGCGTGAAACTGCGTGTCCCGGCCACCATGCGACGATTCCTCAGGCCACGCGCCCTAAGGCGTCGCGCGACGTCATTTGTTCAGGTCTCATGGTCCATCCGAAATTCGATACCGATCCCAGTCATCGGGCACGCGGAGAAGCTTTGCCTCGGGCATTTGGATGATCGCCAGCATCTGACGGCACTCCGCGATCAGGGTGTCATCCACTGGCCGCATGACGCGAAAGGCGCACCAAAACCGGACGCGCTCGAGGCGATCGAGCCAGCCCTCGACCACGAGCCGGTCCCCCAGCTTTGCCGCGCGGCGGTAATCGATTTCGGTCCGGACGACCACCGGATACTTCTGGTTCTCGGCCATTTGCGCCAGACCGAGCCCGAGCTGCTCGGCCAGAAGAGTCCTCGCTACTTCGATGAAGCGGAGGTAGGCGATGTTATGAACGACGGCGGCGCAGTCCGTATCGAAGAACATTACCTGCACATCAGTGCGGATGCGAGGCGCGGGTTCGTTCAACATGCGAAACCATCATTTCGAAAGCGATCTCTAAAGCAACGGAATTTGTCTTGAACGGAGACGGGGGCAGCTTGCCGAGGTGGCACTTCCCGATTGTTTGATAACGGCACGGCGACATGGCGCCGTGGCTTCAGCGGTTGTTCAAGCACGGGCGCGGACCAGCTAGCTACGCTGTAGCCGCCTCGCTCTGTCGAGGCGTCGGAAAAACTTAGTTATCCGAAGGCGCCTGGCGAGTGCGGTCGAGCGATTCTTCCCATGAATGCAGCAGAGTGGAAACCGACGTGACCACTTCGTCGACCGTCACGGCTTTCATGCAGCGGAAATCGATGGGGCATTCTCGCAGAAAGCAGGGACTGCATTCAACATGATGACGAACGACGCGATGACCACTTCCGAGCGGGCCCGTGAGACGAGGTTCGGTCGAGCCGAAGACGGCGACTACAGGAACACCCAGGATCGTAGCGAGATGCATTGTGCCGGTATCATTGGTCAGCAGCAGAGCGCATTCGCTCAGTTCGGCGATGAGTTCGTGCAAGGTAGTTTGGCCGATCCGATTTAGACAGTTTGCGCCCAGCGCTGCTTCGATAATCGCACCACTCTCCGTATCACCGGAGGTGCCGAACAGGACCCATTGAACTGGCCGCTGAGCTGAAACCGCAGCGGCAACCCCGGCAAACCGCTCCGGCAACCACCGTTTCGCAGGTCCGTATTCGGCCCCTGGACAAAGCCCGATTTTTGCGGTTGCCCCATTCAACTCGGCCCGGGGCATAAACCATCCCGGAGGCTCAGCCGGTCCCCCCAGTTCCCTCGCAATCTGAAGATAACGGTGGACCTGATGCTCGATGGGACCGCGCCTGGAAGGTTCCGAAATAAGCTGGTTAAGCAGCCACCGACGATGATGGCCGCGGTAGCCGATCCGCCGAGGCACCCCGGCGAGCCACACCTCCAAGGCGGCCCGCAGGGAATTGGGGAAGAGGACGGCGGCATCGAAGGGCGGCTGCTGCCGAATCAATCCGACCGTGTGGAAAAGCGAGCCGCTCGTTAGGCCAACAATTTCGTCCACCTCGGGAACGAGCTTCCAGGCCGCCGCGATTTTTTCTGGAGCGGCGATCGTGATGTGCGCGTCCGGACGCCCGGCCTTGATCGCGCGGACTGCAGGCATGCTAATAACGCTGTCGCCAAGCCAGTTTCCACTCCGGATCAATATACGAAACGGTTTCAAAGCCTGGACTGGCGTCCCCGGGGGAAGGTAAAGACCGCGTTTGTAATGGGTCAGGAGGAAAGCGGGCTGCGGAGTTTTCCAGCGATTGTGCACCCAAAACCAATCTTCGGGGGCTTTCCGAATCTGTTGTTCGATCGTCCGGTTCGCTTTCGCCGTGATCGCGTTGACTGAGTCGCCGGCCGAATCAATGCGCGGGGTGAAGGTCATTCGCCACCGAGCCGGTCCTTCGGTCTGAACGGCTGCGGCGATTACCGCCGCCCCGGTTCTTTTCGCGAGCAAACCCGGCAGGGGTGAAGTCGAGGCGAGCTTGCCAAAAAAAGGTGTCCAAACACCGTGATCTCCCGCGTGCTGATCGCCCAGAATTCCAACAAGCCCGCCTGATCGAAGCAATTCAATCGGCTTGTGAAATCCGTCGCCTCGATCGAAGAGCTCGGCGCCAGTCCCTGCCCGTTTTCGACTGACATCCTGGTCAATGTAATGGTTCCCCAATTTTTGATAGACCGTCCCGATCCGTGCATATTTGGCGTAATGCGGCACGAGCTGGGCAAACAGTTCCCAGTTCCCGATATGGCTCAGGAGCAGGATGACGGGTCGGCCCGCGCGCAGGTCCCGATGCACCACATCCAGATTTTCCGTTTCGACGTATCGCGCCAGTTTTTCCGGCGGCATCGATCCCATCTTGACGCTGCAGAGCAAATTGGCGGCGAGATTTTGGAAGTGACGGCGGACGATCCGTCGCAATTCTCGCGCCGATTTTTCTTTCGCGAATGCGATCTCGAGATTACGCCGGGCGAGCCGGCGATACTGAGGGAGCAGCAGCCAGGCGCCCAACCCCATGAAACTTCCGATGCCAAACAAAATGCGCACGGAAAGTGCGCTCGCGATCGCCGTCCCCGCGCGATACAAGAGGTAGATGCTGAAATCGAGCATGCAGGATCAGCGAGAGGTGGGTGGTGAATTCGCGTCGAAGCGTAAATTTGCCTGCGCCGCGCTTCAATCAATATAATGTCCCTGTGTTGCGGTCACCTTCTCAATCTGTTCGCTGGGATTTTGCGCGTTTCATCGCGCACAAGTTCGGGCATGGCCCTTTCCTGGTCATCGGTCCGGAGCGACGGGAATTAGAGCGGCAGTTTGCAGACGCCGGCGTGAACGCAAGGGTCCTCGCCTCCGTGGCCGAGTTGGCGGCCGGGGTTCCGCAGAACGGAGCCGACTCGCCATCTGGGTTCGCGATTTGGTTTTATCCGCCGGAGAAACGTCACGACGAACGCGCGGTGGAAGAGATTGCAGCGTGCGCCAGGGAAGTCTTGCTGGTGGCCGGTGCGGGCGCGGAGATTCCAAACCGGCGGCCTCAATTGGTGGAGTGTTTTCGGCGATTCGATTTGCTGCCCGACTATGAGTGCGATCTCGGGGATTTCGAGCCCACCGCTCTCCGGCTGGTGCGCAAGACGGTAGAATCCACGGAGGTCCTTGTCCCGGCGGTCGAGTCGGCTTTTTCCCGGCTCAATCGGCACGCGGGTCGACTGCAGCGGACCCTGCACACGCGGATTTCGGAACTCGAGGCGGCAGACCGTCATATCGCCAGGCTCGAAGAAAAGCTTTTGAAACTCAAAGAAGCGAAACGCGAACTGAAACAGTTGAAGCAGGAAAAGCACGCGCTCCGTAAATCGCCCGAACGCAAGATCGGTCAGGTCCTCCTTGCGCCCTATCGGCTGCCGCAAAAATTGATTCGCGAAGTCCGAAAGAGATTTCCTAAGCCTGGCAAGTCGGATCGTAAATCGATTTCCGCGAACGAATACCAACAGTGGCTGGAAAAGCGGTTGATGAAGAGCGATGACATTGCGGCGTTGCGCGCGGAAATGGAGAATTTCGCCTACCAGCCGCGCATCAGTATCGTGACCCCGGTGTTCAACACCCCGGTGGCATGGCTGACCGAGTGCGTGGAGTCGGTTCTCACCCAGGTCTACGAAAAGTGGGAGCTGATCCTGGTTGACGACGACTCGACGGACCCGGCGACGCTCCAGCTTCTGCGCGATCTTGCCGCTCGCGACACACGGATTGTCCTGGCGAAAGATGATACGGAGCGGGGGGGCATTTCCGCCGCCTCAAATCGGGGACTCCTCCTGGCGGAAGGTGAATGGGTCGGTTTTCTCGACCACGACGATGTGCTCGAGCCGGATGCACTTTTCCAAAACGTCAAATGGCTCCAGGACCGTCGCGACGCCGACCTCATCTATTCCGATGAGGATAAGCTCACCGATCAGGGCTTCGATACGCCGATCTTTAAACCGGATTGGTCGCCTGACTACTTTCTCTCCTGCAACTACATTTGCCATTTCACGCTCATCCGGTGCACTCTCATGCGGAAGATCGGCGGTTTTCGTTCGGAGTTTGACGGTGCTCAGGACTACGACCTTTTCCTGCGCATCATCGAGCAGACGGAGCGCATCGATCACATCCCGCGCGTGCTTTACCATTGGCGCCGCAGCCTCACCTCTACCGCCGATAATATCCGGCGCAAACCCGGGTCTTTGGAGACCGGCCGCCTCGCGCTCGAGGCCTACCTCGAACGGCAACAGGTAACGGGGCATGTCACGGTCGACTGGCGCACCCATGCCTATTGGATCAAACGCCAGCTGCTGGAGGCCAAAAAAATTTCCATTATCATACCCGTGCGCGATCGGGTGGATTTGCTCGACCGCTGCCTCTCTAGCCTCACGAGTAAAACAAGCTACGCGCCGTACGAGATCGTCGTCGTGGATAACGACAGCCAGTCCGAGGAGGCGCACGCCTACTTTTCCCAATTCGAGCACAGGCTCTTGCGTTACAGCGGCCCCTTCAACTTTTCCGCCATCAACAACTTCGCCGTAAGCCAAACCGACAGCCCGTGGCTGCTCTTTTTGAACAACGATACAGAAGTGATTGATCCCGAGTGGCTTATGGTAATGGCTGAGCATGTGCAGCGCCCTGAAGTGGGTGCGGTCGGCCCGCGACTCCTCTATCCGGACGATACGGTCCAGCATGCGGGTATCGTGATGGGCGTAGGCGGGATTGCCGAGCATGCGTTTCGCGGTTTGCCCGCCGAGGCGCCAGGCGTTTGCCGCCAATTGCAAGCGACGCGCAACTACAGCGCGGTCACCGGCGCCTGCCTTCTGACCCGGCGCGAGGTGTTCGAGGAAGTGGGGGGATTTGATGAGGAACGATTGCCGGTCACCTTTAGCGACGTGGACCTGTGCTTGAAGATGCGGCGCGCGGGCTATCGGAATATTTACGTCCCCTTCGCCAGGCTCTATCACCATGAATCCGGGACCCGCCGCCCGGCCGTGGAACCTCTCGAAACCGAGGTGATGCGGGAACGCTGGGCCGATGTGCTCGCGCACGATCCCTATTACAATCCAAATCTTTCCCGTGAGCGTGCCGACTTCTCCTTAGGCAAATAACCGGATGAGGCTTTTCCCATGACCACTCCCGATAAAAAACTCTGGCAAGGCCTCGCGACCGAGGCGCAAACGGCGCTCGCCGTGCGTGATTACAGTCCACAAACATTCTCCGAACAACTGGCTGGCGCCGGAGTCGAGGCCGGAAAGGTCGCCGCGGCCGATCGGACCAAGGTGGAGATCCGCGAGGCTTGGATCCCTGGCGTAGAAATTTTTCCCCGGACAATTTATCCGCAACGGCACCGCGGGTCGTTCGGCGAGTTTGTCCGGCGCGATGAAGGGGTGCTGGCGCGGATCGGGTTCTGGCCGGCGCAATGGGCCAACGCGCGGATGTTTGCGCTGACTGCCAAGGGCTTTCACGTTCACCCACCGAGCATCCCTGATGGGACCGCGCCGGCCGACTGGATGCGGCGGAGCTTTATCGACGAACCGGAAAACTATTCGCTGCGTCGTTATGCAGAGGAGCAGTGGGACGTCATGTTTTTCGTGCAAGGCGTGGCCGAAATGATCCTGCGCGATGTGCGCGCGGGAATGCCGGCGCGGACGATGCGTCTTTTCGTGGACGGGGACAATCATCGCGGCGCGAACAACGTCGGGATC
>Ga0190272_10000269_pt1 | contig 30455 bp, 22 predicted proteins | sample Popmic504T_FD_133746 | JGI IMG/M metagenome (GOLD analysis project Ga0190272, IMG submission 133746) | Populus adjacent soil microbial communities from riparian zone of Shoshone River, Wyoming, USA - 504 T | ecosystem: Environmental > Terrestrial > Soil > Riparian zone | place: USA: Wyoming...
AGGTAAAGGTATTATGGAAAATTTAATAAGCAGCCATAAATCGGGAGTGTCTTAGTTTGATTTGCGAAACCTTGCGTCTTCGCGAACTTAGTGGCCTTTAATTCTTTGCTACAAAGGCGCGAAGGCTCGAAGAAAACGCTAATTAAGAATAGGAAAATGGTATTTTTCTTCAAACTGAGACACTACCCATAAATCAAAAAAGCCACCTGGTGCATTACCGGTGGCTTTTCGTTGTTTTTCAGACATTATTCCTTTTCGAAACGAAGCTCCTGTATAAATTCAGCCCTTCCTACCTGTTTGATAAAAAAATAGGTCCTGTAATTATTTCCCTGCTGTGTGGTCAGGTTGCCGATCGCATATTTGGCGCCTTCCTTTGACAATCCCTGGTGAATTAGCGTGAAGCTCCGTGGAGTGTTTTTTGAGAAAAAATCTTTCAATACCTGCTCGGCCTGTGCCTTGCTATAAACTTCCTCCTGGTTTGAAATGGTCAGATCCACATTGGTGTTAAAATACCTGGATATTTCTGATGCATTCCCGGACCTGATTGCATTGCTGATATTTTCGTATATATCAAAGGAAGCTTTTGCAACCACACTGAGGATCAGCATGGTAAGCAACATGCTTACTGTTTTTTTCATGGTGTGATTTTTTAACTTTTATGAGTCGACCCGACTAAACAAAAACCAAGCCAATACAGGGATTTCACGCCTAGTACAGGAATCTCTGAAAATAAATATTTACGGAGGTTATTCACGTATGTATTTAATTGACATTCAATGGTTTCCCATTTAAGCCGGATGGGGTTGATCCTTAGTGATAAGTTATTTCAAAGGTAGTGGTAAATACATATCAAATATACACTGATCCTATTAATTTTTTGAACAATAAATAAACATTTCTTACATATGAATTCAACCTTCTGCATTATGTGATCTGATAAATTGATCTATCTTGTCACCGGCAGGATTGATTTAAAATAATTGTTTGTATATGAAGATCAGGCTTCTTTTAGCTGGTAAAACGGCAGTGCATATCAGTGAAGGAATGGCCATTTATGAGAAGCGGCTGAAATTTTACACTTCTATTGAAACAAGGATAATTCCTGAGATCAGGCTTAGCAAATCAATGGATACGGCAAGGCTCAAATCAGCCGAATCAGCGGCATTCATGAAGCAGGTAAAGGATTCCGACTACCTGATCCTGCTTGATGAGCAGGGGCGCATGTTCACTTCATCCGGATTCGCCAAGCTGATCGAAAACCATCTTACCGGTGCCAAAAACGAAGTTGTATTTGCAATAGGAGGAGCACATGGATTTGATGAAAGCATCAAGAGGCGGGCAAATTTGATTTTGTCATTATCATCGCTGACATTTCCACACCAGCTGGCCAGGCTTATTTTCACAGAGCAGCTTTACAGGGCTTTTACGATCATACGCAATGAACCCTATCATCATACATAAACTACCAGCCGGTTAAGCCTTTATTTTCTGATATACTCCTAAATAACTTTCAATTCCGGTTTTGAGGGAAAAAGTGTCTTTGGCCTTATTTGAGATAAACTCCTTATCGATGGCCAGCAGTTCATCCAGTTTACCAATGGCCGTTATATACGAAGATTTGTCAAAAGAACCAATCACTATTCCGGTCCCCGTTTTTGCAATGATGTCGTCGGTGTCTCCTATTCCGCTGTTGCATATTACAGGTATGCCCATTGCCATAAGCTCGCCCTGCTTGGTTGGCGATGAAGCGCTTTTTGAAAAGCTCGGCCTGATAAAAAATATGGAAACATGAAAAAGTTCAAGCAACGAAGGAAGATCATTTCTTGATGAAGAAGTAATAATGATGGACCCTTCAGAAATGTTTTTAAGCCTGGCAGCCCTGTGGATCAATTCAGGCGATTCCTGTGTGACGAATAAAAATTTTGCAGAAGGTCTTGCCTCCCTGAGGAGGATGAAAAAATCCAGCATTTCTTCAAGCATATACCATGTGCCGATAGCCCCGAGATAGCCTATTATAAAATCCTGATCTGCAATGCCAAGCTTGTTCTTCCAATGCAGGAATTTTTCTGCATTTAGCTTCCCACGGGAAAAATGTGAAAGGTCAGCACAGCAGGGTATTACTGTGATGGGGACCGGCTCTTTTGCAAGGTCCCATCCGAGGATCTTTTCCTTTGCATTTCCGGTCAGGCTAATGACATGGACTGCGTTCAGGAGAAATTGCTTTTCCTTTTTCTTAAAATAACTGAAAACCATGCGGTACAACGGATTTCGCAGGTTCCAAAGTTTGCCTTCAACCCTTTCGTCGGCCCAGAACCCACGCATGTCAAAAATGAAAGGCAGGCCATAATTTTTTTTCATCCAGAGCCCAACCAGCGCACTGATATAGCTCCTGCAATGCATCACGTCATATTTATCTTTTCTCAATAGCTGTCTTGCTTTCGATTTAGCTCTTAAGATGTCCCATATTGTGGACAATACAGGTGGAGATTTCGTATATGACATGGGCTCCCACCTTATACGCAATGAAGAAAGCAACCGTGAGATATACTCCTGATGCTGCTTATACCGTTCTTCCTTTTCAAAGCTGATGAGTGTGATATGATGTCCTTCCGCTGCAAGTCCGCCGAGATACGGAATTACCTGCGACTGGCCCAAAGGATCGGTCATCCCGTCATACGACATATACAACACGTTCATCTTTTTGTTATTTTGCAACAAAATTAACAGAAAGAAATTAACCCTCTTGATTGCTTCCATGACACCGGAAAGCAAACCACGTCATACTCACTGCCTTCCAGATGCAACATTTCGGTTTTATTGATTTTCTCCTTGCTCCACTGGTGCTCTTCCTTATTTATGCATTCGCCAGGCAGATCATGCAGAAGAACATCCAGGAATTTCCGGAATACAGGTATTTCCTAATGGGGCTCAGCGTTAAGATCATAGGAGCTATTACTTTGTGCGTCATTTACGGTTTGTACTACAATGGTGGCGATACGATGAATTATTACCGTGATGCGGTGGTAATGCTAAAGCTGCTGGGAAAAAACCCGACTGGTTTTTACGAAGTTATTTTCAGCGGTCCTGCTAAAAAGAACTGGCTTTACTTTGACGGTGATACCGGGTGGCCTCACTATTTCAATGATAAACCCACTTTTATGGTTGTACGTATCGTTTGTATAATCGTACTGATTTCTTTTAAAAGCATCATTGTTTCCAATATAGTAATGGCCACCCTGTCGTTTATCGGAATCTGGAAAATGTACAAGGTTTTTGTAATGGAGTTTCCAACACTTACGAGGGAACTGGCAATTGCAATACTTTTCATACCTTCAGTTTTTTTCTGGGGCTCGGGTATTTTAAAGGATACCATTACTTTCAGCATGATTGGCTTTTACCTCCACAGCTTTTACTTTTTGTTTGTGAAGCGAAAGTTCGGGCTCACAAGAGTATTCGTATTGTACTGTTCGACCTATATCATTCTGCTGATCAAGCCATATATCATCCTGGCTCTTATCACGTCTTCCACCGTATGGCTGGCAATGATGTACATTTCTAAGATCAAAGGCGGCATTGCCCGGACAGCAGTTGCGCCGGTTCTGATCATTATCGGCGCGTTCCTGGGATATATTTTCATCAACTCACTGGGATCGCAGCTCGGACTTTATGCAATTGATAAGGTTCTTGAGCGGGCAGTTATCACGCAACGCGACCTGAAGGCCGAATATTACGGGGGTAACAGCTTCGACATCGGCGAATTCGACGCCACTTTTTCAAGCATGCTTGAGAAAGCGCCCATTGCGATCGCCTCAGCACTTTTCCGGCCAACGATCCTGGAAGTAAATAACCCGGTAATGCTGATTTCTGCGCTTGAAAATTTGGTACTACTTATTTTTGCAATCCGCATTATCATCAGGACCAGGATCATTGGTATCTTCCGTTTTTTTACCAAGCACCACCTACTGACCTTCAGCATTGTATTCAGTGTTTTCTTTGCTTTTTCGGTAGGAATTTCCACGTCAAATTTCGGCAGCCTGGTAAGGTACCGGATTCCGATCCTGCCTTTTTTCGTGGCAAGCCTTTATATTATTTCCTATTATTACGACCTGGCTTCAGCCAAGAAGAAAGAAGCATTGCGGATTGATTTTGAGCAGATGGCAAACAAAGGAAAGATTGTTGTTTAACCTGAAAAGCTATAATTATCAGGAAACATTTTTCATAAACCATTTATGCAGAACGATTAGCAGCCAGACCCTGTTGTAAAGATAGTCGCGTCCTGAAAAAAATTCCTTAACAAGCCGGCTTACCTGTTCATGGTCGACAATTCCAAACCTTTTCACCACGCTTTCTTCAAGGAATTCATCGATCAGGTATTTGAGCTCATGCCTGAGCCACAAATTTAAGGGGATTGCAAACCCCTGCTTCGGCCGGTCGAACAGCTGTTTCGGGATATACTGGAAGAGAATTTGTTTGAGGATGTATTTGCTGATGCCGTTTTTATATTTCAGGTTGGGCGAAAGATTAAGCGCAAATTCAACCACCCTGTGATCAAGGTAAGGTACACGGGTTTCAAGGGAATAATGCATGCTGGCCCTGTCAACTTTGGTAAGGAGATCATCGGTAAGATAATACTGGAGGTCGAACAAAGCCTGCGACTCCATGGCAGTGAGGCTTCTCTCCTTTACATGGACGCTTTTCAGATCATACGGCTCATCGTAAATCCTTAAAAGGCTGGAGGTGCCGAGGCCTTCAATGTTCCCGGAACCACCCTTATAATCCTCAGAGAGCAGCATTTCAAGCTCCCACTCTGTAAACATATACTGCTCCTGCGAAAAAATATGGCTCCTGATCTTCCCCGGGTCGCGGTATGCAAGCAGCTTGCTTACACGCTGATAACGGTTAGGCATATGTGAGAATATGGCTGCAAGGGGATGCCTTACCATTTTAAGGAATGAATTGTCTAGCCACCTGGCCCATTTATAAGCGCCGTACCCGAAAAAAAGCTCATCGCCACCTTCACCTGAAAGCGTGACTGTAACATACTGCTTTGCAAGCTTTGACACCAGCATCGTTGGAATGGCTGATGAATCGGCAAATGGTTCATCGTAAGATTCAAGTACCGGATCGATGAGCTGGATGGCATCCCTATACGAAACAATAAACTCATGGTGGTCAGTGCCCAGGTAGTTTGCAATGGCTTTTGCATATTCCGATTCATTGTGTGAGTTTTCCTCAAACCCGATCGAAAAAGTATTCACCTTCACACTTGACAGACCAACAGCCTGGGCGGTAACGAGGCTCGAATCAATGCCCCCGCTGAGGAACACACCAAAGGGCACATCGCTCTTGAGCTGGTACTGGACCGAGCTGATGATGAGGTCGCTGAGCTTGACAAGCGCCTGGTCCTTATCTTCTATTACATTGCTGGAGATCTTGTTACGTATGTTCCAGTAACGCGTCTGAACGATCCCTGACCTGTTGACAACCATATAGCTGCCGGGACTCATTTTATAGATGTTCTTATAAATGCTGGCCGGTGTCGGGATATAGCCCAGGTGAAGAAAGTCCCTTACTGCATCATTGTTGATCACCTTCGGAATTGACGGAATGGCCTTAAGAGATTTAAGTTCCGAGCAAAAAGCAAAATCCACGTTGTCCCAGTAATAATACAGCGGCTTTATTCCAAGCCTGTCACGGAAGAGGTAAAGCTCCTGCTGCAGCTTATCATAAATAACAATGGCAAACATCCCATTCAGCTGGTTGACAAAATCGAAGCCATAGGCAACAAATGCTTCCAGGATGATCTCTGTGTCACATGAGGTTTTAAACTGAATTTCCTCCTGCTGGCGGGTTGTGCTTTTTAGGCGTGCGCCGATTTCCCTGAAATTATATACTTCGCCGTTATATATGATGATATACCTTCCGTTGCCTGACACCATCGGCTGATTGGCACGTGTAGAAAGATCAATAATGCTTAACCTGCGATGGCCAAGACCTGTTACTCCGTCGAAAAAATAGCCCTTGGAATCCGGACCGCGATGCTGGAGCGCATCCGTCATCACATGAAGATCGGATTCCGTAAATTTACTTCGGAAAGAGTAAAAACCAGCTAGACCGCACATGGTTTACTCCTCCTGCTTTTAAAAGGATATAGGCTCACTGCTGCAAAGGTATCTATTATCAAACTAAATAAAGAATAAAATTGAACCACCTTTCTGTCAGGATATGTGCTTCATGCCTGCTTATAAAGCTATTGCCAGTGTTCAGGTGTTTCTGTGCCTCATAACGAAAGCTTAATTATGAACATGTTCTTGAACCGGTGTTAGTAAAAATGAGACAGGTTCTGTTTTAATTAATTAGTTAAATGACATTGAAATAATAATTTTGCGCCAGCAAATAAAACCCACCCATGACGTCATTAAGATTCAAGGCACTTGAAAGAAGCATGAACAGGCCTCCCGTGCCGGTTACCGCACCTCATCATAAAATCTCCGAGTATTATGCCACCAACGTGTTCAACAAGGACACCATGCATAAATACATGTCGAAGGACGCATATACGATGATGATCTCTGCAATTGAAAGCGGCCATAAGATAGACCGCAAAGTAGCCGAGCAGGTTGCAGCAGCAATGAAAACATGGGCAATTGAAAAGGGTGCAACCCATTATACACACTGGTTCCAGCCGTTGACGGGGTCGACAGCTGAGAAGCATGACTCATTTTTTGAACTGAGCGGCGGCCACAAGGCTGTCGAGAATTTTTCGAGCAGCGCCCTCGTACAACAGGAGCCAGATGCTTCTTCCTTTCCAAGCGGGGGCATTCGCAACACTTTTGAAGCGAGAGGTTATACGGCCTGGGATCCAAGCTCGCCGGCATTTATCATGGATCATCCGGCCGGCAAAACGCTTTGCATACCCACCATATTTGTTTCATATACAGGGGAAACGCTCGATTACAAGGCTCCCCTGCTGAAAGCACTGGCAGCGCTGGATAAAGCCGCGGTGGAGGTATGCAATTATTTTGATAAGAGTGTCACCAAGGTGATCGCCACACTAGGCATTGAGCAGGAATACTTCCTGATCGATACGGCATTGTTCAACGCACGTCACGACCTTGCACTTACCGGAAGAACCGTATTCGGGCATGAACCTGCCAAGGGACAACAGCTGGAAGATCATTACTTCGGGAGCATCCCGTCAAGGGTATACAGCTTTATGGTGGAATTTGAGACAGAAGCATTCAAGCTTGGCATCCCTTTAAAAACCAGGCATAATGAAGTGGCGCCAAGCCAGTTTGAATGTGCGCCGGTTTTCGAGGAGATCAACCTGGCCGTTGACCATAACCAGCTTTTGATGGACCTGATGGACAAGGTTGCTAAAAAACACGATTTCAAAGTTCTGCTGCATGAAAAGCCTTATGCCGGGATCAATGGTTCCGGTAAGCATAACAACTGGTCGCTGAGCACCAATAACGGAAAGAACCTGTTGTCGCCGGGCAAAACGCCAAAGCACAATTTACAATTCCTAACGTTTTTCATTAATACGATCAAAGCCGTTCATGACCATGCCGACCTTCTGCGGGCCAGCATTGCATCGGCCAGCAACGACCACCGGCTTGGGGCCAATGAGGCGCCTCCGGCCATCATGTCAATCTTCCTTGGAAACCAGCTTTCCAAGGTGCTGGATGAAATAGAGAAAAAAGTGAAGAAAGACAAAATGACCCAGCAGGAAACTACCGAGCTTACGATCAACATCGGCAAGATCCCGGAGATCCTGCTTGACAATACCGACCGGAACCGTACATCTCCGTTTGCATTCACCGGAAATAAATTTGAGTTCCGGGCAGTCGGCTCCTCGGCCAACAGCTCCTCTGCAATGGTTGTGCTCAATACCATCGTAGCCGACCAGCTTATCCAGTTTAAAAAAGAAGTTGAGGGCCTGGTAAAGAAAAATGTGAACCTGGAAGAAGCGATTTTAAAGGTTCTACGAAATTACATTGTGGAATCGAAGCGTATCCGGTTCGAAGGAAATGGTTACGGAGAAGAATGGCTGAAAGAAGCAAAGAAAAGAGGGCTCAGCAATATTACAACAACACCCCTGGCTCTGGATGCCTATATATCCAAAAAAACACTGGAGGTTTTCGAAAAAAACAACATATACTCCCACCGTGAAGCCGAGGCAAGGCATGACATCCTGCTTGAGATCTATACGAAAAAGATCCAGATCGAATCACGGGTGATCGGCGATCTTGCCCTCAACCACATTATTCCAACTGCAATCAAATACCAGAACATGCTGGTTCAAAATGTAGAAGGTCTGATGGACATCAAAATGAAAACAGAGGTTTACCGCACCCAGGTGGAAATGATCAAACAGATTTCAGGACATATCACTGCTATCAAGCAGAATGTTGATGACATGATCGATTCCCGCAAAAAGGCAAATGCAATCTCGAATACGCGTAATAAAGCAATTGCTTATTGCGATAAAGTGAAAGCATACTTTGAGGTGATCAGGTATCACGTCGATAAGCTTGAAATGATCGTAGATGACCAGGAATGGCCCCTGCCGAAGTACCGGGAAATGGTAGCTATCCGCTGACAACCGTTTTATTTTCATTATAACCGTTATACGACATGTATTCGGTTATCTTTGCGTTGTTTTACCAGGAATTGCGATAAGATCGGGCAAAACGTTCAGAATAAACGAAGAAATACATAAATGCTGCTTATATTTGGCAGGCGTACAGAAATGTATGGCGGGTCATGCATCGTGTAGTGAGGTTCAGAAATTAATCATTCACAATGCATAAATTAATTAACCGGTTTATTGCTGAATCCGGTGCATGGATAATGCAACCGGGAGTTCTGTTCTTATTGATTCTGAACGAAAAAGACAACGAATAAATAAACAGCTTATTTTCGGTATTTTTTTGTTTTAAAGAAAAAAATTTTTTTCTTTGCCTTTCATTAATTTTCAACCAAACCCATTAAGACATAATCCATCTGATATGAAACAACCAGGTTTTTTTATTGCACTGATCCTTGCGTGTTTATTTGCACTGCCGGTAGATGCCCAGAAACAGAAGAAGAGCAAGCTGCCAAAAGCCGACAGGGCTTTCAATAATGCGGAATACTCAAAGGCGATCGACCTGTATAAAAAGGCCTATACCAAGAAAACCAAACAGGTAAAGGCTGAAGCTGCTTTCAAATGTGGAGAATGCTACCGCTTCATTTCCGATTACAAGGAGGCTGCCAACTGGTATGAAAAAGCTGTTAAAGCAGGATACAAAGACGATAAAGCCATCCTCATGTTTGCAGAGGCTCTCAAGGCAAGCGGAAAATATGATGAAGCCATTGTTCAGTATAACAACTACAAAGCCAAGCAACCCACAGATACGAAGGTGGATGAAGCCATCCAGGCCAGCACCATGGCCCAGGGATGGAAAGACAAGCCGACCAGGTTTAAAGTCAATAATTTCACGCCATTGAACACCAAGTATTATGATTTTGGCACCTTTCTGAATCCGGCCGACAAAAACATGCTGTATTTCACCTCCTCAAGGGAAGAATCAGCAGGCGATGACAATGATAAATGGATCGGCGAAAAATTCTTTGATCTTTTCAAAACCGTAAAAGACAATAACCAGAAATGGAGCATGCCTGTTCTCGTTGGAACCACGATCAATTCGGATGCCAGCGATGGCTCAGCATGCATCGACAGCAAAGGAACAACGCTTTATCTTTCAAGAGTTCCTAAAGTTAAAAACAAACCTTATATCGGTAAGATATATAAAACTACCCTTAATGGAACCACCTGGAGCGAACCTGAAGGCATCTCTCTCAATGGAGAAGATTATACCACTGGACAACCGGCGCTTACCGAAGATGACCAGACCATGTACTTTGTTTCCGACATGCAGGGTGGTCTTGGTGGAAAAGACATCTGGATGAGCATTTTCAATAAAGAAAACAGCACATGGGGAACTCCGGTGAACTTAGGTGCTTCCATTAATACTGCAGGCGATGAAATGTTCCCGGTGGTTGCTTCCGAAGGGAAATTATATTTCTCATCCAACGGTCATCCTGGCATGGGTGGGCTCGATATTTTTTCCACTGTCAACGAAGGAGGCGCATGGTCAGAGCCGGTTAATATGATGTCACCTGTGAATTCATCCGGTGATGATTTTTCGATGTTCTGGGAAACTCCAACAACAGGTTATCTTTCTTCAAACCGTGAAGGCGGTGCCGGACAGGATGATATTTATACATTTGAAGTTCCTCCACCGGTGTTCTGGATCAAGGGACGCGTATATGATACTGATACCAAGGAAAGCCTTGCAGGAGCGAAAGTTGAGCTCTTCGGAAGCGATGGAACAAACCTGAGCTTTGTAACCGGAGAAGATGGCAATTACCGGTATGACCTGAAACCCGAAGTGAAATATAAGGTTTCGGCTTCGTTTACGGGTTACCTGACCAAGTTTCTTGAAGTTTCTACCGTAGGTTTACCTGAAGACAAAGAATTTGTAGGTGATTTTGATTTCCCGCTGAAATCCCACAAAGATGTTATCGAGCTGAAAGATATCTTTTATGACCTTGACAAAGCTACCCTTCGTGCAGAATCAAAAGCAGAACTTGATAAACTCATCAAGATACTCGATGACAACCCGACCATTACCATCGATATCCTTGCTCATACAGATTTCAGGGCAGATAACAAATACAATCAGGATCTTTCAAACAGGCGTGCAAAATCAGTTGTTGATTACCTGATCAAAGCAGGTGTTGACAAAGACAGGCTTGCATCACAGGGAATGGGTGAAACCAGTCCGCGTGTGATTAAACTTACTGTTGACAATGCAAACGACATGGCGCCATTCAAGGAAGGTGATGTTCTTACTGAAGAATTCATCATCAAGCTGCCGAAGGCTGACCAGGAAAAAGCGCACCAGCTGAACAGGAGGACAGAATTTAAAGTGAAAGGAACCAGCTTTGTTCCCAAACAATAAATAATCATTTACCAGATAAACAGCCCCGGGAAATTATTCCGGGGCTGTTTTTTTTGCACCTTTGAGCCATCTAACTTAAAACAGGAATGTCATCCGGGGAACCAGGCCGTTATAGCAGCCGCGGCGTATCAGCTGAAAAAGAGGATGTTCACAGCGCCATCAGGAACGTGGACAAAGGCTTGTTCCCGCGCGCATTCTGCAAGATCATCCCTGATCACCTGGGCAGTGATGATTCTTACTGCAACATCATGCATGCAGATGGTGCCGGCACCAAAACTTCACTTGCATACGCTTACTGGAAAGAAACCGGTGATCTTTCAGTCTGGAAAGGCATTGCACAGGATGCGCTGGTCATGAATACAGACGACCTGCTTTGCGTGGGTGCAACGGATCATATCCTGCTATCGTCAACAATCGGGCGCAACAAGCATCTGATCACCGGTGATGTGATCGCTGCCATCATAAACGGAACAGAAGAGCTGGTACGCGAAATGAATCAATATGGTCTCACGCTTCATACCACCGGAGGGGAAACTGCCGATGTAGGCGATATCGTCAGGACAATCATTGTGGATTCAACTGTTACCTGCAGGATGAAACGGAAAGATGTGATCGACAACAGCCGCATCAGCGCAGGTGATGTTATTATCGGCCTGGCATCGTACGGGCAAACATCCTATGAAAAAACATACAACAGCGGTATGGGAAGCAACGGGCTTACCTCGGCACGGCATGATGTATTTAATAAGGAAACCGGGATCCGTTATCCGCAAACCTATGATGCAGCAACAGATGCGCAATACGTATATTCCGGAACAATGTCATTAACCGATCAGGTTGAGATAAAAGGTAATTCGTGGAGGGTCCTTTCAAAAAATGAGAAACCTTCAGGTGGTTTCTGTACGACCATGGGAAAGCTTGTGCTGTCGCCTACGAGGACCTATGCGCCTGTCATTAAAGCGATACTTGACAGTCACCGAGCCGACATTCATGGAATGGTGCATTGCAGCGGTGGCGGCCAGACCAAAATCCTTCATTTCACAGAGAACCTGCATATCATCAAAGATAATCTTTTGGAAACCCCTCCCCTTTTCCGCATCATCCAGGAGCAGTCGGGTACTGCCTGGGATGAAATGTACAGGGTTTTCAACATGGGGCACCGGATGGAAATCATAACCAAACCAGATATAGCTCCGGCTATCATTGACATCTGCAATTCCTTTGAACTAAGGGCACAGATTATCGGACGCTGTGAACAGGCAGAAGGAAACATGCTGACCATTTCATCTCCCCACGGCACCTTCCGCTACGGAAAACAAAACTGAAGTGGTCCGGCTCATGACATGCAGGAGGATAAAGTTTATTTTAAATCTTCGTATGTTCAAAGCTTATGAAGTTTTTTCTGAAGCTTAAAGAACGGTTTACATTTATCCGGACACGTGGAACCCACAGCCCTACGGCCCATGGTTAAGGCCGTGAAATCCGCGATTTTTTTTAACTTTGCACCCGCAAATTAAAACAACAGGGTAATCATGCTTGAAAAGCTGGAGGCGATCAAACAAAAATGGGAAGAGATCGGAATTGAGATCAGCAGTCCGGATGTCATTCAGGACATGAAGCGGTATGCCAGCCTGAACCGCTCATACAAAGAGCTGCAGGAGGTTGTGGAAGCCTATGAAGCCTATAAGAATGTAATGAGCAACATCGACAATGCAAGGCATGTGATGTCGACAGAAAAAGATGAGGATTTCAGGAACATGGCCAAAGCCGAGCTTGACGAGCTGGTTGAAAAGCGTGACCGGATGGAAAATGAGATCAGGCTTATGCTGGTGCCATCAGACCCGGAGGATAAAAAGAATGCAGTGATTGAGATCCGTGCAGGAACAGGCGGAGATGAAGCTAGCATTTTTGCCGGTGATCTTTACAGGATGTATACCCGCTACTGTGAAACGCGCGGTTGGAAGGTAGAGCTTGTTGATTTTAACGACGGAACAAATGGTGGCTTCAAGGAAGTTATCTTTAATGTGAGCGGCGACAAGGCATATGGCCAGCTGAAGTATGAATCGGGAGTACACCGTGTTCAGCGCGTCCCTCAAACCGAAACACAGGGCAGGGTGCATACGTCGGCGGCTACCGTCGTAGTGATGCCCGAAGCCGATGAGCTTGATGTGGATGTGAAAGAGAATGACATCCGTACCGATACATTCTGTTCATCCGGGCCCGGTGGCCAGTCGGTTAATACGACTAAATCGGCCGTGCGGCTTACACACATACCAACAGGGATCGTTGTGCAGTGCCAGGATCAGAAATCACAGCTCAAGAATTATGATAAAGCGCTACAGGTATTACGCACACGCATATACGAAATTGAATACAACAAGCGCATGGATGAAATGTCGAAGAAAAGAAAAACCATGATCACGACTGGTGACCGTTCAGCCAAGATACGCACTTACAACTATCCCCAGAGCAGGGTTACAGATCACCGTATCGGGCTAACGGCGTATAACCTGCCTTCATTTATGAACGGCGACATTCAGGAGTTCATTGATGCGCTGCAGCTTGCCGAGAACGCCGAACGGATGAAGGAAACCGTGTCATAAAATCCGTAAAATTTTCTCATACCTATGTCACCCGGCGAACTTTTCAACCAGATCAGGCTTAAGCGATCTTACCTGTGCATTGGGTTGGACACTGATATCACAAAGCTTCCTTCTCACCTCTTAAAGCATGAGGATCCTGTGGCCGAATTCAACCGGCACATTATTGAAGCCACACAGGAATATTGCGTTGCCTATAAGCCAAACCTGGCATTCTATGAAAGTCTCGGACCGGCTGGATTGCAAAGCCTTCAAAAAACGATGGCATATATCCCTGAAAATATTTTCACCATCGCCGATGCCAAACGCGGCGATATAGGCAACACTTCGGCAATGTATGCCCGCGCATTTTTTGAGTTCTTTGATTTTGATGCAGTAACGGTGACTCCATACATGGGTGAAGATTCTGTAAAACCTTTTCTTGAATTTAGCGGCAAATGGGTTATTTTACTTGCCCTCACTTCCAACAAAGGCGCAAATGATTTCCAGGGCCTGAAAGTAAATGTTGATGGCAAAGAAATGCCATTGTATGAGTCTGTTATAACAAAATCAATTCATTGGGGTGATTCATCCAATATGATGTTTGTAATCGGAGCGACCCGCGCTGATCACTTTTATCATATACGCAAACTTGCACCCGATCATTTTATGCTGGTACCCGGTGTAGGCGCACAGGGCGGCAGCCTTCGTGAAGTGTCGGAAGCCGGCATGAACAGCAGATGCGGGCTGCTTGTTAATTCATCACGTGAGATACTTTACGCATCTTCAGGGGAAGATTTTGCTGAGCGTGCCGCAGCGGCTGCCCGAAAGCTTCAGCAGGAAATGGAAATTTTCCTGGATAAGAAACAGCTATTGGATTAATACCATACAATCAGGAACCTATTTAAAGTTCTCTCTTAAAAAACTGATCGCATGCGTGTGGGCCTCCTCCGTTGCTTCCCGGTTGAATTGGGGGTTGCTCGGATTGGCAAAAGCATGTTCGGCTTCATAAAACTTTACATTGATGTTTTTGCCTGCTTCAATCATATCCTTCTCAAACTTCCTTGCTATTTCAGGTGTGATGTGTCCATCCTGTGAAGCAAAAATCGCAAGAACGGGGAACTCAATTGCTTTGATCTTTACCGGATCTGTTTCCGGCATGCCATAATACATCACGCAACCTGCAGTCTGCTTGCCGGCCATCATGGATGCCTGAAGGCTCCAGCCACCGCCAAAACACCAGCCAATGGTCTGGATGGTGGCCTCCGGACCGGCATGTTTCAGAAATGCCGTTATGATAGCACGTATCCTGGCGTCTTTTGTTTCTTTCATCATCTTCCCTGCTTCTTCGGCAGTTGTGGCTAACCTGCCATCGTATAGGTCAGGCGCTATGATATTTACATCCTGCAGCTCTTCAGATAAATTTTCTGCTTCCTGCTTGATGTAATCGTTAAGTCCCCACCACTCCTGGAAAACGAACAGGTATTTCTTTGAAGGGGTTGAGGGCCTGATCTCGAAACCAGATGCATCACGTCCGTCACCAGTTTTAACGGTTATCATTTTCCCCTTTGCAGGAACAAAATTAAACGGCAATGGCGCAAGATGCTCCGACTGGAATTTTTCATCAGCTCCGAGAAGAGCAAATTCAGCAGTTGCTGATTTTACACAGCAGTTAAGCGACTGGCTCAACGAACGGCCCGGTGTTATTGCCATAAGCAACAGGCATAACAGAATGCAATTAAAGAATTTTTTCATGGGATAAAGATTTTGTGGAAAGTTAAATAATATGCTGAATATTAAAAATAAATGCCAGGGCAGGATGATACCCGGATTTGCCGGTTGAAAGTGAAATTAAAACAATTCCGTATTTTCACCCAGAAATTATTTTTCCATGATCAACATCAATGAAAAGGGAATTGCATCTACGGATTTCCATTTCCCGGGCCAGACTGCAGTTTACAAAGGAAAGGTGAGAGACGTATACATGATCAGCGATGAGCTGATGGTGATGGTGGTAAGCGATCGCATCTCTGCATTTGATGTGATCCTGCCCCGTACCATTCCTTTTAAAGGACAGGTGCTGAACCAGCTGGGCGCCCATTTCCTGGATGCAACTTCATCCCTTGTCCCTAACTGGGTCCAGGCTATCCCGGATCCGAATGTAACTGCTGGCTTAAAATGCCGCCCTTTCAAGGTTGAGATGGTGATCAGGGGTTACCTTGCGGGACATGCATGGAGAACTTACGAAGCAGGAGGAAGATTGCTGTGCGGCGTTCAACTTCCCGACGGACTGAAGGAAAATGATGCATTGCCACAACCCATTATCACTCCCACTACAAAGAGCGATCACGGACACGATGAAGATATTTCACGCGAGGATATTATATCAAGAGGCATCGTTTCAAAAGAAAACTATGAACAGCTTGAAAAATACACCAGGCTGCTTTATAAAAAAGGAAGTGAAATGGCACTTGAAAAAAAGCTGATACTTGTCGATACAAAGTATGAATTCGGTGAATACTACGGAAAAATTTACCTGATCGACGAAATACATACGCCGGACTCGTCCCGTTATTTTTACGCAGACGGTTACCGGGAGCGGCAGCTGAAAGGCGAAGCTCAAAAGCAGCTGAGCAAAGAGTTCCTTCGCCAATGGCTTATCCAGCACGGCTTTCAGGGCCTTGAAGGCCAACAGGTTCCTCCAATGGATGATGAGATCGTGAACCTTGTTTCAGAAAGATATATTGAGCTGTATGAAAAGATAACCGGGAAAAAATTTGAAAAAGCCCGTCAGGATGATGCTGTTGCACGGGTTGAAAGAAACGTGCTTGAATATTTGCGTAGGTCTGTCATACTTTAATCATTCCTTGCCCCGTTCACCAACGAAATGATCTTCGGAATTTTTGAACATCACATTGAAGGTGGTGAGGCTGCCGTATATCCTGGTCAGGTATTGCTGCAGGTTTATTTTATCCTCTTCAGATAGCTTGTCATGTGCGTTGATGCGTTGTTCCATAACACGCAGGCGGTCGCGTAACATGATGATCTTGTTAAAAAAAACATCAATAGGCAGCTCCTTGGGTTTCATACCCGTGTCGCCTGGCTGCATGATAATTTTTCCACCCAGCCAGCGGTTTCCCATCAGAACTGTTTCCTGAACATCCGAATATTTTTTAATGATGTTGATCAGCGACCGCTCGATGTCGGCCATGGATACAAGGTCCGTATCCGCTTCCTTTGCTTCGATCAGCTCCAGGGCATTATAGGTTTTTGAAATTTCAATCTGCCCCCTCTCTATGAAAACTACCGTATACGTTTTTGTTTTTACATTTATTACCACGCCGGCGCCAAATTCTGGGTGCCTCAGGCGTGAGCCAATTCCTAATTCTTCATCAATCATTATTAGTTATTAGTTATGAGTTTTTAGTTATGAGTTATGAGATATGAGGTTCAAAGTTCAAAGTTCAAAGTTGGGAGCTTTATAATTCAGCAATTTCAGGTAGAGAGTTTGTTGTTTTTCATTTGCCGGAATTTTTGTAAATATATAAAGAAAAATTATTGTGCTGGTGCTGCTTTTCATTCTTTAAACATTTCATTTGGGAAATGATTATTTTACGCGCTGATTAAGCGATGATGGAAATTAAATGGATTGTCAAGACATTCGGTGAGCTATTACCTTCCGAACTTTATGATGCGCTGAAGCTGCGCCAGGAGGTTTTTGTGGTGGAACAGCATTGTTCTTACCTTGACGCAGACGGTAAAGATCCTGAGTGTTACCACCTGCTCGGGTACGTTGGCCGGGATCTTGCCTGCTACGCACGCATCGTCAAGCCAGGCATCAGCTATATGGAAGTATCTATCGGTAGAGTTTGCACAGCCCGGAAATTCAGGGGAAAAGGCTTGGCACGCATGCTGCTTAAAGCCGCACTTGAGCAATCTTACCGGATTTTCGGAAAAGTCCCGGTGCGCATTGGGGCACAGGCATATCTTAAAGAATATTACGAATCATTCGGTTTTGAAATTGCCGGGCCATCCGGTTATTTCGAGGATGGGATACTGCACTATATCATGCTCAAAAAATAACTGCTGCCGGTTCAGGCATTTGCATTGTTTACGTTTGATTCGCTGATCCCGCTGTCGTCAGCAGGTTTCACTGACGGTTCCTGATGTTCCTGTAAAAAATGCGATTGAAAAAGTATGATACAGATCACGCCAATGGTAATTGCGCTGTCGGCTATATTAAAGACCGGCCTGAAAAAAATGAATTCCTCACTGGCCCAGAAAGGAAACCATGAAGGAAAATGGCCATGCAGCACCGGAAAATAAAACATGTCAACCACTTTTCCATGAAGGAAGGTGGCATAGCCGTCACCTGGCACGAATTCAGCAACACGGAAATTGCTGTCTGTAAACAGCATGCCATAGAATACGCTATCAATAATATTTCCTACAGCGCCTGCAAAAATCAATGATATAAAAACGATGAGGCGCGCTCCTGCTTTTTTCTTTATCAGCATATAGGCGTAATAGCCAATGGCTGCAGCTGCAAGTATCCTGAAAACACTCAGGAACAGCTTTCCGAATTCGCCCGAGAGTTCAAGGCCGAAAGCCATGCCGTTGTTTTCGGTGAAGTGTATGATAAACCAGTTGCCCGCTACATTGAACTCTTCACCGAGATACATATGGGTTTTGATCCACACTTTCAGGCACTGATCTAAAAGCAGCACCGAGAAAACGGTAATGAGGGCTATTCGTAAAAGCCTTTTTTGATTGTCTTTTTCCTCCATTTTCAGGCTTCATTCCCCTCGCAGATCAGATCCACCATGTGGGAAGCAGCAAGCCTTGCGGGAGGGAATTGATCGGTTTTAATCCTTATACTGCTGAAGCTTTGCTTCTATGCTTTGCGTTGTGTGGGGGACCGCACGCAGCCGTTCCTTCGGGATGAGTTTACCGGTAACGCGGCAAACTCCATAAGTCTTATTTTCAATACGGATAAGCGCATTTTCAAGCTGCTCGATAAATTTTTTCTGCCTCACTGCAAGCTGACCGGCTTCTTCCTTTGCAAGGGTATCCGAACCGTCTTCGAGCATTTTAAATGTGCTCGCTGTGTCATCCGTACCATGCTCATTGGCATTATTCAGGGCAGCCTGGAGGTTAATGAGCTCTCTTCGTGCTTCCTCCAGCTTTTTTATGATGATCGCTTTAAATTCCTTAAGTTCTTTCTCGCTGTAACTTTGTTTTTCCTTGTTTCCCATACTTAAATTTTATTAATTCTTGTTATTGTCTTTATTTCATCATCCACCTCGAGCAGGTCCCCGTCTGTCTCATCCAGGTGATCAACCATTTCAAGAGAAGCTGCCAAAATTTCGGTGCAAATATAATTTAAATTATTTGAAATAGATTTGTTGATGGAATCGTGGTTCCGTATTTTGATTGAAATGCGGTCGGTAACCTCAAAACCCTTGTCTTTTCTAAGGTTTTGTATCCTGTTCACTATTTCCCGGGCAATTCCTTCTTCCCTGAGCTTGTCATCAATAGCAGTATCCAGGGCCACTGTGAGCAAGCCCGCCGTGGCCACTTCCCATCCGGGGATGTCCTCCGAAAGGATCTCCACATCCTCCATAACCAGCTCCACCGCTACATTTCCGACCTTAATGGGCAGCACGCCTGTATTTTCAAGTATTCCGATCTGTTCCGAGCCAAAGGCAAGTATAGATGCCGCAACTTCTTTCATCAGCGGTCCGACTTTCTTACCCAGAACCTTAAAGTTTGGACGGATCCGTTTGACCAGTATGCCTTCCGTATCCGCAATGTATTTAATTTCCTTTACGTTAACTTCAGTCAGGATCAGGTTCTTTACCGACTCCACCTTCTCCACGAAACCCGGACCTGTAATGGGAAGCAGAATCTTATTCAGTGGCTGACGCACCCTGATGTTTACTTTTTTACGAAGGGAAAGCACCATGGATGAGATCTGCTGCGCAAGCTCCATTCTTTCTTCCAGCATCTTGTCAACCTCTTGGTCGCGATAAACCGGAAATGCAGCCAGGTGCACGGATTCCACCTTCTGCCTGCGGGTAACCATGTTGAGGTCTCTGAACAACCTGTCGGCATAAAATGGGGCGATCGGTGAAATTAAAACTGCCACTGTTTCCAGGCAGGAATACAATGTCTGGTAAGCTGCCAGCTTATCATGGTTATTTTCGGCAGATGAGGCATTATTCCTCACCGACCAAAAACGCCTGCGGCTCAGGCGCACATACCAATTACTGAGGTGATCGCTTACAAAATCCTGTATGGCCCGTGCTGCTTTTGTCGGTTCATAATCATTATAGCTTTCATCCACCGTCAACACAAGAGAATTCAGCTCCGAAATGATCCACCTGTCAATTTCCTGGCGCTGATCTAATGGAACATCCGCTTCCCTGAAATCAAATCCATCAATATTGGCATACAGGGAAAAAAAAGAATACGTATTGTAAAGCGTGCCGAAAAACTTACGCTGAACATCTGTAATTCCTTCTTCATTGAATTTTAGATTGTCCCATGGCTGAGCATTGCTGATCATGTACCAGCGCGTTGCATCGGCGCCATATTTTTCAATAGTACTGAAGGGGTCGGCAGCATTGCCCAATCGCTTGCTCATCTTGTTGCCGTTCTTATCAAGCACCAGGCCGTTGCTGACAACATTTTTGAAAGCGACTGAATCAAACAGCATAACTGCAATTGCATGCAGCGTGAAAAACCATCCCCTTGTCTGGTCGACTCCTTCTGCAATAAAATCTGCCGGAAATGTATGCGGGCCGAAGCTGTCCGGATTACCTGGATCCGTCGCTTCACCCATAAAATGGTACTGGGCATAAGGCATCGAACCGCTGTCGAACCACACGTCGATCAGGTCAGGCTCACGCATCATGGGCCTGCCTGTTTCCGAAACCAGGATGATCTCATCCACATAAGGCCTGTGCAGGTCAAAGTCGGTATGATGGTCGGTGCCTATATCGGATACGGGATTTGATTTCATAAAGCCTGCTGCAACCGATTTCTCTATTTCTTCACGCAGCTGACCAACCGAACCGATGCAGACCTGTTCCGATTTATCTTCGCTTGTCCATATCGGGAGCGGGATGCCCCAGAACCTGGAACGTGATAGATTCCAGTCGACCAGGTTTTCAAGCCAGTTGCCGAACCTGCCGGTACCGGTGGATTCAGGTTTCCAGTTGATTGATTTATTTAGTTCGATCAGTCTTTCTTTGCAGGCAGTGGTTTTTATGAACCATGAATCAAGCGGATAATATAAAACCGGCTTGTCAGTGCGCCAGCAATGCGGATAATTATGTTCATATTTTTCAACCTTAAAGGCTTTGTTCTCCTGCTTCAGTTTGATGGATATCCTTTCATCAACCGATAAATATTTATCCCTTCCCTGTTTTTTCCTTTCTGCTTCTTTTTCTGATTCTGACAGGTATTCTTCCTTCACATATTCCCCTGCAAAATCAGAAACCTCCTTAACAAACCGGCCACGGCGGTCAACCAGGGGCATTTGCTTTCCGTTTTCATCCTGGACCATAACGGGTGATATGTCATTCTCCCTGCTTACTCGAAAGTCATCTGAACCAAAGGTTGGTGCGATATGTACGATGCCGGTACCGTCACCTGTGCTTACAAAATCTCCATGGACTACTTCAAATGCACGCCCTTCCGGCTGTACATAAGGCATCAGCTGATGATACCTCATCCCTACCAGGAATTCTCCTTTGAATTCATCAACGATTTTGAAAGGAATTGCCTTATCTCCTTCCTTATAATCTTCAAGCTTCAGTGATGCACTCTTCTCCGGGAAATACTGGGACAGCAGCTCTTTTGCAAGGATAACGCAGACAGGCTTATATGTATAGGGATTGAAAGTTTTCACCAATGCATAATCGATCCGGCTTCCGACAGCAAGCGCTGAATTCGACGGCAGCGTCCATGGTGTGGTGGTCCATGCCAGAAAATAAATTCCTTCAGTTGCCTTGATTGCCTCGGACCAGGGACGCCGTGTGCTGTCCTTGCCGGGTCCAGGAATATATGATTTATCGAATTCAAACTGCGCAACCACAGAAGTATCGCGGATAGCGCGGTAACAGCCGGGTTGGTTAAGCTCGTGCGAGCTCAGGCCCGTGCCTGCGGCAGGTGAATATGGCTGTATCGTATAGCCCTTGTAAAGCAGGTTCTTTTTATAGAACATGCTAAGCAGGTGCCATACGGATTCAATGTAATTGTTTTCGAAAGTGATGTATGGATGTTCCAGGTCAACCCAGTAGCCCATTTTACGGGTAAGGTCATCCCAAACGTTCTTATACCTCATCACTTCCTTACGGCAGGCTTTGTTATAATCCTCAACTGAGATGCTTTTACCGATGTCTTCTTTGGTGATGCCAATCGTCTTCTCAACACTGAGCTCGATAGGAAGTCCATGCGTATCCCACCCTCCTTTTCGCCTGACCTGGAAGCCTTTGAGGGTTTTGTACCTGCAGAAAATATCCTTGATAGCGCGCGACATCACATGGTGGATCCCCGGCAGTCCGTTTGCTGATGGCGGACCCTCATAAAATACAAAAGGCGGCTTTCCTTCCCTGGAGGAAATGCTGCTTTCAAAGGTGCCACGGGCATCCCATTCAGCCAGGATCTCATGACCAATGGCAGGCAGGTTCAGCTGTTTGTATTCAGGATATTTCATAACCCTATTTATAAGGAGTGCAAAGGTAGGGATATTTTAGGAAAACATCACACCAGGACACAGGCGCAAATATGGATCATAACCGGGTAAATCAATCCACCAGCAGGTTACACCCCCTCAGGTCGCTTTCGTCAAACCGGCCCAGGACTTCGAAACTGCCATCGGGATGATTTTTTCCAACGTCCTGGGTTGCTATAAAAGCACAGGAGTCGACGTTAGCAAGGTCAATAATATTAATGGCACCCGTTCTTGATTCCAAATCCCCGCCAAACGGATCATTTATATCACGTATCAAAACCCGCATCCACGGCGGTGACTTAAAGATACCATTACCGGCTGAATAGGCTTGTGACAAAAGTTCCGTCATACCATATTCTGAATGGATGGATGGAACTCCAAATGCCTGCTGCAGCTTTCCATGCACTTCCTCACGAACCATTTCTCTTCGTTTTCCTTTCATACCACCTGTTTCCATGACCGTTACATTTTCAAGACACCCAGGGAATTTCTCAGCAAGATCAAGCAATGCATAAGTAACGCCTATCAGCAATACCGGATGGTTCATTTTTCCTGACTCATCAAGCTTTTGTTTCAACGCTGCCAGATCATGAAGATAAAATCCGCTATTGCTGTTTCCGGTTTCACGGATCATTTCATCCACCATATAGATAAGTGACGATCCTGTTCTTTCCAGATATGAAGGAAGCAACGCCAGAATGCAGTAATGCTTTATATCGCCGTAAAAAATATTGAATGCCTCCAGAAAGATCTTTTTATAGAACCTAAGGCTGCCGATAAAATGCCTGCCGGGATCAGCACCGGTTGTGCCGCTGGTGGTAAAAACTATTTCAGGAGAAACGCCGCTGCAAACAATCATCTGCGATTTAAAAAAGCTGATAGGAAGAAATGGTATACGGGAAGGTTGGGTAATATCTGAAGGAACTATTTTGAGATAAGAGAGAAAATTACGGTACACCGGATTGGCTGCAGCCTGGTAGTTGAAAACCTCCATGCACAACGAATCAAAGTTCCAGCCGCTGCCGGTTAGCGCTGATTTCACATATGTACTGAAAGAATCTTCCCTTATACTGTTCATATCAGGGCAAAGTACCAATGAAAACCGATGATATGCAAATCTTGTTTTGGAAGAGACCGGAGGGATATGTATTTTAGCAGGATATATGATTGGATCATGGAAAAGACAAAAAATATGAGATATAAAATATGGATGTGTATGGCCCTGGTGCTGGTTTCGTTTACAGGGTATACCCAGGTAGCATTCGTAGATGGCAGTTGGACCGACATCCAGGAAAAAGCAAAAACAGAAAACAAGTACATTTTTGTAGATGCATATACCGACTGGTGCTACTGGTGCAAAGAGATGGATAAAAAAACATTTATGGAAGGCGATGTAGCGGAAGTTATGAATGCCGGGTTTATTCCCGTAAAAATGGATATGGAAAAAGGAATGGGTGTAAAGATGGCAATGAAATACCGGGTCAGTAGCTTCCCTACTTTCCTGATTATGAATCCAGATGGAAAACTGGTACACACCATGACCGGTTTTCATGAAAAGGATGATTTTATAGCCAGCCTGAATACAGCTCTTGAACAATCACGAAGCAAGGGATATCCGGGCATTTCAGAAAATATGGAACCTGATTTTCCTGAATTCTATAAAAATTCATTTAAGGGATACCCTACGGAAAAAGTTGCACGCCCTGATAACAAAACGATTGAACAATATCTTGAAAAGAATGACCTGTTCTCAGAGGAAAGCTGGAGCGTTATGACCCGGTTTATCAGGCAGCTGCCCAAATACCAGCAGCACATACTTGACAACCGTTCGAAATATGAAGAACTTTTTGGAAAAGAAGAAGTGGCGGTAAGAGTGGTAGCAATAATTTATGCAAAACTGGGTGAGGCAATAGAAAAAAGGGATGAAGAGGTTTTAAATTCAACATTGGCCCTGATCGACAGGCACATACCTGATCCTGAAAAACATAAATCAGAGTACCGCATTCATTATTATAAGGAAACAGCACAATGGATCAAGATGGATAAGCTGGTACAGGAAAGTATTGTTAAAAATGGAATTTCTGAAAGTCTGAATGAATACGGGTGGGCCGTATATGAAAACTGTGATCAAAAGGATGTAATCAGGGATGCAATCGGCTGGATGAAATTATTGTGCGACAAAAATCCAACCTATGCTTCGCTGGATACCTATGCTGCTTTATTATACAAAGACAAGCAATATGCCGAAGCAGAGCGGATAGCATCGACAGCCATAGAAACAGGTGGCGCCAACGGCCAGGATGTCAAGGAAACCGAAGTACTTCTTGAAAAGATAAGGACGGCGAAAGCAACGAAGTAAATTAGTTCAGGTCATAAACCTCTCACACCATATCCTCCGAAAGAAATCGGGACTGTATGCCATAAGGGCTCCGCGCGCAAATTTTTGCTATGAACAACCTTCAAACTTTCAAAACCTTCTAAACTATTTCATGAACATTGAACATCCCATTCAATGTGCTTCCCCGGCGTCGTCATCCTGCGAAGCCACTGCAGGATTTACCGGTTTTTATAAACTGCTTCGTGGCTGCGGCAATCTTATTAATCAGTGCATGGAAATTAATCGCGTTTGAAAATACTTAAAGCTGTAAACTTGGTCATACCGCAGGAGATTGCCGCGCCCGGGCAAACTTCGTATATAACGTAAAAATAATTTCCCGGGCTCGCAATGACGGGACACCGGGGCCGCAGCTACGATTCTGCAAAAACAACTTTGAACTTTGAACTTTGAAATTTTAATATCCCGAAACCATCATTTTTTTGGTAACCGACTGGCGACCGTTGCTTAAAGTATAAAAGTACAATCCTGCCTCGAGACCACTCCTGTTATACAATACATGGTGCCTTCCAGATGGAAGAATTTCGTTTACGGGCATTGCGATAATCTTCCCGGTGATATCTGTGATTGTAAGGGTGACATGACCGTTATAACTGTTTGCATAAACGATCTTTGTTATTCCGTTACCCGGATTTTCAGAATTCTGCGCAAGAAATAAATGCTGGTTGCTGAATTCAGTTATGCCGACAGGATCGTCACCGCTCACCTCCCTGATCCATATGCCGCGGCCGTATGTACATGCACCGATCCAGAAAGTGCCGTTAATAGCAAGGCTGTCTACGTAGTCAAATTCATTTACAAGCGGTGTTGCCGGCATTCCGTTATTCCACAAAGTCCATGATGCACCGCCATCGATACTTTTAAAACAACCCTGCTCCGCTCCCAGATACAGCAGGTTTGAATTTCCGGGATATGCGATCAGGTCAGTTACCGATACATTGGGCAGATTACCGCTGATATTAACCCAGTTCTGACCGCGGTCGGTTGTCTTGAATACTTTGTTGCCAGCCCCGTTCCCCGGCTGTCCTCCTGCGAGGGCATAAGCAACATCGCCATCGAGTATGTCAACTGCAACTTTTCGTATATAGGTGTTCGCCGGCAACCCGGCGGAACGGTTTACCCACTGCTGGGTCACACCGTCATAAACCATCAGCTTGACTGCTGTTCCCAGGCAGGCATAGACTGTAGGATCGTATACACCATCATAGCTCACCGTGAAATCAGAAACATTTGAGTTCATCGGAATGCCTGGATTCAGGAGGTTCCAGGTATTGCCCTGGTTGTTTGAATAATAGACATTTTTTTCACAGGCCGTATAATAAATTCCCAACACGGGACTGATACGGATTTCAGGGAACCAGTCGCCGCAGGTATCAATGCCCACATCCACATTGTTGAAATTAGCACCGGCATCAATTGAAAGGAAGCGGTGCGACTGCAGTGCATCACCGTATATACCGTTTGCATATATGATCACATTTGAATCAATCGGATCCACCTGTACGCCTGCACCGTCTCCCCCGCCCTTGCAGTTCCACAATCCGCCTGTTGCATAACTCTTATAATGAAAGCCGTTATCCTGGGTGGTTCCTGCAACCACATTTGCATTTGTTTTCCCGATGCTGAAATGATAGTACTGCGAAACCGGCAGGCTGTTAAAATTGCTTGCATTGACTGTTGAAAACGAAAATCCTGCATTGGAAGAAAAAAACACACCCCCGTCGTTTCCGATAAATACATCCGTGCCGTTTGGGTTCCACACAATGGCATGCTGGTCGGCATGGCGGGCATTGATCTCAGTGAAAACTGTTCCGTCAAACGAACGCCACATCCCTCCGCCACCGGCAAGTACAATATTATCGTTGGTCGGACAAACGGCTATTGTATTATTGTACCATCCCTGACCCCAGTGAAATTCACCTGTTCCGGGGTTGCCCGACAGATCATTTCCGAAAGTGCATGTTGTCCAGGTGGAGCCTCCATTGGTTGTCTTATAGATTCCTTTGGTGGTGTTGTTATTGTTGTTGGTCATATTTACGTATACCACATCTGGGTTTACTGTACCGATTGTAAGTGCCGTGCGGCCTACATTTGTGGTTGGCAGACCTGACTGAATAACCCAGTTATCCCCGCCGTCTGTTGATTTATAAACGCCATGCTGCCAGTAAGCCAGGTAAAGGATGGAGGTATTCTGTGCATTGACTACCACATCAGAGCAACTTCCGCCGGGGAAAAAGAATTTTCTTGTCCAGGTGGTCCCGCCGTCATTCGAACGGTAATAGCCTTCCGCTGTTGCAGCATGCATAATGGAAGTATTTCCCGGCGCATACATGATCTTTGCAAAAGAGGAAGGTGTTGGCGTCATGGGAACAGATGACCAGGTTAAACCGTTATCTGTTGTTTTAAAAAGGCCGGTACCGCCATGTACACCGAATTCGCCGGTGCCGAAATAACCGATTGTTGAATCTGCAGGATCTGAAACATAAGCGCCGCCCCATAGTGTGCTGAGTTGATCGCTCATAGACACAGCAACAGGAGTGCCACTGCTTACATCATACCGCCAGAGTCCACCGCTTGCTGTAACAACACGCAGACTGTTATTGTCGCCAGAACGGAGATCAAAATTTCTAATTCGTCCGCTGAATTTTGTATTACCAAGGTTTACTTTCACTCCATCACCACCAAAATATTTCCAACTGTTGACTGCTGCAGATTTATTCATACCACCATCTGCAGGCAGGCTGTTTATCTTATCAGACAGATCCCTGTAAAAATCAGCTCCGGGCATGGTGAAAGGATAGTGAAGCCTTTCAAAAAACAGCTTTTGCCTGAGTGCTCCTTTAGAAATTTTATTGCCGGTAGAAGGTTTTACATCCTGCGCCAGTATAATGAATGGAAATACATTACATGAGGCCGAAAAAATCAAAACAAGTAAATATTGCGTAAATTTTTGTAACATGATTAAATTTAGTTTGGGGATAAGACTTTTGATAAAAGTATGTAAAAAAGTAAAGCGTTATAAATTCTGACACGAATTTAACAAATGATTAACCGGTTTTGAGTGGGGAGTTGAGAGTTTTGAGTCAGGAGTTCAGAGTTTTCAATTGCTTAAGGTTGGAACTAATCATTTGCCGTTTGGCTTTAGATGGGTTATTTTACGGGACGGAATACTTTGTTATATTTGAAATGATTTTATCTGCTCATCAAACCCAACCGTATAATTTTTCTACCGGCCATTGAAAAAGACCTGGATGACTTTATTTTTTCTGCTTTTTCACCAGCCGGTGACAGCATCTTCATCGCCCATACGGGTTGATTCATTGCACGGTGCCGTGTATTTCGGCAACCGGGTTTTGCTCTTCGCAGATACAACAGGAAACATGCGGTTAAGAGATCTGATGAATGACTCATTCAGTCCTGCATCATATACGGATACTGTTAAACATAACGCAAAAACATTCGCGGCAGGAAATAAAATCAGGGGACTATGGATATATTCAGAATTCGTCAATTCATCAGGCAGCGAGGCAACCGTATATTTCTACAACGGCAAGTTCAGGGTATCATGTTACCAGTTTGAAGCAGGCTCAAACAAACCTGTGGTGACACGTGTTCATGACCCGGTTGTAAATAATGCTGCAGGTGATTTTATTTACAAATTAAACTTCAAACCCGGTTCATACACACGGGCCTGGTTCCATATTACTCCTGGAAATGCGGTGACCTACGAGGTAATACCGATGCTTGCAGCAACAAGTAAAGATGAAATTGCCAATTCATTGATAAGCTCTGAACTGGGGAACGTTACATTTAATTATTGGTTCATTCCGGTGATCATCCTGATAGGCTGCATACTGAGCATGATCATTTTCTCATTTGTTTACCTGGTTCAGACACGGGAAGTTGTATTTTTATATTATTTCTTTTACCTTCTCTTTACCGGGTTTTATTTCTTTTTCAGGAGCATGTATTATTTTTCCACAGACCTGTTCTGGTTTCGCATTGACCCTTTCCGCGATGTTACCTGGCAGGCCGCATCCTATTTCTTTTACTTCCTGTTTGCCTGCAGCTTTGCAAATTTCAGGCAGATCGCACCCAAGCTGAATATTCTGATGAGAACAATTGCCATGCTGGTCGTGGTATATATTGTTGCAGATATCTGCTTCCTTGTAAATGCCGATATCGTGTTTCGTGAATTACTATACAGGTATTTCAGGTTTGTCATGGTCGGAATTTCAGTTGTTTGTATCGCATGGGCATATACGTTAAGGGACCGGCTCTCCAATTATCTCGCAACCGGAAGCAGCCTGATGGTTGCAGGTGGGGCAATTACCATATTCCTTGCACTGTTTTACCCTCAGTCGACATATGCAATACTTCGTTATCATATGAATTTCATGCAGGCCGGGATTTTAGGTGAGATCATGCTTTTTACGTTCGGACTCAGCTACAAGAACAAGCTCCGCGAAAAGGAGAAAGCATTTGTAGAACACGAGCTGAAAATGGAAAGGGAAATGAAAGAAATGGAAAGACTGCAAACAGTCATTAACACACAGGAAAGTGAACGCAAGCGGGTTTCGAGGGAGCTTCATGATGACCTCGGTTCCGGACTGTCAACCATCCGTTTTTTAAGTGAAGTCGGCAAAACACGGTCCGATCCATCAAAGGAAATGGACCGCATTTCCGTTTTGTCTAATGACCTGGTTGATAACATGCGTCAGATCATCTGGACAATGAGCCCGGAAAACAGCTCGATGCACGAGCTCATCAGCTACATAAAAAAATATGCTGATGAATATCTTGAAAACAACAACCTGCAGTTCAGATTTTCACTTGAAGGAAATGTTCCGGATAAAAAACTATCAGGCGAGGAAAGAAGGAGCATATTCCTGGTGATCAAAGAATCGCTGCATAATACGGTAAAACATGCAGAGGCTCAATTTGTAGTGATCTCTGTAAGCTTCAATGGCACAGGCACCATTACAATTACCGATGACGGAAAAGGGTTCCCTGAAGACAATTTCCGCAAAAGCAATGCAGGAAACGGACTTAAAAATATGAAACGAAGGATGGAAGAAATAAACGGTACCTTTGAAACGCTGAATGACAGGGGAGCGAAAACGATCCTGACCTTGCCCTAACAAAAGTTTGTTTGGTCAGATGGAAATGAGAACGTTTATTTGATCCTTCATCCTGTAATTTTATAACCGGCAATAACCTTAACTGATATGATAACAGTAAGCATAGTTGAAGACCTTGAAGAGATCCGTGAAGGGTTCCGGGACATACTGAACCGGAGCGAAGGCTTCAGCTGTGTGTCTGCATACGGCAACGGAGAAGATGCACTCAAGAATCTTCCGGCCGACAAGCCAGATGTGGTTGTGATGGACATCAACCTGCCGGGAATATCAGGGATAGACTGCATCAAAAAGCTGAGAGAAAAAAAATTCAATGCCCAGTTTATGATGTTCACTGTATACGATGATGATGACAGTATTTTTGAAGCCCTTGAAGCAGGAGCATCAGGTTATATCCTGAAAAAAACCGTACCTGCGCGTTTTCTTGAAAGCATACGTGAAGTGGTTGATGGTGGTTCTCCTATGACCAGCCATATCGCCCGTAAAGTAACGGAGTCATTCCAGAGCAGGAATAAGGTCTCAAAAGAAGGTGAATTGCTCACTGCCCGCGAAAAAGAAATCCTCGGATTGCTTTCAAAAGGCTTTTTATATAAA
>Ga0190272_10000270_pt1 | contig 30423 bp, 10 predicted proteins | sample Popmic504T_FD_133746 | JGI IMG/M metagenome (GOLD analysis project Ga0190272, IMG submission 133746) | Populus adjacent soil microbial communities from riparian zone of Shoshone River, Wyoming, USA - 504 T | ecosystem: Environmental > Terrestrial > Soil > Riparian zone | place: USA: Wyoming...
AGTCCTTGTTGGCGAAATGCAGCGTTGCTCGCCGGTTCCAAGCCTCGATGTACTCGGGCCGCATGTCGACCACGGCATCGAGCAGTTGGATCGCGAGCTTGGTATCCTTGGCGTCCTGCGCGGTCTTCACGCGGCTCATCAACAAATCGGTCGTGTCGCTGCCGGAGGCGAGCCACAGCGCCCAGATGCGGCCCTCGACCAGCTTGGCCGAGTCGGCGTCGGGCGCGGCTTTGAGCGCCTCGAACAGGAAGTCGAGATTCTTGATGCGGTCGCCGCGCGGCACGCGCGGCAGCTTGTCGGGGGCCTCAGGCAAGGGCGCGGCCTGCGGAGGCGCGGGTTCTGTCTGTTGGGCGGAGACCTGAGGGGCGAGCAGAACCGCAGCGGCCAAGGCCGCAAGGAGCGCGAGGGATACGAGTCGCAGGCGCATGGTGGGATTCTAGGGCTTTCGCGCTGCGGCGCAATACCGCGCTGCTCGGGAGTTGGTCAAAGCCCCGTGAGAACGCCCGGCAATCGGGAAAAGTTCAGGCTTCGGCTCAGCCCTGGCGGGCCTTGAACCGCGGCTGGGTCTTGTTGATGACGTAGACCCGGCCCTTGCGGCGCACGATCTTGTTGTCGCGATGCCGGCCGCGCAGCGATTTCAACGAATTACGAACTTTCATGGCTTCGATCCATGGCGCGCGCGCCGGAATGTCACGGGATTTGGTGGGTTCTTAAGCGGCGCTCCGGAGACTGTCAACTTCGGCGCAGGCCAGGCGAAAAAGAGTAAGGCTCTACCACTGGCGGTAGTGTCTGACAGGATACCCGTTGCCGGCGTGCCACACACACAAGCAAACGCCGTGGATTTGCCGGTTTTCCCCGGAGCGAGGCGCTTCATTCGTTGTTGCGGCACGCGCGCGGGACCACACTCCGATGAGTCGGGTGGGCGTCATTCAAATAAGAAGAACATGTTCGGGGCAACGTTTCGGCGGAAATCGCTGGCGGTCGTATTGCATGCAACTTTTGCATGCGGCCTGTTCCTTTGCGCTGCGACCGCCGCGCTCGCTCAAGACCCGGACCCGCCGCTGCCGCCGAGCGCCGACCTGACCGTCACAAAGGCCGGCCCCGCCACGGCGACCGCCAACAGCAACGTCCCTTACACCATCAATGTCCTCAATCTAGGGCCGGAGGACGCCGTCGGCGCTTCGCTCTCCGACCCTATCCCTGCGGGAATGACCTTTGTCAGCCTGGTTTCGCCCGCGGGGTGGACCTGTACGACGCCTGCGGTTGGTAGCGGCGGGACGGTGATCTGCACCAACCCGCTTCTCGCGGCTGGCAGCAGCGTCGGCTTCTCCGTCACGTTTGCAATTCCCACCGGCACGCCGCCAGGGACCTTCTTCACCAATATCGCGACGGTCTCGAGCCAGACATTCGACGTCAACGACGAGAACAACAGCGCCACTGCCACGACGCTGGTGTCCGGCGGCACGTCGGCCGATATGGCGGTGACCAAGACCGGGCCCGCCACCGTGCAGCCCGGGCAGAACATCGTTTACACGATCCCGGTCATGAACAACGGCCCGGATACCGCCACAGCGGCTCAGCTCTCGGACGGCCTCCCCGGCAACCAAACATTCGTAAGCCTGTCCTCGCCCGCGGGCTGGACCTGCACGACGCCTGCCGTGGGCGCCGGCGGAGCAGTGAGCTGCACGATTCCGGCGCTGGCGTCCGGTGCGGGTGGAACGTTCACGCTCACCACCAACGTTCCTGCCGGCACCCCGGCGGGTACGAGCTACGACAATGCCGCGGCGGTCTCATCGGCGACGCCGGACCCCACGCCGGAAAACAACAACGGCGTGGCTGGCACGCTGGTCGTCGACGCCTCGCCCGACCTTGCGATCGCCAAGACGCACAGCGGCAACGCCTCGCAGGGACAAGCTGGTTTCACCTACACGATCACGGTGAGCAACGCGGGAACCACGGCGACATCGGGCACTACGACGGTTCAGGACCTTCTGCCCGCTGACATGACGGCGACGGCAATCAGTGGCAGCGGCTGGAACTGCACGCTCGGCACACTGACCTGCGATCGCGCAGACGCGCTTGCGCCGAGCGCATTGTATCCGGTCATCACCCTCACGGTGAATGTCGCAGCCAATGCTGCGCCAGCCGTCGTCAATACGGCAACAGTTGCGAATGCCGGCGACACGAACCCCGCCAACGACACCGCCGCGGACGCAACGAACATCCTGCCGGTCGCGCCCGATCTCGCGATCGCAAAGACGCACAGCGGCAACGCCACGCAGGGCCAGACCGGGTTCGTCTACACGATCACGGTGCAGAACGTCGGCAATGCGCCCACGTCCGGTCTCGTGACGGTGAGCGATACGCTCCCGACCGGCCTTACCGCGACCGGCGTCACAGGCTCCGGCTGGTCGTGCTCCGGCGGCGCCGCGCCGACCTGCACGCGTTCCGATGCGCTGGCTGCAAGCGCGAGCTACCCGCCGATCACACTGACGGTGAACGTCGCCGCCAACGCGCCGGCGAATATCATCAATACGGCGACCGTATCGGGCGGCGGCGACACCAATGCGGCGAACAATACGGCGAGCGATCCGACGCTGGTCACGCCGGCCGGAGGCGGGGCGGATCTCGCGATCGCCAAGGCCCACGTTGGCAACGCACGCGCGGGCCAGGTCGGCTTCGTCTACACGATCACGGTGAACAATGCCGGCACGATCGCAAGCTCCGGCACCGTTACGGTCACGGACTTGCTCCCGCCGAAGCTGACCGCGACCGCGATCGGCGGCCCGGGCTGGGCCTGCTCGCTCGGCGCGACGCCGACATGCACGCGATCCGACGCGCTTGCGCCCAACGCGTCCTACCCGACGATCAACCTGACGACCAACATCGCGGGCGATGCGGCGGCGACCATCACCAACACCGCGACGGTGTCGGGTGGCTCCGACTTCAACCCCGCCAACAACATCGCCACCGATACGACCACGGTGCGCCCGCGCGCCGATCCGACCAAGGATCCGGATGTTGTCGGCCTGGTCAATGCGCAGATCGCGACGGCGCAACGCTTCGCCAATGCGCAGATTTCGAATTTCAACGAGCGCCTCGAGGCGCTGCACGACGAGAACACCGGCGACCAATTCGGCTTGCACTTCGGCCAGCCCGACCAGGACAAATGCTACATCCCGGGCACCAGTCTGCTGCGCGATCCGTTCGATCCGAAGTGTCAGAAGGCGAGCCAGTACGCGGCCGAAGCCTCCGCGACCGATGCGTTCGCCTCGATGCGGACCGACCGCAAGAGGAATGCGCCGCCTGCAACGCCCGCCGCGCCGCGCACGCGCGACTTCGCATTCTGGACCACCGGTTACGTCAGCTTCGGCAGCGCCGACCCGACGGCACAGCGCTCCGGCATCGACTTCAACACCACAGGTGTGAGCGCCGGCGTGGATTACCGGCTGGGCAGGAACTTCGTCGTCGGCGCCGGCGTCGGCTACGGCCGCGACTCGACCAGGATCGGGGAGCGCGGCACGCACAGCGACGCCGAGGCCTATAACGTGGCGGTTTATGGCAGCTATCGGCCGTTCCGGAACGTCTTCATCGACGGCCTCGCCGGCTACGGCGCGATGCGCTTCAACTCGCAGCGCTTCGTGGTCGACGACATGGCGTTCGTCTACGGCACGCGCAACGGCAGCCAGTTCTTCTCATCGCTGACCGCGGCTTATCAATTCCGCTTCGACGGGCTGATGCTTTCGCCCTACGCGCGGATCAACGCCGCATGGCTGACGCTCGACGCATTTACCGAGACCGGCGGACTGGGTGGCGCGCTCACCTACTCGTCGCAGTCGGTGACTTTCTACACGGCGGTGCTCGGCCTGCGCGGCAAGTACACGTTCCTTACCGACTGGGGCTCCGTCGCGCCGCGCTTCCGCGTCGAGTACAATCACGACTTCGCCGGCATCAGCACGATCTTCCTGCAATATGCCGACCTGCTCGGGCCGATCTACAGCCTCACCACCTCGCCGGCGAGCCGCGACCGCGCGACGTTCGGCGCCGGCACCGACCTAATGATCAGGAATCAGCACCGGCTTGCGCTCGACTATCAATACGATGTCGATTTCCTCGGCGCGGACTGGCACCGCTTCAAGCTGCGGTGGGAGACCCGGTTCCAGCCTTAGGTATGCAAGGAATGGTGGTGGACGCAGTCGGCTTGAACCAGTCTCCGGTGTCGACATTCTTCAATCGAGCCCGCAGGCGCGGGGCCTGGAGCGCACTGAGCGCGTGATCGTTTATCCAAAGGAACGGACGGTGGATGACTGAGCTGTTGTTGAATGGGCGAGGCCCGCCGATACACACTGCGAAGCAACTAATCGGAAGAGCGTAGAACGGCCTCAACAGATCCGTCGAATTACGTCGCGCGCTCCCGTGCGGTGTACCGCAGCGAGGCTCGCCGGAAGGAGGAACCCTTCTGGTTGATTCGCGGCGCCGAGCTGCCGGTTGCTTCGAAGGTCGCGGTGGCTCAGTCGCTCGGTGCTACTCGCAGCTATGAACACATCATATGCGCATGAGCTTTTTTCGTCAGTGGTGATGAGACAAGAGGGGAAGCCAAGAAAAACCCATTGCGGCTCCGGCGCCGATGAGCGCAATCGACAGAATATGTGCAACCCGCGTTCCGACGATGCTGATTTTCATGATCACCATCAGAACACCCAGCGCGATCACAATGGCTATGTTGGCCATCCCCACAACGAACATGATGCCGATCATTGGGACGCAACAGCCGACACAGGAGATGCCGTATGCCGCTCCGATCCGGGCGGCCTGCAAACGCACACCGGATCCTCCGCGCCAGTAACGCGCCAGAAATCCAAACGGCCGGCGGCAAGCGCGTAGACAGGCGTTGGCCAATGGGGAAAGCCCGTACAATCCCGCCAAGACCAGGCACCCGCCGGCGAGCAAGGACGCGACCTGAGGACTTGCGCGAGGCAGGATATATGCCTCCGCCGCCGCGCTGGTGATCCACACCGCTATTCCAACAAGCCCCCAAACGGCCAGATATGCCAGCGCTGCCAGGACGGGAATCCCGCGCCGGCTCGGATGGTTCTGCGCGACACGATCGAGCAGAGCGAGCAGCGGCATCGCGCTCGGGAGCATCATTGCCGCAGTCATCAACATCCACGCAGTAAGAAAGACGACGAGCCTCGCAAGCGCGTCGGCACCGAACGCGGATCCGTGGAGCGGCGGCGCGGATGGAGTCGTGCTCCAGAGGTAGAGCATCAGCACGGATATCGGCGCGATCATTGCGATCGCTACAAGAGAAGGTCGAGCGTTGCGCGTTGCGCGAGACAGGGCGTCGATGCCAAACGCCGCCAAGTCGTCCTCCAGTCGCCCTAGGGCTTGTGCTCATAGGAGAAGCGGCCGCTCATGGTGCTGCGCCCGCGCAAATCCATCTCCATGCCGTGAGTCGTAAGCCCGACGCGGAAGCGCCAGCTTTCGCCGATCTCCGCAGGCGATCCGAGAACCTCGCTCAGCTTTCCGTCGCTCAACGTCATACGGCGCCCGGCGGGGCCCTCGCTTGCCGTCCCCTCGACCAGGATGCGCCGGCCGATGCTGAGCGTGGTCAGCCGGCCTTCGCGCCGTAGCACGATCGGCGCGTGCTCGACCGCGACCAGTTCTCCCAGCATATCGGCCAGCTCCTGCAGCGGACCGCCCAGACTCCCGGTGAAGGAGGCAACGACAGCGTCGGTCTGCCGCTGTGACGCGGCGTTGTCGACGAAGATCACGACGCGCTGCTTGGCCTCGTCGCCGCGGAAGCCGACATGGTGCGACACGCTGGCGGCGCGCAACCCCGAGACATCGACCCCGTCGATCGTTCCTTCCTCGATCTCCCAGACGAAAATCCCTGTGCACTGGCCCTCGTCCGGGTCGCTACCGGTCCAGCACGGGCAGACCGTGTAACAGTCACAGGCTTCGAAAAACGAACCGAGCAGCCGGTACGGCGCATCCTGCACCTCCGGCTTTCCCAGGTGGCCTTGACCCATCACGCCTTTGTCCGATTCCGTTGCCACGGAACACCTCCCTGCCCTGCTAGCGGTGACCGCCTTGCGGCCGGCGCGAACCGCGCGCGTCCGCGCGCGGCTCATGCACATACGAGAAGCGCCCGCTCATCGTGCTGCGCCCACGCAAGTCGAGGCTCATGCCGTGAGCCGAAAGCGCGATCTGGAATCGGCCGCTCTCGCCCACTTCGGCCGGCGACCCGAGTACGTTGCTCAGCTTTCCGTCCCGCACCGCCATCGGGCGCCCGGACGCGCTCTCGCGCGTCATCCCTTCGATCCTGATGCGGTGGTCGACGGTCAGCGTGGTAAGGCGGCCGTCACGACGAATGACGATGGGAGCGCGCTCCACGCCGAGAAATTCCCCGAGCATACCGGCGAGCTCCTGCAGCGGGCCGCCGAGCCGGCCGCTGAATGCGGCGCCGAGAGCGTCCGCCTGTTGGCGTGTGGCCCGCTCGTCGACGAAGATCACGACCCGCTGCTCGGCGTCGTCGCGGGAATCGGTATGCTGCGAAACGCTCACCACGCGCAACCCCGAGACGTCTAGCCCGTCGATCGACCCCTTCTCGATCTCCCAGGCGAACACCCCGGTGCACTGGCCGCCGTCCGGCTCGCTGCCAACCCAGCATGGGCAGATCGTGAAGCAGTCGCACGCCTCGTAGAACAGTCCGCGCAGCTTGTACGGCGCCTTGCTCCGGTCCGTCGGCGGCTTCCGTTCGATCCGGTGGCGGAGGCTCGCGCTCGAGCTGCCGAGCAGTTCGGTTTCGCCGCCGGGAGTGTAGATCGCCCGGACGCGACGCACGCCCACGCCTAGGTCGGCGATCCTGAGCGACGCGTGCCCCGATTTGTCCAGGTCGATCGGCTTGCCGGCCGCAACCTCGTTGACGACAAACGTGACGGTGCCCGTCGGGCGCGGCCTGTCCTTGCTGATCGCCGATACGGCCGCGGTGAACGTGACCGGTTCTCCCGGCCGTGTCAGGCGCTTGTCGGCGACGATCTGCACCGCGGTGCTTCTGAACCGCACCAGCTGCGCCAGCAGGTAGCTCTGCACCAGGGTCCTGTCGCCGGTGGTCGCTACATCGAACACGCAGCCGCGATGCAGATCGTCGATCGTCACCGGCTTGCAGATCCGCTCCGCCGCTTCCGGTTTGATGTTGACGAGAGGCGGCTTGGCTCCCGCGATCTCGAACTGAGGCTTCACCTGCGTGCATGGCAGCTTTTCGGCCGGCCAGTCGCGGTCGGTGAAGGTCTTCGTGGACGTTCCCGGCGCGTACACGAACAGGCTGGTCTTGTCGGTGACGCGCCATGCGTCGGCGAATGTCCGGTAGAGCGCGACGTAGCGCTCGTGCATGTCGGCGGGCTTGGGGCCGACCGTCGCCCCGTTCGGCAGCATCGGCAGCCAGGTCTGCGGCGGAATGCGCCCCATCAGGCCCTGGTCGGCATCGGTGTGCGAGACGCTCACGTTGAGCAGCCAGATATTGTAGCTGTTCCAGAAATAAGGCGTCACGATCAGAACGGCCGCGTTGGCGTAATCCACCCTCAGCGCCGTCGCGCCGCCGACCGGATACGCGACGACCCGGCCGCCATCGAGGTCAATTCCCTTCTCCGTCAGCTCCGCCGCCTTTCCGTCGAGGAAGAACTGCAGCCGGGCATCGCCGCCCATTCTCGCCGGTTGATACGCGATGCGGTGCGCGCCGATGCGTGCCGAGACCGCCGTGTTGACGCTGACGCACGAAATCAGGCCACTGTTGCCATCAGTGATCGGCGTCGCGGTCGGCACCGGCGTCTGGCGCACCTGGATCTCGAGGCCTTCGGTATCGCGCAACAGGATGAACTCCCCGGCGGCCTGGAAGTCGTAGTACTTTCCGTCCACCGTCAGGATGTGCGGATCGCCGTTGTCGGCGCCGTCGTCGGGCGCACCGATCTTGAGCCGGAAGATCGCCTGATCCTGAAGGCCGATGGCGTCGGTGGCCGTGGCGTAGAGGTACTGAGTCCCGGCATCGGACCCCGTGCTGGTGTATTGCCAGCTCCAGGTTCCGCTCGAGACTCCGCTGGCAGTCGAGACGGTCCCAACATTGTTGCCTGCAGCATCGGTGACGGTAACGGAGACGACGGGTTCGTCCAGCCAACCGAAGGTACCGTGCCGCTCGGCACTACCATTTAACGGAGCATAGGCCCACGACCCGGCCACGTCGATATTCGGCTTTTCTTTTCCGCCAGCGTCGGTCACGACCAGCTCGCTGATCATGCCGAAATGGTGATGTTGGAAGATGTGGCAGTGGAACAGCCAGCGGCCGAACGCGCCGCCCGTCGTCGCGCCGTCGACCAGCGCGCGGTCGTCGAGTCGAACCCTGAACGTGAGCGTGTAATTGCCCGGGATATCGATATTATCCCTGAACTCCTGATAGGGCCACGCCAGAATGCTTCCGACCGGGACCACCGACGCGCCCGTCCACGGCACGAGCGATATCGGCTGGAAAGAGAAGCCGTGCTTATGGAACGGGTGGTGAGCCGGACTCGTGTTCGTCACGCTCAGCTCGAGCGTGCGGCCTGCCTCGGCGTAGCGTGTGGAGCCGATGTGCGGTGCGCTCCAATACGGGTTGTGGTTTTCGAAGTGCCCAGGGACCGAGTCGACGCCGGTGACACCGCCGCCGGCGCTGAGCTTGATGTCCTGAGTCGACCTGCCGAATTTCGGGTTGACGAACCCGCCGGTCGGAGTGAGGAGATTGGCAGTGGGAGCTGGCAGCGTCTCGACGACGTCTGGCCCCGAGCGCAGAACGGTAGCGGTGCTGATCGTATAGGTCGGCGTAGCCGTGCCTGTAATAACGTTCAGGTGCATCACCGGCACCGTCGGAAGGTCCGCGAAACGATTGGTGCTGCCGATCGGGCCCAGCCGCTGGAAGTCCCGCGTCCACAAGGTCAACGTGCTCCCGACAGCCACACCAAGCGGGATGGCCGCTACGATATCCGCGCGGCTGGCCGGCGGAATCAGGATTTCCCCGGGGAGGTAATCCGTGTTGAGCGTGCCGATCGTTCCGCCTTCAAGCCTCGGGCTGTCGATGAGGCCGCCTTCGCCGCCGATGCGGTAGAGATCCACCTGTACGCCCGATTCGGTGGAGAGGATCAGCCGGAAGTACCGGGTTGTGGCGCAATTGACGATTTGCAGGCGGAGTCCCTGCCCCCTCACGACCGGGTGCGTGTGAGCGCCGACTGCCGGTGTCCCGGGCCCGGGGGGCATCAGCGGAAAGCCCGCGCGTGCGCCGACATTCATGCCGTTGGTCAGCACGGTCTGACCCTCGTTGATCCTCCCCGGCGGCCTGATGATGCTCGGAATGTCGCCGGCTCCGTAATTCACCATCGCCGCACTGCCATCGTCCTGCGTGGCGCCGTTGGCGAATTCGCAGAGGTCGACCGGCGCCGGCGCCGCCTGAGCGAGGGAGCCGCTCATCCATTCCGCTGCGGGGGCGACGTAGGTGTCGGTGTCGTTTACGGCCTTGCACACCGTGATGTCGCTGAGCACGAGTTGCATCGTGTCCGCGGCGCCGGGGATGACGCTGGCAGCGATGAGTCCCGGTTCAAGCGGGTCCGCGACGACGATCATGCCGTACAGGCCCCTGAAGACGCGATTGGGCGAGAGGTGATGGTGGGGGTGATACCAGTACAAGCCGGGACGCGTTACCGTGAATTTGTAGAGGTAGCTGCCGCCCGCCGGGGCCGGCGGCGTTGGCGCGGCCGGGAAGACCGGGAGCACCGGTTCCTGCGTTACCTCGGTGCCGTCGACCGAATTGGACAGCTCGATGCCGTGCCAGTGAATGCCGGTGGGATGATCGAGCAGGTTGATGAGCCGGACGATCACCGTGTTGCCGAGATCGAGCTTCAGCAACGGGCCCGGAATAGATCCGTTATATGTCTCCACGTTCGCCAGGACGCCGCCGCCGATACCAAGATCGACCATCGGCGTCATGGCTGCGACGATGGTCGTCTCGAGCACGGCCGCTGCGGGGTCGGTGTCAACCGGTAACGGGACGACGTATGGACCGACGCCTGACGTCATGACGAACCCCCAATCTCTTGTTGCTCAACTCCCCGTGTGACCCTTACTTCTTTCGTCGCGGCACCGGCGGGGTGGGTTTGTCATCGTCTTTCCGTCCTGCGGTATAAATCAGATTGGCGCTGGAACTGGAGTGGTAATCGTACTCTCCACCGCCGGCGTAAGCCGCCCTGATCTTGTGTTCGCCGGGCTTCAGTTGAACCACGACGCGCGCCCGGCCTCGCTCGTCCAAATTTACCGGCCGCTTCATCGGCACACCGTCAATGAAGAAGGTTACGGTGCCGGTCGGTGTCGGTCGCTTCGGAGTGAGCGGCAACACCGTTGCGGTGACGGCCAGTGCCTGCTCGGATCGCTTGACCGGCTCCTCTCCCGTCTCGACGTGCACTCGGTCCCCTCGACCAGGCGCCTCACCACCGTTCAATTGGACCGTGGTTCCGTAGAGCCTGAGTTCCTGCACCAGGAGATAGCCCTTGGCGAAGACCTCGTCGCCGGTCGTTGCAACGTCAAACACGCAGTTCTCATGCAGGTCCTTCATGGTGACCGCCTTGCAGATCATGCGCGCCTTATCGACCGGCATACCCTTGAGGACTTGAACTCCAGGGACCTGAAATTCGGGTTTCAGCTTGCACGGAGGTTTCTCCGCGGGCCAAGCGGTGTCGGTGAACGTCTTGGTTGACGTGCCCGGCGCGTAGACGAACAAGCTCGTTTGATTGGTCACGCGCCAGGAATCGGCGAAGGTCTTGTAGAGTGTGACATACCGGTCGTGTAGGCTGGCGGGCATCGGGCCGACGCTCGCACCGTTGCGTAGCCTCGGTAGCCAGCTGTCTTTCGGGACGAAGCCCATGATGCCCTCGTCCGCTCTCGTGTTCGAGACGCTGACGTTCATGATGTTGTGGCCGTTCCAGAACGACGGGGTCACGATCACCACGGTCCCATCCTCGCAATCGATCCGGAGCCCGGTTTCCCCATTAGCATCGAACGCCGTCACCCGATGGCCGCCCAGATCAATCCCCTCCGCCGACAAGATGGCGGGCTTTTTATCGACGTAGAATTCCAACCGTTTTCCCTCGCGACCGGGTTGCAGGGCAATGCGATGCGAGCCCAGGCGCGCCGCCATCGCGGTGATCACGCTCACGCACGCAGTAAGGCCGGTGTACCAGTCGGTGACCGGATTCTGCGTCGCGACCGGGGTCTGGCGGACCTGAAGCTCCATCCTGCTGCCGTCACGCAGCAGCGTGAACTCGCCGACGGACTGCAAGTCGTAGTTCGTCCCATTCACCGTGCGCGTATGCGGATCGCCGATGTGGTTGCCTGTTCTCGTCACATCGCCGGTCAACTTTCCTTTGTGATAGCCGCAGAGCTCATCTGAATGGAATCCAAACGGGCTCCACTGAAGGTCGAAGGAATAGAACTGTCTCAGGTAGTCGACCACGCTTGATGCTCCGGGAGACCCTCCCGGCCATGCATGCAGGTTCGCGTCGACCTTTCCGTCGAAAACTTGCTTCATGGTCCAGACGGGCTGAAGGGTCCCCTGCCGCTGGGTGAACACATCCGGTGCCACGGCTTGAGCTTGAACGGCTGTGCGCTTGGCCGCACTCACCGACGGAAGCAAATGGCCGATGCGGCGCACCAGATTTCGCCGCTGCGGCGAGGCGCCCGATGGCAGCGCGATGTAATCGGCGACGAGATCATCGATGCGTGTCTCACTGAATACTTGCAGAGTTGGCAGGGCGAACTCGGCAACTTCAGCGGCGGCACTCACAGCGCCCGGGGCGATCGGCCGCGAATCCGTCGCGCGTGTTTGTTGATTGATGGTTGTGGCTTTGGCCACAAAGCCACTGACCTGCGACGCTCCGCGAAAGTAAATCGCCGGGGGAGAGAATGAAGCGCCCAGGTTGATCTCGAATAACGCCATCAACTCCTTCTGAGGTGCCCGGAACTCCTCCGGAGGGGGGTCCAAGGAGTTAGCGGGATTATTGCCGGCGAAGTAGGTGTCCGGCCCAAAATTGACCGGCTGGCCGATCAAGGGATCGCCCGCCGTGAAGGTCTCGGTGCCGGTTGTCGTCTCGCCGGTAATGGAGACGACGGTCGAGACGACGGGATCGGCGTGCGGGCGCAGTGCCACCGGGTTGTTCAACCGTATGACCCGCCCGACACCGGTTGTTTCGAGGTTCTCGGGTACACTGCCGGCAGGGGGCACGAAATCCGGCTCGCCTTCGAGCCCCCATGTCCATCCCGGCGGGACAACGGTGGTTGAAGAGGACGTGTAGATCGGATTCGCATTGTAGAATGCCCCATCCGTGGCAAATCGGGCTTCGAACCGGCCTTTGAAATTCACTACGATATGCTTGATGGATGTGACGGTGTAGCTCTCTACCACCGTCAACGCGCTGTCGAGCACCCGAATCGTCGTGTCTCCGCGCGACGCGCTCGGCAATAACGAATGAACGTTGACGATCGTCGGGGTTGTCGAGAGCGTGAGGCTCGTCTGCGAGAACACCAGGTTGGCGACGTTCGGGAGCGCATCGAGGGTGACAGCCAGGGTTCCAGCAGTTGTCGCAAGAGAAAGCTCGGCATCATAGTTCGAATCCAGGGGTGCAATGAGGAAACCATCACCCCCAGTCTTGCCCCCGAGCGACACTAGAACTGCCATTGTTCACTCCTGCGAAGACTGATGGCGTCACGGGCGAGCACGTCGTTCGCGTCGACGGAGAAAAACAGAGAGAATTTGGCTTCAAGCTGTCTTTTATAGCAAATAGACCGCCGGTTGTATACCTGCACCTGGAAGCGCACACGTCGTCCGGAGCCTTAAGGGCTGCAAGGGGTTGTACGCGGCACGACCTCCCCTTGGGGGCCGCGCTCGATAGCGCCAAGCGTGAACGGGATCGCAGGATTGCGGAGAAACAGGGTAACCACAACCGTTTGCAAATAATGCCAAGCGATAGGCGCTGACGGAATGACGCCTAACCGAGTGGAGATGAATGCCCAGCGTTTCTCATACCTGGAATTATGCGACTGGCGACGGCCCTCACGGGGTTTGACTGGGGCGAAATCGACATCCTCATCGCGGGCGGTGACACTGAGGACAAGGGACGCTCGAAGATCCTCGGAAAGACCAAGCACAGAAAGAAGCCTGGCCCAGAAGAGTCGCTCCGCTTATCTAGCAGTACGAAAGGTTCGCCGCTCCTCTGTGGCGAGCCTTCAGACGAACAGAAAGTCGTTGGCATTCAGGTTCGTCAGGGCGACGGCGGTCAGCGTGATTGTGTTTGCCGCATCGTAGGTGATGACGGTGTTCGCGCCCACTTGCGTTGCATGCGACTGGATGTCGGCGAAGTTCGCAAACAACGACGCGTCGACCTGGATGACGTCGCCCACGGCCGCGCCAGCGGCAAAGTCCGAGATCGTGTCGAGCCCGTAGCCGGCGTGGAACACGAACGTGTCGTTGCCGGCATTACCGGTCAGCGTGTCGTTTCCGGCCCCGCCCTCGATCCGGTTGGCGTTGGCATCGCCGCGCAGCGTGTCGGCGAACGCGCTGCCGAGCAGGTTCTCGATCGTGTTGTAGGTGTCGCCCGCCGCTTCGCCGGTGTTCTGCGCCGGCGTGGTCATGTTGGCGGTCACGCCGGCGGCCGCGGTCGCGTAGCTCGCGGTGTCGATGCCGGAGCCGCCCGTGAGGATGTCCGCGCCCGCGCCGCCGATCAGGATGTCGTCGCCGTTGCCGCCGTTGAGCGTGTCGTTGCCGGCGAGCCCGCTCAGCGTGTTGGCATTGGCGTCGCCGGTGATGTTGTCGGCCGCCGAGCCGCCGGTGACGTTCTCGATCGCCGTGAACGTGTCGCCGGAGGCATCGCCGGTGTTGCTCGCCGGCGTCGCAAGGTTGACGGTAACGGCTGCGGTCGAGGTCGAATAGCTCGCCGTATCGATACCGGCGCCGCCATTGAGCACGTCCGCGCCGGCTCCGCCGATCAGGGTGTCGTCCCCACCACTGCCGCTGAGATTGTCGTTGCCCGCAAGGCCGGTAAGCACGTTGGCATTGTTGTCGCCGGTCAGCGTGTCGGCGACCGTTCCGCCGGTCAGGTTCTCGACGCCCGAATAGGTGTCGCCCGAGGCATCGCCGGCCGTGCCGGCCCCCGTCGCGAGGTTCGCCGTCACGGCCGCGGTCGCGGCCGAATAGCTCGCCGTGTCGATGCCAGCGCCGCCGATCAGCGTGTCGGCGCCCGCGCCACCCGTCAGTGTGTCGCCACCCGCGCCGCCGTCGAGAACGTTCGCGCCGGTCGTGCCGGTAAGCGTGTCGTTGAACGCGCTGCCGGTCAGGTTCTCGATCGTCGTGTAGGTGTCGCCGGCCGCATCGCCGGTGTTGCTCGCAGGCGTCGTCAGGTTCGCCACCACACCGGCCGCTGCCGTCGCGTAGCTCGCCGTGTCGGTGCCGGCACCGCCCGTGAGCGCGTCCGCACCCGCGCCACCGCTCAGCAAGTCATTGCCGTTGCCGCCGTCGAGCGCGTTGGCGGTGGCATCGCCGGTCAGCGTGTCGTCGCCCGCGCCGCCGGTCAGGTTCTCGATGCCCGAATAGGTGTCGCCTGCCGCATCGCCAGTATTGCCGGCCGCATTGGCAAGGCTGGCGATTACGGCGAGTGTCGCGGTCGTGTAGCTCGCCCTATCCGTGCCCGCGCCGCCGATCAGCGTATCGCCACCCGCACCGCCGATCAGGATGTCGTTGCCGGAGCCGCCATCGAGCACGTTGGCGCCGGTGTTGCCGGTCAACGTGTCGGCGCCGGTGCCACCTGTCAGGTTCTCGATCGCCGTATAGGTATCGCCCAGGGCGTCTCCGGTGTTGCTCGCCGGCGTCGTTAGGTTGGCGATCACGGTTGCGGTCGACGTGGCGTAGCTCGCGGTGTCGGTCCCGTTGCCGCCGTTGAGTATGTCCGCGCCCGCGCCGCCGATCAGGATATCGTCGCCGTCGCCGCCGTTGAGCGTGTCGTTGCCGGCAAGGCCGCTGACGATGTTGGCATTGGCATCGCCGGTAAGATTGTCAGCGGCCGTTCCGCCGGTCAGGTTCTCGATGCCCGAATAGGTGTCGCCTGCCGCGTCGCCCGTGTTGCTCGCGGGCGTGAGGAGGTTCGCGGTCACCGCGGTGGTGGACGGCGAGTAACTCGCCGTGTCGATGCCCAAGCCGCCGATCAGCACGTCGGCGCCCGCAGCGCCGATCAGCGTGTCGTCGCCCGCACCGCCGTCGAGCACGTTGACACCGGTGGTGCCGGTGAGCGTATCGGCGAACGCCGAGCCGGTCAGATTCTCGATCGTCGTGTAGGTGTCGCTCGCCGCGTCGCCGGTATTGCTCGCGGATGTCGCGAGGTTCGCCGTGACGCCTGCCGCGGCGGTCGCGTAGCTTGCCGTATCGGTGCCGTTGCCGCCGGTCATCAGGTCGCCGCCCGCACCGCCGATCAGGAGGTCGTTGCCGTCGCCGCCGTTCATCGTATCGTTGCCGGCACCGCCGTTCAGCGTGTTAGCGTTTGCGTCGCCGGTGATGTTGTCGATCGCCGTGCCGCCGGTGACATTCTCGATACCGTTGTAAGTGTCGCCCGCGGCATCGCCGGTGTTGCTGGCCGGCGTCAGCAGGTTGACCGTCACCGCAGCCGTCGAAGTGGCGTAGCTCGCGGTGTCGATGCCGGAGCCGCCGATCAGCGCATCGGCGCCCGCGCCGCCGATCAGGATGTCGTCGCCCGCGCCGCCATCGAGCGCGTTGGCGCTGGCGTTGCCGGTGAGTGTATCGGCGAACGCCGAGCCGGTCAGGTTCTCGATCGTCGTATAGGTGTCGCCGGCGGCATCGCCAGTGTTGCTCGCCGGTGTCGTCAGGTTCGCCACAACGCCCGCCGCAGCGGTCGCATAGCTGGCGGTATCGGTGCCGTTGCCGCCGGTCAGCGTATCGCCGCCCGCCCCGCCGATCAGGATATCGTTGCCGTCATTGCCGACGAGCGTGTCGGTGCCGGCGCCGCCGTCGAGCGTGTTGGCGTTCGCGTCGCCGGTCAGCGTGTCGTTGAACGCCGAGCCGGTCAGGTTCTCGACGCCGGAGTACGTGTCGCCCGCCGCATGCCCGGTGTTACTCGCGGGCGCCGTCATGTTGGCGATCACCGCCGCCGGCGCGTTCGCGTAGCTTGCCGTATCCGTGCCCGTGCCGCCGATCAGCGTATCGGCTCCGGCGCCGCCGATCAGGATGTCATTGCCACCGAGCCCGTCGAGGATATCCGGGCCGAGCGAACCGGTCAGCGTGTCGTCGCCCGCCGTCCCGGTGTAGGTGTTGGCGACACCGGTGATGTTGAAGGTGAGCGTCGCGTTCGCGTTCGCGTTCTGCGTATCCGACGCCGTGTAGGTGAACACGTCGCTGACGTTCTGCCCTGGCAGCAAATCGAGCGCTGCCGAGTTGTTCGGACTGTAGCTGTAGCTGCCGTTGCTGTTGAGGCTGAGCGTGCCATACACGCCGACGATGTTGGTACCGCCGCCGAACCCGATCGGCTGGCTGCCGCTGGTAACGTTGCTGACGTTGCTGACGCGGATAGTGTCGCCGATGTCGGCGTCGCTGTCGTTCGTGAGCACGCTGCCCGTCGCGACCGCGCTCTCGTTCACGGCTTTCGTGTCGTTCACGCCGATCGGCGTGTCGTTGATGTTGGAGACGGTGCCGGTCGCCGCGCTGGCCAGCGATTCTAAAGTCCCGGATCCGTCAGTGTAGCTGACGGTGACCCGAACGATCGCGCCGGCATCGGCATCGCCGAGCACATAGGTCGCTTGATCGGTGCCAACATTGCTCCAGCTCGCGCCGCCGTTCGCTGAACGCTGCCATTGATAGTGGAGAGTGCCGAGGCCGTCGAAGTCCTGAATGCTCGATGTGTTGGCCGTGAGCGTCTGATCCTCGGCTGCCGTACCGGTGATCGTCGCCGTGCCGGTCGGTGCGTGGTGCGTCGCATTGTAGTTCAGGGTCGCGCGGTCCCAGAACGAGCCATCAGCGAACTCGACCCGGTCGATGCCATACCAATCAGACGACCAGAACTGCTCGTCGAACTCGATCTCGTGACTCGTGCTGTTGACGCGCACGAATAGGTCGACCCCAACTCGCGATACGGTGATGTCAGCCGCGTTGAGGTCGGTGAAACGCAGGACGTCGGTCTCAGCCGTCAATCCGCTCTCTTCGTTGATGAAATCGCTGCCATCGCCGGAGCGGTAGACGAAGGTGTCGCTCCCCGCCGTGCTGAAGAACGAATCGTTGCCGAGATCGCCAAAGAACGTTTCGTTGCCGTTGACGCCGGCGCTGACACTGAGGCTGTCGGCTCCGATAGTGCCGCGGATCCAGGCGTTGGCGGCGATGGCCCCTCGGTCCCACACCGTACCGTCAGCGAACTCGACCCGGTCGACGCCGTACCAATCCCCCGACCAGAACTGCTGGTCGAACTCGATCTGGTGACCCGTGCTGTTGATGCGCACGAGGACATCGTTTCCGGCCCGCGATACCGTAATGTCGGCCACGTTGAGATCGGTGAAGCGCAGGACGTCGGTCTCGGCCGTCGATCCGCTCTCTTCGTCGATGAAGTCGCTGCCATCGCCGGAGCTGTAGATAAAGATGTCGCTGCCCGCCGCGCTGAAGAGCGAATCGTTGCCGAGGCCACCGATGAATGTGTCGTTGCCGTTGCCGCCGTTCAGCGCGTCGGCTCCGGCTCCGCCCATCAGCGTGTCATTGCCATCGCCGCCATTGAGCGTGTCGTCGCCACCGCGGCCGTCGAAGGTTTCGGCCGCGCCCGAGCCATTGACAAAGTCGGCGCCCTCGGTGCCGCGGTACCATGCTTGTGTTTCGATCGCGCCGAGGTCCCAGATAGTTCCGTCTGCAAATACGAGCTGCTCGATTCCGTCAATGGTCCAGCTGAAGTGTGACTGCACCTTCAGGGTTTCTCCGCTCGACAGTATTTTGACAAGCAGGTCGCTGGTGCCGATAACGTGGGTCAACTCGACATCCGCGGCGTTAAGTCCCATCAGTTTGACTTTGTCGACATCGGCGCCGTCGCCGCTGTCCCGGACGATGTCGTTGCCAGAGCCGACGCCATAGATATAAGTATCCGAGCCTCCGAGGCCCCTGATCGTGTCGGCGCCGCCGCGCCCGTCGATCGTGTCGTTGCTGCCTCTGCCGTCGATCGTATCGGGGCCGTTCGTTCCGATGAACCACGTCTGCGCTTCGATGGTGGCGGCATTCCAGACGGTGCCGTTGGCAAAAGCGAGCTGCTCGATACCGTTGCCCGCCCAGTTGAAGTGATTGATGACCCGGATCGCCTGTCCGGTCGCGGTGATGTTGATGAACAGGTCCCAGTCATGACCAGTGCGGGAGAGGGTGATGTCGCCAGGATTAAGATCGACGAGGTTCACACGGTCGACGTCCGAGCCGAACCCGTCCTCCTGGATTGAGTCGTTGCCGTCGCCGGAGCGATAGACATAGGTATCGTTGCTCCAGCCGCCCTTGAGCAGGTCGTCGCCGCCGCGTCCGTCGATGGTGTCCGCTGCGCCGGTGCCGTTGATCGTCTCGCCGGCCTCGGTACCGCGGAACCAAGCATTCGCCTGGATCGCGTTCCGATCCCAACTGGTGCCATCAGCAAACACGAGTTGCTCGAGACCTGTATTGACGTGACCGAAGTGAGCGACGACGTAGATCGTCTCGCCCGTCGCGTTGACCGTGACGTACAGATCGGACCCGGTGCGGCCGACCACGATGTCGCTCGCGTTCAATCCAATGAACTGGAGCTTGTCGACGTCCGGACTATTCCCCTGTTCCTGAACCGTGTCGTTGCCGTCGCCGGAACGGTAAAGATAGATGTCCGACCCTCCCTCGCCTTTGAGCAGGTCGGCGCCGCCGCGCCCGTCGATCGTGTTGCCGAGGCTCGAGCCGATGAGCGTGTCGGCACCCGGCGTGCCGAGCAGCCAAGCCTGGTCCTGGATGGTCTGGCGGTTCCAGGTCGTGCCGTCGGCGAACGTCAGCTGTTCGATCCCCGACGCATTGCTGAGGAAGTGATTGAGGACCGTGACGGTCTCGCCGGTCGCGTTGATCGTGATGATCAGGTCGTTGACGAGCCGGCCGAGCGTGACGTCGGCTGGATTGAGCGCGACGAGTTGTATCTGGTCGAAGTCGGCCGTTGCGCCCTCGTCGTCGAGGATCTCGTTCCCGCCGCCCGCATGGATGACGTAGGTATCGTTGCCGGCCGTGCCGACCAGCGCGTCGTTGCCGGCAAGGCCGTCCAGCGTGTCGGCGCCCGCGGTACCGACGATGGCGTCGTTGCCGGAGGTCGCCTGGTTGCTGCCGTTGCCGCCGAAGGCGCGGTTGATGATGTCGTTCGGCGTCCAGACCGTGCCGTTCGCGAAAGCGAACTGCTCCACGAGGTCGGCGTTTTCCGCGGTGAGCGAGGAGATGAACTGATCCTTCACGGTCAACTGGTCGCTCGTGCCGGCGACCGCGATGACGAGATCATTACCCGAACGCGAGAGTTGGACGTCAACCGACGCGAGGCCGGTCTTGAACGTCACGACGTCGGCGACCGGCGTGCCGGTGGTGTTGCCGTTCTCGTCGATGGTGTCCTGGCCGTAGCCGCGCCCGAAGATGTACGTGTCTTGCCCTAGGCGGCCGGACAGGAAGTCGTTCCCGGCAAACCCGTCGAGCGTTTCATTGCCATCGAAAGCCACGATGGTGTCGTTGCCGGCGCTCGCCTCGGCACGCAGTAACCGCTGGTCTACGTCGGCCGCGGTCCAGACCGTACCGTCGGCGAAATCGAACCGTTCGATGCGGTCCGGATTCCAGAACGAACTTGTGAACTCGAACTGGTTCTTGATCCTGATCTGGTCGGACGTGCCAAAAATGCCGATGATCAAGTCATTCCCGGATCGTGTGAAGGTCAAGTCGGTCGGCCCCACATCGGACTTGAACTGGAGGTGATCGAAGATGCTGTCAGCGCTGATGCTGGAGAAGTTACCATTGTCGTCGATGGTGTCCGACCCGGAGCCGCGGCCGAAGAGATAAATGTCTTCACCGATCAGGCCGGTCATTGTGTCATTGCCGCCGAGCCCGTCGAGAATCTCGTTGCCGTCGTAGCCGGTCATCGTGTCGTTGCCCGACGTCGCTTGGGCTTGCAGCAGGCGCAGATCGATATCCGCGGCGGTCCAGACCGTGCCGTTGGCGAAATCGAAGCGTTCGACTCGATCGCCGTTGTAGAAGGAGCTGATCGAATCGAACTGGTTCTTGATCGTGAGTTGGTTCGTCGTTCCCGCGATCGTGATGACGAGGTCGTTGTTGGTGCGCGCGAGCTGTACGTCTTCCGGCGCGACGCCGGCGAGGAACCTGACGCGGTCGTAGATGCTGTCGGCGCTCAGGCTGGAGAAGTCGCCATTCTCGTCGATCGTGTCGGAACCGTAGCCGCGCGCGAAAATATAGGTGTCCTCCGCGCGCAGGCCCGATAGCGTATCGTTGCCCGCTCCGCCGTCGAGCGTGTCCGCGCTGTCGTAGGCCGAGATCGTGTCGGCGCCTGCGGTCTGCTTCTGCTGCAGAATACGCACGTCGAGGTCGGCGCCTGTCCAGGTCGTGCCGTCGGCGAACACGAAGCGCTCGATGCGGTCCGGATTGTAGAAGGAGCTGGTCGAGGCGAACTGATTCTTGATGGTGAGCTGGTCGGTCGCGCCGGTCACCGTGACGATGAGGTCGTCGCCCGCGCGCGCGACCTGGATATCCGCCGGCTTGATGTCTGATTTGAAGCTGACGACGTCAAAGATTCCGTCCGCGCTGATGCTGGAGAAGTCGCCATTGTCGTCGATAGTGTCCTGGCCCGAGCCGCGGCCGAACACGAAAGTGTCAGCTTCGCGGTAGCCGGTGAGCAGGTCGTTGCCGGCGAGGCCATCGAGCGTGTCCTGGCTGTCGTAGCCGCGCAGCGTGTCGTTGCCTGAGGTGGCCTGCGCCTGCAGCACGCGCACGTCGACTTCCGCGCCGGTCAGCACCGTGCCATCGGCGAAGACGAACTGATCGATGCGGTCGGGATTCCAGAACGACGTCGTGGCGGAAAACTGGTTCTTGATGGTGAGCTGATCGCTGGTTCCCGAGATCGCGATGACCAGATCGTCGCCCGTGCGCGTCAGCACAAGGTCGCTCAGCGTGACACCGGCCTTGAAGCTCACCTTGTCGAGCAGCGAGTCCGCGCTGAGGCTTGAGGAATCGCCATCCTCGTCGATCGTGTCCTGGCCGTAGCCACGGGCAAACATATAGGTGTCGGCGCCGCGCTTGCCCGACATGAAATCGTTGCCGGCGCCGCCGTCGATGACGTTGTCGCTGTTGGTGCCGGTAATGGTGTCGTTGCCGGCAGTCGCCTGCGCCTGCACGGCGCCGGCCGCGACGTCGTCCGCGGACAGAATTGTGCCGTCGGCGAACTGGAAGAACTCGACCAGCTGGGTGTTGCCGGCCGCATGGCCCTCGATGGTGAGCGTGTCGGACGTACCCGCGATCGTGATGCGCAAATCGTTTCCCACGATCTGGAACGTGACCTCGGAGCGCGCCGTGTTGGCGTTGAACAGCACGGTGTCGGGCTGGTCTTCGTAGGGTGAGGTATAGCTCTCCTGGATGACGTCCTGGCCCGAGCCCCTGCCGAACAGATACGTGTCGCCGCCACCGACGCCGCGCAGCGTGTCGTTGCCGCCGCCGCCGTCGAGCGTGTCGGCCGTGTAGAAGCCGGTGATCGTGTCGTTGCCGGCGGTCATCGCCTGCTGCAGCAGCTTGTCGCGCACCTGCGCGTCGCTCCAGATTGTGCCGTCGGCGAAGCGGAAGGTCTCAAGATCCTGCCAGCCGCTCGACCACCCGGCGTGGCCGAACTGGCCGGTGACGATGAGCTGGTCCGACGATCCGCTGAACGTAACAATCAGATCGTTGCCGTTGCGCGCGAGCAGCGTGTTGGCCGCCATGATGCCGGCGCCGAACTCGACCGCGTCATTGTCGGCATAAACCACGAGGAAGACGTTCTCCTCGATCACGTCCTGCCCGCCGCCCGCCGCGAAGTGATAGGTGTCCGACCCGTCGCCGCCGCGCAGCGTGTCGTTCCCGGCGCCGCCGTCGAGGATGTCGTCGGACCAGAAGCCTTCGATCGTGTCGTTGCCGGCGGTCTTGGCCTGCAACAGATAGTTCACGCGCACATCGGCCGGGCTCCAGGTCGTGCCGTTCGCGAACACGAAAGACTCGATCTCGTGATCGCGGATATTGAAGACCCCGTAGTTGAACTGGCCCTCGATGGTGAGCGAATCCGACGTGCCGTTGACGCTGAGCCGCACGTCGGACGCCCCGACGCGCGTAATGACGATATCCTGCGGCGCAATGCCGGCGCCGAACGTCACGCGGTCGTCGTCGCCTGCGAGGATGTTGGTCGAGAAGTCGCTGATGACGTCCTGGCCGTAACCGAGGTTGAAGGTGTAGTTGTCCGAGCCGTTCCCTCCTTCGAGCCGGTCGTTACCGGCGCCGCCGTCGATCGTGTCGTCGAAGTGCCAGCCGACGATGAGGTCGTCTCCGGTGGTCCTGGCAGCGGCGATAAGCTCGGCGTGGATCGTGGCAAAGCTCTTGACCGTGCCGTCGTCCCAGCGGAAGAGTTCGATCTGGTCGAACGCTTGCGCGCCGAACGGGCCGCTCTCGAACACATCGTATTGATTGACGATGCGCAGCGTGGCCTCGTCGCCCGCGATCGAAACCAGCAAGTCGTTGGTCGAGCCGTCGCGCGTGAAGGTCACGTCAGCGACCGAGATGTTGGCGCCGAACTTGAGCGTGTCGGCGGCCGGCGTCAGCACGTTGGTCTGCTTGTCCTGGATCGTGTCGTGGCCATAGCCGCGCCCGAACAGGTAGATGTCGCCCTCATCGCCGCCGGAGAGGAAGTCGTCGCCGGCCTTGCCGTCCATCGTGTCGGCGTAATAGGCGCCATAGAGGGTGTCATTGCCCTCGGTGCCGGTCGTCACTTGGTGGAGCACGTCTTCCCAAGTGAGCGTGGTGCCGTTTGCGAATTGGAATTCCTCGACGCGGTCGAACCAGCCCATGCCGAGCAGATCGAACAGGTCGAGCTTGACACCGTCGAACTGGCCTTTGACGGTCAGCGTCTCACCAGTCGCATTGATCGTGATCAGCAGGTCGGGCGCGGCGCCGGTGCGCGAGAACGTGACGTCGCTTTGCGTGATCCCCGGCCCGAACTCGATGGTGTCGTCGGCGCTCCAGGTGTAGCCGGTAAGTGCCAGGATCGGCGTGTCAGGGTAACGCGAATTGTCCTCGATAGTGTCGTGCCCGGCGCCGAGGCCGAAGCGATACGTATCGCCGCCATCGAAGCCGATCAGCGTGTCGTCGCCGACACTCAGATAGAATTGATCCGACGTGCCGAAGCCATAGGTCACGTCGTCCTGACCGGTCGTGTTGTTCTCGATGACCAGCACCTGGATGTCGAGCCAGGTCAATGCACCGCCGTCGAACAAAAACGCTTCCACGCGCGAATCGGGCGCCAATGTGGTTTGGAAGCCGAGAGACGTGTAGACAAATTGATCCTTGATCAAGATGCTGTCGCCCGCCCAGGTAAAGCTGACGGTCAGATCGTTGCTTGCTCCGTCGCGTGCGAATACGAGATCATCCGGCGCCACACCGCCGAGAAGGAAGAGTGTATCGCCACCCTTCAACAGCGGATTGGTCACTACATCGTGGATGGTGTCGTTACCGTCGCCCTTGCTGAAGTAGTAATTATCCGCGCCATCTCCGCCTCTGAGCAGATCATTGCCATGCAGGCCTTCGATTTCGTCGGAAAACGCCGTTCCATCTATGAGATCGTCGGCGTTTGTCCCGAGGCCGATGGCCGCGGCGATCGCATGCGGATCATAAATGGTCCCGTCTGCAAACTGGATTTCCTCGATCGCGTGATTGGGCGACATCGGCAACCCGCTGAGCATCACCTGCGGGGTGTCGTATTGGTGCTGCACAGTGATCTTGTCGTTGGTGCCAATGATTTCGATGACAAGGTCATTGCCGACGCGGTGGATTGTCACATCCTCCGGATCAAGGAGCGCGAGACGAATGCGGTCTCCGTTCGCCCCGCCCTCGCTGTCGTAGATCGTGTCCTGACCGAACTCGCGGCCAAACACGTAGACATCCTGGCCAGCGCCTCCGGTGAAATTGTCGTTCCCAGCGCCGCCGACATAAGTCTGCAGTCCGGTCGCGGAGTCGCGCCCGATCGAATCGTTTCCGCTCGTGCCGACGTGAACGCCGGTGAGGTTCAGGCTGGCGACAAGCTGGTCGAGGCTCAGCGGGGAGGCGGTTTCGTCGATCGCCCGCACCAGGCTCTGCACCGCATAGTCGGCGCGAACGGCATTGCCATCGGCACGCACCAGAGCGTCTCCGAAGGCGGCGAGCATCGGACCAAAGCTCGTGCTCCACGCCACGGCGGCAGATGGCGCATCGGATGGAAGCAGCCCAATGGCCGCCGCATAGGCGTCCGCAAGCGTGGTCGCGCTGGCGGCAATGAAACGATCGTTCACGGCATCGTAGGAAAGATCATCGAAAACGGCGTGCAAGGGCCCTTGCACCGCGAGCCGTACGGCCGCCTTCTCGAGGACGTTGTCCCAGCTCGAAATCAGTTCAGCCACGTTGACTTCAGAAGGATGCCCGCCCGCGTCCCGCGGGGTCAGCTCATAGCCGAAGTACTTTTCTAGGAAGGCCAGCTTCTGCGCGTCGAATGCGCCGCCGCCCATCGGCGTCGCCGCGTCGCCATCGACGCCAGCCCAGCGCATCAGGATGGCTTCTGCGTCGAGCTTGAGCGTCGCCCAGCTGGTCGATGCGGGCAGGCCGCTGAAGTCCGAAACCTCGTTCAGGAGCGTGGCGTCGTTCGTCATCGCGACGTTGAGATCGGTAACGTTACCGAATCCCTTCAAACCGGGCAGAGCTGCGGCCGCCGTAGAGACAGTCGTGTCGCCGAGATAGCGGGAATCCGTCTGATTGCTCTCGAGCAGGACATCGGAGATCTTGGACGTCGTGCCATCTGCGCGGGTGAAGGTTGCCTCGGCGCGGATGGTGTTTCCGAGGACCGCACCTTCCGTCGGCGCATGCGACGCAAGAGAGATTTCGGCAATTCCGGTTTCGGCCAGCGTCTTGAGTTCGCCCGGATCGGTTAATCCGTCGCCGTCCACATCCCGCCATATGCGCAGCGTGCCAAACGCCGCGTCGGAAGCACTGATCTTTCCGTCGCTATTCGAATCGAGCGCCGCGAGCGCCGTAAAGCCCGGCGTGGTCGCGTCGCCGAACAGTTCGCCGATGTTGTCGATCGTACCATTGCCGTTGAGATCGCGCGCGAGGAAACCGTCATCGCCACTCACCCACGCGGTGCGCTCGGAGAAATTATCGTTGTCGAGATTGAAATACACATTGTCGGAATCGCGCCGGGTGAGCTCCAGGCCGTCGCCATCAAGGTCGAGCACGAGCGGATCCGTACCGGTAATTCCCGTGCCAAAACCGGCCTTCAATGCCAGGTTGAGATATTTCTTGAAGTCCTCAAGCGACCCGTGACCGAGCACCTGCTTGAAGGCGACGACGTGACCGGTCGCTTCTCCGGTATCCAAGTTCAGCTCGTAGTTCTCAACGACCGCCTGGGCGAGCCGGCCGAGGCCCGCCTGCACGACGAGTTGACCGCTGGTCGTGACGGTGTAGCGGAACGCCGAGGCCGCAGGGACATCGAGGATGACGGCGATCAAGCCGAACACGTTCAGGAAGGGGAGCGGCGCGCCGCTGATCAGGCTGGTGAAAGGCGTCCAGTACGCCCAGTTACCCTCCATCCACCACTGTGCGACGCCCCCGGTGAGACGAAACGGACCCCAGGTGATGAAATCATCCTTGGTGGCGTCCATGACGAACGTGTGGTTCGCCAGGCCGAACACATCGGCGTCCGCGCCGCCATAGAGCTGGCTCTTGAGGCCGCCGCCGCGCAAGTAGTCGATACCGCCTTCGCCATAGAGTTCGGAGGAAAAGCCGCCGGCGTAGAGTTTGTCGATTCCGTCACCGCCATAGATGCGGTCTTTGCCGGTACGCGTGCCGACGATGATGTCGTCTCCCGCCCCCCCTTCGATCATGACATCTTGCTGGTTCTGATCGATCTGCGCGGCTGCGGTGACGCGCGCATCGAGCGCCGCGCCGATCGTCGCCGGGTCGCCGCTCGCAAACGACACGGGCAGCTCTTGCGCAGCCTTGAAGGCCGCTTCCTGCGCCTCACTGAGCTTGCCGCCGGGGTTGAGCTGCCAGAGCCCGAGCCGATCATTTCCCGCTGAGCCGATGACCTTCTCGAAATCAGTGAAGCGCAAGCCGAGTGGCTGGATCAGACCGCCACTCGTCGGCTCGCCCGACGTCACAAACAGGTTCCATATCCATTGGCCGACCTGAAACGCCGGACTGTAGCTCGCGTAAAGCTCGGCGGCATTCGGTCCTGAATTCGTGCTTCCGACCAGCGCGGGCGCGGAGGAATTGGAAAAGTCGAGGGTGTCGTAACCGACCGCGCCGTCGACGATGAGATTTGATTTGAACTCCTCGGTGGTCTGGGTGAAGGTTACGGTGTCGTCGCGCTCGCTCAGCAATACTTTCTCGATGCCGTAGAGATAGTCGGGCGTGTTCTGGTCTACGTTGCCGTTCTGATCGACGTTCACGCCATAAACGCCGACCGGCTCCGTCACAAGCGGGATCGACGAGAGGTTTTCCTGCTTGAACCTGACCGAGAGCCCGCCCTCGAGTCCGATATCAAACGGAGCGCGCTCGTAGCTGACCGTATCGTCAGTTGCTGAGTAGCTTACGCTAGCTTCGCCATAATATTGATCAGCGTAAACGGTTCCAATAAAGGTATCATCCTTCGCATCGCGACCAAGAATAATTATACCCCGACTGAGCTCGGTGGAAGCGACAATTCTGCTGCCTCCATCGATCGCAACGAGCGTGCCCGAGACCGAGCTGCCACCCGGATGGCTGGTCGCGTAGTAGGAATCGACATATCTCCCTCCACCTTCCACCGTTTCGATATCGCGGACGTCGACATCCGCAGCGTTGAGGACCGAGAGAATGACCGCGTTCGAGTTCGCAACATGGGCAATGAGAGGAACGGGCACCTCGTATATATACTCCGCAGCGAACTTGAGACTGAGAGCCATCTGTCCAAGCTGATCAAATGCCGTATTGACATCCGAATATTTCTTGCCGGGACCGACCAGTTCGTCGGTGATGTCCTTGCTGTATCGCGTATATGGCGTGGTATCGCCAGAATATGCGTCATCGGAGTCCTTGAGGAGACCTACAAAGGTATCCAATTTTGATCCGGACCCCGACGCACCCGATGACCCGCGCACGACTCGATCTTCGTCGGGATTATAAAAATTGTTTAAAATCGTGCCATCTTCGTCGACCTCGACTTGCCGTTTCACGAGATACATATGGCCGGCGAGACCCAGCGCGAGACTGACAGACTTGGACTCAAGGAAAATGCGCGTTTCGATCGTCGTCATCGACTCCCCCTACGGCGTAAATTGTTGTGCGAGCTCGAGACTTGGTACCGGTGGGCACTTTTCCTGGAAACGAGACTTCGGAATGTCGTAATAACCTTCCAGAATATTCGGGAAATGCACGATGAAACGAATGTCACCTCGCTGGGCGCGCGTCTCCGAGCGGGGAAACGGCGTATAATTCGGCCCGACGACGCTCGCAATGAGCCACATCTGCCGACCGACCGGGCTGAAGAAGCCCAACTTATTCACATCGACATGATAGTTGATTGAAACCGTGCCGCCCTTGACGACATCCAGATACGGATCGGCGCTATAGCTGCTGTTGGTATTTCGATAATCGCCACCGAGCGCCCGAACCACCGCATGCATGGCGGCAAGCCTCTCGTAGACGGACGTGGCTCCGCTGCTCAGATCATCGAAGCGCGCGTTAAGAACGTCAGCCGCCCGATCATTGTGCTGCACAAGCGCGGGCCACACGGCTTTCTGTTTGCGCTTGGCCTCAGCCAATAGGCCGCGGTATTGCGCATTCGTTACCGGCCCGAAGGAGCACTCGTCTTGTTCCGCGTGGGTTGAAAAGAAGGGGGCCGCATATGCGCCAGCCAGCAAGATGGCAGCAGCGAGCAAAATTCCCACGAGACTCAGCGACATGCGCCGCTTGCGCCCTTCGCGCGCGTTGGCATTGCGTAGCTCCGTGAATTGATGCGACACGGTCATTTCCGCCCACCGTTCCCCAGTTTGACTCCCGCGAGAGCGATCAGGTTTGCTCCCCATTCGGGCGACGGCATTGGCGGGCAGGTGTGCGGATGTTGCGGCTCAGGAACGTAGTATCGAGTGAGGCTGATCAATTCCGGGCCGGGGCTATACGAGAATCCAAATTGATTCCTGCGATGACGATCACCCGGCGATGGGGTTTGATTCAGATTTCTTAGATATAGACTCGCGTAAGCTCTGTTCTTGCAATCAAACTGACACAATAGAAAAAGCCCCCAGACGCTGTATTTCCCATACTTGAACCCGACGCGCCATTCCGCCTTCGGGTACGGATCCGCTCGGTCGGGATCGGTCGCGAGCAACAGGAAACCGTCGGCCCGCATCATGGCGTGGACGATGGCGATGCGCTCCTCGACCGACGTGATGCCGCGCGAAAGTTCGTCGAACAGGATGTCGGTGACGTTCTGATAGGACTTGCGCTCGGGCTCGACCAGAACGACCCGCAAACTGATGAGGGGGCCCTCGCGCTGGCGCAGGGCCTTCGCCTTTGCGAGCCACTCGTGGTAGCGCGCGTTCGAGACCGGTCCGAAGCTGCAGCGGTCCTGCGCGGCTCCGATCACGACTCGTAGGCCTTGGCGCCGCCGATCCACACCAGCATCGCGGCGGCGATCGCGAGGAAAAAATTGCGCAGGCGCAGCCAAGCTCTCAGCCCGCGCCTGATCGAGGGCACAGGCTGACCAGTCGCCACACCGGTCTCGTTTCCGGTCACAGCGTTTCCTCGTGACCGACCTTATCGGCGGCTTCACCCTTCAACGCAGGCCAGTTGGTTGATGCCGGCAGGGTTCTTGACGCCGCTTGCGGACTCACCTCGGCCAAGCTTGCACCCGCTCCCGCGAGCGTCGCCACAAGAACGACAAACGCAATCCGCCGACAACGCCCTTGCTGGTTCACGACCGCCCCAGTGCTTCCAGACTGAAGCTATGACGTTCAAATGAGGTGCGCAAACGAAAATTGTGCAATGGAAAAGTTCCCGTGTAGATAATCCACAGCCTTTGTGGGAAATGTTCGAGATATTCCAGTGAAGCTTATGCCTGCCGTGTTCCCTCCCTACCGATGCGCAATCGCGCGGGAGCTGCTCGGCGCTTGTCGATTTCATCGCCGCCATGGATGCGGTCTTTGCCGGTACGCGTGCCGACGATGATGTCGTCTCCCGCCCCCCTTCGATCATGACATCTTGCTGGTTCTGTTCGATCTGCGCGGCTGCGGTGACGCGCGCATCGAGCGCCGCGCCGATCGTCGCTGGGTCGCCGCTCGCAAACGACACGGGCAGCTCTTGCGCAGCCTTGAAGGCCGCTTCCTTCGCCTCGCTGAGCTTGCCGCCGGGGTTGAGCTGCCGCAACATCGCGCGGCGCCAAGAACGGGAATTCTGCCGGCAGAGACCGGGGCGATGAATCAGGCTAGCCCAACCGCGGGAGACCAACAGTGCCGAAAATCCGGCATTGGAAACCCCGCCAATCGTGGGCTTTTTCTCCACTGTCTCCGAAAGGTACGAAGTACCAAAGTGGATGGTGGGCGCGACAGGGATCGAACCTGTGACCCCTTGGATGTCGACCAAGTGCTCTACCGCTGAGCTACGCGCCCGTATCGTGTGAGGGGTGGCACCCTATAGCGGCTCGACGCGGCAGCGGCAAGTTGCCCGCATTGGCCTGAAAATCACGCCGCCAGCATCTTCTGCACCTCGTTGACGAGGTCGCGCAGATGGAACGGCTTGGACAGCACCTTGGCGTCTTTCGGGGCATGCGAATCCGGGTTGAGCGCCACAGCCGCGAACCCCGTGATGAACATGATCTTGATGTCGGGATCGAGCTCGGCGGCCCGGCGGGCCAGCTCGATGCCGTCCATCTCGGGCATCACGATATCGGTGAGCAGCAGCTCGAACGGTTCCTCGCGCAGCCGCCGGTAGGCCGACATGCCGTTATCGTAGTCGGTCACCTCGTAGCCGGCGTTCTCCAGCGCCTTGACCAGGAACCGGCGCATGTCGTTGTCGTCTTCGGCAAGCAGTATCTTCGGCAG
>Ga0190272_10000271_pt1 | contig 30385 bp, 31 predicted proteins | sample Popmic504T_FD_133746 | JGI IMG/M metagenome (GOLD analysis project Ga0190272, IMG submission 133746) | Populus adjacent soil microbial communities from riparian zone of Shoshone River, Wyoming, USA - 504 T | ecosystem: Environmental > Terrestrial > Soil > Riparian zone | place: USA: Wyoming...
AGGTACATGAAGACGAAGTTGCCGAGGAAGAGCTGGGCGGCGGCGAGGAAGTAGACCCAGCCCGGGAAGAGGTCCTCGATGACGCCCGCCTGGGTCAGGAAGAAGATCGTGGTCAGCGCCCAGAACAGCGGGTTGATCAGGAAGATGAAGGTGCCGCCGACCATCAGCTGGAAGCTCATGAAGCCCTTCAGGCCGACGTCGCTGAGCAGCTGCAGCGGATGGCGCATGTAGACCAGCCAGGTCTGGATGTACCCCTTGATCCAGCGCGAGCGCTGGCGGATCCAGTTGGCGGTGTTGGAGTTGGCCTCCTCCAGCGTGGTCGAGTCCATCATCACCGTGCGATAGCCGGCGCGGTGCAGGCGGATACCGAGGTCGGCGTCCTCGGTGACGTTGTAGGGGTCCCAACCGCCCACCTCGAGCAGCTTGTCCATCCGGATGTGGTTGGAGGTGCCGCCCAGCGGGATCGGGTCGTTGCGGGCATCGAGCCCGGGCAGGATCAGGTCGTAGAGGGTCGAGTACTCGATCGAGAACCAGCGGGTCAGCAGGTTGGTGTTCTGGTTGAAGAAGTTGAGCTTGGCCTGGATGCAGACCACCGAGTCGCCGGCGCGGTCGAACATCAGCACCGCCTTCTTGAGCTGGTCGGGATCGGGCCGGTCCTCGGCGTCGAAGATCACGACCAGCTCGCCCTTGGCGCCGACCAGGCCGTAGTTGCAGGCCTTCGGCTTGGTCTGCGGCTGGGATTCGGGCACGATGATCTGCTCGAAGTGCGGCGGCAGGTTGAGGGCGCGGATCGCCTCGATCGTCCCGGTGTCGTTTTCCTCGCAGAGCAGGCGCACGTCGAGCTTGCGCCGCGGGTAGTCGAGCGATTCGATCGCGGTGACGAGCTGGTTGATCACGCCGGCCTCGCGGAAGAGCGGCACCAGGATCGTGTAGATCGGCAGGGTCCGCTCGTCGAGCGCGGCAAGTTCCTCCGGGGTGGCGTCGGCCTCGTAGCGGTGGTCGAGGGCGGCGTAACCGGTGAGCAGCTTGTAGAGCGAGTTCGCCGTATAGGCGATGCTGGCGATCGCGAAGGCGACGATCACGGTCGGGGTGAAGAAGAGCGCCGCGGCGAGCAGGGCGACGATCCCGAGCGCGATCAGGAAGGCCTTCTGGCCGGGGCTGAGGATCTTGTGGGCGGAGCTCTCCGGGAAGCGCTCGAGCAGGTCGAAGCGGGCGACCCGGCTGTACTCGGCGCCGTGGATGCGCCGCAGCAGCGCCTCGATCTCGTTGGCGGGGGCGAGGAAGGGGCGCACCGTGTGGCCGGTGTGCTTGCGCAGCTCCTCGATCAGCGCCTGGTCGGGGACGTCGGGGAAGGCGACGAAGAGGTAGCGGTCGTCGATCCCGATCGGCACGCACTGCAGGTGCCGCGCGACCGGCTCCGGGATCGCGTCGACCGGTGCCTTGGCGGGGTCGAACTCGGAGAGGTCGACGGTGGGCAACTGCATCTTCTCCGCCAGCACCCGGAGCAGCACGTGCTCCTCGAGCGCGCCGCCGAGCACGAGGATCTGGCCGATCCGGCCGCCGGCTCGCTCCTGCTCGGCGATCGCCTCGCCCAGCGCCTCCTCGGTGATCAGCCCGCGGCTCGCCAGTTCCTCGCCGAGGCGGGGCGGCAGCGCCAGGCCGTGCTCGACCAGGTAGCCGGCGTCGAAGGTCGCGCCCCCCTCCGATTCGACCCGCTCGCTACCGGCGGGGGCGATCTCATTGAGGGTGCGGGCGATCTCCTCGGGGTCGCCGAGCAGCCAGCGGGGCCGGAACCCGGTTGCCTCGAGGATCGCCTGGTCGGCGGCTTCGTCGCCGACCCGCTCGCCGATCACGGTGATCATCCCGTCGCGGTAGTCGAGCGGCACGATCCGCTGCTCGCGGCGAAGTCGGTCCGGGATCAGCCTGACCAGCGCCGGCGAGACGGTGACCATGCTCTCCCGCATCCCCTCGGCGGGGTCGCGGACGACGAGGCGGAGGTCCTCGCTCACCGCTTCGCTCCGGCCGGCTCGGCGTTGATCGGCTTCTCGGGCTTCTTGTCGCGGCTCCATTCGCTGAAGATCAGGGCGACGATCGCGACGATGAAGACGAACAGGGGAACCAGCAGGAAAGCGGTGAAGAGCAGGCAGAAGAGGACCAGCGCCCCGAGAACCGCGAGGACGCTGACCAGGGTTGCCGCGGCGGAGTTGCCGTCTCTCACGAAGCGCTTTGGGCGGCCACGCCGCCCTCGCGCCCAGCTCGCGGCTGAGTGAGCGCAATGGTGAAGGACGAGCCGTCGGACTCGCTGACGTCGAACGCGACCTGCAGCGTCTTCCTCAGCCCGCCGATCAGCGGGACCTCCCCCTGCACCTTCACCTCCAGGTGGGCGGCGTCGCCGTAGAGCTCGAGCAGCGAGACCGAGTCGACCCCGGGAATCTCGGCCAGAGCCGCCTCGACCACGCGGACCCGGCTGACGTCGTGCAGCGGCGAGATTTTGACGGCGACGGTGCGCGTCTCGTGCGGCTCTTCCTCGCCGAGGGGGAGGCCGACAGCGGGGACGGCCGGGGCGACAGCGCCACCCTCCAGCGTCCTGAGACGCTGGTCAAGATCGTCGAGACGAGCGCGGAGATCGCCTCCCAGCGCTTTCAGCTCATCGAGAATGACTTGGTTGACCGCCACTAATTACCCCGCTCTTTGCGAAATTCAGACTCCGAAGGCGCCGCATGGTAGCCGCAATACCTAGGAGGGTTTGTAAAACATCCGTTTAACGATTATTGGCTTCCCGGCGGACGGACTCGCTGCTACCTTGACCGCTCGATGAACCCCGCCGAGCTCGAGGAAGCGATCGCCAGCGGTCCACAACAGCGCGTCGAGAAGCCCTGGGGCTACGAGATCTGGTGGGCCCAGACCGACGCTTACGCCGGCAAGATCCTCTTCGTCGAAGCCGGTCACGCCCTCTCCGTCCAGCTGCACCGCGAGAAGGACGAGACCTCCTACCTGCTCGCCGGCAAGCTGCTGCTGCGGCGAGGCCCCAGCGAGGAGGAACTGGAGGAACGCACGCTGCTGCCCGGCGACAACTGGCGCAACGAGCCCGGCGTCGTCCACTCGATCGAGGCGCTCGAGGACTCGACCGTGATCGAGGTCTCGACCCCCCAACTCGACGACGTCATCCGCCTCAGCGACCGCTACGGTCGCGACAACGATTCCCGCTAAAGACCTAACCCCAGGCTCCACCTACAGCTGGGAGCAACTCGGTGCCCGGTTTGGCTTTGGGCCCGACTACCTGACGATCGCTGGCGGCATGATCTCGCGGCCCGACCACGACGCGCTGCTGCTGATCACCCACCCCGGTGGAGCTCGTTCGTTCGACTACGACGACTACTGGGAGGGCGAGGAGCTCGTCTACACCGGCCGCGGCAAACGGGGTAACCAGCGGCGTACGGGAGCTAACCGTGACCTCGGCGACAACGCCAAGCAGAACTTAGTCTTTGAACTAGCCGGAGCGCGCCGGCTTCGCTTCCTCGGTCGAGCTGAATGTGTCCAGGAGTGGCGCTCGACCAGTCCCGATATCGATGGCAACGACCGCTTGGTCCTCCGTTTCCGGCTCCGGTTTGCTTCCGGCGCGGCCAAGCGGGTCTCGCCGCCAACGAGTGCAACCGAGAAACCGGCGCGACACCAAAGTGAGCGCAATCCCCGCCCCTTTGACCCTTCCCGACCACCGAAAGCACCCGCCGCAGCACGTGGCCGGCGCACGGCGGAGGAGACCCAAGCTCTGCAGGAGAAGGCGACCAAGGGACATCACCAACTGCTCACGGCGCTCTCGGACTGGCTGGCAGAGCAAGGCTGGTCGCAACTCGAGGAGATCCCGCTCGCCGTCGACCTCTGGGCCAGAGCGCCAGGTGGCGGACCGCGGGTCATCTTTGAGGCGAAGACGGTGGCGGCCCACAGCGAGAGCGCCAGAGTGCGATCAGCGCTTGCCCAGCTGCTCGAATACCGGTTCCTCTATGGCGAGCCCGACGACCTGCTCTGCCTGATCAGCAACCACCCAATCAGTGACCGCCGGGTCCGCTTCTTCAGCGAGCTCGACATTCTCGTTCTATGGCAAGACGGATCCAACTTTCCCGTCACTCGCCGTTGGATAGGGAGGTTTGACCGCTAATCCGCAGGGGTACAGATCCCCCATGCCACTAGCACTGCTGCTCATAATCATCGGAATCGTCCTAGCGATCCTCGTGCACTACGCACTCGGGATCGTCTGCATCCTGATCGGGCTTGTGCTGCTGATCTGGCCGCGCCTGTCGGCGGGGCGAGGCGCCAGGGCCTGACGCAGGATCGAACTGAACGTCGCCGGGCGTTATCGCTCGGCGACGTTCAGTTCGAGCGCGTGTATCTGGCTCTGGCCGTAGGAACCGGTCTGAACCGGGCCGGCGACGCTGATCAGGTCGCCTGCCCCCGGGAGGGGAGTCGGGCGAAGGCCCTTCCGAACGTCGATTGCGGTCAGCCCCGGCAGGGTGATGCCCTGCCGGTCGGCGATCACGAAGTGGGCGTCGCCGTCGCCGTCGGGGTCGACCCGCTCGACGTAGACGATCCGCCCCTCGGCGCTGCGACAGGCGGGCACGCCGGCCGGGCAGCGGGCAGGAGCAACGGTTCCAGGAGCTTGCTCCCGCCGTTCCTGTCGCGGCGGCGATCCGCCCTGGGACGTACCGGGATCCGTCGCCTCCTCTCCACCCCCGCAGCCGGACAGGGCGATCAGCGCCACCGCGATCGCCGGCGCGGGTGCCCGTCGTCCCCAGGAGCGGAACCCGATCAGGATCGGGTTGCTCGTGAAGCAGGACGCTTCTTGCGGTCCTTGTCCCAGGCCAGCAGGAACGGCATCGGGTCGATCGGAGCGCCGCCGCCGTAGTAGGGCCCCTCCCAGACCTCGAAGTGCAGATGACAACCGGAGGCGTTGCCGGTGTCGCCGACGAAACCGAGCAGTTGGCCGGCGCTGACGTTCTGGCCAGGCAGGACGCCGGCCGGTTCGCTCAGGTGCATGTAGCCCAGCTCGATCGTGGAGCCGGTGACGTCGATCACCACGTAGTTGCCGGCGGCGGCGTGGTATTTCACAAACCGCACCCGGCCGGCCTGGGCGGCAACCAGGGGCGTCCCGCAGTGGGCGCCGACGTCGACGCCTTCGTGGCCGCGGCCGGCTCCGAACCCGTCCCAGTACTGGTGCGGGCCCCGGATCGGGTAGACCGCCCGGCCGGCCGGGCCGGAGGGAAGGGCTTCCGGCTGCTGGGGGGAGGTCGAGCTGATCCCGCCGCCGCCAGCGGCCGATGCGTCGGCGCTGATCGCCAGCACCGGGAGCAGCAGCAGAATCGCGAACAGGCCGCCCCTACGGCGGGCTACATCTATGAATCCGACCAAGACGCATCCTCTCTTTCTTCGAGCCGACGGGGTTAGCTGTCGGGCTCGCGCTGAAAGAGCTGCGCTACGGACTCGTTGGTCCGATTCGCCCCTGGGAGAAAAGATCTCCCTGTGGTTCCCCCGCTCCCCCGGCTCGTGGCCAAGGGATTAGGCAGTTCGGTCGCGGGGCAGTATTGCAGCCGTTCCGGCCGGGCGCCCTCAGCCGGGCTGGCGCAGCCGGCCGATGCCGGGCAGGAAGCGCCCGACGCGGGCGGCGTACTCCGCGTACGAAGCACCGTGTGCGCGCAGCAGGTACGGCTCCTCGACCACGCGGACCTGGAGCTCGAGCGCCACCGCCAGCCCGATCAGCCCAGCGCAGGAGACCCAGCTCGGCACCAGCAGGCTGAGGCCGAGGCCGGTCGGCAGCATCGCGGCGAAGATCGGGTTGCGGACCAGCGCGAAGGGCCCGCCGGTAACCAGCTCGGTGCGGTCGCCGGGGTCGACGCCGATCCGCCAGCTCGTCCCCATCGCCACCTGCGCGTAGAAGGTGGCGGCGATGCCGGCAATCGCGAGCGCCAGGCCCACCTTGTGCACGGCGGTGACATCGAGTGCCGCCACCGGCTCGACCAGGTCGAGCAGCGCCAGCACCGGCGCCGCCGCGCCGACCAGGAGGGCGAGCGTGAAGCCGACCCCGGCGATCCACTCGGCCGACCCGGGCCGACCGCCGAGGCCGTGGAACCCGGTCGAGCCGGTGCGGCGGAGCTGGATCAGCGTGCGCAGCCCGAAGGCGATCGCCAGGTAGGCCGCGTAGAGGATGAGTGAGAGGGTCGCCACTGGATGAGGACTATACCCCCAGAGGGTATATTTATGTCGCTTGCCCAATCCATCTAGCCTTCGGAGGCCCATGGACAGCAGCGACACCGCCCGTCCCGAGGGCCGCGCCCTGACCGCCCTCGCGATCTCGGCCACCCTGCACTGCCTGGCCGGCTGCGCGATCGGCGAGGTCGCGGGGATGGCAATCGGCACCGCGCTCGGCTTCTCGGACCTGGGCACGATCGCGCTCGCGGTCGGCCTCGCCTTCCTCTTCGGCTACGGCCTGACCAGCATGCCGCTGCTCAAAGCAGGCCTGGCGATCGGGACCGTGATCCCGATCGCCCTGGCCTCCGACACGCTCAGTATCGCGACGATGGAGATCGTCGACAACGCGATCATGCTGCTCGTCCCGGGCGCGATGGAGGCCGGCCTCGACAGCCTCCTGTTCTGGGGCAGCCTCGCCTTCGCGCTGGCGATCGCCGGCCTCGTCGCGGTCCCGGTCAACCGCCACCTGATCGCCCGGGGCAAGGGCCACGCCGTGGTCCACGAGATCGGGGTCCACGGCGGCCCGCCGCTCTGAAGGAGGTTTGGCCTAGGCGCCGACGAAAACATGGCGCCGGTGCCAGGCGAGGTGCGTGCCATGCACCCGCCAGGCCGGGTCGCGTGGCTCCGGCAGAACCCGTCCAGCGTGTCGATGCAGCGACTGCATGTCGCCACTCGCCCCCTCCTGCCAGGACCCGGCAACGATCAGGCGTCTCTTCACGTCATAGGTGAAGAGACCGACATCGAACAGCTCGTGATGGAGCGCGCACAGCACCATGCCGTTGCCGGCCGCGTCCGGCCCTCTTGCCGCCAGCGGACGAACATGTGCGGCAGCCAGCCCGACCGGTCGGCCACGGTGGACGAAGCTCCAGCCGCAGACGGCACAGCATGACCCGTATGCGGCCATCACGCCGAGCCTGAACGCCTTCCTGCGCTCCAGCCGCAGAGACCACAGCCTCCTCACGGTCTCAACCGTTTGCCCGCTTGGCTCGGCAGGTAGTGCCTCGTCCCCGAACAACTCGTCGATGAGGCGTCCCTGCGCCTCCTCACGGAGGTCCGGGTCGGTGGCGAGGCGACGGTGAACGGATGCCTCGAAGCCACCGCTGGCGTGTGCTCGCAGCGCCGCGATCGGGGGCTCCCCACCACCGGATCGGACCGGCAGCTCGACCGGCGAAGAGACCTCCCAGAAACCATCGTTCTGTAGCCGCCAGAAGGCATGGCCGGCCGACGTGCCAGGTCGCCCACACCCATCCAGGAGCTCGCGCAGCTCCGCCTCCGCCTCGCCGAAGGGCGTCAGCCGCCGGGCGCCGCGACCGATGCGATCGAGCGCCCAGAACAGCGTCACCGACTTGTTCGGCGCGACGAAACCGTCGCACGAGTACCGGCGAGCCCCCGAGAAACGGTCGAGGATCACCGAGCCATCGGCGGTCGAGAGCGTGCTCACAACCCTGATCTTCGCGGCGCATTCGGATGCTTCAGACCGACCCCCTACGTGCACCGACGCTGGGTCGGATCAGTTTCCGGCGAACTGATCCGATCGGCGGGGGAGCTACGCATCCACCCCAAACGCTGTCGAAAAAGGAGACCCCCGATGGACCCCAAGACGAGCATTGAGCAAATCGACGTGGACGGCGCGGTTCGCGAAGCGGCACATGACGCCGGCGAGGCCCTGGCGGGCGACACCAGGCTCGACTTCCTCAAGAAGGCGGGACTCGCCGGCGGCGCCTTCGTCGGCGGCGGCGCCCTGCTCGGCGCGCTGACCCCGGGCGCAGCGATGGCCGCCGGCAAAGGTGCCCCGCCAGCCAAATTCGGCAAGGGCGACGTCGGCATCCTCAACTACGCCCTCACCCTCGAGTACCTGGAGGCCGCCTTCTACAACGAGGCGACCGCCAACCAGAAGAAGAAGACGTTCATCAAGGACAAGAGCGCGCAGGCGTTCCTGAAGCGGGTGACCGCCGACGAGAACTCCCACGTCGCCTTCCTCAAGAAGGCGCTCGGCAGCAAGGCGGTCGCGGCGCCAAAGGTCGACTTCGGCGGCACCACCGCCGACGAGGCGGAATTCATCAAGACCTCGGTGGCACTGGAGAACACCGGGGTACACGCCTACCTCGGCCAGGCGCTCAACATCAAGGCCCCCGCCACCGTTGCAGCAGCGCTCTCGATCGCCACGGTCGAGGCCCGTCACGCCTCGGTCGCCGGACTGCTGCTGAAGGCGACGCCGGACAACATCTCGCCCGACGGCGCCTACGACGAGCCGTTCACGGCGGCGGAAGTGCTGAAGGCGGTCGAAAAGACCGGCTTCCTCGTCTAGCCCGCCCCCAACCGCCACCACGAAAGCGGAGGAACAAAAAATGATTCCCAACATCGGACCACTGGAGATCGGCGTCCTGCTGATCGTCGCCCTGATCGTGTTCGGGCCGAAGAAGCTTCCCGACCTGGGCCGTTCGCTCGGCAAAGGGCTGCGCGAGTTCAAAGACTCGCTCGGCGGCGATGACGACGACGAGAAGGAGCGGATCCCGGCGCAGACGGCCGCTCCCGTCGCCCCCGAGAAGACCCCGGCCTGAGGCAGCGGTCGTGCGACGGATCAAAGCGGCCACCCCCGAGGACCGCCTGACGCTGGTCGAGCATCTCGACGAGCTGCGGGCCCGCCTGCTCGTCACCGGGGCCGCCTTCGGCGTGGCGCTCGCCCTCTGCTTCTTGCAGAACCAGTTGCTGCTGGAACTGGCGAGCGTCCCGCTGCCGTCGGACCACAACGAGCTGATCACGTTCGGGGTCACCGAGCCGTTTACGACCACCTTCACGGTCGCCGCCTACGGCGCGATCGTGCTCTCGCTGCCGGTCCTGCTGCACCAGTTCTATGCCTTCTTCCTGCCCGCCTTCAGCGGCCGACAGCGGCGCGCGATCCTTCCCCTACTGCTGCTTATCCCGGTCCTCTTCATCGCCGGCGTCGCCTTCGGCTACTTCGTCGTCATGCCCGCCGCCACGCAGTTCCTGCTCAACTTCAACGACGGCCAGTTCAACATCCAGGTCCGGGCTCGCGAGTACTACGGCTTCTTCGCGATGACCCTGCTCGCCTGCGGCATCTGCTTCCAGGTCCCGGTCGGCATCCTCTCCGTCACCCGGCTCGGCATCGTCAGCGTCGACCAGCTGACCCGCAACCGCCGCTACGCCTACCTCGCCTGTGCGGTGGTGGCTGCCGCCCTGCCCGGCGTCGACCCGGTGACGATGCTGCTGGAGACGGTCCCGCTGGTCCTGCTCTACGAGCTCAGCATCGTGCTGGCGCGGACGTTCGGGCGGCCCGCACCGCTTCCGTTCCAGGAGCCGGCCTGAGTCTCGGACGAGATCCCTTCGAAGCTGCGGCATATCGGCGATGGCCTAAGGTGATCGAGCGCCGCTTTCTGCTGCGCGCAAACAATTTGAGAGGCGGTTCCCTTGAGTCCTGTCGGTTATGAGCTGTGTACTCCCGAAGGCGACAAGGGCGGTGGGGTCCGCGCCACGCGCGGTTTCCAGGCCGGTGAGACGGTGATGATCGGCGTGCTTGAGGGCGACGTCGATCGCAACGACTCGCATGCCACGCAGGTCAGTCGCACCAGGTGGGCCCGGCACGGCGGCCTCGGCCCCAAGGTCAACCACTCGTGCAGCCCGAACTGCGGGGTCGAACTGAACGGCACGGGAGCCTGCGACTTCGTCGCCCGCCGCTCGATCTCCGAGGGCGATGAGATCACCTTCGACTACGCGATGCGCAATTACACGATCGAGCACTTCCCAGGCGACTGCCTCTGCGGTGCCGACAACTGCCGCGGCTCGGTCACCGGCTGGAAGGATCTCCCCGACGAGCGCAAGGCCGCCTACGACGGCCAAGTCGCTCCCTACCTGCTCGAGATCGACCTGGAGATGGCCGGCTCACTCGCCTGACCGTAATGCGCGCGGATATGGCGCTTGCGCCTTTCCGCGCGTGCTTAGTTTCACCATCCAGCAGCGGGCGGATATAGCTGGGAGCACAACCCAGAACCGCTGGGCGTCTCGGCCGGGCGGGTCCGGCGGGCGTACCCGTAGGAGGGTGAAAGCATGTCCATTAGAAAGCTCCTGCTGCTTGCCGGCATGGCGTTGGTGGCGGTGGCGGTGGCGGCTCCGGTCGCGGCCCAGGCCAACCCCAAATGGTTCAACGCCGAAACCGAAGAATTCTTCGCCGAAGAAGTCCACACCGAACTCCACGCGGTGGGCGAACTGACGCTGACCTCCGGCAACCTGGTGGTCGGCCCCTGCTCCGTCACAGCCATCGGCCTGGCGGAAAACAACAACGCGATGGCCAGCGGGACAATCACCAACGTCACCGGCGCAAAAGAATGCCCGACGAACAGGGCCGGGTGCACCGCCACACCGACATACGAAGGCCTGCCCTGGGAAGTGACAGGCACGACAAAAATCACAGGCAGCGGCAGCGGCGTCGAAATCAAAGGAATCTCGCTCAGTACGCACTTCGACGGCACCTGCGAACTGCCGGTGACGACAATCGTCACCACCGGCACCGCCACACCGATCAACTGCGTGCCGGAATGCCTCACCTTCGATACCCACGCTGACGATCTCACAGCCCTCGGGTTCGTTCCTGCCGACCTTGGTGGCACCTTCACCTTCACAAATCCCCTGGCGATGAAATAGGGCATCCATCCATCGATTCGAACTAGGGGCCATCGAAGGGCACCCCAGAGGAGGAGAGCAAGACCATGTTCATCAAGAGAATCCTGCTGCTCACCGGCATGGCACTGGCGGCGGTGGCTTTGTCTGTTCCAGCCATGGCAAGCGCCGATCCGAAATGGTACAGCGACGAAACGGGAGAATTCGTCCCGGAAGGGTTCCATGCCGAACTGCATGCCGTCGGCGAACTCACTTTCGATGCTCCCGGCGGCATCAAAGTCGGCCCCTGCGAAGTCACAGTCGGCGGCCTTGCCGTCAATGAAAACGCGATGGCCAGCGGGACAGTGACCAACCCCATAGTCAGTCAAGAATGCGAAACGAACGCAGAAGGGTGCACCGCCAAACCGACACTCCTGAATGCCCCCTGGGACGTCACAGGAAACACAACCACTACAGGGAGCCCCGGGGTTGAATTCAAAGGCATAACAGCCACCATTCACTTCATCGGGACCTGCCCGGTGCCGCTAACGACAATCTCCTTCAAAGGAACCGCCACAGCACTCAACTGCGTGCCGGAATGCATGACCTTCGAAGGCCACCAGGACGATCTGGCGCTGGAGGCTCCCTTCCCGGCCCTCCCGGTCGACATCACAGGCACCCTCTACCTGACACAACCGATGACATTGGGACCCTCAAGCTGACAGAGTTGTCGAGAGAGTCGCCCCAAGGCGGCTCTCTCGACTCTTCTGCAAGCAACCCGAAGGGGGATCGCGGATGGCAACTTCACTTGAGGGGACCGTGGCGCTAATCACCGGCGCCAGCAGCGGCATTGGCGAGGCGACCGCGCGGGCCCTAGCGGCGCAGGGGGCGAAGGTCGCGGTGGCGGCGCGCCGGCTGGAGCGCCTGGAGCGACTCGCCAGCGAGATCGCCGGCCAGGGCCACACCGCCCTGGCGATCCAGTCCGACATCGCCGACCAGGAGCAGGCGATCGCCGCTGTCGACCGCACCGTCGACGAGCTCGGCCGCCTCGACATCGTCGTCAACAACGCCGGCCAGATGCTGCTCGGCCCGATCGAGGGGGCGCCCACCGAGGAGTGGGACCGGATGATCGACCTCAACCTGAAGGGCCTGATCAATACCACCCACGCCGCCCTCCCCCACCTGCTCGCGGCGGCCGAGGACTCACCGCGGGGCTGCGCCGACGTGGTCAACATCAGCTCGGTCGCCGGCCGCGTCGCCCGCGCCGGCTCCGGCGTCTACAACCTCACCAAGCACGGCGTCGGCGCCTTCAGCGAGTCCCTGCGCCAGGAGTTCGCCAGCCGCAAAGTCCGTTCGACGATCATCGAGCCCGGCGCCGTGGAGACCGAGCTCTCCGACCACATCCGCGACGGGATCAGAGAGCAGGTGGTGAAGCGCTTCGCCGGGATGCGAATGCTCGACGCCGAGGACATCGCCGACGCGATCGCCTACGCCGTCACCCGGCCCTGGCACGTCTCGCTCAACGAGGTGCTGATCCGCCCGACCGAGCAGGTCGGCTGAGCGGCCGCCACCAGCACCCGATGCCCTCGATCGCGACGATCGGCGTCTACGGCTTCGACCGCGACTCGTTCCTCGCCGCGCTGCGGAGAGCGGGGATCGGCCTCCTGCTCGACGTGCGCCAGCGGCGCGGGGTGCGGGGCAGCGAGTACGCCTGGGCCAACGCCCAGCGCCTGCAGGCCGCAATGGCCGAAGCGGGTATCGGCTACAGCCACCTCAAGGAACTGGCCCCGACCACCGAGATGCGCCAGGTCCAGTACCGCGAGGACGACCGGCTCGGCGAGGGCAAGCGCTCGCGCACCCATCTCGCCCCCGAGTACACCCGCCTCTACACCGAGCGGATCCTCGATCCCGTCGACCTCGCCCCGATCGTCGACTGGATCGGCACCGGCAGGGCGGCCCTGCTCTGCGTCGAGCGCGACCCCGAGGCCTGCCACCGATCCCTGATCGCGGCGCGACTGGAACACGAGTGGGGGTTCACGGTCGAGCACCTGCACCCAGACTGAGGTGCGGGCCCTTCCTCGCTCAATCCCTAAGGCCGGGGCGACTTTGTCACCCATGGGGTTACAAAGTCGCCCCGCGATGCCGTTGGCTACGCGGGCGGAGTGATCAATGCCACCGGGACCGAGAGGCCGGCGGAGCGGCGCAGGGTGGCGATCCGGCGGCCGGGCTGGACGGCGGTGCGGATCTCGCTGACCCGGTCGCCGAGTCCGGCGACGGTCGAGTCGAGGTCGGGGGCGAGGAGGGCGAGGCCCCAGAAGAAGGCGGGCCGGTCGACCCCTCCCCGGCGCTCGATCGCCTCAGGGGGCTCCTGCACGACCTCGAGGATGGTCGGGCCAAGCCGGAAGAAGGCCTGTCGCGGAGCGCCGGCCGGGGTCGGCTCCTCGCGGATGCGGCGCAGGTCGAGACCAGCGCCCTCGAGAACCGCGACGGTTCGCTCGAGCGCCGGCGTGATCGCGACGACGTGGTCGAGGGCGCCGATCCCGTTGGGATGCGCGGGCGCTCCGGCGGGGGGCGGACGGTCCGAGCGCGTCGTCGCCAGCCCGTCGAGGTCGGTCGCCTCGACCTCGCGCAGCGACCAGCCGGTCAGCCCTCTGCCGGCATCAGGGCCCGCCAGCCGGATCCGCACCTCCCCCAGCAGGCAGGTGTCGCCGTCGACCTCGAACCCGAGCGCCGACCAGGAGCCCGGCTCGTCCGCGACCGTCAGCTCGTCGACCGTCGGCGGCACGGTGCCCCGCTAGAGGTAGGCCAGCGGGTCGTAGGCGACGCCGCCGACCCGGACCTCGAAGTGGAGGTGGGCGCCGAAGGAGTGGCCGGTGTTGCCGACGTAGCCGATCACCTCGCCCTGGGAGACCTGGTCGCCGAGCGAGACCGCGAAGAACGACTGGTGGGCGTAACAGGTCGCCAGCCCGTTGCCGTGGTCGAGGCAGGTGTAGTTGCCGTAGCCGCCGCTTTCGTACTCGCCCTGCTGCAGGACGACCGTGCCGGAGCCGGCAGCCCAGATCGGCGTCCCTTCGCCGGCGGCGATGTCGATGCCCTCGTGCTGGCGGCCCCAGCGGTACCCGAAGCCGGAGGTGAGGGTGCCGGTGACCGGCCAGGAGAAGGTGCCCGAGCCGCTGGGGACCGGGCCGGTGGCGGCCGGCAGGCTGCCGAGCTGCGACTGGATCTCGGCCTGCAACTCGGAGACGTCGGCCTCCAATACCTCTTGCCGTTCGTCCAGCTCCGAGAGCCGGCTCTTGCGCTTGCCACGGGCGGAGAGGAGGTCGCCCTGCTGGGCCTCGAGATCGACCCGGGTGCTCTGCAACTCGGCCTCGCGGGCGGCGATCGCGTCGCGGGCGGCGGCGATCTGGTCGCGCAGCTCGCGCTGGCGGACCACCACCGCCTGGGCCTGGTCGCGCAGGTCGCGGACCCGGCCGGCGATCACCTCGTCCTGTTCCTGGATCCGGTTCAGGTATTCGGTGCGGCTGGCGACGTCGGCCCAGTCGCCGGAGGTGAGCACCACGTTGATCAGGTCGGGAGAGCCGGACTCGTAGATCGCGACGAGGCGGTCGCGCAGCACGGTGAGCGCGCGCCGGAGCCGCTCGCGGACCACGGCCAGGTGATCGAGGGCGCGCTCCAGCTCAGCGGTGGCGGCATCGAGCTCGAGCTGCTTGGCGGCCAGCTCCTCTTCCACCGCCGCCTCCTGGGAGCGGAGGCTCGAGACTTCCCCCTCGAGCCGGGAGATCTCGTCGCCGATCTCTTCCAGTTCGCTGGTCAGCACCCCCTGCTGCTCGCGCACCTCACCCAGCTGCCGCTCCTTGCGGTCGAGTTCCTCCTGCGGTTCCGCGGCGCTGACAGTGCCGATGCCGGCGAGCAGGGCGCAAAGCGCCACCAGCAGCACGGCGAAGCAAGCCGCCGAGATGCGGGCGCGCGAGGGAGCGACAGGGCTGTTGCCATGAAGGATCTGCACGATGTGCCGGCCAGCAAGTGAGCCGGAGAGCGGTAAACGCTAGCGGCGGCGCCTCGTATACCGGGCACCTCGGCACCCTTGAATCCCCCCGTGCAAAGACGCTAGAGCGGCTTGAGGCGGGTCTTCTCGACCCGGGCCAGCTTGCGTTTGAGGCGCTGGAACTGTTTCTCCTGCGTCTCGGAGCGTTTGTAGCCCTTGAAGGCTAGGTTGGTGCGCTCCAGCGGGTCGGTCTTCAGGTCGTACATCTCCCACTGCGGCGCTTTCGGGTTTTTCTTGCTGACGTCGTAGTACTTGGCGAGCTTCCAGCGGCCTTCGCGGATGCTGACGATGTGGTTCGGCGGTTTCGGGTAGGGCGGTTTGGCCTGGCCGGACTGGTAGTCGTCGTAGGTGAAGACGACGTAGTCCTGGACCGGCTTCGCCTTCTTCGACTGCAGGACCAGCTTCGAGTAGTCCACCCCCTGCCAGTTAGCGCGGGCCGATTTCGGCGCCGCCGCGAGGCTGGCCAGGGTCGGCAGGAAGTCGACGTGGGAGACCAGCGCGTCGGTGCTCTGCGGCTGCGGGAACAGCTTCGGGTTGGAGTAGACCAGCGGGATCCGCGTCGCCTCCTCGTAGAAGTTGAAGTTCTTCTGCCGCATGCCGCCGTGGGTCAGCCCCATCTCGCCGTGGTCGGCGGTGCGGACGATCAGCGTGTCGTCGAAGAGGCCGGTCTCTTCGAGTTTGTCGAGCACGCTGACTATGTAGTTGTCGGAGGAGCGCATCAGGTTGCCGTAGTAGTTCAGGTAGCTGCGCATCTGCCGCTTGTTTTTCGGCTTCCCGGTGAGGTTGAAGATTTTGAGGAATTCGGCCTGGACCGAGGGCTTGGTCGAGAGGTCTTCTTCGGCGGTCGCCGGCGCGTCGATCTCGCCTTCCAGCCAGGAGTCGTCGTAGCCCGCTTCTTCGAAGGTCTTGCTCGGGTAGAAGAGGACGTCGTGCGGGTTGACCAGCGAGATCACCATGAAGAAGGGCTGCTGTTTGGCGGCGGCCGAACCGAGGTACTGCATGACGCCCTCCGAGCCTGCCTCCGGCGAGCCGGTCGATTCCATGAAGCGGCCGTCGTTGTCGATGAAGCCGCCGCCGGCCTCGGGGACGCTCTGGTTGGCGCCGGCGTCGGGTGGGTTCCAGCGCGTGAAACCGTACTTCTCGAGATCGGCTGGGACGGCCTGTTCCGGCGTCGCCGGCTTCGAGCAATGCCACTTGCCCTTGTAGACGACGTTGTAGCCGGCGGCTTTCATCACCGTCGCGAGGTTCGCCATTTTCGGCGGCCGCGGCAGTTCCACCTGCGACCGGTATTCCGGGAAGGGCATGTCTTCCTCGAGCGTGTACTTGACCCCGTGCTGGGCGGGGAAGTAGCCGCTCATCAGGGTCGAGCGCGCCGGCGAGCACATGCAGGCGTTGGTGAAGGCACGTTCGAAGCTGATCCCGTGCTGGCGCAACCGCCGCATCCCGGGCAGGTTCTGGCGCAGCCAGTTCTGCGGGAAGTGCTGAATCGCCCGCTCTTGGTCGGTGAGGATCAGGATGATGTTCATGCCGGCGACGTCGCGCTTCCCCTTCGCCGCGCCTAGTACCCGCTCGACGCCGACACCCTGAGCCAGCAGCGCCGCGGCGGCGGCGCTGGCGCCGGTGCCGAGCAGCTGCTTGCGGGTCAGGCCCCCCTCGCGCTTCGCCTCTTCGCTCATCGGTTCCTCCTGAAGACGTCGACCGCGTCGCTTTCGAACGAGGTCGAGTAGAGATGGCGGCCGTCGGGGCTGAGCGCGATCGAGCTGACCCCCTTCAGCGCCCGGGCGCGGGTGCAGCCGGAAACCGAGCGCGGCGCCAGGCAACCGGCGGCGCCGGGCTTCTGGGCGACCGAGCCCGCCTGGCCGCGGTTGAGGACGGCGATCGCGCCGGTCTTGAAGGCGGCGACGTAGACGTTGCGGCCGTCGGGCGAGACGGCCAGCCCCTCCGGCGAGCGCAGGGCACGGCCGAACGAGCAGCCGGCGGCGCGCAGGTAGAGCAGGCAGCCGCCGGTCCCTTCCCTCTGGGTGAGGACGCCGGTCGCGCTGGAGCGGTCGAAGGCGGTGACGCTATTGCTGAACAGCGAGGTCGCGTAGACGTTGCCGTCGTCGGGGCTGACCGCGACCGCGTTGGCGCCGGCCAGCTCCCGCCCGGTGGTGCAGCCAGTGAGCGGCGCGTCGACGATGCAGCCGCTGCCGTCGGTCGCCTGCGCGAGGGCGCCGGTGGCCGGGTCGCGGACCAGCTCGACGATCGCGTTGGAGAGCGCCGTCGCCGCGTAGACGCTGTCGCCGTCGCCGCTGATCGCCAGCCCCTCGACCGATTTCAGCGCGATCCCGGTGGCGCAGCCGGCGGTTGCCTCGGCGATGCAAGCGGCGGTTCCGGCCAATTGGCTCAGCATCCCGGTCTGCGGGTTGCGGGCGAATGAGGCGACGGCGTTGCCGAAGAAGGAGCCGACGTAGACGTTGCGACCGTCGGGGCTGACCACGACGACGTCCGGGGCGAGCAGCGCCAGGCCGGCGCCGCAACCGGGGATCGGCGCCCCGGAGATGCAGCCGGGAAAGGCAGGTGGGAGCTGGCGCAGCCCGCCGGTCTTGCGGTTGCGGACGAAGGCCGTGACCGAGTTGCCGGCCCGCGAGGTCGCGTAGAGGTTGCGGCCGTCGGGGCTGAGCGCGACCGAGTTCGGTTCGTCGAGCCCGATCGCCGGGGCGCAGTTGCCGGCGCCTTTGGCGGCGACGCAGCCGATCGTCCCCTTCCCCTGTGAGAGGGCACCGGTCTTGCGGTTGCGGGTGAAGATCGCGATCGCGTCGCTCTTCGAGGAAGCGACGTAGACGTGGCCGCCGTCGGGGCTGACCGCGATCGCCCGCGAGCCCATGAAGGGACCCGGCCCGGCCAGCGCCCGAGCGGTCCCGCAGCTGCCGGCCTTCGCGGAGCGGTCGACCAGACAGCCGTTCTCCCCTTTGAGCTGGGTCAGCGTGCCCGGCTTGGGAGCCGTGGCGGCGCCGGCCGGCAGCGCCAGGAGCAGGAGCGCAAGGAGAAGGGCGACCACCGGGGCTGAGGATCGGCGCGCGCCGACGGAAGAGGTCACTTGAGCAAACCTATGTCCCCCGCCGGACGCCCGCCGAATCCGTCGCGCCCAGCTCAGCCCTTACCCAGCTTCAGGTCGCCGACCACTCCGACCCGGATCCCGAGCCAGGGGTAGGTGGCGGTGAAGAAGGTGTCTTCCTGGGGTTGCAGGCCGACCGCCGAGAGCCAGAGTTGGTAGACGGGGGCGTTGGCGATGCCGCCGTGCAGCCGTCGCCAGACCCGCTTGCCCTTGGTCCCGAACGGGGGCGCGGTGATCGTGTCGGTCCACTCGACCACGTTGCCGCCCTGGTCGAGGGTGCCCCACGGCCCGAAGGTCTTCGCCTGGCCGACAGTGCCGAGGCTGCCCTGGTAGCCCTTTTCGTAGACCTTCAGGGGGAAGTCGAAGGGGTTGACGGCCGCGCAGGCTTCAGCCGTCTGGTTCGACGGGCACCAGGTCGGAGGCGGCGTTTCGGCGGTGTGGTAAATCGAGAGCGGCTGGGTCGAGGCGTTGGTGACGTTGCCGGTCTCGGGGTCGAGCGTCGCCATCGCGGGCGCGGTCTTGGTGCCGTCGCCGAAGACGCCGGCGTTGGTCGGGTACTTCCAGTAGGAGTAGGTGCCGCCGCCGCTGGGGTCGTAGTAGGCCGACTTGATCCACTCGTCCTGGCTGGGAATGACGAAGCCCGACTGGTGCGAGCGAGTGGCCTTGCGGTTCCTCATGTCGTACATCCCCCGCTCGGTCTGGCGTGAGAGCCGGACCCGGTAGGTGACGTAGCTGAAGTTGCCTTCGCCGCCGGTGCGCTTGGAGAGCAGCTTGCCGTTGTAGAGCGAGTTGATGAAGCGCGCCGAGCGCAGGAAGTTGGCGAACCCGTAGGGCTTGCTGACCCACTGCTTCGCCGCCGGCACGTAGTGGCGCCCGGCGGGAGCATTGGCGGAGAAGTTGACCTGGCCAAACCTGGGCCAGGCCGTGCCGCTCTCGGTGTCGCTGTAGAGGCGGTGCCGGTTGCGACCGGCGGGGTCGACGGTGTTGAGGAACTTGACCCACTGCCCGACCGTCACCTCGAGCTTGGCGATCCCGTAGCCGTAGTCGACGGCGCCGACCTGCTGGCAGGCGGGCGCCCGCGGGCCTTTCGGCTGCGGGGCTTCGCTACAGGACTTGTAGATCGCGTCGGTGAAGGGCACGACGCCGACCGAGGGGTTGCCCGGCGCACCGATCTTCGCGGTCTTGAAAGTCAGGACAGAGGGGGCCGATGCGGCAAGCGAGGCTGCCGGCGCGAGAAGCGCGGCAACCCCCAAGACGATCAGCGCCGGCGCCAGGCGCCCGCGGAGGGCGCTGAGCGCCGGGGGAAATTGCATATCTCTCTCTTCGGCCCCCCACTCGAAACCCTTTAGCGGTTTGCGAGATGCACGGCCGGGTAGGCCGGGCATGAGGGATGGCGCGGCTGGCAAAAACGTGGGGTGCGGCAGCGACGCTCGCGACGGTCCTGATCGTCGCGCCCGGGGCCGGAGCCGCGATCCCCACGCTCTACGGCGGCGACCTCAACTGCGTGCCGCAGTCGGCCAACGGCGACGTCCGGCTCTGCGGCGGCCCGACCACGACCTGGGACGGGCAGACCAAGGTCGACGTCAACGTGATCCTGCCTCCCGAGCCCGTCTCCGGCCCGGACGGCCCCTACCCGGCGATCGGCAACTTCCACGGCTGGGGCGGCTCCAAGCTCGGGATCGACGCGCAGACCCAGGACTGGGCCGAGAGTGGCTACGTCGTCTTCAGCATGAGCGACCGCGGCTGGGGCAACTCCTGCGGCGCCGCGGACCCCGACAAACTCACCCTCAGCGCCAAATGCGCCAACGGCCACAACCACCTGATGGACAGCCGTTATGAGGTCCGCGACGCTCAGCACCTGATCTCCGTGTTGGCCGACGAAGGCGTGGTGCAGCCCGAGAGGATCGGCGCCACCGGCAAGTCCTACGGGGGCGGGATCTCGATGGCGCTGGCGGCGCTGCGCGACCGCACGATGCTGCCCGACGGCTCGCTGATGCCGTGGAAAAGCCCGGCGGGAACGCCGATGTCGATCGCCGTGGCGGTGCCGCAGTGGCCCTGGAGCGACCTCGCCTACTCGTTGATGCCGAACGGCCGCACCCTCGACTACGTCGCCGACGCCCCCTACGGCGGTCCCGACGGCACCGCCCCGATCGGTGTCGAGAAGCTCTCCTTCGTCTCCGGCCTCTTCGCGACCGGTCAGCTGCTCAGCAACTACGCCCTGCCCGGCACCGATCCCGGCGCCGACCTGATCCCCTGGTACGCCCTGATCAACGCCGGCGAGCCCTACGACTCCAATCCGCTGGTTCCCTCGATCGTCGAGGAGATCACCACCCATCACTCCTCCTATTACATAGACCACTCGCAGCCACCGGCGCCGCTGCTGATCCAGAGCGGCTGGAACGACGACCTCTTCCCGGCCGACGAGGCGATCCGCTTCTACAACCGGACCCGCTCGCAGTTCCCCGGCGACCCGGTCTCGCTCTACTTCATGGACGACGGCCACGCCCGCAGCCAGAACAAGCCGGCCGACGGCGCCGCCTTCCGGCTGCGACAGGACGCCTGGTTCGACCACTACCTGAAGGGGATCGGGCCGGCGCCGGAGTCCAGCGTCGAAGCGCTGACCACGGCCTGCGGCGCGCCCTCCGCAGGCCCCTACCGCGCCGCCACCTGGAGGGCGCTGGCTCCCGGCGAGATCCGCCTCGACAGTGCCGCGGCGCAGACGATCGTGCCGGGCTCGGGCGATCCGGCGGCCGGGACCGCCTTCGACCCGATCGGGGGAGGGGGCGCCTGCGCGACCGCCTCGGGCGCCGACCAGCCCGGGGTCGCCACCTACCGCCTGCCCGCCGCCCCGGCCGCCGGCTTCACGCTGATCGGCTCGCCGACGATCGTCGCCGACCTCGCCTCGCCCGGCCCCGCCTCGGCGCTCGCCTCCCGCCTGCTCGCCGTCTCGCCGGCGGGCACCGAGACGCTGGTCGCGCGGGGGCTACTGCGACCGGGCGCCGGTGGCACCGGGACCGTGTTCCAGCTGCACCCGCAGGCCTACCGCTTCGCCCCCGGCGAGGTCGCCAAGCTCGAGTTGCTGCCCGCCGACGCCCCCTACGCCCGGACCTCCAACCTGCAGGCCCCGATCACGGTGTCCAACCTGCAGCTGCGCCTGCCGGTGCTGGAGCGGCCCGGAGATCTGGGTGGGATCGTCAAACCACCGGCCCCCAAGATCGTTCCCCCCGGCTACCAACTGGGGATCGACTACCGCGGCAGCAGCGGTGGTGGCGGCGGGACGACGAGCACCGGCGTCGGAGTGGCCGGCCTCGCCCGCGGCCGGATCGTCGCCGCCCCGAGGGCGCTGCTGATCAGGCTGAACTGCGCCGGCGTTGCCTCCTGCGCTGGCCAGCTGACGGTCAGCACCGCCCGCCGCGGCGGGCGGCGGGCGCTTGCCGGGAGCTCCTACGCGATCCCCGCGCAGCGCACGACCCGGGTCGGGTTCCCGCTCACCAAGGCCGGCCGGCGGATCGTCGCCGCGCATCGCCGCCAGGGCGTGCGGGCCCCGCTGCGGGTCCGCATCGCCTTCGAGGACTCCGGGCGCCCAGCCCCCTTCGAGCTGGCCAGGCCGCTCCGGGTCGGCCGCCCGCGCAGCTCATGACGCTCAGTCTCTGAGCAGCTCGTCGAGAGTGCGGCCGCTGAGCACCGACCGCGGCGCCTCGCCGACCACGTCGGAGCCCGGGCGGGCCTGCTCGTCGCGGCGCTTGATCAACAACCACTGGGGCTTCTCGCCGGGGCGGGTGCGTTGCAGGGCGAAGCCGCCGCGCAGCTTCTCGCCGTGCAGGACGAAGACGGCGTGACCGCGGTCGAGCGCCTCCGGCCAGACGACCCGGCCGCCCTGCTCGTAGTGGCCGTGGTCCCAGACGATCACGCCGCCACCGTCGAGGGGACCCTCGAAATCGTTGTGGGAGATCGCGTGGTCGGCGACCTCGATCGCGAGCCGTTTGACGGCCGGGTCCAGAGAGGGGCCCTTCGGCACCGCCCAGGAGCGCATCATGCCGTCCACCTCCAGGCGCAGGTCGAAGTGATGGGCGGTGGCTTGATGCTCCTGGACCACGAAGGCGCCGGCGCTAACGCCGCGGACGGCGAACTGCTCGTGGCCCTCGACCTTGACGGGCTCGACCTTGACCGCGGCAACCCAGGCAGCCGCCGGCCCCTCACGCAGGAACGCGACGAGCGCCTCGACCGCCGCCTCCAACCCCTCGGCGTGGACCAGCACGCCGCCGTCCTCCTCGTTACGGACCCAGCCCATCGCGCCGAGGCGCGATGCCTCCCGCCGCACCGCGTCGCGGTAGCCGACCCCCTGCACCCCGCCGCGGACGACCGCCCGCACCGCCTTCGCCCCCTTGTCCCCACGATCGCTCACAGCCATAGCTTCCCAATCCGAGAGTGACGCGCGAGTGGTCAGTTGACCCCCTTGTACAGGGGTCAACTGACCACTCGGCGAGCGGGACACGGCGGCCATGAGAGCATCCGGAGGGAGATGACCGACTTCCTGGTGAAACGCGACGACCTTCGCGAGTGCCGCATCGACGAGTCGGCGGCGCCGGTGCCCGAGCCCGGGCAGGCGTTGCTGCGGATCGAGACCTTCGGGCTGACCGCCAACAACGTCACCTACGCGGTCCTCGGCGAGGCGATGTCCTACTGGGACTTCTTCCCGGCGCCGGACGGCTGGGGACGGGTACCGATGTGGGGCTTCGCCGAGGTCGAGCGGAGCGAGGCCGACGGGGTGACGGCGGGCACCCGCCTTTACGGCTACCTCCCTCCCTCCTCCCACCTCCTCGTCACGCCCGTCTCGGTGGACGGCGCCGGCTTCGTCGACGGCTCGCCGCACCGGGCCGCGCTGCCCTCGGCCTACCACCGCTTCCTCGCCACCGAGACGGACCCCTTCTATCGGGTCGAGACCGAGGCGTTGCAGATGCTGTTGCGGCCGCTCTTCTTCACCTCGTTCCTGCTCGCCGACCAACTCGTCGACGAGGGGCTACCGGAGCGCGGGCCGATCCTCTTCTCCAGCGCCTCCAGCAAGACCGCGATCGCGGCGGCCTTCCTGCTCGCCCAGCGCCCGGAGGCCACCGTGGTCGGGCTCACCTCGCCGCGCAACCGCGAGTTCGTCGAGGGGCTGGGGATCTACGGCCGGGTCGCCGGCTACGACGAGATCGAGTCGCTGGAGCGCGAGCCGGCCGGCTTCGTCGACTTCGCGGGCGACGCCTCCGTGCGCCTCGCCGTCCACTCCCGCTTCGGCGACGACCTGACCCAGAGCGTCGCGGTCGGGATGACCCACTGGGAGGCGCCGCCGCCGGGCGCAGGCGAGCTGCCCGGGCCCCGTCCGACCTTCTTCTTTGCCCCTGACCGCGTTGTCAAGCGCGCCAAGGACTGGGGGCGGGCGGGCCTGGAGACGAGGGTCGCCGACGCCTGGCACCCGTTCTGCGAGTGGATCGGCAGCTGGCTGGAGCCGATCCCCGGCGAGGGCTTCGAGGCCGTCCGCGACGCCTACCTCGAGGTGCTCGACGGCCGGGTGGCGCCGCAGAGCGCCCACGTGCTCACGCTCTAAGCACGCCGCCACTGCCTTTCAGATTCCTATCCCGTAATGGTCAGCGGGACGCCCGCGCCGACCCGCTTGGCCAACCAGCTGATCGCGCGGGTGCGGAGCCGGATGCAGCCGTGCGAGACCGCCGTCCCGGGCGCGCCGCTGAGGTTGTCGGTCCCGTGGATACCGATCTGACCAGGGCCTCCGGCGAATTCCTGAAAGACGTTCGACCTGGCGCTGGTCGCCAGCGCGAACGGCCCGCCGGTTTCATGAGGAGAGAGCGAAAGGCCCTCCTCGATGAAATACACACCGCGCGGAGTCGGCGTCGAGGGCCTGCCGATTACCGCTCGGAAGTGACGCCTGGGGAGACCGTGGCGGTAGACCGTGACCCAGCGAGCGGAGAGATCGACCCTCACGTGCCACTCGGTGGAGGTGCGCCTCGTCCGGTTCGTCGAGATCCACCCCTGGTGCCCGTTGGGGCGTCCGGGGAGCCGAACCAGCAGCCACGAACCACCGGTGCGACTGCTCGCGCGGCCGAGAACCGGGAGCACGGTTCGCGACCGGGTCAGCGGCCGACGCGCATCAACAGCTTCGATCCGGCCCGCCTGCGGGTTTGGTGCCGTCCGCGCGACGTGATCGTGCAGGAGCGCGACGAGCGGCTGAGTGACGGGCACGGGAGAGGCACCGGCTCCGGCGGTGACGACGAGAGCACAGCCAGCTACGGCCGCGATCGTCGCCAGCGCCTTCGCCGCAGAGCTCATCCGGTGAACGTGGATGGGCCGCTTCGCGGCTGGAGCAACGCCGCCGCACAGGCGCGGTAGGGAAGCGTCATGGTCCTGGCATGGGTGGCGTCCTTAAACGTGACCCTGGCCCGGACCGAGTGGGCGCCGGGAGCGGCCCGTACCGAGACCGCGAACGGCGAACTGGTCCGGCTGGACACCGCCTTCCCATCCAGGCTGAAGACGACGCGCTCGATCATCTGACCTCTAACCGTGGCGCGGAATCCAGACGTGCAGGCCTCACGCGGGCTGGGCCGCACGACCGCGGTGCCGTCTCGGGTCGGCGCTCCGGCCCTCGGCCGCCTGACGGTGACGGCGCGATTTTGGCCGACCCGTGAGAAGCGGGCCGGCGTCGCCGAGCCCCCCGTGTTTCCAGCGCCGCCCGAGGACGGCACAGGTGCCGTGCTGCCGGGTGGCGTGCCGGTGGGCGGCGGCGTCGAACCGGTCGCACACAGGGGTCGGGTGAGGACGTTGTTGATCAGGGTGACCCCGCCTTCGCGGGCGAGCAGGCGCCCAACCACGGTCGCCCCGTCGTTCAGCGAGATCGACGCGAGGGCCATCAGGTTTCCCTGAAAGGCCGTGGTGGTGTCGAGCGTCGCCGAGCTGCCGACCTGCCAGTAGACGTTGCATGGGGACGCACCGTTGATCAGCACGACCGAGCTGGCCGATTCCGCAGTCAGCGCCGAGCCGATCAGGAAGACGAACTGCGCGCTGGGGTCGCCTTCGGCATCGAGGGTGAGCGGGCCGCTGAGCAGGGCGGCCGCGTTGTACCGGTATGCGCCGGGGGACAGTTTCCTGTTGCCGAGGTTCGTGCCGGAGAGGTTGGCGGCGGGTGCCACCGGCTGCCCGGCGGCGACGGTGTAGGCGGTGGTGAGATCGCTCTGCGCCAGGGCGGCGACGGCGTCGTTGCCGTGCGTGGCGCCGTTGACCACACCGTCGGGGAAGCCGAAGCCGGTCAGAGAGGTGCCCGGAGAGACGCCGAGATCGCCGTTGAGCACCGAGGGGCCTTTGTTGGTGACGGTGGAGCCGGCAAGCACCACGAAGGGGCTGACGGTGGCGAGGTTCACCGGGGCGGCCTGGACGGCAGCCGGGGCGGCGACTAACGCCAGGGCCACGGCAAGGAGGATGCCCGCGAACCCGCGCTTGAGATGGGTGGGGCTGGACATGGTGTCCCTTCCAAATATGGGGAAGCAGCCCGATACAAGTCCCGTAGCCCTGGGGCACGCTCGTGTCGAGGGTGCCTGGGTCGAGGAAGGCTGCTCCGGTGTCCAGCCTGCATCGGCGGTGGCGCGGATCCCTTGAGCCGGCGCCTGCGAGAGGACGAACGTTTCCGGCCGCTGCTTGACCTCGATGGTTGTATAGAGGGATGGCGCGATCCCACACTGTGTGGCTGAGCCTCGTGATCGCGCTGGCGATGGCGGCGCTGCCCTCGTTCGCCGCGGCGGACGCGAGGGTTTCGCGCAGCGGCAACGACATCGCCCTCACCTCCGACTCGCGGGGCGACGACATCGCCAATGCCGGGACCGACAACCGGCGCTTCGTCTCCTTCGTCGTGGAGCGCGGAGAGGTGCTCCGCGCCGGCCCCGGCTGCGTGCGGCTGCGCGGGCCGAGGGTCACCAAAGTGGTCGTCACCTGCGGCCCCCCGACCCGCTCCCGGGTCAACGTGGTGACGCTGCGGGTCAACCTCGGCGGCGGCAACGACGCCTTCGTCGCCGCGCCCTGGGACGACGTGCAGCCTCGAATCGTCGCCGACGGCGGCGCCGGCAACGACACGATCTACGGCTCGACCAATGCCGACGAGATCAACGGCGGGGCGGGCGATGACAAACTCTTCGGGCTCGACGACGAAGACGACATGGACGGCGGCGATGGCACCGACCTGGTCGTCGGCGGGGCGGGCGACGACAGCGTGGTCGGCGGCGCCGGCGGCGACAGCCTCTATGGCGACGAGATGCGCCCAACGAAAGCCTGGGGCAACGACCTGATCACCTCGGTCGACTTCGTCACCCCCGACCGCGTCAACTGCGGCGAGGGCGGCTCGGACGTGGCGGTGGTCGACGTCGACGACGTCGCAAACGCCAGCTGCGAGAACCTGGCGGGTGGGCAGACCACGCCCCCTCGGGACCAGGTCGGCACCCTGCCCCTGACGGTCGCGATCGGCCCGCTGGCGCCGACGCCGGGTGGGCTGGCGCGAATCCTCCGCGGCGAGCCGATCCGCCTGCCGGTCACCTTCTCGGCCGCCGCCCAGATCTCCGCCCGGCTCGAGGTCTCGGGTGCGGAGGCCGGCCGGCTCGGCCTCCCCGGTCGCGAGCGAGTGATCGCGGACGACATCGGCACGCCTCTGGTCCTGACTCCGTTGACGCTCAACACGCAGATGCGCCTGCGTTTACCGGTCCGCCAGTACCTCTACGACGACAACCTGGTCAGTGCGACTCTGACGATCCTCGCCGAAGACGTGACCGGTGCCGTGACCACGGCCACCAAGGCGATCGCGCTGCGCCGCTAGTCCTCCCAGCAGGACCGAAGACCGATGACGAAGCCTCACAGCGAGATCGATCCCGCAACGCTCTACGGGAACCGCTTTCTCACTGAAGACGCCCCCGCCAAGGACTTTCCCGACGGCGGCATGCCGGCTCTCGACGCGATGCGGCTGGTCGACGAGGAACTCGCGGTCGAGGGAGATCCGCAGCGCAACCTGGCGACCTTCGTCACCACCTGGATGGAGCCGGAGGCCCAGCGGATCATCGCCGACAACCTCTACCGCAACTTCATCGACCACGCCGAGTACCCGATCTCGGCCGAGATCGAGCAGCGCTGCATCCGCATGCTCGCCGATCTCTACCACGCTCCCGGCGAGACCACCGGCTGCCGCACCCAGGGCTCCTCGGAGGCGATCATGCTCGGCGCCCTCTCGCTGAAGTGGAAGTGGAAGCAGCGCCGCGAAGCCGCCTCGCAGCCGACCGACAAGCCGAACCTGATCTTCGGCGGCGACGTGCACGTGGTCTGGGAGAAGTTCTGCCGCTACTTCGACGTCGAGCCGCGAATCGTGCCGCTGCAGGAGGGCAAGTACGTGATCGGCCCCGACGACGTCGAGCCGCTGATCGACGAGAACACGATCGGCGTCGCCGCCGTGCTCGGCACCACCTTCACCGGCCATGCCGACGACATCGTCGGCATCAACGACCTCCTCGTCGGCCTCAAGCAGGAGCGAGAACTCGACGTCCCGCTCCATATAGACGGAGCCAGCGGCGGCTTCGTCTGGCCCTTCCTCTACCCGGACTCGAAGTGGGACTTCCGGCTCGAGCAGGTGCGCTCGATCAACGTCTCCGGGCACAAGTTCGGGCTCGTCTACCCCGGCGTCGGCTGGCTGGTCTTCCGCGAAGAGAGCGATCTCGCCGAGGACCTCGTCTTCTACGAGAACTACCTCGGCAAGACCGATGCCACCTTCACCCTCAACTTCTCGACCGGGGCCTCGATGGTGCTGGCCCAGTACTACAACTTCGTCCGCCTCGGGCGGCAGGGCTACACCTACGTGATGGAGGCGATGCAGAAGAACGCCCATGCCCTCGCCGACCGCCTCGAGGCAAGCGGAAACTTCGAGCTGATCGGCGCCGACCAGGAGCAACTGCCGCTGGTCGCCTTCAAGCTGGTCGAGGGCAAGAGCTACGACGAGTTCGACCTCTCTTGGCAACTCTCCGCCGAGCGCGGCTGGATGCTGCCCGCCTACACCCTGCCGCCCAACGCCGAAGAGGTGAAGGTGCTGCGGGCGCTGGTCAAGCAGACGCTCAGCCGCGCCCAGGTCGACCGCCTCGCCGGCGACATCGATGAGGCCTGCGCGACCCTGGAGAAGAAGGGCGGCGCCCACCCCACCGAGCGCAAACAGGTCAAGACCGGCACGGGGTACTGAGCAGAGGAGGAGTCAGCCGACGCCGGCTTTCTTCGCCCAGAAGCTGCTGCCGCCATGGCGACGGACAGCTTCGTAGAGAGGCATCTTGCCGGCGCGGCGAAAGTCCTCCACGCTCGGCCAGTTCGTCCTCCCTCGGCACAGCTCTTTCAGCTGCCGTTCGATCCGCTCGTCGGTCCACTCTCTCCGCCTGCCCCGATTCTCCTCCCGCGCCTGTCCACGCAGGCGATACCGCACCGCCGCGCTCTTGCCGCGTCGGACGATGAGCTTCGCGTCCTCGAGACGCCCGAGATCGCGATTCGCCTTGCTCCGATTCACTTCGGCCAGGCGTTCGTAGTCGACCCGGCGAAACTCCGTGAGGCCGGTGAGGTTGATCTGCACCAGACCGCGTTCTTGGCTTGCGGATAGCTGAAAGGGGGCGCCGGCCCCGAGGCCGAGGGTTTCCAGCTCACGAATCTTGGCGGCGACCCTCTCGTACTCCTCGGCCAGTCCGCGCAGGAAGTACTCGAGCCAGGCATTCATGCTCAAGGTCTGGGCTCGCACGGATCGCAGTGCTGCGTAGTAGGCCTCCCGATTCATCGCGTAGTACCTCTCAAACGAGAAGAGTCGACTCTCGATGAAGCCGAGGCGCATCAGGATCACGGCGGTCGCAAGGCGGGCGACGCGGCCATTCCCGTCGGCGAAGGGATGGATGTCCGTGATCGCGTAGTGGGCCACCCCGGCGATCACGGGCGGGGGGAACTCGACGAGCCGCTCCTCTCGCGCAGCGATCCACTCGCAGAGCCCAGCCATGCGGTCCGCAACCTCTCTCGCCGGCGGACCTTCGTGCATGACCTTCCCGGTGGCCCGGTCGCGGACCACGGCAACGCCGTCACGCCAGGCGCCCTCGTGACGCGGTTCGAAGCGCTCCGAGCCCTCGATACCCAGGCCGCGCATCGCTCTGCCGTGGAGGGCGAGCAGAAAGTCGGGGGTGATCTCCAGCCTCCCCTTTTCGCCCTTGCCATCCAGGAAGCGCAACGCGTCCACGTAGTTGACGAGCTCGACCTTGGCCTTCGTATCGGGATCGAGATCGCCCCGTGCCGCCCTCTCGGCTTCCACGATCGGCAGCTCGTTGCCCTCGATCAGGGTCGAGAAATGGACGGTTTCGGCCAGCGCGGACACCCTGAGCTCATCTTCTGCCGCCGGGCGTATCTCGGCAGCGTCGACGTGGGCGCGCGCGGCGGCGATCCGGGTCAGCGCATCGGTTGCTGCGGGCGCATAGCGCCGAAAGCGCGCGTTCAGCTCAAGCTTGCTCGACATGCCTCAGTCTCCATACGATGATTTCTTGCCTCAATATCGGTTTTATCTTTACATATCGGCAAAGCCTGTAGGCACAACGCTTGCCTCAAGTTAGCAGCTCGTATTTATCCCTTTATAGAGCCGCTTACAGGTTCTAAATTCAAATTTTGGCAAAAATTTCGTTTCTACCGGAGCTCATGATCTTGCCTAAATAGGCATAAGTCTTGCCCGGCCTCGGGGTGGGGGCTCTATGGTGTTCCTGTTGGCAACGTGTCGAATCGACCCTGCCTTGCTGGCGTTCGCGCTGGTCGGACTGGTGCTCGGCCTTGATCTGACCTGGAGCCTCTTAGAGGGCTCGACGGGGAGCGTCGCCTACGGGCTCGTCGATGAGCCGGCGCACCTGGCGACCTGCGCGATCGTGGTGCTGGCGCTAGCGGCGCTGGCCGGCTCCTGGCCGCCGGGGCGCTTCGTCGCCACGGCGCTGATCTCCAGCGTCGCGATCGACCTCGATCACATCCCCGGCTACCTCGGGGCGCACTTCCTGACCGGATCCCTGCCGCGGCCGTACACCCACGGCGTGCTGCTGGTCGCCGCTCTCCTCCTGCTCAGCCGGGCGGTCTCGGGGCGACAACTCCGGCAGGTCCTGCTCGGGGTCGCCTTCGGCGTCGCCGCCCACCTATTGCGCGACCTCGCCACCGGGCCCGGGGTCGGGCTGCTCTGGCCGCTGACGGAGACTCCGATCGAGCTTCCGCACGCGGTCTACGCCACCGTCCTGCTCGCCGCGGCGACGGCCTGCCTGCTGAGGCGCTCGGGGGCGCTGGCCCCGGCGCTGGCGCTCGCCGTCCTGCTGGCCACGGTCGCC
>Ga0190272_10000272_pt1 | contig 30372 bp, 22 predicted proteins | sample Popmic504T_FD_133746 | JGI IMG/M metagenome (GOLD analysis project Ga0190272, IMG submission 133746) | Populus adjacent soil microbial communities from riparian zone of Shoshone River, Wyoming, USA - 504 T | ecosystem: Environmental > Terrestrial > Soil > Riparian zone | place: USA: Wyoming...
ACACCTGATCGACTGGCACGGCAACGAGTGGACGCCGGCCTCCGAGACCCCCTCAGCGCACCCCAATGCCCGCTTCACGACCCCGGCGGCACAGTGCCCGACGATCGCTTCCGAGTGGGAGGACCCGGCCGGCGTGCCGATCGACGCCTTCCTGTTCGGCGGTCGCCGCGCCAGCGTCGTGCCGCTGGTCCACGAGGCCTTCGACTGGGAGCACGGCGTCTTCCTGGGGGCGACGATGTCCTCGGAGAAGACCGCGGCCGCGGCCGGCAACGTCGGCGAACTGCGCTTCGACCCGATGGCGATGCTGCCCTTCTGCGGCTACAACATGGCCGACTACTTCGCCCACTGGATCGAGACGGGCGAACACGAGGGCGCCCAGTTGCCACGGATCTTCTACGTCAACTGGTTCCGCAAAGACGCCGACGGCAAGTTCCTCTGGCCCGGCTTCGGCGAGAACAGCCGCGTCCTGGAGTGGGTCTTCCGCCGTTGCGAGGGTAGCGCCGGCGCCGTCGAGACCCCGATCGGCCTGCTCCCCGAGCCCGGCGCGATCAACACCGAGGGCCTCAACATCTCCGACGAGGCGATGTCCGAGCTCCTCACCGTCGACGAGGCCCTGGTCAAGGAGCAGTTGCCTCAGGTGCGCGCGCACCTCGAGAACTTCGGCGACAAACTCCCGCAGCAGCTCCGCGAGCAGCTAGCGGCCCTCGAAGCACGCCTCAGCTAGGCGGCTTCACCCACGGCGGCGAGCCCTTCCAAGCTCGCCGCCGCGAGTCCGGCCTCTGGGAACGGGGCGGATCCTCGCGCGGGTGGCGGCGGGGGCGGACCCCGGCGGGTGAGCCGGGGGGCGTCACCGGCGACAGGACCCGCGCGCCGGAGCTCCCTCGTCCCTAGAGCCCGTACTCCGCCGCCAGCTCAGGATCCTTCGCCGCCAGCATTTCGGCCAACTCGACCATCACCTTGCACTGCTTCCAGGTGGCGTCGTCCTGCATCTTGCCGTCGATCATGTGGACGCCGCGGCCGTCGGGGATCGCCTCGAGGACTTTCTTGGCGAAGCGGACCTCCTCCGGCGGCGGGCTGAAGACCTTCTTGGCGATCCCGATCTGGACCGGGTGCAGCGACCAGGCGCCGACGCAGCCCATCAGGAAGGCGGCCCGGAACTGGGTCTCGCAGCCGGCCGTGTCCTTGATGTCGCCGAAGGGACCGTAGAAGGGCAGGATGCCGGTCGAGGCGCAGGCGTCGACCATGCGGGCGATCGAGTAGTGCCAGAGGTCCTGCTGGGCGCTGACCCGGTCGGCCTCGGGGTTCTCGGGATCGTCCGGGTCCTCCATCACGCGGTAGCCGGGGTGGCCGCCGCCGACCCGGGTGGTCTTCATCCGCCGCGAGGCGGCGAGGTCGGCGGGGCCGAAGCTCATCCCCTGCATACGGGGGCTGGCGGCGGCGATCTCCTCGAGGTTGACGACGCCCTGGGCGGTCTCCAGGATCGCGTGGATCAGGATCGGCCGGTCGAGCTTCGCCTTCGCCTCGAGCTGGGCGAGCAGGCGGTCGACGTAGTGGATGTCCCAGGCGCCCTCGACCTTCGGCACCATCACGACCTCGAGCTGGTCGCCGATCTCGGTGACCAGGGTGATGAGATCGTCGAGCACCCAGGGGCTCTCCAGCGAGTTGACCCGGGTCCAGAGCGCCGTGCTGCCAAAGTCGGACTCCTTGGCGGCCTTGATCAGACCCTGGCGGGCGGCCTCCTTGCGGTCGACCGGGATCGCGTCCTCGAGGTTGCCGAGCAGGATGTCGGTCTTCTCGGCGATGCCGGCCGCCTTTTCGACCATCTTCTCGTTCGAGAAGTCGAGGAAGTGGATCATCCGCGACGGCTTCACGGGGATCTCGCGCAGCGGCTCGGGGGCGCCGATCGCCTGCGGCTGGAAGAAGTCTCTGGGGTTTCTCACGCTGCTCCTCGGTTCGTCGTTTCGCTCTGGCGGGGCGGGAATCTAGTACGCGCGACCTTTGCCGCCTCTCGCGACCCTAGATTTGATCGGCGTGGAGGCCTCCGAGCGCGACACCACGCAGGACTGGCTGCTGCCCGAGGACGCCGCGCCGCCGCTGCTGGGCGAGCTGGAAGCGCGGATCGAGGACGCGGTCGCCAGCGCCCACGCGGCCGAGGAGAGTGCTCAGGCCGCCGAGGACAGCGCCCGGGCGGCGGAGGAGGAGGTGCGGGCGATCGGCGCCGCCGCGGTGGCCGCCGCAGAGCAGGCGACGCGGGCGGCCGAGATGGCGGAGCGGGCCAGCATCACCGCCCTCGACGCCAGCACAGCGGCGCTCGAAGGCGGCCCGCCCGAAGACGCCAGCCTGCGCAGCTTCAGCGAGCGGGCGGACCGGGTGGTGGCGCGGCTGCGGGCTCTGGAGCGAGTGCCGCGGCGGCCGGAACCCGCCAGCGCCGTCGCAACCCGGCGGCGAGGCGCCGACTGACCTCTCCGGCCGCGGGCAACTCGGCCCCGTCGAGTGAGCCGGCACGCTGAAGGCCGCGCACCGAGCCGGTCAGGAAGACCTCCTCGGCGGCGAGCAGGTCGTCGATCTCGAGGCGCTGCTCGCGTAGCTCGATTCCCTCCTCGGCGGCGACCTCGATCGCGTTGCCGCGGACGATCCCCGGCAGGATGCGGCCGTCGGTGGGCGGGGTCAGGGCGATGCCATCGCGGACGATGAAGACGTTGGCCCGGCTCGCCTCCAGCACCGTCCCGTCGCGGTCGAGCAGCAGTGCCACCTCTGGCTCGCGGATCTCCTCCAGGGCTGTGCGGTCGACCCACTTGTGAGAGCCGAGGCCGCCGTCGAGCCGCAGCGTGCGCAGCGCCGCGGCGCCCCGCTCGGGGGAGGGGAAGACGACCGCCGGGTCGATCGCGGTGACCCGCGCCTCGACCTCTGGCCCATCTGGCCCGGCGACGACGGTAAGGCGCAGTCGTCCCAGCCCGACCCCGGCGGCGCGCTCGCGCACCAGGCCGGATGTGTGCTCCGGCAGCGGTGCTCCCAGCACCGACTCGCAACTGGCGCCGAGCCGGCGCAGGTGGGCATCGAGTTCGACCGGCCGCCCCTCGCTGACCAGCAGGGTCTCGAACAGGCCGAGGGCGGTGTCGGTTGGAGTGGGCGCGGTCATCGCCCGGGTATTTTGACCTGTCGCCTATGCGGACCCTGCTGATCGACAACTACGACTCCTTTACCTACAACCTCTTTCAGCTGTTGGCGGAGGTGAACGTGGTCGAGCCGGTCGTGGTCCGCAACGATGAGGCGGGCTGGGACGAACTGGCGGCGCAGGGCTTCGACGCGGTCGTGCTCTCGCCAGGCCCGGGCCGGCCCGACCGGCCCGCCGACTTCGGCGTCTGCGCCGAGGCGATCGCGCGCTGCGAGGTGCCCCTGCTCGGCGTCTGCCTCGGCCACCAGGGGATCGGCATCGCCGGCGGCGCCGAGGTGGTGGCGGCGCCCGAGCCGATGCACGGCCGGCTCAGCGCCGTGGAGCACGGTGGGGACCCGCTCTTCGCCGGCATCCCGAGCGGCTTCGAGGCGGTCCGCTACCACTCGCTCTGCCTGGCCCGGCCGCTGCCGGCGGGGCTGGAGGAGATCGCCTGGACCGGCAACGGGCCGAACGGGGAGGGTGCCGGCGTGCCGATGGCGGTCGCCCGCCGCGACCGTCCCCAGTGGGGCCTGCAGTTCCACCCCGAGTCGGTCGCCACAGAGCACGGCCGCCGCCTGCTCGAGAACTTCCGTGATCTGGCCGCGCCGGAGGCGCCTGCCCGTCCGGCGCGTGGCGCTTTGGTCCCGGATAGCGGGAAAAAGGCGCCAGACGATGCGGGTGGGGGTCCCGATCTCGTGTTGAGGACGCGGCGGCTCGACTTCGCTTCCGACGCCGAGCGTGCTTTCGTCGCGCTCTACGGAGGCAGCGACCCCGCCTTCTGGCTCGACAGCAGCTCCGACGCCGGTCGCTTTTCCTTCATGGGCGACGCGAGCGGGCCGCTGGGATCGGTCCTTCGGCACGACGTCGAGGCGGGCGGCGAGCCCCTCTTCGACCGCCTCGCCCGCGAACTGTCCCGCCTTTGCCTGCCTGTCGCCGACCTTCCCTTCGACTTCCAGTGCGGGTTCGCCGGCTATCTCGGCTACGAGCTGAAGGCCGAGTGCGGAGGGCAGCGGGCGCACGACTCGCCGCTCCCCGACGCGGCGCTGGTCTTCGCCGGCCGCATGCTCGCCTTCGACCACCGGGAGGGCCACGTCCATCTGCTCTGCCTCTGCGAGAGGGGCGGGGAGGACGCGGCGACCGCCTGGCTCGACGCGACCGAACGGGACCTGGTGCGGCTGAGAGCTGAGAGCCCCGCCCGCTCCCGGGACGGTGGGCGGGGAGAGGGGCCGCGGTTCTCCCCGTCGCCGCTTGCCCCCCTGTTCGAGCCGGTCCGGCCCCGTGAGCGCTACCTCGACCAGATCGCCGAGTGCAAGCGCCTGCTCCACGCCGGCGAGACCTATGAGGTCTGCCTCACCAACTCGGTCCGCACCGAGATCGGCAGCGACCCACTCGATCTCTACCGGGAGCTACGCCGGGTCAACCCGGCCCCGTTCGCCTCCTACCTGCGTTTCGGCGACCTCGCCGTGCTGAGCTCCTCGCCGGAGCGGTTCCTGCGGGTCGATCGCGAGCGCGGGGTGGAGGCGAAGCCGATCAAGGGGACTTCGCGCCGCGGAGCGACGCCGGCCGAGGACGAGAGGCTGGCGCGGCAACTGCAGGACGATCCCAAGAGCCGCGCCGAGAACCTGATGATCGCCGACCTGTTGCGCAACGACCTCGGCCGGGTCTGCGAGGTGGGCAGCGTCGAGGTGCCGGCGCTGATCGAGGTCGAGAGCTACGCGACGGTCCACCAGTTGGTCTCGACGGTCCGCGGTCGGCTGCGCCCGGAGCTCGGTGCGCTCGACGCGATCCAGGACTGCTTCCCGCCGGGCTCGATGACCGGCGCCCCGAAGCGGCGCACGATGGAGATCCTCGACCGGCTCGAGGGCGAGGCCCGCGGCGTCTACTCCGGCGCGATCGGCTATCTCGGCCTCGGCGGCGGCTGCGATCTCAGCGTCACGATCCGGACCATCGTGCTCGACCGTGGTATTGCCACGATTGGGACCGGTGGCGCGATCGTGGTCCAGTCCGATCCCGGCGAGGAGTACGACGAGATGTTGCTCAAGGCCGCCGCTCCGCTGCGTGCGGTCGGCCCCGGCGCCGCCGCGCCCGCCTGATTCAATCCGCTGGTGCCGGTCACGTGCGAAAGGGTCGAGCGGCTCGAGCAACTCGAGGACGACTGGACCCGGTTGGCGGAGGCCGCGGGGCACCCCTTTGCCGCCTGGGAGTGGAGCAGCGGCTGGTGGCGGCGCTTCGGAGATCACAACGACCTCCGGGCCTACGCCTGCCGCGACGCGGAGGGCGCCGTGGTGGCGATCCTGCCGCTTCGTGCCTCGCGGCTGGGCCCGTTGCGGGCACTGCGCTTGATCGGCGACGGCGACCTGCGGGGGCCGATCTGTGCTCCCGCTGAGCGCCCCGCCGCGGCTGACGGCCTGTGGGACGTCCTGAGCCAGCCCGGCAATCCCCGGCTGTTGCTAGCCGACCGCCTGCCCGGCGGCGAGGGCTGGGGCGAGCGGCTCGGCGGGCGCCTGCTCCGCACCCATCCCGACCCGGTTCTGCCGCTGGCGGGCGCGAGCTGGGAGGAGTTGCTCGCCTCGCGCAGCCGCAACTTCCGCCAGCAGGTCCGCCGCCGCGAGCGCCGCCTGGTCGAGGAGCACGGCCTCGAGTTTCGCCTCAGCACCGATCCGGCCCGGCTCGGCGAGGACATGGAGGCGCTGATCCGCCTCCACGAGATGCGCTGGGGCGGGTCCTCCTCGGGGGTGTTCGCCGGCCCGCGGGGTGAGTTCCAGCGCGAGTTCGCCGCCGCCGCCCAGCGCCACGGCTGGCTCCGCCTCTGGCTGGCCGAGATCGGCGGCGAGACGGTCGCGGCCTGGTACGGCTGGCGTTTCGCCGGTTCGGAGTGGTACTACCAGGCGGGCCGCGATCCCCGCTTCGACGACCTCTCGCTCGGCTTCGTCCTGCTCGCCCACACGGTCCGCGAGGCCTGCGAAGACGGCGCCGAGTCCTATCGCTTCCTCGACGGCGCCGAGCCCTACAAGTGGCGCTTCGCCAGCGCCGACCTGGGGGCCGAAACCCGTGCCCTTGGCCACGGCCCACGCGGTGCCGCGGGGTCCCTGGCTCTGGCCGCGGCGGCCAGAGCGCCGGCATCGATCCGGCAGCGGGCGGTTCGGGCGGCCGTCTGAGGGCCTGATCTAGAGTCCCCGGCTTGATGCCGGGCGATCGACGGAAGGAGGCGAGCCCCTCTGCGCCGAGGCTCGGGCTCTTCGTCGACGCGGCCTTCCGCTCCGAGGGGGGGAGGGTCTGGAGCGGCGGTGAGCTGCTCGGGTTCGGGACCTTCGCGGCGGCGGTGGGGGCGGAGTTCGGTCGCTTCCTGCTGATCGGGCGCGAGAGCGACGACGCCGAGGCGACGCCGTTCCCGTTGCCCGAGGGGGTCGAGCACTTCCCGCTGCCCTTCTACCCGAGCCTGCGGCGGCTGGGGGCGGTGCTGGTGGCGGCGCCGGCCACGGCCCGGGCCCTGTGGCGGGCGCTCGACGAGGTCGACCTGGTCTGGCTCTCGGCTGCCAACCCGGTCGCCCTGCTGCTCGCCGGGTTGGCCCGGCTGCGCCGCAAGCGGGTCGCGGTCCTGGTCCGCCAGGACACGATGGCCTACTACCGCAACCGGCTGCCGAGCCGGGCCTGGGCGCCGCTGCTGGCGCCGCTCTGGCTGGTCGACCGTCTCTTCCACCGGCTTGCCCGCCGCCACCCGACCACCGTCGTCGGCGCCCAGATCGCTTCCTCCTACGGGGCGCCGCGCCCCGGCCTGCTCGGCTTCGAGGTCAACCTGATCGCCGCCGGGCGGATCCCGGCGACCCCGCCCGGCCGCCCCTGGGGGGACCGGGTCGGGCTGCTCACGGTGGGCAGGATCGAGCCCGAGAAGAGCCCCGCCGTGCTCGTCGAGGCGCTGGCCGAACTCGACCGCGCCGAGCCGGGCCGCTTCCACTCGACCTGGGCCGGCGAGGGACGGCTGCGCGACGACCTGCGCGCCCGCGCCGAGCGGGCCGGCCTCGGCGCCCAGCTGGAGCTGCCCGGCTTCGTCCCCTTCGGCGAGCCGCTGTTCCGTCTCTACCGCGAGGCCGACGCCTTCGTGCACGTGGCGCTGACCGAGGGGGTCCCCGGGGTGATCTGCGAGGCGATGGCGAGCGGGCTGCCGATCGTCGCCACCGACGTCGGCGGCATCCGCGCCGCCACCGGCGACGGCGCCGCAGCGCTGCTGGTCCCGCCCGGCGACCCGGCGGCGCTGGCGGCGGCGGTCCGCCGGCTCGCCGCCGAGCCCGAGCTGAGGGAGCGGCTGGCGAGCGCTGGCTTGGAGCTGGCGAGGCGAAGTTCGCTCGACGTCGAAAGCGTCCGCGTGGCTTCCTTTTTGCAGACCGGACAGGCCTAGCGATGTGCGGGATCTGCGGGATGCTCGAGCTCGGCGGCGGCCCGGCGCCGGACCCGGGGACGCTGCGGGCGATGAACGAGACCCTGGTCCACCGCGGCCCCGACAGCGCCGGCGAGCTGCTCGACGGGCCGCTGGCGATGGCGATGCGAAGGCTCTCGATCATCGACCTGCAGGGCGGCAACCAGCCGCTCGGCAACGAGGACGGCAGCGTCCAGGCGATCCAGAACGGCGAGATCTACAACTACCGCGAGCTCGGCGAGGAGCTGCGCCGGCGCGGCCACCGGCTGCGCACCCACAGCGACACCGAGGTCCTCCCACACCTCTACGAGGAGCACGGCCTCGGCTTCGCCGAGCACCTGCGGGGGATGTTCGCGGTGGCGATCTGGGACGCGCCCCGGCGCCGCCTCGTCGTCGCCCGCGACCGCTACGGGATCAAGCCGCTCTACTACCGGGAGCGGGGCGGGACGCTCTCCTTCGCCTCGGAGCTGAAGGCGCTGCTGCGCCAGCCCGGCTTCTCGCGCGAGATCGACCTCGGCGCCCTGGAGGCCTACCTGGCGATGAACTTCGTGCCGGCGCCGCTAACCATCTTCCGCGAGGCCCGCAAGCTGCTCCCCGGCCACATGCTGATCTGCGAGGGCGGCACGGTCAGGATCGAGCGCTACGCGGCGCCGCGCCCGGTCGCCGCCTCCGAGGTGCGCAAGGAGAGCACCGCCGAGCTGGCCGAGGAGCTGCGCGAGCGGCTCCGCGACTCGGTCAGGGCCCACCTCGTCGCCGACGTCCCGGTCGGGGTGTTGCTCTCCGGTGGGGTCGACTCCGGAGCCCTCACCGCGCTTGCCACCGAGCAGGGCGGCGGCTCGGTCCAGACCTTCACGGTCGGCTTCCCCGAGGCGGACTGGTCGGAGGCGGAGCCGGCGCGCAAGATGGCGGAGCGGTTCGGCGCCGAGCACCACGAGCTGATCGTCGAGCCCGACGCGGTCGAGCTGCTGCCGAAGATCGTCGAGATCTTCGACGAGCCCTTCGCCGACAACTCGGCGCTGCCCACCTACCTGGTCTCCCAGCTCGCCGCCGAGCACGTCAAGGTGGTGCTCTCCGGCGAGGGCGGCGACGAGCTCTTCGGCGGCTACTACTCCTACCTCGGCGACCTCTGGGCGCCGCGGGTCGGCCCGGCGGCGACGGCGCTGCGGGCGCTGGTCGAGCGGCTGCCGAGCGGGACCAGCGTCTCCCGCCTCGACGACCGCCTGAAGCGCTTCGTGCGCGGCGCCCACCTGCCGCAGCCGGAGAGGCACGCCTCCTGGAGCCAGGTCTTCTCGCCGGAGGCGCGCGAGCGGCTGCTGGTCGAGCGCGAGGGAGGGGGCTTCGACCCGCTGGCCGCGCACCGGGCGCGCTGGGCGGAGTCGGCCGGGGCGGAGGAGCTGAGCCGCGCCCAGGACCTCGACTTCGGCATCTACATGGTCGACGACATCCTGGTCAAGATCGACCGCGCCAGCATGGCCTGCTCGCTGGAGTCGCGGGTGCCGTTCCTCGATCCGGCCGTGACCGACTTTGCCTTTGCCCTGCCTGCCAACCAGAAGCTGCGCCGGCTCGCCAAGAAGCGGCTGCTGCGCGAGGCGCTCAAGCCGCTGCTGCCGGAGGACGTGCTCGGCGCCCGCAAGCGCGGCTTCGCGCTGCCGGTGGCGAGCTGGTTCCGCAGCGAGCTGCTGCCCTTCGCCCGCGATGTGCTCTCGCCCGAGCGGGTCGCGGCCCAGGGGATGCTCGACCCGGCCGCGGTGACGGCCGCGATCGACCTCCACGTCTCCGGGCGCGAGGACCTCAGCCGCAACATCTGGGGCCTGATCTGCCTCAGCCTCTGGCACGACCGCTACGCCTCCTGATACTCAATAGTGACTAAGCGCCTGGACTTTTGTCCAGGATGCCGGCCAAAGGTCGCGGCGCCCCGCTGCAGCGCCGACCTCTGGGGAGATGGCCACCCCGAAGACCTCCCGGACCCGCCGCCGCATCGCCCTCGCTGCCACCTCGCTGCTGGCGACGATGGCGCTGACCACGGCCGGCGCGTCGCCCGCCCAGGCGGCCGAGCAGTGCGGCCGGATCGACGTCGGCGTCTCGAAGCGGACCGTCCAGCCCAACCAGACGGTGCGGGTCAGCGGCAGCACCTGCGGCACCGCCGGCGAGCGTCCCCAGTTCGTCAGGATCAAGCTGCGGACCCGGGAGGGTTGGCGCCAGGTCGGCGTCTCCCAGACCCGCCGCAGCGGCCGCTTCTCGCGCAAGGTCCGGATCGCCGTCCCCGAGGGCCTGCCCGTCACCAGGGTCCAGGTCGTCGCCGCCGACGCCCAGTCCCCGAGCGTGCCGCTCAAGCTCTCCACTCCCGCGAAGCCCTCCAATTCCAACTGCCCCCTCAACAACCCCGGCTTCGTTCCCGGGGCGACCCTCCCCGGCTGCTCCCTGGTCGCTTCCGACACCGCCTCGGACCCCAACCCGCTGAGCTTCTGGGGCGGGGCCGACTGCGGCACCTGGCCCAACAACCTGGACCCGGGCCGGCCGACGATGCCGAGCAGCGGCGGCGACTCGCAGCCGACCGCGACCGGCGCCGCCCAGGGCGACAGCTCCTACCGCAGCCTCACCGTCTTCGACGGCGACGACATCTCCGGCGAGCGCTGCGAGCTCGGCGAGAACGACATCGGCAGCGGCCCGACCACCTTCTTCCACGAGGGCATGCGGCGCGCGACCTACGTCTCGCTGCGCCTCCCCGACAACTTCGCGCTCGACACCGAAGACTGGCAGACGGTCCTGCAGATGAAGCAGGCGCAGCCCTCCAAGGACGATGGCGGCGGCCCGATGATCGAGCTGGAGGCGACCCGCGGCGAGTGGATCCTGGTCACCGACTGGGAGGAACGGTGGAGCGTCCCGGCCCTGAAGAACGTCTGGACCCGGTTCGTCTTCGACGTCGTCTACTCGCAGGATCCCAGCAAGGGCTCGATCCAGGTCGGCGTCGACCTCAACGCCGACGGCGACTTCGACGACGCCGACGAGCGCAGCCCCAAGCTGCCGGGCGCCACCCTGGCGACCCAGACCGCCCCCGGCTACGAGGTGCCCCCCGGCGGCGCGATTCCCTCCCACCTGCGGGCCGGGATCTACCACAACGACAAGTTCGAGTGCCCGCCGCCGACCGGCTGCTCGGCCGAGCTGGACAACCTGCAGGTGATCGGCTCCTAGTCCCGGCTCGACCCGGCCGCGGGCGCGGCTAGGATCGCCGCGTGTCCTCGGTCCATCTGCTCTCCGCGGCCGAGGCCGGGCCGCAGGGGCACCAGAGTGCCTGGCTCGACCTCGAGTTGATGCGCGACTCCGCCCGCGCCGACCGTTTCGGCGCCCACCGCCTGGTCGACGACCCGGCGGCGGCGGACCTGATCCTCTTCGTCGAGTTCTCCTGGCTGGCCGGCTACTACTTCGAGCGGGTCCGCAGCCACCCGGTCTACCGTGAGTTCGGGCCGCGCTGCTACCTGTTCGCGGCGACCGACAAGATCGTCCCCTTCCTGCCGGGGGTGTACGCCTCGATCGAGCGGCGCTGGTGCCTGCCGGCCTGGACCCGCTCCGGCTTCTACCTCGGGGTGAGGGAAGAGGGGGCCTTCCGGTATGAGCCCAGCGGCTCGCCGCGCTACCTCTTCTCCTTCCTCGGCGCCGCCGGCAACCATCCGCTGCGTCGCCGCGTGCTCGCGCTCCGCCACCCCGACGCCAGCCTCGTCGACAGCCAGGGGGGGAGGCCGGACGTGACCCCCGACCGCGACCACCCCGACTACGCGCCGCGCTACGTCGAGGGCATCCGCGACAGCGCCTTCGTGCTCTGCCCCCGCGGCGGCGGCACTTCCAGCTTCCGGCTGTTCGAGGCGATGATGCTGGGTCGGGTGCCGGTGATCGTCTCCGACCAGTGGGTGCCGCCGACCGGGCCCGACTGGGACGCCTTCAGCATCCGGGTCCCGGAGGCCGAGGTGGAGGCGATCCCGGCCCTGCTCGAGGCGCGCGCCGGCGAGGCGGCGGCGATGGGGGAGGCAGCCCGCTCGGCCTGGGTCGAGTGGTTCTCCAGGGAGGCCGCCTTCAACAGCACCGTCGAGTGGTGCCTGGAACTGCAGCGGGCGGCGCCGGAGCGGGCGGGCCTGCCGCGTTACCGGCCCCACCTGCAGATGCTGCGGCCCTACCACGCCGCCCGCAGCCTCGGCAAGCGCCTCGGACATGGCCGCGACGCCGAACCGTAGGCGCCGCTGCGGGACTTGAGGAAAGACGGTGGCTGGCCGATACTCGGGGGTCTTGCGCTCTTCCTGGCAGAGGGATCGGTTCACTCGTGGCGCGCTCCTGCTCGCCGCCCTGACCGCGATCCTCGGCACGCTCGGGCCGGCGTCGGCCTCGGCGCTCAGTCTGCCCCCGGGCTTCCAGCCCTCGGAGCTGCCGGTGCCCCGCGCCGGCGAAGGTGGGGCGGACCATCTCACTGGGCTGCAGGCCCCGACCGCGATCGACTTCGGACCCGACGGCACCATCTACGTCGCCGAGCAGAACGGCCGGGTCAAGTCGCTCGACTCGCCCTCCGACACGACGCCGCAGCTGGTCGCCGACCTGACCCGCGACGTGATGGGCTGGCGCGATCTCGGCCTCCTGAATCTGAAGCTCGATCCTGAATTCCCGACCCGGCCCTTCGTCTACCTCGCCTACACCCACGACGCCCCGATCGGCGGCCAGGCGCCGACCGGGACCGACTCCGCCGACGGTGCCGACGGCTGCCTCGGCGAACCCGGGCTGGGGGAGTGCCAGGCGAGTGGCCGGATCGCCCAGATCGCTCTCGACCCCGGCAGCGGCCTCGCCGTGGGGGGGCCGCTGAACCCGGATCAGAACGTGCTGGTCGAAGACTGGTGCCAGCAGTTCGACACCCACTCGATCGGCGACCTGGAGTTCGACTTCGAGGGCGCGCTGCTGGCCGGTGGCGGCGACGGGGCGAGCTGGGAAGTCGCCGACAACGGCCAGTTCGCCAACGCCTGCGGGGACCCGCCGCTGGCGGGCGGCTCGCTGCGCAGCCAGGACTCGCGCACCCCGGCCGATCCGACCGGCTACAGCGGCACGATCATCCGCATCGACCCCGACAGCGGCGAGGCGATGCCGGACAACCCCCTGATCGCCGGCAGCGACGTCAGGGCGCGGCGGATCGTCGCCTACGGCCTGCGCAACCCCTACCGCTTCGAGCTGCGGCCGGGGACCGGAGAGCTCTACGTCGGCGATGTCGGCTGGTACAACTGGGAGGAGCTCAACCGGGTCAGCCTGCCGCCCGCGGCGAGCGCCGGCGTCCCCAACTTCGGCTGGCCCTGTTACGAGGGCCCCAACCCCTCGTTCGAGTGGAACCAGCTCGCCGGCAACGAAGAAGCCCCGCTCTGCAAGTCGCTCTACGAAGCCGGCCCTACCGCGACGATCGCGCCCTGGTTCCAGTACCTGCACTCGACCGTCACCGGGCTCTACCCGGGCGACGGCTGCCCGACCCAGACCGGCGCCTCGGTCTCCGGGCTCGCCTTTTACGAAGGCGGCGCGGCGCCGGCCGAGAGCCGCTTTCCGCCGTCCTACGAGGGCGCACTCTTCATCGCCGACGCCTCCCGGGGCTGCCTCTGGACGATGCGCCCGGGCCCGACCGGCGCGCCCGACCCGGCCACCATCACCTCCTTCGGCGTCTTCGAGGCGGGCGATCCGCCGTTCACGCCGGTCGACGTCACGCTCGGCCCCGAAGGCGCCCTCTACCTGCCGAACTTCTTCGACAACAGCATCGTCCGCATCCGCTACTTCGCCAACGGGCAACCGCCGGTGGCGAAGCTGAGCGGCAGCCCGCTCTACGGCTCCACCGCCGGCGGGCCGCTGCACGTCGACCTCGACGCCTCGGCCTCCACCGATCCCGAGGGCGGCGGCCTGCACTACAGCTGGGATCTCGACGGGGACAGCACCTTCGGCGAAGGCCCCGACGCGCCGACGGCCGGCGCCGACTACGCGGACTCCGAGAACGTCAACGTCGGGGTGCAGGTCACCGACTCCTCCGGCAACGTCGACGTCGCCCACCTGACCCTGTTCCCAGGCGATGTCGGCCCGCCGCAGGTGCAGGTCACGGTCGACGAAGACGAGTGGTCGGTGGGTGACCGGATCCCCTTCTCGGCGACTGCCGACGACCCCGACTTCGAAGTGGTCAGCATGGACTGGGACGTGAAGATCCTGCACTGCCCGGCCGCCTGTCACAGCCACCCGTTCACGGCCTTCAGCGGGGTCAGCGGCGGCGAAATCGTCACGCTCCCGCACGAGTACCCCTCGCACCTGGTGCTGACCTTGACCGCCCGCGACCAGCGCGGCCTCACCACCCAGGTCTCGAAAGAGCTCTTCCCGGAGCCGGTCGAGGTGGAGCTGGTCTCCGATCCTCCCGGCCTCCCCCTCGGCTTCAACGCCCGTACCGAAGCCGCCCCATTCACGGCGACGATGATCTCCGGCGGCAACGCCCGGGTCTTCGCCCCGGCCACCGGTGAGCTCGCCGGAGCCGACTACGAGTTCAGCGGCTGGTCCGACGAAGGCGAACGCTCGCACTCGATCAGCCCGACCGAGGCGCTCACGCTGACCGCCTCCTACGACCGTCTGCCCGACCCGGACCCCGAACCCGATCCTCTCCCGCGCGAGGAGCAACCGCCGCCCCCGATCCAGACGGGACCGCCGGCGCCCACGACCCTGCGGTTCTGCTCGCGCCCCAGCGGGATCTCTCTACGGGTCGGGTCCGAGCGCCGCAAGGCCCCGTTCAGCCTCGAGCTGGGGGCCGGGGCGGGCGTCTGGGTGACGGCGCCGAACAGCGCCGTGGCGCGCGGCAAGCAGCTGCGCTTCCGGCGCTGGTCGAACGGCGGGCCGCGCCGCCAGTTGGTGACCGTCCCCGCGACGGCACCGCTCTGCGCGGTCTACGGGGCCAAGCGCCCCCGCAAGGGTCGATAGGTGCGCGTCCTCGTCCTCACGCAGTACTTCACCCCCGAGGTGACCGCGGCCAGCGCCCGCCTCCAGCCGCTAGCCGAGGGGCTGGCGCGGCGTGGGCACGAGGTCGAGGTGATCTGCGAGGCGCCCAACCACCCGGTCGGGACGATCGACGAGGCCTACCGCGGGCGTCCCCTGCGCCGCCGCCGGCTCGACGGCTTCTCGGCCCGCTACGTCTGGGTCCGCGCCTCACCGGTCAAGACCCAGCGCAGCCGGATGCTCTTCTACGGCAGCTACGCGCTGATGGCGACCATGGTCGGGGTCGCCTCGCGGCGCCCCGACGTCGTCCTGGTCTCCTCGCCACCGCTGCCCGCCGCGGCGGCGGCGATGGCGGTGGCGAAGCTGCGCAGGGTCCCCTGGGTGATGGACGTCAGGGACCCCTGGCCGGAGGCGGCGGTGGCGCTGGGGGAGCTGACCGCGCCGCGGGCGATCGCGGCGCTGGAGCGGATCGAGCGCCGGCTCTACGCCTCGGCGGCCGGGATCGTCACCGTCACCGAGCCTTTCCGGGCCGACATCGCCGCCAAGCTTTCCGACCCCGGCAAGATCGCCGTGATCCCCAACGGCACCACCGATGCCTGGCTCGCCGCCGGCGAAGCGACGGTGGACCGCGCCGAGCTGGAGATGCCGGCGGACCGGTTCGTGCTCACCTACGCCGGCAACGTCGGCATCGCCCAGGGGGTGGAGGCGATCGTCGAGGCGGCCGCCAGGCTCGACGACGGCTTCCAGGTGCAGATCGTCGGCACCGGCCCGCGGCTGGAGCGGGCCCGCGAGCTGGCTGCGGCGCTGCCGCCCGGGCGGGTCGTCTTCCGGGGCCTGGTCGAGCCGGCGCTCGCCGCTCGCTACCTGCGCGCCTCCGACGCTTCGCTGGTGCCGCTCGGCGGAGCGCCGGAGCTGACCAAGTTCGTGCCTTCGAAGCTGTTCGACTGCTGCGCGGTGGGGCGGCCGGTGATCGTCTCGGCGGCCGGCGAGCCCACCCGGCTAGCGAGCGAGGCGGAGGCGGCGCTCTGCATTCCCCCCGAGGACCCGGCCGCCCTCGCCGACGCGGTGCGGCGATTGCGCGAGGACGGCGCGTTGCGCGAGCGGCTCTCCCAGCGGGGCCGCGAGTTCGCCGCCCGCAACCGGCGCGAGGACGGGATTGAGCGCTTCGAGCGGGTTCTGGCCGCGGCGGCCGGAGGAGCGGGGGCGTCCCGTGGCTGAGCCGATGCGCGTCGCCTACCTGATCGGCGCCTACCGCCTGCCGGAGCAGACGGCGCGGCTGGTGCGGCGCCTCGCCGTGCCCGGTGTCGCCTTCGTGATCCACATCGACCGCAAGTCGGACCCGGCGGTGGAGGCGGCGGTGCGCGAGGGCGTCGCCGGCGTGCCCAACTGCCACTTCCTCGACCCCCAGCCGGTTCACTGGGCGCACTGGAGCGTGGTCGAGGTGACCCTGCGCGGGCTCTCGGCGCTGCATGAGCTCGGCCTCGATCCCGCCCAGACGGTCCCGCTCAGCGGCCAGGACTACCCGGTCGCCCCGCCCGAGGGGATCGCCGCCAGGCTCGACGCCGAGCCTGAGATCGCCCGGGTGCGGCACGCGGCGCTGCCCAAGCTCGACTGGTGGCCGAACGACCGCGGCGGCCTCGACCGCTTCGAGCGCTACTGGCTGCGGCTGCCGCGCCGCGGGATGACCAAAACCCCGCTGCGGCGGCGGATCCCGCACGGCTGGGCGCCCTATGGGGGCGCCGCCAACTGCATGCTCGGCCGCCCCCACCGCGAGCACCTGCTGCGCCTGCTCGACCGCGACCGCCGCGCCGTCCGCTTCTTCCGCCACGCCAACGTGCCGGACGAGATCTTCTTCCAGACCGCGCTGATGAACTCGCCGCTGCGCGACTCGGTCCGGGCCGACAACCTGCTCTTCGCCCGCTGGCAGGAGGGCGCCAACCACCCCGACCTGCTCGGCGTCGGCGACCTCGACGAGGCACTCGCCTCGCCTGCCCTGTTCGCCCGCAAGTTCGACGGCGAGCACGACCCCGACGTCCTCGACGAGCTCGACCGGCGGCTCGACCGCGAGGGGTCGGGCGGCCCCGCCAGCAAGCCTTGAGCGAGCGCCGCCGAGACCTGTTCGTCGCCCTGGCTCTGCTCGCGCTCGGCCTGGTGCTGATGCTGCCCCACGCGCTCTCCTCCGTCGAGTGGACCCCCGACGGCCTCTTCTACGAGGCGCAGAAGCGGGAGCTGCAGGGCGAGAGCCCGGCGGCCGCCCGCGAGAGCGTCTTCGAAAGCGGCTTGGCCGCGGACCTGAAGCGGGGAGAACAGGAGCTGCCGCCGCGCCTGCGGGGGGTCGACAACCCCGAGTGGGTCGAGTACAGCTCGGGCTTCTACCGGCGCCGCTGGACCGTCCCGGCCGCCGCCGCGGCGATCGACCCGATCGCCGGCGACCGTAGCCTCGAGCTCATCTCGCTGCTCGGCTTCGCGCTGCTCCCCGCGGTCGTCTACCTCTTCCTGCGCCGCCGCTTCGCGCCCGGGCCGAGCGCCGCCAGCAGCGCCTTCTGCGCCCTGCTGCCGCCCTTCTTCATGCTGCCGCCGCATCCCGGCACCGACTCCTGGGGGCTGGTCCTGCTGGTGGTGGCGCTGATCTGCGCGCTCCAGGTCCGCGACCGGGGGCCGCGCTGGCTGCCGCTCTGGATCGCCGTCGTGCTCGTCCTCTCCTTCACCCGCGACGCCACCGTGGTCGTCGTCGCCGCGGTCGCCCTGCTGGCCGTGCGAGAACGCTCAGGGCGGATGCTGGCGGCGACCGCGACCGGGATCCTCACCTCGTTGCCGGCGCCGCTGATCTTCGCGGTCCCGGTCCGCGACAACCTCGCCTACGTACTCAACGACTACCGCATCCCCGCCGACACCGGCTGGGGTTCGATCGCCGCCGAGTACCCCGAACGGCTCTGGCTGACGGTCCGCTCCGACCTCGGCTACCCGCTGGAAACGGCGCTGCCGCCGCTGACCCTGGCGATGGGCGCGATCGTCCTGGTCGGCCTGGTCCTGCTGTTCATCTCGCTCCGCCGCGGCGGCGGCCCGGTCGAGACGCTCGCCGCCGGCAGCGCCGCCGGCGCCGCCCTGACGATCCTGCTCTCCGTCAACTACACCGAGCTGCGCCTCGAGCTGGTCTTCCTGCCCGCCGTCGCCGTCGGCCTCGCCCTGCTCGCCGAGCGCTGGCTCCCCGCCCTAGCCGACGCGGCTCCCCCTCCCCGAACTGCATCAACTTCGACGCCTGCCGGGATTAGAAGTTGATGCAGTTCGGGGGGTGGTCTGGGCGCTGAAGTCTGTTTCGGGGAAGGCGGCGCGGACCTCGGGGGGGACGCCGCGGTGCCAGACCGTCGACGGGGCGAGGCGCTTCCAGGTGGCGCCGAGGGCGGCGCGCAGGCGCCAGCGCAGGGCCAGGGCGCCGCTGCCCGCGGCGGCATCGGCTTCGCGCTCGATCGCCGCGATCCGGGCCAGGGCGGCGCGGCGGACGTCCTCGGCGGCCCCCGGTCGCTCGGCCACCCGCCGGTAGACCAGCTCGAGGTTGCGCAGCATGCCGGGCAGGTCGCGCGACATCGAGCCCGGGCGCTCGCGCTGGACCACCAGCCGGCCCGGCGCCCGCGCCGCCCGGTAGCCAGACGACAGGAGGCGCATCCAGAGCTCGTAGTCCTCGCCGGCCCGCAGCGACTCGTCGAAGCCGCCGACCGCCTCGAAGGCACCGCGCTCGATCGCGGTCAGCCCGAAGACCCAGTTGCCCGGCAGCAGCCCGAGCAGCATCTCGTGTGGGTCCTCCGGGGGCCGCTCGGGAGCACCGAGGTACTCGCTGCTGCTGCGACGGAAGAAGCGGCCGCTGGCCTCCTGGAACCACCAGGCGTCGGTGTAGGCGAAGCCGGCGCCGGGGCAGCGGTCGAGGGCCGCGCCCATCTCCTCCAGGAAGCCCGGGAACCAGAGGTCGTCGGCGTCGATCAGGGCCAGGCGGGGCGCCGAGCCGGCCGCTGCCGCGGTGTTCAGCGAGGCCGCCAGGCCGCGGTTGCGCTGCCTGATCAGGCTCACCCGCTCGTCTCCCAGAAACCCCTCGACCACCGCCGCGGTGCCGTCGGCGGAGCCGTCGTCGACGACGATCAGCTCGAAGTCGCCGCGGGTCTGGCGCAGCACCGACTCGATCGCCTGGCCGACCAGCCGCTCCTCGTTGAAGGCGCTGAGCAGCACCGTGAAGGCCGGGGCGCTCACTCGCCGCCCAGCCTCAGCGTGCGCCGGGTCAGGGCGACCAGTTCGATCGCCATCGCCGGCGCGATCAGCCGCAGGACCGCCAGGAAGATCCCCAGCCCGGCGAGCGTCTCGGCGCCGAGCGCCACCAGGCCCGGCAGGGTGGCGCGGTCGGCGGCGTCGACGAGCAGGAACTCGACCGGGGTCAGCACCGCCACCATTGCCAGCGCCGCGACCAGCGGCGGCACCATCGCCGCCGCGACCTGCTGTGCCGAGAGGCCGATCAGGCGCGAGGTGCGGACGGTCGCATAGGCGGCCCCGACCGTCGCCCCGACCGAGAGCCCGGCGGCGACCCCGATCAGGCCGAGGGGCAGCAGCGCCAGTGCCGCCGCGACCGAGGCGAGCGCCATCACCAGGTGGATGCGGGTGAGGATGTCGGGGCGGCCGTCGGCCTTGAGCGCCTCCGAGGCGAACGAGACCGGCGTGCCGGCGAGCGGGATCAGCGCCAGCGCCATCGCCGCGTAGCCGGCTTCGCGCCAGGGCTCGCCGAAGAGCAGGACGGCGGCCGGCACCCCGAGCGGGATCAGCAGCAGGCCGAGCGGGAAGGCCAGCGCGCACATCAGCCCCAGCGAGCGCGAGGCGGCGCCGCGGAAGCGCTCGCGGTCGCCGGCGATCCGCGCGAAGGCGGGGAAGAGCACGTAGGACCCGGCCTGGACCACCAGCGCGATCGGGGTCGAGACCATCCGGTCCGCGTAGCGGTACTGGCCGAGCGCGTCGGTGCCGACGAACCGCCCGAGCAGCAGGGTCGGCACCTGCTCGGCGGTGCGGGCGACGACGTTGGTGGCGACGATGAAGCGGCCGTAACGGACCAACTCGCGCCACATCGCCATCGAGGCCAGCCGCAGCCGGGGCCGCCACCGGACCAGGCCCCAGGAGAGCGCCACGTCGACCACGGCGGCGGCGTAGTAGCCGATCACCAACCCCCAGGGGCCCATCCCGTTGGCGCAGGCGATCGTCGCGGCGACGCCGAGCGCGACCGCCCCGGCGGGCTCGATCACCATCCGGCGCAGGAAGGAGAAGCTGCGTTGCAGCAGCGCTTCCGGCACCACCATCAGCGAGCGCAGCAGCAGCACGCCCGACATCGCCGCGGCGATTCCCCCGATCGTGGCGCTGTCGAAGAAGAGCCCCAGCAGGGGCGAGAGGGCGAGCGCGAGGACGGTCAGGCCGACCCCGGCCGCGGCGGTGGCGACCACCGCGGTGCTGGCCGCCTCGTCGATCCGGTCCTTGCGGTGGATCAGCGCCGCCAGCATCCCCGATTCGGCGAAGATCAGGCCGGTGCTGACCACCAGCGCGCCCGCCGCGAACTCGCCGAAGTCCTGCGGAGTCGCCAGTCGGGCCAGGGCCAGGTAGAAGCCGAGCGTGATCACCTGGGCGAGGACGTAGCCGGCGCCGGCGAGGCCGACCCCGCGGACGACCGTCTCGGTCAGGCTGCTCTGCTCGATCTCGGGCTCGGTCAAGGTCCTGCCTCGGCGGCGAGCCTACGGGCCCGCGCGGCCGCCACCGGCGCTTACTCGACGGCCGGCTCGTGGGGCCGGAAACGCCTGGTCAGGGCCTCGATCGCGCCCCAGCCGCGCGAGCGCTGCAGGCGGCGCACCGGCCGCGAGACCTTGAGCCTGAAGGAGCGCTCGCCGTCGACCCTGTAGACGCCGACCCTGGGCCAGCGGTACGGGCTCGGCGCCTCGGGCGTGGCGGCGACCGCGGCGGCGGCGCCGTAGCCAGCGGCCATCGCGGCCTCCATCACCCGCTCGTCGACGTCGCCGTAGGGAAAGGCCAGCGTTTCGCAGGGACGGCCCAGGCGGCGTTCGCACTCCGCACGCGAGCCCTCCAGCTCCTCGCGCAGGCGCTCGTCGCTCAGCTTGGTCAGCTGCGGGTGGGAGCGGGTGTGGGAGCCGATCTCCCAGCCGGCGGCGGCCAGCTCGCCGGCCTCCTCCCAGGACATCGGCGTCAGCTCGCGCTCGTGTGGCCCGCCGATCCAGCGGTCGACCCCGGGCCAGCTCATCGGCTTCTCGGTGCCGATGTGGTCGGTCGGCACGAACACGGTGCCGACCATCCCGTGGCGCTCAAGGATCGGCCGGGCCAGCTCGGTGACCGAGCGGCAGCCGTCGTCGAAGGTGACCGCCACCCGCCGGCCCCGCCCCGGAGTCTGCAACGCCTCGCTGAAGGTGACGCCGCGGTAGCCGCGCCGCGAGAGGTAGAGGATCTGGGAGTCGAGCTGGCCCGGGGTGACCGCCAGCGGCACGTCCCAGCCCTCGCTGACCGCGTGGTAGCAGAGCACCAGCACGACGTCGTCGGCCCCCCGGCCGCGGCGGCCATCGCTCCTCCGGGTCGCGGCGTTCCAGGGCAGCCGGTGGGCGAGCGCCTGGTTGCGCGGCACGAGCAGGCGGAAGCCGATCTTCTGGGCCATGGCTCTCCTTCGGCACAGGGCGGAGGCCCGGTAGCCCTGGAAGCGATCCTTCACGGCGCCGAACTGGGGCCGCGGCACCAGCCGCTCCAGCACTTCGAGCTGGCGGATGTGGAGCAGGTGGTAGGCGGGGCTGGCGACGTTGGGGACGGGGTGGGGGTAGAGGTCGTAGCGCGACCAGTGGCCGGTGTCCCAGCGGTGCAGGTTCTCGGCCAGGGCCGTGGCCAGCTCCTCGAAGCGGGCCGACGTCGCGGCGTCGCCGAGGGCGACGCCGACATCGCGGTAGCCCCAGAGGGCGAAGATCGCCCCGTTGAGGACGAAGGAGGAGGGCCGGGTCGGGTACTCCTCGACGAACGGGGCGCCGTCGAGGTCGGCCAGCGTCCCGCCCGCCGCGACCGGGGTCTCCAGCGGCCGCAGCGCCCGCGCCGCCGCTTCGCCGAAGCGCTCCTCGCCGGTCTCCCCGTGCAGGCGGGCCAGCAGCGAGGCCCCCTCGCCCTGGGCGATCGCCGAGATCCAGGGGGGATCGATCCGGTAGGTGTGCGGCATCGGGAAGAAGTGCCGCCAGCCGCCGTCCTGGCGGCCGCCCCGCTGCTGGATCGAAACCAGGTGCTCGCCGGCCTCCAGGGCCGCCGCCAGCCACTCCTCGCCCTCGCCGCAGAGGAAGCGCTCGTAGGCCCCCAGCCCCCACTGGATCGTCGCCACGTGGAGCTGCCCGGAGAGCGGCCCCAGCCAGGGTGGCGGCCAGGCGGGCTCCTCCGCCTTGAAGCGGAAGTCGATGTAGTAGCCGCGCGGCTCCTTCGGGCTCCAGTTGGCGCCGATCTCGGGGCTGAAGGAGCGCTCCGAGCCGAAGGCGTCGGGGTCGCCGTCCTCGCTCCTCAGCAGGCCGCTCAGCCGCCGGTGGCCGGCCTGGGAGGAGACCGGGGGGCGGGAGGGGGATTCCGCGCTCACGCGACGAAACTACAGCCTTCCGGATGGCCGTTAGCCGCTCTCGACCGCTGCGCGTCCTCACCCTCGTCGACGGCACCCACGGGGGGGCCGAGTCGATCGCCCTGCAGATCGCCACCCACCTCGACCGGGATCGCTTCGAGCCGATCTTCTGCGTCTCCCGGCATCAGTCCCCGGAGGCCTTCGAGGCCGCCGCCGAGCTGCTCGCCGCGGCCGGGGTGCCACTGCTGCGCCTGGAACGGCGCTCGCGCACCTCGCTCCGGCCCTGGGCCAGCCTGGTCTCCCAGATACGCGAGCGGGGGGTCGACGTCGTCCACGCTCACAAGTTCGGCTCCAACGCCTGGGGGGCGCTGCTGGCGCCGCTGGCGGGCGGGCCGGTCCTGGTCGCCCACGAGCACGGCTGGTCCTTCGAGGGGCAGCCGCTGCGGCGCTTCGTCGACCGCGAGCTGATCGGCCGCCGCGCCGACGCCTTCGTCGCCGTCTCGCGCCAGGACCTGCGCAGGATGCACGAGGTCGAGGGCATCCCCGAGGCGATGCTGCGGCTGATCCCGAACGGGATCCCGACCCCGACCCCCGACCCCGCCGCCGACGTCCGCGCCGAACTCGGCCTGCGCCCCGATCAGCCGGTGCTCGGCGCCGTCGCCACCCTCTGGCCGGAGAAGGCGCTCGACGTCCTGCTGCGGGCGGCGGCCTCGCTCTGCGGCGACTTCCCCGGCCTGGCCGTGTTGCTCGCCGGCGGCGAAGGGGAGGCGGTCGACGGCGGTCACAGCCCCGAGCGGCAACGGCTCGCCGGGATCGCGGAGGAGCTCGGGATCGCCTCCCAGGTCCACTTCCTCGGCCGCCGCGCCGACGTGCCCGAGGTGCTGGCCGCGCTCGACGTGGCGGTGCTCTGCTCGAACTCCGAGGGCAGCCCGCTGGCGGTGATGGAGTACATGGAGGCGGCCAGGCCGGTGGTCGCGACCCGCGTCGGCGGCGTCCCCGACCTGGTCGAGGAGGGCGTCACCGGGCTGCTGGTCGAGCCCCAGGACCCGGCCGGCCTGGCGGCCGCGATCGCCACCCTGCTCGCCGACCCTGAGCGGCGGGCGGAGATGGGCCGCGCCGGCCGCGAGCGACGCCGCCGCGAGTTCTCGATCGAGGGGACGGTGGGCGCGCTCGAGCAGCTCTACGAGGGACTGCACGCCCGCAGGGCCCGGTAGGACGGGGCTGCTCTCAGCCGCTGCGGCCGGCGTTCTTGACCCGGCGCAACCCGTTCCAGGCACCGGCCTTGAGCCGGTCCGCCTGCTTGCTGGCCCCCGGGTCCTTCGGCGAGAGCCCGAGCTTGCGGAGCCGCGCGTTGACCGCGTAGACGGACTGGGCGTGCTCGCTCGCCTCGGTGTAGAAGGTGATCGAGAAGGAGATCGATACCGCCGGCCCGTTGTGGACGACGTGGGGCGCATAGATCGGCACGTAGACGCCGTCGCCGGGCTGCATGTCGAAGGTCTGGGACTGCGGCGGCAGCCCGTCGAGGTTGCGGTGGCCGCCGCCCAGGTAGCGCTCGACCTCGCGGTGTTCGGCTTCCCGGCTCGGGTAGCTGCCGACCGTCATCTCCTTGCTGCCGCGGATCTGCAGCAGCAGGTTGTGCTCGGGGTCGAGGTGGCTGGGGGTGACCGAGTTCGGCGCCGAGAGGAAGATGAAGGCCTCCTGGCGGGTGTAGCCGCCCTCCTTGTAGGCGACGTGGGGGACCACCTCGTCGAGGCTGCGTTCGAGCAGCTCCCGGTAGGGGCCGTCGCACTCGATTCGCTTCAGCACCATCCAGGACCCGTTGGTCTCGATCCCGCGGGCGATCTCGCCGGGGCTGGCGTCCAGCTTCGGCACCTCGCCGCCGGGGGCGATCTCCGGGACGTCGCCGAGGTTGTGCTCGACCTGGTCGTCGGGCAGGCGGTCGGCCAGTTCGGCGATCGCCTCCAGGGTGAGCAGCGGGTGGTCGGTGAGGTTGTGCCTGACCGCGAAGGGGCGCTTCGCGAAGCTCTCGACGAGTTGCTCGCGGTCCAGCTCGAGGATTTGGCTCAAGGTGATCTCCTGATCTTCTGTCGGGTGATGGCGAGCCCCCGCACCGCCAGCCCGGCGAGGGTACCGCGGGCGCCCGGGTGGGGCACGGCGAGCGAGACGATCCTCCTGCGCCCGGGCCAGACTCGGTTCGCCATCTCGTTGTGGGCCTCGGCGCAGGTGTCGATCAGCTCGATTCGCCTCTCGTCATCGACCTGATCGACAAGAGCGCGCTCGAGCTGAACCCCTGGGCTGAACTCGCCGAGCGACTCGTCGAAGGAGGTCTTGAAGCAGAAGACGGTGTCGCCGGCCAGCAGGTTGCACTTGACCGCGGCGACGGTGCCGCCCGCTTCGAGGCAGGGCATCTGGAGGCGGCCGAGGCGGCGGAAGCCGTCGCAGGCCTCGCGCAGCAGGCGGGCGTGGGCGGGGTCGCAGTCCATCGCCGTTCCCGTCGCGCCCTTCCAGCTCGACGCCTCGAGGCGCAGGAAGTCCTCGACCGCGGCCGGGTCGCCGCCGCGGTCGACCGCCTGCAACTCGGCGCCGAGCGCGTCGCCGAGGCGGCGACCGAGGCGCGCGTTCTCGCGCCGCCGCTTGGGGCTGGGGCCGAGGTCGAGGTTGCCGTCGTGCCGCCGCAGGGCGGCCCGCTCGTGGCGCTCGAAGACGACGACCGCTCTGCCGGTTTCCGCCGCCGCCTCCTCCAGCGCGGCGCGGGCGGGCCCCTCGGCGTCCAGCAGGTCGAGCCCGAGCAGCGGTCGCGGGGCCGGGTCGCCCGCCCCGAGCCAGCAGGCGAGCGCCTCGCGCTCGAGGCCGGCGCGGAGCAGCGGCGCGCCGTAGAACGAGTAGAGGTGGCGCCAGGCGACCAGCGCCCGCAGCGGCAGGCGGTGCCAGCCGCGCCGGCGCACGACCGGGACCGCCCCGGCCCACTCGCCGCCAGGGCCGGTCGCGACCAGCAGCCCTGGGCTCGCCCCGAGCGCGCGGGCGGCTGGGAGGACGAACTCGGGCTCGAAGAAGGGGTTCGGCTCGCTCGCCGCCGCCGCCAGTTCCCGCCACCGCCCGAGCTGGTCCTCGCCGAGCCCGGAGACCGCGAGCAGCTCCTTACGCACCCGGCTGGTCCTCCGGGGCGCGGGTCGAGAGCGCCAGCAGCGCCGGGCCGAAGCCGAGCAGCAGCCAGAGCTGCTTGTTGAGCTCCTGGGCGATGAAGAAGTCGGCCGCCAGCGAGCCGACCATTGCGATCGCCAGCCCCCGCGCCAGGGCCTCGCCCTTCGGATCGCCCCGGACCCGGAAGTTGCCGGCGGCCCGCAGCGCCGCGGTCAGCGAGAAGCCGATGATCGCGAGGAACAGGGTGAGGCCGACCAGGCCGAGCTGGGAGAGCACGCTGAGGTAGCTGTTGTGGGCGACCTGGGGTACCGAGAGCAGGACCTGGTCGCTGCGCTGCAGGACCCCCGGCTGCAGCAGGTAGTCCTTGGCCGAGTTCTGGAAGTTGCCGGCGCCGACGCCGTTGAGCGGGTGGGCCTCGAACATCCGCCACCCGATCGCCCAGATCGTCGTGCGGCCGTCGGGCACCCGGTTCTCGCCGGCGGTCGAGGAGCTGATCCGGTCGCGCGCTTCCGGCGAGGCGATCGCGCTGAAGTAGACGAAGGTGGTGGCGGCGATCAGCAGGGTGGCGATCACGACCCGCAGGCGCCAGCGGCCGGAGAAGAGGATGGCGGCGATCAGGGCGGTGCCGAGGGCGAGCATGCCGCCCCTGGAGACGGTCAGGAAGATCCCGAAGAGGCAGAATGCGCCGGCCCCGATCGCGGCCAGGCGCAGTCCCGAGGAGCGCTTCAGGTTGAACGCCAGGGCCGCCGAGAGGGCGACGCCGGCGACCAGCGCCGAGGCGAGTTCGTTGGGGTCCAGTCCGGAGCCGGTCAGCCGGCCGGCGTAGAGGTCGGAGCTGAGGTTGAGCAGCCCGTAGGCGGTCGCCGCGGTGGCGCCGGCGACGAAGGCCCCGGTCAGCATCACCGCGTGGCGGCGGGTGCGGATCGCCGTGAAGACGATCAGGAAGAGCAGCGCGTTGAGGGCGAAGCGGAGGCTGACCCCGAGCGCGGCGCCGGTGTCGTCGGCCCAGCTGATGCTGAGCAGCGACCAGCCCAGGAAGAGGGCGATCGTCACCGACATCCAGGGGTGGACGACGAGGAAGTCGTTGCGGGCGTCGTAGCGGCTGGCGATCACCCCCAGCCAGGCCAGCGCCAGCAGGCCGCCGCCGAGCTTGCCGACGCTGACGATGCTGCCCATTTCGAGCAGCTCGAGGAAGCCGAAGAAGCCGAACAGGGCCAGCCCCGCGGCGAGGTCGACGAAGACGAGCAGCACGAACCCGGACCCGATCGCGGCCGCCAGCGCGAATTTGGGGCTGGTCCCGGCCAGGTAGCCGATCACCGCGGCGGCCATCAGCACGCCGGCGACCAGCAGCCCCCGGCTCGGTTCGATTCGACGAGCCGCCAGCAACGGCTCTACCTCAGCCCCGGCGCAGGAGCGAGCGCTTGTTGCCGCCGCTGCCGGGGGTGTCGAAGGCGGTCGCGTAGTAGTGGTATTCGCTGCGGTTCGGGCGCGGCACGCCGACCACCGCGAACCCGGCCGGCCGGATCCCGTTCTCGGCCAGCAGTTCGCCGAGCTGGCCGAGCTTGTCGAGGCGGGTGGTGCCGAGCTTGACCACGACCAGCACCGTGTGCGCCATCCGCGCCAGCGGCATCGCGTCGACCACCTCGTTGAGGGGCGGGCTGTCGACGATCACGTAGTCGGCCATCCGCGCTGCCTCCTCGATCATCCGCTGCGCCGCCGGGATCGAGAACAGGTCGGCGATCCAGCCGCCCTCGTAATCGGCCAGCAGCAGTTGCAGGTTGTGCCCGTACTGCCCGCTCGGCACCAGCGCCTCGCCGAGGCTGACGTTCTCGATCAGCACCCCCACCACGCCGCCGCGGACCGGCGCCGCTTCCAGCGTCGCGCCGAGCACCGGCCGGCGCAGGTCGGACTCGATCAGGATCACCCGTTTGCCGGTCAGCGCCAGCGAGGCGGCGAGGTTGACCGCGGTCGTCGTCTTGCCCTCCGAGGCGGCCGAGCCGGTGACCAGGATCACGTTGCCGGGGATAACGGTCAGGGTCGAGCGCAGGGTCCGGTAGGCCTCGGCCGAGACGGGGGAGAGGCTGCGGGGGGAGAGCGGCTCCTCGCGGGTGCGCGACTCTTTCGGGATCCGCCCCAGGATCGACAGCCCGTAGAGGCGCCGCAGTTGGGCCTCGCGCCGCAGCCGCGGGTCGAGCACCTGGGCGGCGAAGGCGGCGACGACGCCGAGGATCAGCCCGGCGACGATCCCGGCCGCGACGCTCAGCACCGGCCGCGGCGAGGCCTGGACGCTGGGCAGGGTGGCCAGGGTCTGGACCCGCATGTCGGGCGTCGGCCCGCTGGCCAGCAACTGCAGCTGGGCGATCTGGCTGGCGACCGATTCTTCGCTGGCGGTGCTGCCGGCCGATGCGAGCTGCTCTTCGAGCGCCGGCAGTTGCTGCTCGATCTGTTCGTGAAGCTGCTCGGTGCGGGTTTCGACCGCCTGTTTGGCGAAGGCGTCGGCCAGTTCCTTGGCGGCGGCGGGAGAGGTTTCGGTCGCGGTGACGGCGACGATGTTGCTCTGCGCGACCGGCACGGCGGCGACCTTGGAGAGCAGCACCTGGGCGTCGACCGGGGATTTCAGTTCCACCTGGACCGCTTCGGCGACGTTGGTGTTGGTGACCAGCCGGGCGGCCGTCTCGACGTCCCGGGTCGGGTCGGCGGATACGCCGACTAGGCCGAGGCTGGCGAGCACCGGGTCGTTGCCGGTGACCGGGGTGATCAGCAGGTCCGCCGAGGCTTCGTAGGTCTTGGTCGCGGTGAGGACGTAGAGGATGGCGATCCCGGTGGTGACCGCGACCGCCAGCACGATCAGCCAGAACCGCTCCCGGAAGGTCTCGACATAGCGCTTCAGCCCCTCCTGTTCCTCGGGAGGGTGAAGCCAATCGGCGGATGGCGAATCGATCGGGTCGTTCACGTCTGCTCCTTCGGGGCCCGGATCGGGCATCCTGCGCCGGGCGATTCTGACAGTCGGGGGCGTCGCACCCTTGCGCTAGCGTGACGGCGGATGTCTGACCCGCGCACCAGGACGGCGGCGCTCGTGCTGGCCTTGGTCGCGGCCCTCTTCACCTGGTGGGGATGGAAGCAGGGAGCGTACTTCGGCAGCATCTTCTACCCGGGGGCGCTGGCGGTCTTCCTGCTGCTGGCCCTGCTGCTGGCGATGGCGCCCTTCGGGGTCCGCTTCACAGGGCCGGCCCGGGTCGCCCTGGTGGCGCTGGTCGCGCTCTCGGTCTGGGCGCTGCTCTCGGCGTTCTGGTCGCCGATCCCCGCCTCGGCGGTCGAGTACGCCTGGCACGGCTTCCTCTACCTGGCGGTCTTCCTGCTCGGGACCTGGACGACCTACCTGCTGCGCGGCCGGATGGCGGCGGCCCTGCTGCCGCTCGCCTTCGCCGGCGCCGCGATCGGGGTGGGGGCGACGGCGGTCCTCGCCAACGGGACCGACATCACCTGGTACCTGCACTCCGACGCGACGCTGCGCTTCCCGATCGGCTACCGCAACGCCGACGCCGCCTTCTTCATGATCTGCCTCTGGCCGCTGCTGGCGCTGGTCGCCAGCGACTGGGACTGGCGGCTGCGGGCCCTGCTGGTCCCTGCCGGGACGATCCTGGTCGAGCTCACCTTCCTCTCGCAGAGCCGCGGCTCGCTCCCCGCCGTGGTGCTCGCCGGCCTGGTCTTCCTGTTCGCCTCGCGAGACCGGCTGCGCGCCACCGCCGCGGTCGCCCTGGTCCTGGTCCCCGCCCTGCCGGCGCTGCCGACCCTGCTCGAGGTCTACCGGCACGGCGCCGCCGACGAGGCCGCGCTGTCGCTGCTCAGCGACTCGGCCGGGGTGATCGCGGTCACCGCGATGCTCTCGCTGCTGGCCGCGATCGTCGCCTTCGGCGCCGCCGAGCCGCGCATCCGCCTTGCCGCCACCACCCGCGCCTCGCTCAGTCGCGGGCTGGCCCTGACCGCCCTGTTGGCGACGCTGGTCGGCGGCTTCTTCTTCGTCTCCCGCCACGGCGGGCCGGTCGGGTTCGTCGACCAGCGGGTCGACGAGTTCACCAGCGTCGGCTACCCCGACCTGAGCGGCCAGGGGATTCGCTACGGCGCCAACGTCGGCTCCAACCGCCACGACTTCTGGCGGGTGGCGATCGACCAGGGCGCCGAGCAACCCCTGTTCGGCGGCGGTGGCGGCTCCTTCCAACTCGCCTACCTCGAGCACCGCCGCAGCGACGAGACCCCGGAAGACCCGCACAGCCTCGAGGCACTGATGTTCTCCGAGCTGGGCCTGCCGGGGCTGGCCCTGCTGATCGTCTTCGTCGTCGGCGTGACGCTGGCGGCGCTGCGCGCGCGCCGGCTGGGGCCGGCGGCGGCGGTGTTGGTCGCCGGCGCCCTCGCCGCCGCCACCCAGTGGCTGGCGCAGTCCTCCTACGACTGGCTCTGGAACTACCCAGGGGTGACCGCGCCGGCCTTCTTCCTGCTCGGCGCCGCGATCGCGCCCGGTCTGCTCGATCCGGGCGCCCGCCACGCCGGGCGCCTACGCGTCGGCGCGGCGCTGGCCCTGGTCGCCGTCGCCCTGCTCGGCGCCCCGCTCTACCTCTCCTCCCGCTACGTCGAGCGCGGCTACGACGAAATCAGGCGGGACCCGGCGGTGGCGATCGCCGACTTCGAAAGCGCCGCCAACCTCAACCCGCTCGACGCCGAGCCGCTGCTCTACAAAGGCACGGTCGAGGCGCGGCTGGGGGAGACCGAAGCGGCCCTGGCCTCGCTGGGCGAAGCCCTCGACCGCGAGCCCGACGCCTTCCTCCCGCACTACCTGATCGCGCGCCTGCTGCAGGAGAGCGACCCGGCGGCGGCCGAGGCGGAGTTGCGCCGGGCCGAAGAGCTCAACCCGAGGGACAAAGCGGTCGCCGCACTGCGGCGCGAACTGGTGGGTGGCTAGCGCTAGATGATTGATTCCACGGAATTCCCCGTGGGCAAGGGATAGGAAGCAGAGAGGCCGAAGTCGACGGTGCTGAAGCAACCGTCGACCGAAAGGCCACGATGCACGCCGACCTCGACACTCTC
>Ga0190272_10000273_pt1 | contig 29941 bp, 26 predicted proteins | sample Popmic504T_FD_133746 | JGI IMG/M metagenome (GOLD analysis project Ga0190272, IMG submission 133746) | Populus adjacent soil microbial communities from riparian zone of Shoshone River, Wyoming, USA - 504 T | ecosystem: Environmental > Terrestrial > Soil > Riparian zone | place: USA: Wyoming...
ATAGACGAACCAGCTGCGACGCTCGGCACCGCGGCCGCTGCTCGGCGCCTGCAGGCCCTCGACCCCCAGCATCGCCAGCGAACCCTCGTAGAGCGCCGCGACCCGCTCCCGCTCCGCCAGCAGTCGGTCGAGCTTCTCGACCTGGGCGACGCCGATCGCCGCGGCGACGTCGGAGAGCCGGTAGTTGAAGCCGAGCCGGTCGTGGTCGAGCCAGCCCATGTCGGCGGCACGGCCCTGGTTGCGCTCGCTGCGCAGGCGCGCCGCCAGCTCCGGGCCGAAGGGCACGATCACCCCACCCTCCCCCGTCGTCAGCTGCTTGTTCGCGTAGAAGGCGAAGGTAGCGAGATTGCCCCGAGCACCGACCCGGTGGCCCTCCGAGTCGACGGCACCGAGTGCCTCGCAGGCATCCTCGATGATGCCAAGGCCGTGGCGCTCGGCCAGTGCCTCCAGCTCCTGCATCGCCGCCGGGTAGCCGAAGATGTGGACCGGCAGGACACCGACCGTCCTCTCACCCACTGCGGCCTCGGCGGCGGCGGGATCGAGGTTGAGCGTCTCCGGGTCGACGTCGCAGAAGACCGGCCGCGCTCCCTCGTAGAGCAGACAGTTGGCCGAGGCGACGAAGCTGAAGGGACTGGTCAGGACCTCGTCGCCCGGGCCCCAGCCCAGCGCCCGTACGCCGAGGTGGAGCGCGGTGGTGCCGCTGGAGACCGCGACCACGTCCTCGACCCCGAGCCAGGCCGCCAGCTCACGCTCGAAGCGCTCGCCCATCGGGCCCAGCGAGAGCCGGCCCGAGCGCAGCACTTCTAGCACCAACTGCTCCTCGCGCTCTCCGAGCTCGGGGCGCGCAAGCGGGATCTCGGCGGTCATTCCGGCGACCCTAACCGGCGCCGTCCGTTCGGCGCGGCTGAAAGGCGAACTCGAGCGAGTCGACCAGCGCCTCCCAGGAGGCCTCAATGATGTTCTCGGAGACGCCGATCGTCTCCCACTCCCGCTTATGGTCGGAGGATTCGAGCAGGACGCGGGTGACCGCGTCGGTGCCGTGGGTCTCATCGAGGATCCGCACCTTGTAGTTGGTCAGCTCGATCCCGGCCAGGTCCGGGTGGTGGCCGGCGATCGCCGCGCGCAGGGCGCGGTCGAGGGCGTTGACCGGACCGTTGCCCTCGGCGACCTCGACGTGGCGCTCCTCGCCGATCTTGACCTTGACCGTCGCCTCGGTCTCGACCTCGCCGTCAGCGCGCTTCTCGGTCGTGACCCGGAAGCTGTCGAGCTCGAAGAGCGGCTCGTAAGCCCCGGCCTCGCGGCGCAGCAGGAGCTCGAAGGACGCCGGCGCCGCCTCGTAGTGGTAGCCGCGGTGCTCGCGCTCCTTCAGCCTCTCGACCGCGCGCGAGGCGGCCTCGTCGTCGAGCTCGAGGCCGGCGCGCTCCGCCTGGCTGCGGATCGTCGCCCTGCCGGAGAGCTCGGAGACGAGGATGTCGCGCTCGTTGCCGACCTCGGCCGGGTCGAGGTGCTCGAAGGTGCGGGCGTCGGCGGCGATGCCGGCGGCGTGCATCCCGGCCTTGTGGGCGAAGGCGTTGCGCCCGACGTAGGCGCGGTCCGGGTCCGGCGTGACGTTGCAGAGCTCGTCCAAATAGTGGGCGGTCGGGGTGAGGGCGGCGAGCTGCTCGGCGGTGACGACCTCGAAGCCCATCTTCAGTTGCAGCGCCGGCAGGATCGAGGCGAGGTTGGCGTTGCCGCAGCGCTCGCCGTAGCCGTTGACGGTGCCTTGGACGAGCCGGGCGCCGCCCTCGACCGCGGCCAGCGAGTTGGCGACGGCGCACTCGGCGTCGTTGTGGGTGTGGATGCCGACCTCGGCCTCACCGCCGAGGGCCTCGACCACCGCCGCGGTCGCCTCGCCGATGAAACCGGGCAGGTTGCCGCCGTTGGTGTCGCAGAGGGTGACGTTCTCGGCGCCGGCGCTGGCGGCTGCGCGAACGCACTCGAGCGCGAAGCCGGGGTCGTCCCGGTAGCCGTCGAAGAAGTGCTCGGCGTCGAAGACCACCCGCTTGCCGGCCCCCCGGCAGAAGGCAACGGAGTCGCGGATCATCGCCAGGTTCTCCTCCTCGGGGACCCGGATCACCTTCTCCACGTGCAGCCGCCAGCTCTTGCCGACCAGGCAGACCATGGGGGCGATCGACTCGACCAGGGTCGCCAGCGCCGGGTCTTCGGCGGCGGCGAGGCCGCCGCGCCTGGTCATCCCGAAGGCGGCGATCGTCGCGTTCTCCAGCTCCAGCCCGGAGAGGCGCTCGAAGAGCTCGGCTTCCTTCGGGTTGGAGCTGGGAAAGCCGGCCTCGATGAAGTGGACGCCGAGTGCGTCGAGCGCCTGCACGACCTTGAGCTTCTCCCCCGCCGAGAGCGACATGCCGTGACCGCCCATGCCGTCCCGCAAGGTGGTGTCGTAAAGCCTTACCTGTTCCATCTGATGCCTTTCGATTCGAGAAGTCGGGGTGAGGGCCTTCTGGCCCGCGCGCGCGGCAGAGCCGCCAGCCGCTAGGCGGCTGAGGTAATTCGCCCGATCGACTCGAAACGGAGATGCATCAGGAACCGACCTTACTCGGCTCGTCAATCTGAGTCGGCGACTCGACGAAGTCGAGCCACTCCAGGTACTCCTCGGCGCGGCCGCAGAGGGCGTCTTCGAACTTCGCCTGCAGCTGGACGGTGATCTCGCCGGGCTCGCCCAGCGGGTGGTCGTCGATCTCGCGCACCGGCACCAGCTCGGCGGCGGTGCCGGTGAGGAAGATCTCCTCCGCCAGGTAGAGCTCGGAGCGGGCGACGTCGCGCTCGACCACGGTGTAGCCGAGGTCGCGGGCGATCTGGATCACCGACTTGCGGTTGATCCCGTCGAGGATCGACGCCACGTGCGGCGGGGTGACGATCTCGCCGTCGCGGACCAGGAAGATGTTCTCGCCCGAGCCCTCGCAGACGAAGCCGCGCTCGTCGAGCAGGATCGCCTCCTCGTAGCCGGCGTTGGTCGACTCGGTCTTGGCGAGGATCGAGTTGAGGTACTGGCCCGAGGCCTTGGCGTGCGGGATCAGCCCGCCGGGGCCGATCCGGCGCCAGCTCGAGACCTTGGCGCGGATGCCGTGCTTCTTGCCCTCCTCGCCCAGGTACACGCCCCAGGGGAAGGCGGCGACGATCACCTCGACCGGTGCGTCGGTCGCGTAGAGGCCGAGGTCGCCGTAGCCGCGAAAGGCGAGCGGCCGGATGTAGCAGGAGGCGAGGCCGTTGCGGGAGATCAGCTCCCGCGTCGCCGCCGCGATCTCCTCGGTCGAGTAGGGCAGCTCGAGGTAGTAGAGCTCGGCCGACTTGGCGAGCCGGTCGAGGTGGTCCCGGTGGCGGAAGACCGCCGGGCCGCGCTCGGTCTCATAGCAGCGGATCCCCTCGAAGACGCCGGTGCCGTAGTGCAGGGCGTGGCTGAGGACGTGGGTTTTCGCGTCCTCCCAGCGCACGAACTCGCCGTTCTGCCAGATCAGCTCCGCCTGCTCCATGCGGGGAAAGTATGCCCTAAGAAGCGAGCTCGGCCAAGACCGCTGCACAGATCTCGTCCGTGCCGACCGAGGCCTCGCCCGGCGCCGCCAGGTCCGGGGTGCGAAGGCCGCGCCCGAGCACGGCGTCCACGGCAGCCTCGATCCCCTCCGCGTCCTTGGCCCGGCCGAGGCCGTGGCGCAGCATCATCGCGGCGGAGAGGAAGGTGGCGAGGGGGTTGGCGACGCCCTGGCCGGCGATGTCGGGGGCGGAGCCGTGGACCGGCTCGAAGAGGCCCGGCTCTCCGTCGGCGCCGAGGCTGGCCGAGGGCAGCATCCCCAGCGAGCCGGTCAGCATCGCCGACTCGTCGCTGAGGATGTCGCCGAAGAGGTTCTCGGTGACGATCACGTCGAACTCGGCCGGCCGTGAGACCAACTGCATCGCCGCGTTGTCGACCAGCAGGTGGTCGAGCTCGACGTCGGGGTAGTCCGGCGCGACCTTGCCGACGGTCTCGCGCCAGAGGCGCGAGGTCTCCAGCACGTTGGCCTTGTCGACCGAGGTGACGCGGGGGGTGTGGTCCGTGCCCTCGGCGCGGCGGCGGGCCGCTTCGAAGGCGACGCGGGCGATCCGCTCGATCTCCGTCACCGAGTACTCGCAGGTGTCGTGGGCGCTGTCGCCGTCGCGGCCGCTGTCGCCGAAGTAGATACCGCCGGTCAGCTCGCGGACGACGAGCAGGTCGGTGCCGACGATCCGCTCCTCGCGCAGCGGGCTGGCGCTGACCAGCGCCGGGCTCGGTCGCACGGGACGCAGGTTGGCGTAGAGCCCCATCCCCTTGCGCAGTCCCAGCAGCCCCTGCTCGGGCCGCGGCGCCGCGGGGTCTGTGGTGTCCCACTTAGGGCCCCCGACGGCGCCCAGCAGGACCGCGTCGGCGCTGCGGCAGGCATCGAGGACCTCGTCGGTGAGCGCCGTGCCGTGGGTGTCGATCGAGCAGCCGCCCATCAGGCGCTCGTCGAACTCGAACTCCCCGAGGGCCTCGAGCAGGCGCCGAGCGGCGCCGATGATCTCGGGCCCGATCCCGTCGCCGGGCAGTAGGACTATGCGCGGAGCGCTCATCGAGCCGGCACTCTAGCCTCGATGTTGAGGCGCACGTAGTCGAGGGTGAGCGGTCTGGGCGACGCTTCGAGGACGGATTCAGCGAAGGGAAGGTGCAACTCCTCCGGGAGGCTCGCAAGCCAGGGGACCATCGTCGCCGTCATCGTGAACCTGAGCGGATCCTCTGGGGCGACCGGCTTGGGCTCGAGCCAGCAACGGGCCTCGGCGAAGCCGGCACCGCGCAAGCGCGCTTCGGTCTCCTCTGGGCCGGCGAAGTTCCACATCGGCGCCACCCCACCGAAGTGGCGAACGAACTCCGGGCTCGAAGCCACCGCCTCGATCGCTGCGGCGTGCTGGGCCACGTTGCCCTTCCCGCCGCACTGTGCGACCAGCCGACCGCCGGGCCGAAGCGCTGCACGCAGTCGCTCGAAGAGGCGCTCATGATCGAGAATCCAGTGGAAGGTCGCGGTCGAGAAGGCGAGATCGACCCGCTCTGCGACCTCCAGCTCGGTGAGGTCGAGGACCAGATAGGAGGCGCGGCCGCCGAGACGCTCGCGCGCCTTCTCGATCATCGCCTCGGAGCCATCGACCACCAGCATCTGGCCGTCGGGAAGGCGCTCCAGCAGTCGCTCGGTTACCCGGCCCGAGCCGCAGCCCGCATCGAGTGCGTGCTCGTCGCCGCGCAGCTCGAGCCGTTCGAGGACCTCCATTCCCCAGCCGAACTGCGGGTCCGAGACAGCGTCGTAGGCATCTGCGTCCCACTCGCGCGGGCCGCTGTACATGGGCTCGTGCACGGCGATCCGGCTCAGAGAGCCGTGGTGACAGCGCCGCGATCGACGGCCGCCTGCTCGAAGGCATCGATAGCCCCAGCGTTCTCCAGCGTGATGCCGATGTCGTCGAGCCCGTTCAGCAGGCGGTGCTTGATGTCAGGCTCGATCTCGAACTCGAAGACACCGCCGGCGCAGGTGACCGTCTGGTCGTCGACGTCGATCCTCGCCTCGCCCGCCTCGGCGACGATGCGACAGTGCTCCTCGTCGAGCACCACCGGCAACAGCCCGACCTTGGTGCAGTTGGAGTAGAAGATGTCGGCGAAGGAGGGTGCGACGACGGCCTCGAAGCCGAAGTCTTCGAGCGCCCAGGGGGCGTGCTCGCGGGAGGAGCCGCAGCCGAAGTTGGCGCCGGCGAGAAGGATCGGGTTCGGCTCCAGCTCGATCTCGCCGTCGCGGATCCAGTCGTAGAAGAGGAACTCGCCGAAGCCGGTCCGCTCAACCCGCTTGAGGAACTGCTTGGGGATGATCTGGTCGGTGTCGACGTCGGCGCGGTCGAGCACCGAGACCTTGCCCTCGATCACGTCTATCGGCCGCATCTCAGCTCCACTCCCGGATGTCGACGAAGTGCCCCTCGATCGCCGCCGCAGCGGCCATTTTCGGGCTGACCAGATGGGTGCGACCGCCCTTGCCCTGACGCCCCTCGAAATTGCGGTTCGAGGTCGAGGCGCAGCGCTCGCCCTCCATCAGGATGTCGGGGTTCATGCCGAGGCACATCGAGCAGCCCGCATCGCGCCATTCGAAGCCGGCGGAGCGGAAGACGTCGTCCAGCCCCTCCTCTTCGGCGCTGGTCTTGACCTGCTGTGAGCCCGGCACCACCATCGCCCGCACCGAGTCGGCGACCTTGCGCCCGTCGACCACCGCGGCCGCCTCGCGCAGGTCCTCGATCCGCGAGTTGGTGCAGGAGCCGATGAAGACCCTTTCCGGCGCGACCTCGGTCATCGGCGTGCCTGGCTTGAGCGCCATGTAGGCGAGTGCCCGCTCGGCCGACTCGCGGTCGGCGGGCGAGTCCATCGCCGCCGGGTCGGGAACCGTGTCGGTGACCTCGACGACCATCCCCGGGGTCGTCCCCCAGGTGACCATCGGCGAGATGCCCGACGCGTCGATCTCGATCTCGGCGTCGAAGCTGGCCCCGGGATCAGTGGGCAGCTGACGCCAGGCTTCGACCGCGGCGTCGAAGTCCTCGGGCGCCCCTGGCCGGCCGCGGACCCACTCGAAGGTCTTCTCGTCAGGGGCGATCATGCCGGCGCGGCCGCCGCCCTCGATGGTCATATTGCAGATCGTCATCCGCCCCGGCATCTGCAGGGCCTCGATCGCCGGGCCCGCGTACTCCACCGCGTGGCCGACCATGCCGCCGGTGCCGAGCCGGCCGATCGTCGCCAGGATCAGGTCCTTCGGGGTGACGCCGAAGCCCAGCTCGCCGCCGTAGGAGATCCGCATCGTCTTCGGCCGCTTCTGGACCAGGCACTGGGTCGCCAGCACGTGCTCGACCTCAGAGGTGCCGATGCCGAAGGCGAGCGCGCCGAAGGCGCCGTGGGTCGAGGTGTGGCTGTCGCCGCAGACGATCGTCATCCCGGGCTGGCTCACCCCCAGCTCGGGGCCGATCACGTGGACGATGCCCTGGCGGTCGGAGCCGAGCGAGTAGATCGGGATGCCGAACTCCTCGCAGTTGCGCTCCAGCGTTTCGACCTGGACCCGCGAGAGCTGGTCGGCGATCAGCTGCGCCGCGTTGGTGCCGTCGGTGGGCACGTTGTGATCGGCCGTCGCCAGCGTCCGCCCGGGCCGGCGCACTTGGCGCCCGGCCATGCGCAGGCCGTCGAAGGCTTGGGGTGACGTCACCTCGTGGACCAAGTGCAGGTCGATGTAGATCAGCCCCTCGGCGACCGAGTGGGCCTCCCAGATCTTGTCGAACATCGTCTGCGCCATCGTCAGCTCCTTCTCAATCCGGCCGCGATCACAGCGATGAAGCGGGTCGGGTCGCGGCCGTCGTTCTCGAAATGATGCGGCAAGTCGGCATCGAAGGTGATGCTGTCTCCCTCCTCAAGCTCGTGACGCGTCCCCTCGACGAAGAGGACGAGGCCCCCCTCCAGGATGACTGCGGTCTCACGACTGCCGGGCTCGTGCATCGGCGGGTCGCCGGGCCCACCAGTAGTGGCCCCTGGCTTCAGCGTGTGCACCGAGACGTCGGCGCGCTGGCCGGGTAGCGGCGGCGTCAGCTCTTCGAAGCGGTGCCCGCCACGCTCGTAGCGACGGCGCTTGCCGGCTCGGCTGATCGCTACGTGCTCCCCCTCGTCGAGTCGCAGCAGCTGCGAGAGGGTCAGCTCCAGCCCCGCGGCGATCTTCTCGGCCACGACCAGCGTCGGACTGGTCTCCCCCCGCTCAACCTGCGACAGCATCGGCGCGCTCACCCCGCTGCGCTCGGCCAAGCCGCGCAGCGAAAAGCCCATGCTCTCGCGCAGGGCCTTGACTCGAGGGCCTACGGCGGCAGAGGGGTCAATCGCAAGTACAGCCCCACGTCGAGGCGCGCGGGTAACAGTAACGGTCGGCATTGCCTGTACGTTATCACAGACAGTTGTATTGGAATCAGGAAGAGAGCATCGCCCTCAGATCCGCCCCGACTCCTCCGGGATTGTGTGCAGCTGGGACCAAGTGACCCGCATGCTGAGGTAGCCGGCGGCCATCAGGCGACGATCGCGGTCCCGATCACCCTCGAACGCGACGCGGGTGCCATGCGATGAGAAGCCGTCGACCTCGACGATGACTTTCTGGTCGGTCCAGAGGCAATCAGCCTGATAGCGATGGGCCCCCAGGTCGATCCAGGCATTGAGCCTGGGTCGCGGGAACCCCTTGCGATCGAGGAAGGCGAGGAAGCGCGCCTCCAACTCCTCGCGGGTGATGCCGACAGGCAGCTCGCGGCGACGGCGCAGGCACTCACGGATCGTCCTGTTCCCACGGTGACGCGGGTACCTGCGAAGCAGGTCTTCGAGCGAGAGCGAGTCGTGCAGCCTCAATCGTTCCGATTCGCGCATCGCCCGCTCGACCGCATCGACGGCAACCACGGAGGCGAGATCGAAGAGCGTGCGGGGCGCGGTGGTCACCGGAATTCGGTGAGCGGTCGCTACCTCGTCCGCGGGCAGGACGGCGTAGTGACGCTGAGTCGATCCGTGAGAGCCGCTCTTCGCAGGCGTCGTCACCTCGATGGCCCGACTCGAGATGCCGCGAATGTCCCAGAGCATCGCGGCAGTGCGATGACTGAGAACCGCCTGATGGCCGCACGCGAGAATCGCGGCCATCCACCGACCCCTGAGAGATACGACTCGGTGCCGACGGCGTAAACGCCGCGGTGCAGCGGATGCAAGCGCCCCGCCCGCACCCGCCGCCCGATTGCCCCCGAGGCAAGACCGATCTCCAGCAGCTGCGCCCGCGACACAGCCCCATGCTGCATCTCTGCCAGCTCCGCGATCGCCCGATCGACTCCAGGGACGCCCGCACCTGCACGAGTCCGCGCCTGTGTCCGCATATCGGACATAAGCGCGGACTCGTGCGATATTCGCCCCCGGAGGGACGCCGCGGTTGCGGCTCTCGCCGAGGCTTAGGGCCCCGGCGTGCGCTCGGCGACGGCCTCGGCGGTCGCCGCCTCGGCCTCGCGGATCGCGGCGCCCTCGAGGGCGTTGGAGAGGGCGCGGACGTAGGCGCGAGCAGAGGCCTCGAGGATGTCGGTGGCGACGCCCTGGCCGGTGGCGAGGCGGCCGGCGGCGCGCAGCATCACTGTCACCTGACCGAGCGCGTCCTCTCCCCCAGTCACTGCCTCGACCGTGTACTGACGCAGCTCGCACTCGGTCTCGGTCGCCTTCTGGATTGCGTGGAAGATCGCGTCGACCGGCCCGTCGCCGCCCGACTCGCCGATGACCTCAGCGCCGGAGGGCATCTTCACCGCGACTCGGGCCAGGGGCTCGCGTCGCGAGCCGGCCTCTACCTCGAACCAGGCCAGCTCATGGGCGTCGGCCTTCTCGCGCATCTCGTCGGAGACGATCGCCTCCAGGTCGAGCGCGGTGACCTGCTTCTTGCGGTCGGCGACCTCCTTGAAGCGCTTGAAGGCAGTGTTGAGGGCGTTGCCCTCAACCTCGAAGCCAAGCTGTTCCAGCGCGTCGCGCAGCGCGTGGCGGCCGGAGTGCTTGCCCAGCACGATCGAGTTCGACTCGAGGCCGACTTCGGTCGCGTCCATGATCTCGTAGGTGGTGCGCTCCTTCAGCACCCCATCCTGGTGGATGCCGGACTCGTGGGCGAAGGCGTTGCGGCCGACCACCGCCTTGTTGGGTTGTACCTGGTAGCCGGTCAAGCGCGAGACCATGCGACTGGTCCGGGCCAGCTCACGGGTGTTGACGCCGGTGCTAAGCCCGTGCGCATCCTCGCGAGTGCGGATCAACATCACAATCTCCTCCAGGGAGCAGTTGCCAGCACGCTCGCCGATCCCGTTGACCGCACACTCGACCTGGCGGGCGCCGGCCAGCAGGCCGGCGTAGGAGTTGGCGACCGCCAGCCCGAGGTCGTCGTGGCAGTGGACTGAGAGCTCGACCCCACGCAGGCCGGGCGCCAACTCGTAGAGCCGCCGGAAGTACTCGGCGTACTCCTCGGGCGTGGTGTAGCCGACCGTGTCGGGAATGTTGACCACGGTCGCGCCCTCTTCGACCGCGATCGCGCAAACCTCGGCGGTGAACTCAACGTCGGCTCGAGTCGCGTCCATCGGCGAGAACTCGACGTCCTCACAGTAGGACTTGGCCAGCGTCACCGCGGCGCGGGCCTGCCCCTTGACGTCCTCGCGGTCGGTCTGCAGCTGGTGCTCGATGTGGATGTCGGAAGTCGAGATGAAGGTGTGGATGCGCGGCCGCTGCGAGTCCTTGATCGCCCCCCAGGCCGCGTCGATATCGGCCTTGTGGGTGCGAGCCAGACCGCAGATCGTCGGGCCCTCGACGTTGCGGGCAATCGCCTCGACCGCCTCGAAGTCGCCGGGAGAGGTGATCGGGAAGCCGGCCTCGATCACGTCCACCCCCAGACGGGCGAGCTGCTGGGCGATCTCGACCTTCTCCGCGGTGTTGAGGGAGATGCCGGGTGACTGCTCGCCGTCGCGCAGTGTGGTGTCAAATATGTGGACGCGATCTGCGTCGTCTGGTGATGCCACTGTTCCTTCTCCTTCTCTACTTCGTTCGAATGACCTTGTCTCTCGCGGCTATCGCGCCGCCCAGCGCTATTCCCCCCGAGGGGGGAGGAGAAGGAGAAGCGCGAGGCTGTCGAGCCGGTGCGTCATTCGTCAGCGCAGCTTAGCGTAGGCTGCGGCCCATCTCAAAGCAGAACGAAAAGACCAGCTGGCTCGCTCTGCTCGCGATGGGACTGGCGGTGATCGTGATCGCCAACGATTTCTCGGCGATCAACGTCGCGCTGCCGACCATGGAGCGTGACTTCAACACCAACGTCAACACGATCCAGTGGGTGGTAAACGCCTATGCCCTCACCTTCGGTGTAATGATCGTCACCGGGGGTCGCCTCGCCGACATGTTCGGGCGGCGCAACGCCTTCTTCCTCGGCACCGCGATCTTCGCCTCGATGTCCGCGCTCGGAGGCGCAGCCCAGACCGAGACCTGGCTGATCGTCTCGCGGGTCCTGATGGGAATCGGGGGAGCGCTGATGTGGCCGGCGATCCTCGGCATGACCTACGAGCTACTGCCGGAAGAGAAGGCGGGGCTGGCGGGCGGCATCATCATCGGCGCCGCCGGCCTTGGCAACGCGATCGGGCCGCTGATCGGCGGCGTGCTCACCGACGCCCTCAGCTGGCGCTGGATCTTCTTTCTCAACGTCCCGATCTCGCTCTTCGCCGTCGTCGTCACCTACTACCTGGTCAAGGTCAAAGAGCCCGAGCCCGGTCGGCGGCGGATCGACTACGCCGGGATCGCGACGCTCTCGATCGGCCTCGTCTCGCTGCTCGTCGCGCTCGACCAGATCGACCAGTGGGGCTTCGGCGACCCACGCGTGATCGGCCTGCTGGTCCTCTCCGCCGTCCTGGTCGTCTCCTTCGTGCCGATCGAGCGGCGCGCCGGCATGGACGCCCTCGTCCCCCGGGCGGTGATGCGCAACGAGAGCTTCACCGCCTCCTGCATCGCGATCCTCTTCATGTCGGCGACCTTCTTCGCCGCCCTTCTCTACCTGCCCCAGTTCATGCAGAAGCAGCTCGGCTACTCGCCCCTCGAGGCGGGAGTCGGCATTCTCCCCTTCCTCGCCACCTTCGCCCTCGTCTCCTTCGTCGCCGGCCCGCTCTACGAGCGGCTCGGACCGAAGCTGCTGGCGACGTTCGGCGCCGGCTGCATAACGGTCTCGCCGTTCCTCTTCTCCCAGGTCGACCCCGGGTCCGGCTACGACTCGCTGATCCTCGGCATGATCGTGCTCGGCTTCGGGATCGGCGCCTTCTACCCCACAGCGACGACCGCTGGGGTCACCTCGGTCGACGAATCGCAGACCAGCCTCGCCGGCGGGATCGTCTACATGTTCCAGATCGCCGGCGGCTCGATCGGCCTCGGGCTGACGACCGCCGTGTTCTCGGCCAACGTCCCGCCTTTCGCCGATGGCATCCAGGCGGCCTTCCGCCTCGATGCGGCGCTCTCGCTGATCGGCTTCCTGGTCGCGCTCCTCTTCGTCGGCGGACGGCTGCTGGGGCGGCGCACCAGCGAAGAGACTGCGACCTAGGCGTCGAGCTCCTGGCGGATGTTGTCGTCACCAGCGTTGCTGGCGAACCGGTCTTCTCCGAGACCGCCTCGCAGCAGGTCTTTGCCGGGCCCGCCGATGATCAAGTCGGCGCCGTCACCGCCAAAGATCAGGTCGTCTCCACCCCGGCCCGCGAGACGATCGTCGCCAGCGCCCCCGATCAGCTTGTCGGGCCCGTCTCCGCCGACCAGGGTGTCGTTGCCCGGACCCCCTCGCGAAGTTATCTGAGCGGGCACGTCCTTCGCAACGACGACCGTGTCGTCGCCGCTGCCGGCGTTGATCTCGAAGCTGCCGACCAGCGCCGCCTGGCAGAGCAGCTCGTTGGGGTTGTCCGGCGGGTGTTCGCAGACCGAGCCGCCGACGTCCAGCGGGACGATCGAGTCGATTACGTAGTCGCGGCCGTCGGGGCTGAGCCAGATCTGGATCCTGCTCTCTTCCGCCCCGCCCGCGAGCAGCACGTTGTAGGTCGTGGCCTTGGCATGCGTCGCCCCGGGCGCGGCCAGCGCCATCAGGATCGCGATCGAGATAAGAGTGACCTTCTTCATCAGCTGCGCCCCCGCCCCTGAGTGCGGGTCCCCTATGAAGGAAACAGCACGACCTTGCCGACGTTGCGGCGCTCGGCGATAAACCTGTGCGCGTCCCCGGCCTGCTCGAAGGGAAAGGCCTCGGCAACGACAGGCTCGAGGCGGCCCGCGTCGAGCTCCGCCATCAGCGGCTCGATGACGCGGTCGAGGCTGCCCTCCTTGTCCCACCACTTGAGCATGTTGAGACCGAAGACACCCTTGTTCTCGTTCATCACCATCAGGCTCTTCCACCAGGGCATCGTCGCGGTCGGCATCGCTGCCAGGCTCTTCAGGGTGAGTGGGAGGCTGCGCTTGCCTTCCTTCGAGTTCTCCGAAAGCCCGTACATGACCAGGCGCCCCCCGGGGCGCAGCAGGCGGTAGTCCTTGCGGAAGGAGCTCGGGCCGATGGCGTCGATGACGAGGTCGACGCCCTCACCGTCGGTGAGGCGCATCACCTCGGTCTCGAAGTCCTGGTTGCGGTAGTCGATCGCGTGGGTGACGCCCTGGGCGCGGATCGCGTCGTGCTTGGAGGCCGACGCGGTGCCGAAGATCTCCGCCCCCTCGTTGCGGGCGATCTGCGTGGCGGAGATCCCGACCCCGCCGCCAGCGGCGTGGATCAGCACGCGGTCGCCTTTGCGCAGGCTTCCCATCACGATCAGCGCCGCGTAGGCGGTGCCGTAGTTGACCGGGAAGGCGGCGCCCTGCTCGAAGCTGAACCGCTCCGGCAGCGGCAGCGCTTGGTCCGCGGGCACGGTGACAAGCTCCGCCTGGCCGTTGAAGCGGGTGCCGGCGACGACGCGGTCGCCGACCGCGTGCTCACTCACGCCCTCCCCTACCGACTCGATCTCACCCGCCACCTCGTAGCCGAGCACACAAGGAGGCTTCGGTGCGTCGGGGTAGAGGCCGACTCGCGCCATCGTGTCAGCGAAGTTGATCCCCGCCGCCTTGACCGCGATCCGCACCTCGTCAGGGCCAACCACAGGGTCGGGCATTTCCCGCACTTGCAGCACGTCGTAGCCGCCCGTCCCCGTAAGCACCACCGCCTTCACGGTGTGAACCCTACTTCGCCGCTTCGCGCGCGGTGCTACAGATCGACGGAACGACCGACCGAGAAGCCGTCGAGCTCCAAGATCTTGGCGATCGTCTCGTCGTGAACGGGCGCGTCGGTGGTGAGTGCCATCACCGCGCGCTCGCCGTCCTCCGCGACGCCGACCGCGGCGGAGACGATGTTGACGCCCTCCTCGCCGAACATCGTGCCGACCCTGCCGATCATCCCCGGCCGGTCGGCGTAGCGGAAGACGGCGAGATGGTCAGCGAAGGGCAGGTAGAAGCTCTCGCCCCAGACCGAGACCAAGTAGGGCTCGTTGCGCGGGCCGACGCCGGTGCCGGCAACCTCGACCTCCTCCTCACCGGAGTGGAGGCGGATCGTGATCAGCTCGGTGAAGTCCTCGGCGGCGGAGTCCTTGGTCTCGACTAGCTCAATGCCCCGTTCCTCCGCCATCTGCGGGGCGTTGACGAGGTTGACTGGCTCCTCGGTGTGGCCGGAGAGGATCCCGACCAGGACGGCGATGCCGAGCAGTCGCGTGTCGTGAGCGGCGAGCCTGCCGCGAAACTCGGCGCTGACCCTGTCGACCGAGCCCTCGGCGAGGCCCTCGGCGAGGCGACCGAGCTTTTCGCAGAGCGGCACGAAGGGCGCCAGCGCCTCCATCTCCTCCGGGCGCATTGCGGCGATGTTGACCGCGTTGGTGACCACGCCGCCGTTCAGCGTCGCGGTCACTTGTTCGGCGGTGACGATGCCGGCACGATCCTGGGCCTCGGCCGTGGAGGCGCCCAGATGCGGGGTGACGACGACGTCGGGGCGAGCGAGGAGCGGGTGGTCGGTGAAGGGCTCACTGGGGAAGACGTCGAGCGCAGCACCGCCGACCTTGCCCGAGTCGAGACCAGCAAGCAGGGCGTCGAGGTCGACCAGCTCGCCGCGGGCGCAGTTGACGATCCGCACCCCCTCCTTCATCGCGCCGATCGCCTCGGCGTCGATCAGGTTGACCGTCTCCGGGGTCTTCGGCACGTGCAGCGTGATCACGTCGGCGCGCTTATAGAGCTGCTCGAGGTTGTCTAGTCCCTCGACGCCGAGCTCGCGGAAGCGCTCGGCGGTGACGAACTTGTCGAAGCCGACGACGTCCATCTCGAAGCTTTGGGCGCGACGAGCGACCAGCTGACCGATCCGCCCGAAGCCGACCACGCCGAGCGTCTTCCCGTAGAGCTCGGAGCCCTTGAAGCTGGAGCGGTCCCAGCGTCCCTCGGCGAGGCTGGCGTCGGCCCGCGGCACGTTGCGGAACAGGGCCAGCATCAGGGCGAGGCTGTGCTCAGCCGCGGCGATCGAGTTCGATTCGGGCGCGTTGGCGACGACGATGCCGCGGCGAGTCGCGGCAGGGATGTCGACATTGTCGACGCCGGTGCCAGCGCGGCCGATCACCTTCAGGTTGTCGGCCAGCTCGATCAACTCGGCGGTCAGCTTCGTCGCCGAGCGGATCAGGATCGCGTCGTAGCCAGAGATCGCCTCGCGCAGTTCCTCGTCGCTCATCTCGAAGCCGAGGTCGACGTCGAAGCTCTGCCGCAGCAGGTCGACACCGGCGTCGGCGATCTTCTCCTTGACCAGGACCTTCATCGGCTCACCTCGTCCACGTTCTCAACCGTCCACTCGATGCAGGCGGTGAGCGCTTCGACGTCGGCGGGCTCGACCGCGGGGAACATCCCGATCCGCAGCTGGTTGCGGCCCAGCTTGCGGTAGGGCTCGACGTCGACGATGCCGTTGGCGCGCAGCGTCGCGGCGATCGTGGCGGCGTCGACCGAGTCGTCGAAGTCAATCGTGCCGACGACCAGCGAGCGCTTCGCCGGATCGGCGACAAAAGGGGTGGCGAAGTCGGTGCTCTCGGCCCAGCTGTATAGGTGTGAGGAGGAAGCGCCGGTGCGCTCGACGCACCAATCGAGCCCACCGCCGGCAAGCATCCACTCGACCTGCTCGGCGAGCAGGATCAGGGTCGCCAGGGCCGGGGTGTTGTAGGTCTGCTCCTTGCGCGAGTTCTCCAGCGCCGTCTGCAGCGAGAGGAAGGCGGGCTGCCAGCGGTCGCCGGCGCCGTCGAGCTCCTCGATCCGGGCGATAGCCGCCGGACTGAGCAGCGCCAGCCAGAGCCCGCCGTCAGCACCGAAGGCCTTCTGCGGGGCGAAGTAGTAGGCGTCGGCCTCGCCGACGTCGACCGGCAGGCCGCCGGCGCCGGAGGTGGCGTCGACTAGCACCAGCGCGTCGCCCGCGCCAGCGGGGCGGCGGACGTCGACCATCACCCCGGTCGAAGTCTCGTTGTGGGCCCAGGCGATCGCGTCGGCGGCGGGGTCGGCGGTCGGCTCCGGCGCATCGCCGGGATCGGACTCGACCAGGATCGGGTCCTGGAGGAAGGGCGCCGCCGCAGTCGCCTTGGCGAACTTCTGCGAGAACTCGCCGTAGGTGAGATGGAGGGCGCGGTCGCGGACGAGCCAGGCGGCGGCGGCCTCCCAGAAGGCGGTCGTGCCGCCGTTGCCGAGCGCGACCTCGTAGCCGTCGGGCAGCTGGAAGAGCTCGCCGAGACCGGCACGAACCTGGGCGACAACGTCGCGGACCGGCTGCTGGCGGTGCGAGGTCCCCATCAGCTGCGACTGTTGCGCCAGCTTCTCGAGCGCCTCGGGGCGGACCTTGGAAGGACCACAGCCAAAGCGGCCGTCGGCGGGCTTGAGGTCAGCCGGGATCTGGGCGGTGGTCGTGGTCGCGTTCATTGCCTAGTGGATAGCACTCTCAGGTGGACGGGGCGCGACAGGTTATTGACAGGCGCGGGTGGACTCCCGCCGAGGCCGGGGATAGGCTGGCCCGGCCGTCGACCAGGCAGGGCTACGAGGAGGGAAACGATGTATCCAGTCGCCTACGAAGCCGACTTCAACCCGGAACCAGACCGCCTCACGACCTTCTTCCGGCTGATCCTCGCGATCCCCTGGATCATCGTCGCCGCCTTCTGGGGCATCCTCTTCGTCTTCACCCACCTCTTCGCCTGGGTCGCGGTGACGATCCTCGGCCGCTACCCACAGTGGCTCTACGAGTTCAACGCGGGAATCGTCCGCTTCTCGATCCGGGTCTCGGCCTGGCTCTACCTGCAGACCGACGCCTGGCCCCCCTTCACCCTCTCCGAGGACGACAGCTACCCGATCAGGGTCAAGATCGCGCCGGCCGCCACCCAGCAGAGCAGGCTCAAGGCCTTCTTCCGGATCATCCTCGTGCTGCCGGCCGCTCTCGTCCTCTCCTACGGCACCAGCTACATCCAGCTGGCGGCGGGGTTCGTCGCCTGGCTGACGATCGTCTTCCGCGGCTACCTGCCCGAGGGGGTCAACTCGATGATGACCTTCGTCAACAGCTACCACGCGCGGGTCTTCGGCTATCTCGCGATCCTCACCGACGCCTACCCGCCGGTCGGGCTCGAGAAGGCGAAGCCGGCAGAGCCGCAGCCAGCGGTGGGGCAGCCAGCATGAGCGAGACCACAGCAGAGGGAGTCGTGAAAGGCGACGGTTACGCCGTCGCCAACCTCTCGGATCTCGGCGAGGGGCCGGGCTTCCGCAAGATCCGCACGAACCTCGGGGTGACGGCGTTCGGTGCCAACGCGATCGTGCTGCCACCCACCTACGAGACCGGCCGCCACTTCCACGACGAGCAGGAGGAGCTCTACTTCCTGCACAGCGGCCGGATCGCAATCGAGTTCGGCGACGGCTCCAGCCACGAGCTCGACCCGGGCGGCCTCGCCTGGGTCGACGCCTCGACCGTGCGCAAGATCCGCAACCTCAGCGACTCCGAGGACGCCGTCTACGTCATCGTCGGCGCCAAGGACGGCTACGTCGGCCGCGACGGCCGCCAGCCTGAGGGCGAGACTCACCGCTGAGTCCACGGCGTTGCGAGGGGAGCAGGACCTATCCCCTCCCGGGAATTGCGTTCGCCCCCTTCGGGGGCTCCGGATTTTGGAGCATGGCCTACGGCCACGCAAACGACAGATTGCATATCGCCGCCTATCGGCGACATTCCCGGGAAGGCACAGGCCCTGCTCCACCAGCCGCACACGTAGACCTGCGCGGCTTGAAGCTGGTGTGACTCGGGTGGTGAGTCGGGGACGCCTGGGAGAGGAGCCCGGTCGGTCCGCGGGTGAATGTGGCCGTCAGGCCGCGATATGCAATCTGGTTTCTGCGCGGCGTCAGCCGCGCACTAGATTCCGAAGCCGCCAAAGGCGGCGAACGCAATTCACCCGCGGAACGACCGGGCTCCTCCCTCGCTCAGCCTGGAATCAGAACTTCTGGTCGATCCAGGGCATCATGTCGCGGAGGTCTTTGCCGACCTCCTCGACTTCATGCCCCGCAGCCTCGTCGCGCATGCGATCGAAGCTCTCGCCGCCAGCGCGGTTCTCGGCGATCCACTCCTTGGCGAACTCGCCGGACTGGATCTCGGAGAGGATCTGTTTCATCGCCGCTCGCGACTCCTCGCCAATCACGCGCTTGCCGCGGGTCATGTCGCCGTACTCGGCGGTGTTGGAGATCGAGTAGCGCATCCCCTGGATCCCCTTCTCGTACATCAGGTCGGCGATCAGCTTCAGCTCGTGCAGGCACTCGAAGTAGGCGAGGCGGGGGTCGTAGCCAGCCTCGACCAGCGTCTCGTACCCGGCGCGGACCAGTTCCGAGGCACCGCCGCAGAGGACGGCCTGCTCGCCGAAGAGGTCGGTCTCGCACTCGTCCTTGAAGGTCGTCTCGATCACCGCGGCGCGGCCGCCACCGATGCCGGAGGCGTAGGCGAGGACAAGATCGTGGGCATCGCCGCTTGCGTCCTGGTGGACGGCCATCAGGCAGGGCACGCCGTTGCCTTCCTCGTACTGACGGCGGACGAGGTGGCCGGGACCCTTCGGCGCGACCATGCCGACGTCGACGCCGGGCGGCGGCTGGATCTGGTCGAAGTGGATCGCGAAACCGTGGGCAAAGAGCAGCAGGTTGCCCGGCGCGATCCCGTCGGCGATCTCCGCCCCCCAGAGCTCGGCCTGCTTCTCATCGGGCAGCAGGACCATCACCACGTCGCCGCGGCTGGCCGCTTCGGCGATGTCGAGCACCTCCAGCCCGGCCGCTTCGGCTTTGGCGCGGCTGGAGGAGTCGGGGCGCAGGCCGACGACGACGTCGACGCCAGAGTCGTTCAGGTTGAGCGCGTGGGCGTGGCCCTGGGAGCCGTAGCCGAGGATGGCAACGGTCTTGCCCTCGAGCTTGGAGAGGTCGGCGTCTTTGTCGTAGAAGATGTCGTCGGTTCGCATGGCCGCGGAGGCTATCGGAGCGCCCTTCGCATCAGCTTGCCCGAAGGGGTGCGCGGCAGCGCCGCCGCCAGCTCGACCCGCTTCGGCACCTTGAAGTCGGCCAGGGCCTCGGCGCAGTGGCGGCGCAGCTCGTCCGGGGTCACCTCCGAGCCCTCCTCGAGCACGACGATCGCGGTCACCGCCTGCTGCCACTCGGGGTCCTCTCGGCCGACCACCGCCGCGTCGGCGACCTCGGGGTGCCGCAGCAGGACTTTCTCGACTTCCGCCGGGATGATGTTCTCGCCGCCGCTGACGATCATGTCGTCGATCCGGTCCTCGACGTAGAGGAAGCCGTCCTCGTCGATGCGGCCGAGGTCGCCGGTGTGCAGCCAGCCATCGGCGTCGGCATGGCCCGGCGCCACCGTCGGTCCCTGGACGAGGATCTCGCCGTCTTGGATGCGCAGGTGGGTGGTCAACAGCGGCCGGCCGGCGGAGCCGAGCTTGCGCTGCGCCTCGCCCGGGGCAAGGGTCGTGACCTGGGAACAGGCCTCGGTCAGGCCGTAGGTCTGGACCACGGTGGCGCCGCGGCCGATCGCCTCCTCCAGCGGCTCCTCCGGAACCGGGCCGCCGCCGACGAGGACCGCGCGCGGGCCGGAGAGATCGGCGCCGGCCTCGAGCAGGCGGGTAAGCATCGTCGCGACGACGGAGATCACGCTGATCCGATCCTCGGCCAGCGCCGCCGCGATGCGGTCGACGTCGAAGCCGTCGTGGATGACGGCCGTGGTGCCGTAGATCGCCGAGCGCATCACGATCCCCAGCCCGGCGACGTGACTGAGCGGCATGCAGCAGAGCCAGCGGTCCTCGGGCTGGACGCCGATGTTGAAGCCCGAGCCGACCGCGCTCCAGAGGAAGTTGCCGTAGGTCAGCCCGACCGGGTGCGGGCGGCCGGTGCTGCCGCTGGTCAGCAGGCGGCAGACGATGTCGCCCATGTCGTGCTCGCCGAGCAGCGGCAGGTCGGCCTCGGTCTGGGTCAGCTCGCCGGGGTCGGCCAGGTCGAGGGCCGGCTCCTCCACCACGACGACAGCGGCCCGCTCCTCTGCAGTCATCTTCGGGCCGAGCGGCAGCAGGATCGCCCCCAGCTTCATCAGGGCGTGGACGAGGACGACCTCCTCGCGACCGGGATGCATGGTCAGCGCCACGGTCGAGTCGCGGCGCACGCCCTGGGCGGCGAGGCGGCGAGCGACCCAGGTCGACTCGGCCTCGAGCTCGGCGTAGGTGACCTCGGCGCCATCCGCCGCCAGGGCGACGCGGTCGGGGCAGCTCTGAGATCGCTGCGCGAGCCAGTTATCGAGTTTCATCAGGATCGAAGCTTTGGCCGGGTGTCGCTGGCTATGGTGCCCATCATGCCGCAACGTCCCAAGGACGCCCCGCCCGAGCAGGAGCTCTACGCGCCGATCGAGTGGGAAGCAGTCACCGCGTACGACGACATCCGCTACGAGAAGGCGGACGGGATCGCCAAGATCACGTTCGACCGGCCGGAGGTCCGCAACGCCTTCCGCCCGCAGACGCTGGTCGAGGTCTCCGCGGCGCTCGAGCTGGCTCGCGAGGACACCGAGGTCGGCGTCGTGATCCTCACCGGCGAGGGGGAGCACGCGTTCTGCGCTGGTGGAGACCAGAAGGTCCGCGGCGACACCGGCTACATGGCCGAGGGCGCCTCGCTGGGCCGCTTCCACGTCACCGACCTGCAGGTGCAGATGCGCCGCCTGCCGAAGCCGGTCGTCGCGATGGTCGCCGGCTACGCGGTCGGCGGCGGCCACGTCCTCCACGTCTGCTGCGACCTGACGATCGCCGCCGACAACGCGTGCTTCGGACAGACCGGGCCGCGGGTCGGCTCCTGGGACGGCGGCTTCGGCGCCTCCCTCCTGCGCGACCTCGTCGGCACCAAGAAGGCGAAGGAGTTCTGGCTGCTCTGCCGCCAGTACGACGCCGAGGAGGCGTTGGAGATGGGGCTGGTCAACGCGATCGTGCCGCTCGCCGACCTCGAGCGGGAGACGGTCGCCTGGTGCCGCGAGATGCTCGCGCTATCGCCCTTCGCCCTGCGCCTGGTCAAGGCCAGCTTCAACGCCCACGAGGACGGCTACGCTGGGATCCAGCAGCTGGCCCACGACACCAACCTGCTCTTCTACGGCAACGAAGAGGCCCGTGAGGGCCGCGAGGCATTCAAGGAGAAGCGCCAACCCGACTTCTCGCAGTTCCCCCGCCGGCCATGAGGATCTGGCTGATGGCGGCGCGGGTGCGGACGCTGCCCGCGGCAATCGCACCAGTGCTGGTCGGAACGGCGGCGGCCGTCTACTGGGCCGGCGAGCTGCCGCGGGTCGGCGCCTTCGTCGCCGCCATGGTCGGCTCGATCTTCATTCAGATCGGCACCAACCTCGCCAACGACTACTCGGATGCGCGGCGCGGCGCCGACACCGCGGACCGGCTGGGGCCGGTGCGGGTGACGTCGGCCGGGCTGGTGACGCCGCAGCGCGTCCTCAACGCGACATGGATCGCGTTCGCCGTCGCTGTCGCCTGCGGCATCTACCTGGCGGCCGTGGCCGGGATCGTGATCCTCCTCGTCGGCGCGGTCTCGATCGCCGCCGGCGTCCTCTACACCGGCGGCCCGCGGCCCTACGGCTACGCCGGCCTCGGCGAGGTCTTCGTCTTCCTCTTCTTCGGCCTGGTCGCGGTCAACGGCTCCTACTACGTGCAGATCGAGGAGCTCGGCGCGTTGCCGCTGGGGCTCTCGATCGCGGTCGGCTTCCTCTCCACCGCGATCCTCGTCGTCAACAACGTCCGCGACCTCGAGACCGACCGGCGGGCGGGCAAGATGACGCTGGCAGTGCGGATGGGGCGCCGCAACGCGGTTGGCCTGTACCGCGGCCTCGTGCTCGGCGCCTACCTGGTGCTGCCGATCGCCCTGCTCGCCGACGGGGCGAGCGCCTGGCCGCTGATCGCCTTCATCTCGCTGCCGCTCGCGGTCCCGCCCCTGCGCACGATGTCCAACCGCACCGACGGCCCGTCGCTGAATGCGGCCCTCGCCGCCACCGGGGTGCTGCTCGCCGCCTTCAGCCTGCTCGTCTCGATCGGCCTGCTAGTCGCGGCATGAGGATCGCCTCGGTCGAGGTCATCCCCTACGCGCTGCCGTTTCGCGAGCCCTATGTGACAGCCCGAGGGATCCTGACCCGGCGCGAGATGGTGCTGTTGCGCCTGCGGGATGAGAACGGGCTGGTCGGACTTGGCGAAGCGGTGCCGCTCTCGCTGCGAGGCGGGGCTGGCCTGGCGCAGGTGGTCGAGGAGCTGGAGCGGCTCGGCGAGTGGGACGAGCTGGACGAGCGGTCGCTGCGAGCGGGCTCCGCCCAGCTCTCGCCGCCATCCCGCTGCGCGGCGCTGACCGCGCTGCTCGACCTGCGCGGACGCTCCGCCGAGCGTTCGTCTTTTGTCGCCCCCGACGCAACGAACAGCAAACGCGAGGAGCCGGTCCGGTGCAACGCGACCCTGGTCGCGGGCGAGCCGGCCGCCGTCGCCACCGATGCGGAGCGCTGGGCGGCTGAGGGCTTCTCGACCTTCAAGCTGAAGCTGGGCACCGGCGACGACGTCGGCCAGGTCCGCGCGGTCCGCGAGGCCGTCGGCCCCGAGGCGCGGGTCCGGGTCGACGCCAACGCCGCCTGGTCCCTGGAGGACGCGAAGCGCGTCCTCGGCGCCCTGGAGCCGTTCGACGTCGAGCTCGCCGAGCAGCCGGTCGCCTCACTGGAGGAAGCCGCCGAGCTAGCCGCCGCGACGACGATCCCGATCGCCGGTGACGAGAGCATCGAGACCCGCGAGAACGCCGAGCTCGCGGTCGCGAGCGGCGCCTGCGCCTTCGCCGGCCTCAAGCTCTCCAAGGTGGGCGGGCCCGAGGCCGCGATCGAGATCGCCGAGGTCATCCCGTCTTACCTCTCCAGCGCCCTCGACGGGCCGGTCGGGATCGCCGCCGCAGCGCAGGTCGCGCAGACGCTGTGGGCCGGCAGCGCGGATGAGGCGACCGAGCTGGCCCACGGCCTCGCCACGCAGCGCCTCTTTGCCTCGACCGTCGCCGCGGTCGAGTGTGAGCTGCGCAACGGGATGCTGCACCCGCCCGCGGGTCCCGGCTTCGGGGTGGAGATCGACGAGGCTGCGCTGGAGGCGCACCGGCTCTAGGTTCTCTCCGTGGACCCGACCAACGCCAACACCGCGCTCGCCTCGGCCATCGTCGAGGAGCTCGCGCGCGGCGGCCTACGACACGCGGTCCTCTCCCCCGGCTCCCGCTCGACCCCGCTGGCGGTGGCTCTCTGGCGCCAGCCTGAGATCGACGTGACCGTGATCGTCGACGAGCGCTCGGCCGCCTTCTTCGCGCTCGGCGCGGCGCAGGCGAGCGGGGCGCCGGTAGCGATGCTCTGCACTTCGGGCACCGCGGCGGCCAACTTCCACCCGGCGATCTGCGAGGCGGACGAGTCGGCAATCCCGCTGGTCGTGCTGACCGCCGACCGGCCGCCGGAGCTGCGCGGCATCGGCGCCGGCCAGACGATCGACCAGCTGAAGCTCTACGGCTCCTCGGTGCGCTGGTTCTGCGAGGTCGGCACGCACGAGGCGGACGACGACGGCCTGCTCCACTACAGGGCGACCGCGTGCCGGGCGCTCGCCGCGGCGCGTGGCGAGCCGCGGCCCGGCCCGGTCCACCTCAACCTCCCCTGGCGCGAGCCGCTGGCGCCGACGCCCGTCGAGGGCGCGGTCACCGCTTCGGACCCGCTGGCGCTGGAGGGGCGGGACGAGCGGCCGCTGACCGCGGTCACGCCGATCGACCTCGAGCCCTCGGCCTTCCTGCTCGACGAGGTCGCCGGCCACATCGGCGACGCGATCGCCGGCGTCATCGTCGCTGGGCGCCAGCTCGACTCCGAGCTGCGCGAGCCGCTTGCCCACCTCGCCCGCGTCGCCGGCATGCCGATCCTGGCCGAGCCGACCTCGCAGATGCGCTGCGGGCCGCACGACCGATCCCACGTGATCACCGCCTACGACCTGCTACTGCGCAATGAGCACTTCGCCAACTCGACCGTGCCCGACCTGGTCCTCCGCTTCGGCGAGATGCCTACCAGCAAGCCGCTGCGCACCTGGCTGGCGAGCTCGGGCGCCGACGAGATCGTCGTCGACCCCTACTGCGGCTGGAACGAGCCGACCCGGCGAGCTGCGGCAATCCTCCGCGCCGACCCGACAGAGCTGGCCTCCGGCTGGGCGGCACGGCTGGAGAAGGGCGAGTCACGGGCGGCACCGGAGCGCTGGATCGAGGCCGAGGCAACAGCCTGCGGCGCGCTCGGCGAGGCGCTGTCCGGTCAGGGCGAGATCACCGAGCCCGCCCTGCACACCGCCCTCGGCCAGGCCCACCGCGACGGCGATCTCGTCTACACGGCGTCGAGCATGCCGATTCGCGACCAGGAGACATTCCTGCCCAGCGGCGCGACGGACGTCCTCTTCCTTAGCAACCGCGGCGCCAACGGAATCGACGGCCTCATTTCCTCGGGGATCGGCGCCGCCCATGCCAGTGGCCGCCCGACCACGATCGTCACCGGCGACCTCGGCCTGCTGCACGACGTCGGCGGGCTGGCGGCACTACGCGAGATCGAGACCCCGGTGCGAGTCGTCGTCATCGACAACGACGGCGGCGGCATCTTCGGCTTCCTCCCTCAGCAGGAGGCGCTGTCAGGCGACGAGTTCGAAGCCCTGCTCGGCACCCCACGCGGCGTCAACACCGGGAAGGCCGCCGCCCTCTTCGACCTCCCCCACCGCCGCCTCGAGTCCTTGGGCGACCTCCCCGACGCCCTCACCGCCGGCACCGGCCTGATCGAGGTGAGGACGGACCGCGAGGCCAACGTCGAGCTGCACCGCCGCCTCGCCGAGGCCGTCAGTCAAGCGATCAGCAGCTGATCGGGCCGGCCTCGCGACCGGGCCCGGGCTGCCAGGCGATGTCTCTGTAAGAGACATCGGGCTCACGCAAAAGCCTATGCCGGCACGTCCCGTCCGCGTTCATCTGAATCACAGGGCTGCCGATTCCAAACAACGCGGAGAGCGTGAGCTTCGGACGTCGCCGGATATAGATCAGGCGCTCTCCCGAGGGATCCCAGCTGAGCGAGGTCTCGCGGACATTTGGGCTGTGGGTGAGACGTTTCGAACCCGAGCCATCCGGTCGAGCGACAACGACGTCACTTCCGAAAACGTGCCCCCGAAATAGCTCAGGCAGGTTCCTGCGCGGTTTGATTCGCAGCATCGCGATCTGCGAGCCATCGGGCGAGAAGACCGGTTCGGTGCTTCCCTTGGCAATCGAGTAGATCGAGCGGTCGGCAAGCCGGAGAGCAACTGCTTCACGCGTCATGCCGCTCGCGCTCTCACGAGACAGGGCGAGGACTGAGCCATCGGGGGAGAAGGAAGACGGAGATAGAAGCAATCCGGCGCGCCATGGGGTCAGGCGCACCGGAAGGCCCCCCTGAGCATCGACAAGCCACACCGATTCGCTTGCAAAGCGCCGAAGCCGTCCCTCCCGTTTGCCGTACCAGACACGCAAACGAGCGAAAGCAATTCTTTGGCCATCGGGGGAGAAGACTGGCTGAAAGCTGTATTTGGTGCCGCTCACAAATTGGTGTTTGCCGCCTTCCGCAGGAACCGTGTAGATCCCTTGATCGCGCAGCCCGAGATTCTTGCTGAAAGCGAGAGTCGCTCCGTCACCGGGCCAAGAGAGATCTTCCGGTTCCGCGCGGTCGCTGGCGGAAAACACCCGAAGGCCTTCTCCGTGCAGGCCCATCGTGCTCAGCTCGATGCGCGAGGAGGCGCCGTTGAACATGATGAGGGAGATACGAGGCCCTTCCGGCACGGAGGCCCCTGCACGCGGAGTCACACCGAGGAACAGCACCGCAACACCCACCAGCACGCGACAAATCACGCAGCGCATCCTTACTTATTTGGTACGCCTGGGTACTGCTCACTCCGCCAGCAGCGGCAGCAGCGCTTCCAGCTTGACCTCGGTCTCGGCCAGCTCGGCTGCGGGGTCGGAGCCGGCGACTATGCCGCCGCCGGCGTAGAGGTGGGCCTCGCGATCGCGGAGCAGGGCGCTGCGCAGGGCAACGCAGAATTCGCCGTCCTCGGTCGCGTCCATCCAGCCGACCGGGCCGGCGTACCAGCCGCGGTCCATTCCCTCCAGCTCCGCGATCGCCGACGCCGCGGCCGACCAGGGTTCGCCGCCAACGGCCGGCGTCGGGTGCAGCAGGCCGGCCAGCTCGACGGCCGAGCGCGGCTCGGCCAGCTGGGCGAGGATCGGCGTCGCCAGGTGCTGGATGTTGGCGACCTTGACGATCCCGGGCTCGGGCGCCGGCTCGACCCAGACCGCGTGTGGGCGCAGGGCGCGGACAATCCGCTCGGCGACGATCTGGTGCTCGCGCCGGTCCTTGTCGCTGCGCAGCAGCTGCTCGCCCAGGTGGTCGTCGATTGAGGGATCCGAGCTGCGCCGGGTCGAGCCGGCCAGGGCGACCGTCGAAAGACTTGCTCCCGACCGGCGCACCAGCAGCTCAGGGCTGGCCCCGACGAAGGCCGCCTCAGGGGTGCCGCAGCAGAAGCAGAAGCAGGAGGGGAACTGCTCGCGCAGGGCGCCGAAGACGGCGGCCGGGTCGTGGGCGGCGCCAGCGGTGACGATCACCTCCCTGGCAAGCACGATCTTCTCCAGCTGCCCAGCCTCGATTCGCTCGGTCGCGGCGCTCACCGCCCGCTCGAACTCGCTCGGCGGCCTGGCGCTGCGGATCTCCGTCCGCGAGGTCGGGTGGGGATCGATCAGCGGCAAGGGCTCGTCGCGGAGGGCGCCGAGGCGCGCGGAGAGTCTCTCCATCGTCCGCTCCGCGTCGTCGCCCGGGTGCACGACCGCATTGATCGTTAGGTAGCTCTGCCCCCCGCTGCGGCAGATCGAGAGCTCCGGTAACGCCATCGAGGCGGGCGCGAGGGAGGACCACTCTGAGGCCTCGCCCCCGAGGGGGTCGAAGGCGAAGCCCCCGACCCACACCGCTCCGGCGCCGGCGGGCAGGCCCACTGGCTCGTCGACGATCGCCTCGCCACCGCCGCCCAGGCACTCGCGGGCGACGTCCTCGAAGCGGCCTAGCCCCCGTGAGGTCGCCTCGCGCACGGCGCCGAGCGCCGCTAGGGCGAAGCCACGGTCGGGCTGCTCCCAGCAGAACCAGCGGTCCGACGCCAACCGCGAGGCGAATATCGCCGCGCACGGATCGACTCCCTCGACCGCAGCGGTGACGCTGACCAGTGTCCGCCGCCGCCGTCCGGCGGCTCGCTCGATGCCCTCGCGCAGCTTGGCGCGCAGCGAGCTAGTCGCTGCCTCGAGCAATCGCGATCTCGCCGGTGCGGACCATTTCGATCAGGCCGTGGGGGCGGATCATCCGCTCGAAGGCCTCGATCTTGTCGGCGGAGCCGGTCACCTCAATCGTCATCGTGCGCCGCGAGACGTCGATGATCTTGGCCCGGAAGATCTCCGCGAACTGGATGATCTCGGCCCGGTTCTCAACCGCCGAGGAGACCTTGAACATCGCCATCTCGCGAGCCACCGTCTCCTCCGGCTCCATGTCGCGGATCTTCAGCACGTTGATCAGCTTGTGCAGCTGCTTGGTCACCTGGTCGATCGGGTGGACCGCGCCGTCGAGGGTGAGCGTGATCCGCGAGATGTCGGGGTCGTCGGTCGGGCCGACCGCGAGCGTGTCGATGTTGAAGCCGCGCCGGGCGAAGAGGCCGGCGATCCGCGCCAGCACCCCGGGCTGGTTCTCGACCAGGATCGAGAGCACGTGCTTGCGCCCGCTCAGCTGCCCGGGCACGCGCAGATCCTCGAGTTTGACCAGTTGCGGGGTCCCGGCCTCCATCAGCCCACCATGTCCCTCGCGGCGGCGCCGGCCGGGATCATCGGGAAGCAGTTCTCTTCCTTGGAGACCCGCACGTCGAGCAACACGGGACCGTCGGTCTCCAGCGCCGTGGCCATCGTCTCCTCGAGGTCGGCGGCGTCCTCACAGCGCAGTCCTGTCGCGCCGAAGGCCTCGGCCAGCTTCACCCAGTCGGGGCTCGGGCCCATCTCGACCGAGCTGTAGCGGCGGTCCCAGAACAGCTCCTGCCACTGGCGGACCATGCCCATGTAGCCGTTGTTCATCAGGAAGACCTTGACCGGGATCTGCTCGGCGACGCAGGTCGCCAGCTCCTGGCAGTTCATGATCAGGCTGCCGTCGCCGGCGAGGCAGACGACGACGTCGTCCGGGCAGGCGACCTTGGCGCCGACCGCGGCGGGTAGGCCGAAGCCCATCGTCCCCAGTCCGCCGGAGTTGATCCAGCGGCGCGGCCTGTCGAAGCCGTAGTACTGCGCCGCCCACATCTGGTGCTGGCCGACGTCGGAGGTGACGATCGCGTCCCCTTTGGTCGCGCGGTGCATCGCCTCCATCATGAACTGCGGCTTGATCTCGCCGTCCTCGCCGGGCTCGTAGCGAAGCGGGTACTCCTCCTCCCAGGCCCGCACCTGTTTCCACCAGCCCTCAAGCCGGGACGGGTCGGTCTGCAGGGCCCGGTACTCGCGGGTCAGCTTCGGCAGCACCTGCTTGGCGTCGCCGACGATCGGGATGTGGGCCGGGACGTTCTTGGAGATCTCAGCCGGGTCGATGTCGATGTGGATGAACTTGGCGTGCGGCGCGAACTCGGAGAGCTTGCCGGTGATGCGGTCGTCGAAGCGGGCGCCGATCGCGACGATCAGGTCGGCGTTGTCCATCGCGTAGTTGGCGGCGCGGGTGCCGTGCATGCCGAGCATTCCCAGCCACTGATCACTGGAAGCCGGGAAGGCGCCCAGCCCCATCAGGGTCGAGGTGACGGGGAAGCGGTCGGCGCCGGCCAGCTCGCGCAGCTCCTCGGAGGCGTTGGCGTTGACCACGCCGCCGCCGATGTAGAGGATCGGGCGGTTGGCGTTGGCGATCGCCTTGGCGGCGATCCTGATCTGCTTGATGTTGCCTGCGGTCGAGGGCTTGTAGCCGGCGAGGTCGACCGGCTCGGTGCGCGGCTGGTAGTCGATGTCGGCCCGCGAGAGGTCCTGCGGGATGTCGAGCAGGACCGGACCCGGTCGGCCGGTCGCGGCGACGTGGAAGGCCTCGTGCACGTACTCGGGGATCTGACGCGGGTCGGTGACCTGGAAGGAGTGCTTAACGAAGGGCAGCGTCGCCCCCAGGATGTCCGCCTCCTGGAAGCCGTCGGTGCCGATCAGCTCGGTCCGCACCTGGCCGGTGACGAAGACCGTCGGCACCGAGTCCATCATCGCGTCGGCGATCGCGGTGACGAGGTTGGTCGCGCCCGGGCCCGAGGTGGCGAAGGCGACCCCGACTTTGCCCGAGGCCTTGGCGTAGCCCTCCGCCGCGTGGCCGCCGCCCTGCTCGTGGCGCACCTGGATGTGGCGGAAGTCGGCATCGACGAGCGCGTCGTAGGTGGGCAGGTTGGCGCCGCCGGGGATGCCGAAGATGTGCTCGACGCCCTCGGCCTTGAGGCTTTCCATCAGTGTGTCCGCGGCTCTCATCGGAGGGGCGATGGTACCAGCGGCCTTATGCCTGTTCCGCAGGCGATTTAGAGCTGCACGGGAGCGCCGGGGTCCCAGCGCGTGTGGGGGTCGATCGAGGACTCGATCACGCGGTCCTTGTGGCGCTCGATCGCGTGCAGCATCGACTCGACCAGCTCCTCGCCGAGCAGGGTCGGCTCGAGGCCGAGGTCGAGCAGCTTGGTGTGGATCGCGTTGTAGTAGTGCTCTTCCTTCTCGACCCGC
>Ga0190272_10000274_pt1 | contig 29742 bp, 29 predicted proteins | sample Popmic504T_FD_133746 | JGI IMG/M metagenome (GOLD analysis project Ga0190272, IMG submission 133746) | Populus adjacent soil microbial communities from riparian zone of Shoshone River, Wyoming, USA - 504 T | ecosystem: Environmental > Terrestrial > Soil > Riparian zone | place: USA: Wyoming...
GTCGTCGACGGAGTCAGGCTGCGGTCGCAGCTCTCGACCGCGGCCCTGGAGCATCTGGGCGACGAGGCGAGCCAGCGCCGCGCGGCGCTGGAGATCCTCAAGGCGGCCCTGTTCCGCGGCCGGATGATCGCCAAGGAGCGGCTGGAGAACGGCGCCGGCGGGGTCGAGACCGCGCGGCTCTTGTCCGGCGTCACCGACGAGGTGGTCACCGCCCTCTACGACTTCACCACCGTCCACGTCTTCCGGGCCCGCAACCCGACCGAGGGCGAGCGCCTGGCCCTGCTGGCGGTCGGCGGCTACGGCCGGGGGGTCCTGGCCCCCTACTCCGACCTCGATCTGCTCTTCCTGCGCCCCTACAAGCAGACCGCCCACGCCGAGAGCGTCATCGAATACATGCTCTATGCGCTGTGGGATCTGGGCTTCAAGGTCGGCCACGCCTCGCGCACGGTCGAGGAATGCATCCGCCTCAGCCGCGAAGACTTCACCATCCGCACCTCGATCCTCGAAGCCCGCCGCCTGACCGGCGACGCGGCGCTGGCGGCGGAGCTGCGCAAGCGCTTCCGCGACGAGGTGGTCAAGGGCACCGGGGCCGAGTTCGTCGCCGCCAAGCTCAAGGAGCGCGACGAGCGCCATGAGCGGGCCGGGGCCAGCCGCTACCTCGTCGAGCCCAACGTCAAGGAGGGCAAGGGCGCCCTGCGCGACCTGCACACCCTGTTCTGGATCGCCCAGTACCTGCACCCGCTGGAAAGCCCCGAGGACGTCATCCGGCTGGACTACTTCGACCCCCGCGAGGTCAAGGCCTTCATCCGCGCCTTCGACTTCCTGCACTCGGTGCGCGCGCATCTGCATTTTGCGACCGGCAGGCCCGAGGAGCGGCTGACCTTTGATCTGCAGCCGGAAATGGCCCGGCGGATGGGCTATCACGACCGCGGCGACACCCAGGCTGTCGAGCGCTTCATGCGGCGCTACTTCTTCATCGCCAAGGAGGTCGGCGCCCTGACCCGCGCCTTCTCCGCCCAGCTCGAGGCCGATCACTTCAAGAAGGAGCCCAAGGGCCTGTCGCGCTTCCTGCCGGGCGGCGGCAAGCCCAAGAAGAAGGCGCTCGATGTCCCCGGCTTCTTCGAGGAAGGCGGCCGGCTGAACGTCACCGGCGTGGAGGTCTTCGAGGCCGATCCGGTCGACCTCATCCGCCTGTTCCGCATCGCCGACGAGCGCAACCTCGACCTGCACCCCGACGCCTTCACGGCGGTGACCCGGTCCTTGCCGCTGATCACCTCCAAGACCCGGCGCGATCCGCAGGCGGCCAAGGCCTTCCTCGACGTGCTGGCGCGCGGCAAGCACACCTATCGGACCCTCACCTTGATGAACGAGAGCGGCGTGCTGGGCCGCTTCCTGCCGGAGTTCGGCCGGGTCGTCGCCCAGATGCAGTTCAACATGTACCACTCCTACACGGTGGACGAGCACACCCTGCGGGCGGTCGGCGTCATCGCCGAGATCGCCGAGGGTCAGTTCAAGGAAGACCACCCGCTTTCCAGCTCCATCCTGCCGCTGATCGACGACCGCGAGGCGCTGTTCCTGGCCATGATCCTGCACGACACCGGCAAGGGCGGCGTCGGCGGGCAGGAGAAGGCCGGCGCCCGGGCCGCAAGGCAGGCCTGCGAGCGGCTGGGCGTCGACCGCTCCAAGACCGAGCTGGTCGCCTGGCTGGTCGAGCACCACCTGGTGATGAGCGACTATGCCCAAAAGCGCGACGTCACCGACCCGGCCACCGTCGCCGCCTTCGCCCGCATCGTCGAGAACCCCGAGCGGCTGCGCCTGCTGTTGATCCTCACCGTCGCCGACATTCGCGCCGTCGGCCCAGGGGTGTGGAACAACTGGAAGGGCCAACTTATGCGCGAGCTCTACGCCGCCACCGAAGCCACCTTCCGCGGCGGCCGCGGCTCCGACCCCGCCGCCAGCGCCCGCCGCCACCAGGAAGCGGTGGCCGAGAACGCCCGCGCCGCCCTGGTCGGCGCCGACCCGGTCTCTACCGGCTGGGCGCAGGCCATGGAGGACGCCTACTTCACCGCCTTCACGCCGCCCGAACTGACCGCCCACGCCGACCTCGCCCGGCGGGCTGCCATGCACGGCGGCTCGGCGGCCGAGGCGCGCATCCGCGCCGACCTCAACGCCGCCGAGATCGTCATCGCCGCCCAGGATCGGCGCGGCCTGTTCGCCGACCTCGCCCTCTCCATCGCCGCGCTGGGCGGCAATGTGGTGGGGGCGCGGGTCTTCACCTCGCGGCAGGGCCAGGCGCTCGACGTCTTCCACGTGCAGGACATCATGGGCCAGCCGTTCGGTTGCGAGAACCCGCGCGTGCTGCGCCGCCTGGCCGACGCGCTGGAAGCGGCCGGGCGCGGCGAGGCGCGGGCCTATGAAGCGCGCAAGGGCGGGGACCTTGGCCGCGCCGCCGCCTTTTCGATCTCGCCAACGGTGATGCTCGACAACGAGGCCTCGGCCGACGCCACCGTGGTCGAAGCCTCCGGCCGCGACCGGCCGGGCCTCCTCGAAGCGCTGGCGCGGACCCTGGCCGACGCCGGCCTCTCCATCCAGTCGGCCCACATCGACGGCTATGGCGAGCGGGCGGTCGACGCCTTCTATGTGCAGACCGCCGAGGGCGGAAAGATCACCGACGCCCGCCGCATCGCGGCGCTGCGCACGGCGATGATGGACGTCCTCGAGCAGGCCGAAGCCGCCGCCCCCAAGGGTCGCAAACTCGAACGCGCCCGCGCCAGCGTGGCGCGCTAAAGCGAGACCGATAAAGGCGATACTCCGGACCCCGGCGACCCCTGCGGAGCGCCTGTCCGCGTCCTGGCGGAGAGGCCCAATACTCGCTTTCCCTCCCCGTCATCCTCGGGCTTGTCCCGAGGACCCATAATCGAGGCGGCCCAGAAGGGCGGAGGGGCTGGCCAACGTCGGGACCATGCTTGCCGACATCGGCGTGCATGGGTCCTCGGGACAAGCCCGAGGATGACGGTGGGAGGGAGCGGGAATGAGGGCCAGGCCACTGACCACTCTCGATACAGTTGACCCACCCAGATGACCGGCGCAGAAGCGCAAAGGTGAGCGCCGGGGCCCCAGAACCTTCGAAGATACGCAAGGGCGGCGGGCTGATCCGCTCGTCGATGATCTTCTCGGGCCTGACGCTGGTCAGCCGGCTGCTCGGCTTCGTCCGCGACCTCTTCGTGACCGCCAGGCTGGGCGCCAGCGCCACGGTCGCGGCCGACGCCTACAATACCGCGCTGGCCTTTCCGAACCTGTTTCGCCGCATCTTCGCCGAGGGCGCCTTCGCCGCCGCCTTCGTGCCGGCCTACTCCCGCACCCTGGCTGGCGAAGGCGAGGCGGTGGCCGACAAGCTGGCCGCCGACGCGCTGGCGACCCTGGCGGCGGCGACGCTGGCGCTGACCATCGTCGCCCAGCTGGCCATGCCGTGGCTGATGTACGTCATCAACCCCGGCTACGTGGACGATCCGGCCAAGTTCAAGCTGGCCATCGTGCTGACCCAGATCTCCATGCCCTACCTGCCGTGCATGGCCATAACCGCCCTGTTGTCGGGGGTGCTGAACGCGCGCGGCCGGTTCATCTTCTCGGCCGCCGCGCCCATCCTGCTCAACCTGGCCATGATCATCGCCGTCATCCCGCAGCGCTCGGCCGAGCAGTCGGCCTATGCCGCCAGCTGGGCGATCCTGGCGGCCGGCGTGGCGCAGGCGGCGCTGATCTGGTGGGGCGCGCGGCGGGCCGGGGCCAACATCACCGTGCGGATGCCCAGGCTCACTCCCGAGATCAAGGCGCTGATCGGCCTGGCCATCCCCGGCGCGATCGCCGCCAGCGCCACCCAGGTCAACATCTTCATCTCGGGCGTTCTCGCTTCCCAGGTCGCCGGCGCCCGCTCGTGGCTGGCCGTGGCCGACCGCCTCTACCAGCTGCCGCTGGGCCTTGTCGGGGTGGCGGTCGGCGTCGCGCTGCTGCCGCGTCTGTCGCAGGCCTTGCAGGCGGGCGACCACGACGACGCCCAGACCGCCACCGACCAGGCCATCGTCTTCTCGCTGGCCCTCACCCTGCCGGCGGCGGCGGCGCTGATGGCCATGCCTTACTTCCTCATCGACGCCCTGTTCACGCGCGGCGAGTTTACCGCGCTCGACGCCCGCCAGACCGCCGACGCCCTCTTCCACTACGGCTGGGGCGTGCCGGCCTTCGTGCTTCTGCGGGTGCTGTCGCCGGTCTTCTTCGCCCGCCAGGACACCAAGGGGCCGATGCGCTTTGCGCTGATCTCGGTGGTGGTCAACATCGCGCTGGGCATCGGCCTCTTCCATCTGGTCGGCTTCGAAGGCATCGCGGCGGCGACCTCCATCGCCACCTGGATCACCATCGGCCAGATGGCCCACGCCCTGTCGCGCAGCGGCGACTACCGGCCGTCCAAACGCGCCTGGGGCAAGATCATCCGCGTGTTGGCCGCCAGCGTGGTGCTGGGCCTGATCCTGCTGGCAGGGACATACTTCCGGCCAGCCATCGAGGCGGTGCTTGGCTCCAAGGAGCTGGCCGTGGCGGTGGTCAGCGTCGTTGGCGGCGCTCTCTATCCGCTGCTGCTGTTCGTCTCGGGCGGGGTGACCGTCGGCGAGGTCAAGGCCCTGCTGCGCCGCCGCCGGCCGGCAGCGGACTTGCCGCCCGCCGTCGATCCCGGCTAAGGCCCGCGCCATGAGCGAGCAGCCTCCTCCCGCCTACGCCGGCCCCACCCGCGTCCTGTCAGGCGTGCAGCCGTCCGGCGCCCTGCACCTGGGCAACTACCTCGGCGCGCTGGTGAAGTTCGCGCGCCTGCAGCACGAGATGGACACCTTCATTTTCGTGGCCGACATGCACGCCATCACCGTCTGGCAGGATCCCGCCCTGCTGGCCCAGCAGACCCGCGAGATCGCCGCCGCCTACATCGCCGCCGGGCTCGATCCGGCCAAGGCGACCATCTTCCCGCAGTCGGGCGTGCCCGAGCATGCCGAGCTCGCCTGGGTGTTCAACTGCGTCGCCCGCCTCGGCTGGCTCGACCGCATGACCCAGTTCAAGGAGAAGAGCGGCAAGCACAAGGAGCGCTCGTCGGTCGGCCTCTACACCTACCCGGTGCTCCAGGCCGCAGACATCCTGGTCTACAAGGCCACCCATGTGCCGGTCGGCGAGGACCAGAAGCAGCACCTGGAGCTGACCCGCGACATCGCCGCCAAGTTCAACCACGACTTCGCGGCCCCCGGCTTCTTCCCGCTGCCCGACCCGCTGACCCAAGGCCCCGGCGCGCGGGTGATGAGCCTGCGCGACGGCCAGGCCAAGATGAGCAAGTCCGACCCCTCGGACCTGTCGCGCATCAACCTGACCGACGACGCCGACGCCATCGCCGGCAAGATCCGCAAGGCCAGGACCGATCCCGAGCCGCTGCCGGACACCCTTGAAGCGCTGGCCGGCCGGCCCGAGGCCGACAACCTCATCGGCATCTACGCGGCGCTGTCGGGCGAGCCCAAGGCCGATGTGCTGGCCCGGTTCGCGGGGCAGGGTTTCGGCGCCTTCAAGCCGGCGCTGGCCGATCTCGCCGTTTCGGTCATGGCTCCCGTCGGCGAGCGCATGCGCGCCCTGCTCTCCGACCCGGCCGGGATCGACCGCATCCTGCTGGCCGGGGCCCGCAAGGCTCGCGAGACCGCCGCGCCGACGGTGGCCGAAGTCCGCAAGCTGGTCGGCTTCCTGGGAGCGTGAGCGCGCTTGCCTAGAGTCATCGGCTAGGCCACCGTCGCCTGATGTCCACGCGCAAGTTCCTGGTCATCGCCGACGACAGCCCCGAGTTCGGGGCGGCGCTGCGCTACGCCTGCCGCCGCGCGCAATCGACGGGCGGCCACGTCGCCCTGCTGCGGGTCATCGAGCCGGCGGTGTTCGAGCACTGGTCGGGCGTGCGCGAGGAGATGGAGCGCCAGGAGTTGGCCGAGGCCGAAGCGGTGCTCCAGCGCCTGGCCGAACAGGTGGTGGCGGTGACCGGCGCCGCGCCCGAGTTCCTCATCAAGCACGCCGAGAACACCAAGGCCGCCATTCGCGCCGTCGTCTCCGAGGACCCCGACATCAAGATCCTGGTCCTGGCCGCCGGCGCGGGGGGCCGAGGTCCCGGCCCGCTGGTCGCCTCGATCGCCAAGGACGGCGTCAACCTCGGCTCCCGCAAGCTCCCCGTCACCGTGGTTCCGGGCGACCTGACGGACGAGGAGATCGAGGACTTGGCTTAAGCCGGTATCCGCACCGGCAGGCTCTCGTAGCCCTTCACGAAGCTGGAATAGACGCGGCGCGGCTCGCCCATCACCTCGATGACCGGGAAGCGCTTCAGCGCCTCCTCCCAGACGATCCTGAGCTGCAGTTCGGCCAGCCGGTTGCCGACGCAGCGGTGGATGCCAAAGCCGAACGACAGGTGCTGGCGCGGCCTGGGCCGGTCGATGATGAAGGCGTTGGGGTTTTCGATCGCCCCCTCGTCGCGGTTGCCCGAGACGTACCACATGATCACCTTGTCGCCCTTGCGGATGGTCTTGCCGCCCAACTCGTAATCGGCGAGCGCGGTCCTGCGCATATGCGCCAGCGGCGTCTGCCAGCGGATGATCTCGGGAACCATCGAGGCGATGAGCGATGGGTCGGCGCGCAGCTTGTCGTACTCGCCGGGGTTCTGGTTCAGCGCCATCAGGCCGCCGGTGATGGAGTTGCGGGTGGTGTCGTTGCCGCCGACGATCAGCAGCAGAATGTTGCCGAGGTACTCCATCGGCTTCATGTCGCGGGTCGCCTCGCCATGCGCCAGCATGGAGATCAGGTCGCCCGCCGGCTCGGCATTGACCCGCTGGTTCCAAAGCTGCGTGAAGTAGGCCAGGCACTCCAGCAGCTCCTCGCGCCGCTGCGCCTCGCTGTCGATCACCCCGCCGCCGGGGATGGCGGTGGTGACGTCGGACCAGCGCGTCAGCTTGCGGCGATCCTCCCACGGGAAGTCGAACAGGGTGGCCAGCATCTGGGTGGTCAGCTCGACCGACACCTCGTCGACCCAGTCGAAGGTCGCCGCGCGGCAGGGCGTCGAAGATCTCGCCGACCCGGCCCCGGATCAGGCCCTCCAGCTTCGCCAGGTTGGCCGGCGCGACGATGGGGCTGACGGTCTTGCGCTGCACCCCGTGCTTGGGCGGGTCCATGGCGATGAACATCGGCAGCATGAAACCGGGGTCGAGGTCGCGCACCGAGATGCCGCCCAGATAGGCGTCGGAGGAGAAGACCTCGTGGTTGGTGTCGACCTCGACGATGTCGGCGTAGCGGGTGATCGACCAGTAGGGGCCAAACTGGCTTTGCGGGCAGTAGTGGACCGGATCGTCGCGGCGCAGGCGCTCGAAGTACGGCCAGTGGGTGTCGGTGCGAAACAGCTCCGGATCGGCGACGTGGATGTGGTCCAGCGACATGGACCGCGCCCGCATCAGCGCCTCCTGCCCAGGATCAATGGCTCCGTCGCGCATCGTCGTCCTCCACCCGCGCGCCTATGTCGCCCAAGGGCAGGGGTTGCCGCAAGGCGGCGCTGCCGCCATTTAAGGCTCATGTTCATCCAGACCGAAGCCACGCCCAACCCTGAAGTCCTGAAGTTCCTCCCCGGTCGGGAGGTGCTCGGCGAGGGCGCGCGCGAGTTCACCACCGCCGATGACGCCGCCGTCTCGCCGCTGGCCGCCGCCCTGTTCGATCTGGGCGATGTCACCGGCGTCTTCTTCGGCCCCGACTTCCTGACGGTGACCAAAGACCCCACCGCCGAGTGGCCGCACCTGAAGGCGCCGGTGCTGGCGGCGATCATGGACCACTTCACCAGCGGCGGGCCGCTGATGAACGACGCCTCGTCCGACGGCCACGACGACACCGCCTACGAGGGCGACACCGCCCAGATCGTGGCCGAGATCAAGGATCTGCTCGACACCCGCATCCGCCCGGCCGTGGCGCAGGACGGCGGCGACATCACCTTCTCGCGCTTCGAGGCCGACACCGGCATCGTGTGGCTGCACATGCGCGGCGCCTGCTCGGGCTGCCCGTCGTCGTCGGCCACCCTGAAGGCCGGCGTCGAGAACATGCTCAAGCACTACATTCCCGAGGTCAGCCGGGTCGAACAGACCCTCTAGGCTTAACGCTTGCGCATCCTGGCCCTCGACACCTGCCTGGCCGCCTGCTCCGCGGCGGTGATCGATGGCGACCGCCTGCTGGCCAGCGCGTCCGAGCCGATGATGCGCGGCCATCAGGAGCGCCTGGCGCTGATGGTGCAGGAGATCATGCGCGAGGCGGACCTCGCTTTCGCGGACCTTGACCGCATCGGCGTCACCGTTGGCCCCGGCTCCTTCACCGGGCTGCGGGTCGGCGTCGCCTTCGCCAAGGGGCTGTCGGCGGCGCTCGGCAAGCCCTGCGTCGGTGTCGGCGCGCTGGAGGCGCTGGCGGCCGAACGCCCGGGCTTGGTGGTCGCCGCCGTCGACGCCCGCCGCGACCAGGTCTATGTGCAGGCCTTCCGCGACGGGGCGGCGTTGATGGAAGCCTCCGCGCTCCATGCCGACGACGCCGTTACGCAGATCACCCGCCTGGGCTCGCCGGACGCCTTGGTCGGCACGGGCGCGCCGCTGCTGGCCATCGCCTTCCCCGTCGCCGGGCGCGACGACACCGCCGTTCCCGACCCAGCGGTAATCGCCCGCCTTTCGGCCCGCACCGCGACGCCGGTGAAGCCGCTCTATCTGCGCGCGCCAGACGCCAAGCTCCCCGCATGAGGCTGGCGGCTTTGAATGATGTGGCGGCCCTGGCGGCCCTGCACGCGCAGGCTTTCGATGCGCCCTGGGACGAGGCGGCGCTCGCCACGCTGCTGACGGACGGCTTTGCGTTGGTCGAGGACGGACGCGGCTTCATCCTTTGCCGCGCCGTGGCGGGAGAGGCTGAAATCCTGACGCTGGCCGTCGCGCCCGCCGCCCGCCGCGCCGGGCTTGGCCGGGCGCTGGTCGAGGCCGCCGCCGCCGTCGCCCAGGAGGCCGGCGCGGAGACCTTCTTCCTGGAGGTCGCGCGGGACAACATCGCCGCCATCGCCCTTTACGAGACGGCGGGATTCGAGGCGGCGGGGCGGCGGACGGCCTACTACGACCGCCCATCTGGCGCCGTCGACGCCATCGTCATGCGCCGCGCGCTTAACAGGAAGGGCTGATCCCACTATGTTCGCGCCGATGGATCGCCTCGAGAAGCTCTGCGCCGAAAAGGGCATGCGGATGACCGACCAGCGCCGGGTGATCGCCCGGGTGCTGTCGCAGGCCCATGACCACCCCGATGTCGAGGAGCTCTACCGCCGCTCCCACGCCGTCGATCCCCACATCTCCATCGCCACCGTCTACCGCACGGTGCGGCTCTTCGAGGAGAGCGGCATCATCGAGCGGCACGACTTCCGCGACGGCCGCTCCCGCTATGAAGAGGCGCCCAACCACCACCACGACCACCTGATCGACATGAAGAGCGGCCAGGTGGTGGAGTTCGTCGATCCCGAGATCGAGCGGCTGCAACAGGCCATCGCCGCGCGGCTGGGCTACCGGCTGATCGACCACCGCCTCGAACTCTACGGCGTGCCGCTGGAAAAGAGCTGAGTTGAAGCGTCTCTACATCAAGACCTACGGCTGCCAGATGAACGTCTACGACAGCGAGCGCATGGCCGATGTCCTGCGGCCGCTGGGCTATGGCATGACCGACCGTCCCGAAGAGGCAGACCTGGTCGTCCTCAACACCTGCCACATCCGCGAAAAGGCCACCGAGAAGGTCTATTCCGAGCTTGGCTACATCAAGCAGATGAAGCTGGACCGCGCCGCTCTGGGCCACCAGATGACCATCGCCGTCGCCGGCTGCGTCGCCCAGGCCGAGGGCGAGGAAATCATGATCCGCCAGCCGGCCGTGGACCTGGTCGTCGGCCCGCAGGCCTATCACCAGCTTCCCGAGCTGATCGCCCGCACTCACCGGGCGCGCGGCGAGCGGCTGTCGGCGGCCTTCGCGGCCGACGAGAAGTTCGACGCATTGCCGGCGGAAAGACATGCTGACGGCCCGACGGCCTTCCTTACCGTGCAGGAGGGCTGCGACAAGTTCTGCACCTTCTGCGTGGTGCCCTACACGCGCGGCGGCGAGTATTCCCGGCCGATGGAGGCCATCGAGGCCGAAGCCCGCTCGCTGGCGGGCAAGGGCGTGCGCGAGGTCACTCTGCTGGGCCAGAACGTCAACGCCTTCACCGGCGGACTGGGGACGCTGGCCCGTCGGCTGGCGAAAATCCCGGGCCTGGACCGCATCCGCTACACCACCAGCCATCCGCGCGACATGGACGACGACCTGATCGCCGCCCACGCCGAGCTGCCGCAGCTGATGCCCTATCTGCACCTGCCGGTTCAGTCGGGCTCCGACCGCATCCTCAAGGCCATGAACCGCGGCCACACCGCCGAGCACTACGTCCGCCTGATCGAGAAGGTCCGTGCGGCGCGGCCGGACATCGCCCTTTCCGGCGACTTCATCGTCGGCTTCCCCGGCGAGCGCGACAGCGATTTCGAGGCGACCCTGAACCTGGTGCGGGAGGTCGGCTACGCCTCGGCCTTCACCTTCAAGTATTCCCGCCGTCCCGGCACCCCGGCCTCGGCCATGCCCGGCCAGCTGCCCGACGAGGTCGCCGACGAGCGGCTGGCCCGCCTCAATGACCTGCTGGCCGAGCAGCAGGTCGCCTTTAACCAGACGCTGGTCGGCCGCACGGTCGATGTCCTCTTCACCAAGCCGGGCCGCAACACCGGCCAGATCATCGGCCGCAGCCCCTATCTGCAGTCGGTCCACATCGAGGCGCCCGAAAGCCTGATCGGCCAGATCGCGCCGGTTCGCATCGACTCGGCGGCGCGGAACAGCCTGGCCGGGTCCGCCGTTCTGGAAGCAGCTTGAGCAGACCGCCAGAATTCCTTCCCCTGTCCGATGCAGCCTCCCGCGCCGTCGCGGGTCCGGGCAGCCGGCACGCGGCCCTCATCGAAGACGCCTTTCATGTTCTGGTCGAGACGCCCGGCGGCGGCGTCTCAGTGAGCGGCGACTCCAGAGCACGCGCCGGGGCCAAGCGCGCCGTGCAGATGCTGGCCGACCGCGCCGACGCTGGCCACGAGGTCGCCGAGGCCGATGTCCGCGTGGCCATCGGCCAGGCCCGCTCAGGGGGCGAGGCCCCTGCGCCGGGCCAACGCGGCGGCGCCCGTGGTGGGCTGGTCTCGCCGAAGACCCCCGGCCAGGCCCGCTATCAGGAGTCCCTCGCCCGCTGCGAACTGGTCTTCGGGCTTGGCCCCGCCGGCACCGGCAAGACCTTCCTGGCCGTGGCTCATGGCGCCGGCCTGCTGCTGAAAGGTGAGGTCGAGCGGCTGATCGTCACCCGCCCCGCCGTCGAGGCCGGCGAAAAGCTCGGCTTCCTGCCTGGCGACCTTTCCGAAAAGGTCGATCCCTACATGGCCCCGGTGTGGGAGGCGCTGACCCAGATCGTCGGCGCCGAACAGCTGCGCCGCCGTCGCGACAAGGGCGAGATCGAGGTCGCCCCCATCGCCTTCATGCGCGGCCGCACGCTGGCGCACGCCTTCGTGATCGTCGACGAGGCGCAGAACGCCTCCAAGATGCAGATGAAGATGGTGCTGACGCGCCTGGGCGAAGGCTCGCGCATGGCGGTCACCGGCGATCCCACCCAGATCGACCTGCTCAACCCGTCCGACTCCGGGCTTGCCCACGCCGTCTCCCTGCTGGAAGGCGTCAAGGGCGTCGGGGTCAGCCGCTTCACCTCCGAGGATGTGGTTCGCCACCCGATGGTCGAGCGCATCGTCCTGGCCTACGACGCCGACGCCGCCCGGCTGCAGGGCCGATGATCGACATCGAGATCGAGGACGAGCGCTGGTGCGCCTTGCCCGGCGCCGAGGCGCTAGTGCGCACGGCCGCCGAGGCCGCAACGGCGGGCGAGCGCGGCGACAGCCTCGTCATCCTGCTGACCGACGACGAGACGGTGCGCGACCTCAACGCCCGCTTTCGCGGCCAGGACGCGGCCACCAACGTGCTGTCCTTCCCCGCGCCGCAAAACCCCGACCGGCACTTAGGCGACGTGGCGCTGGCCTACGAGATTTGCGCGCGGGAGGCGGACGAGCAGGGCAAGCCGCTGGCCAACCACCTGCAGCACCTTGTGGCGCATGGCGTCCTGCATCTTGTAGGATACGATCACCAGAGCGACGCCGAGGCTGAGGCCATGGAGGCGCTGGAACGCGAGATCCTTGCGGGTCTTGGCGTTCCGGACCCCTACGCCGTCGCCGGTCAGGGAGACCATGGCTAACGCCGACGACCAGAGTAGCCCCGAGGGCGCCAAGGCCAAGAAGGGCCTTCTCGCCCTCATTCGCCGGCTGGCCGGGGGCGGCCCGCGCGAGGCCGAGGCGCCTCCGCCCCCCAACGGGGCGCTCGAACTCATCGAGCATGCCCAGGCCTTCCAGACCCTGCGCGTCGACGACGTGATGACCCCGCGCGCCGACGTGGTGGCGGTCGACATCTCGACGCCCTTCGAAGGGGTGATGGCGCAGTTCATCGAGACCGAGCACTCGCGCCTGCCGATCTATCGCGACACGCTCGACGACCCGGTGGGCGTGGTTCACATCAAGGACGTCTTCAAGCTGCTGGCCGACGCCGGCAAGCCGCCCAACGCCGGCGATGCGGTGCTGCACAAGCTGCGGCGCGAGGCGCTTTATGTGCCAGCCTCCATGCGGGCGGCCGACCTTTTGCTGCGCATGCAGTCGACCCGCATCCACATGGCGCTGGTCATCGACGAGTTCGGCGGCACCGACGGGTTGGTGACGCTGGAGGACCTGATCGAGGCGGTGGTCGGCGACATCGACGACGAGCACGACGAGGCGCAGGTCTCCGGCGTGGTGTCGCGCCCCGGCGGCGTCTTCGAGGTCGACGCCCGCGCGCCGCTGGAGGACCTTGAGACCGCCATGGGCCAGGACTTCGCCCCGCCCGACGTCGACGAGGAGATCGACACCGTCGCCGGCCTGGTCACCGCCCTGGCCGGCCGGGTGCCGCAGCGGGGCGAGGTGATCGCCCACCCCGGCGGCTTCGACTTCGAGATCACCGACGCCGACCCGCGCCGCGTCAAGCGCGTGCGCGTGCGGCCCACCGCCCCCATCGCACCCGCCGCCTGATCCGATGAAGCGCCTCAGCCCCGTCTGGAGGGACCGGCTGCTGGCGCTCGGCGCGGGGGCGGCGGCGGCGCTGGCCCATCCGCCGTTCGGCTTCCTACCCGGCCTCTTCGGCTATGCGCTGCTGCTCTACCTGACGCATCGTTCGGCGGGTGTCCGGCAGGCCTTCTTCCGGGGCTGGCTGACCGGCGCGGCCTATTTCGCCATCTCCACCTGGTGGGTGGCCGAGGCCTTCTTCGTCGACATGCGCCAGGCCTGGATGGCGCCCTTCGCGGTCTTCTTCCTGGCCGGCGGACTGGCGCTGTTCTGGGGCGCGGCGGCCGCGCTCTATCGCTGGCTGAGGCCGCAGGGCGTGCTGCGCGTGCTGGTCTTCGCCGGGGCGCTGGCGGGGTTCGAGTGGCTTCGCGGGCATGTCCTCACCGGCTTTCCCTGGGACCTGCCGGGCGAGACCTGGCGGGCGGGCTCGGCGCCGTCGCAGCTGGCCTCGGTGGTCGGCGCCTACGGCCTGACCTGGATCACCGTGGCCATCGCTGCGTCACTGGCCTTAGTGCGTGATGGCCGGCGAGGCCTGATCGCGGTGGGCGTAGCGGTCGTGGCGCTGGCGGGCCTCTACGGCTACGGCTCCTACCGCCTCTCCAACGCCGTGCAGGGCGCCGGCCCGCTGGTGCGGATCGTTCAGCCGATGGTTCGGCAGTCGGCCAAGTACGACCCCGAACTGTTCGCCGAGATCGTCGGCAAGTATGTGCGCCTGACCCAGACACCCGCTGTCCGCATGCCGGACATCGTTATCTGGCCCGAGGGCGCCATCCCCGCCGCCATCAACGACTACCTCTCCCCCGGGTCATGGACGCTGGAGGCCATCCATGGCGCGCTCACCCCCGGCCAGACCTTGCTGGTGGGCGCCTATCGCATCGAGGCGGGGCGAGAGGCGGCGCTCTACTACAACAGCCTGGTCGCCCTCAGCGCCGAGCCTCAAGGACTGACCGCCACCGCCATCTACGACAAGCACCGGCTGGTGCCGTTCGGCGAATACATGCCGATGGACAAGATCATGTCGCGCTTTGGCGTCAAGCAGATGGTCCACGTCGGCGAGGGCTTCACCCCCGCCCTGCCGCCCGATCCCATCACCCCCGTGGGCGCGCCGCCGCTACAGCCGCTGATTTGTTACGAGAGCCTGTTCCCCGGCTTCACCCGCGAGGGCGCCCGGCGTTCAGGGATCACGCCGGCCTGGATCGTCAACATCTCCAACGACGCCTGGTTCGGCGTCACCAGCGGCCCGCGCCAGCACCTGAACCTGGCCAGCTACCGCGCCATCGAGGAGGGCCTGCCGATGGCCCGCGCCACCCCGACCGGCGTTTCGGCGATGATCGACGCCTATGGGCGGGTGCTGCCGGGCAAGTCGCTCGACCTGGGACAGGCGGGCGTGATCGACGCGAACCTGCCGCCGCCGGCCCCAACCACCCTCTATCGGCGCTGGGGCGAATGGCCATTTGCGCTGATGATGCTGCTTGCGGCAGCGCTTGGCGCTCGCGCCGGCATCGTTCGGCGCTTAAAGAAGCGCAGGAATTCAGTTACGGGTACTTTCTGAAACCGCCATTTCTGGGATTTCCATGGCCAGCAACGACGACGCAGAGCGCTCGCCCAACCCGATCGACATCCACGTCGGGCGCCGCGTGCGTCAACGCCGCAAGACGCTCGGCGTCACCCAGGAGCGGCTGGCCGAGGACCTCGGCCTGACCTTCCAGCAGGTGCAGAAGTACGAGCGCGGGGCCAACCGCGTCTCCGCCTCCAAGCTCTACGAGATCGCCCGGTCGTTGCGCACCTCCATCGGCTACTTCTTCGAGGGCCTGGCCGATCCGTCGACCGCCCATGACGCCCCCGGCATGGCCGAACCCAACACCGAGCAGTTCGTCACCGAGTTCCTGATGACGCCCGAGGGCTTGGAGCTGGCCGAGCTGTTTCCCAAGATCCGCCGCTCGCGCGTGCGCCGCCGGGTTCTCGATCTGGTCCGCTCGATGGCCGAGGAAGACGCCGCCTCCGAAGACGATTAGTCCTCGCGTGCGCTTGCGGACATAAGGACATCTTTATATGGTCCGCGCGCCTTTAGCCCGGAGCTGCGCCGCGTGACCCGTCAATCCTACATCTTCACCAGCGAAAGCGTCTCCGAGGGACACCCCGACAAGGTCGCCGACCGCATCAGCGACGTCGTCGTCGACGCCTTCCTGGGCCAGGAGCCCGAGGCGCGCGTCGCCTGCGAGACCATGGTCACCACCAACCGCATCATCCTGGCGGGTGAAGTGCGCGGCGGCTCAAAAGAGCAGACCGCCGAAATCATCGATGGGCTGGAGTCCAAGGTCCGCGAGGCGGTCCGCGACATCGGCTACGCGCAGGAAGGCTTCCACTGGGAAAAGGCCGACTTCGCCTGCCATCTACACGGTCAGTCGGCCGAGATCGCGCAGGGCGTCGACGCCACCGACACCAAGGAAGAGGGCGCAGGCGACCAGGGCATCATGTTCGGCTACGCCTGCGACGAGACCCCCTCGCTGATGCCGGCGACCATCCAGTACAGCCACGACATCCTGCGCCGCCTGGCCGAAGTGCGTCACTCCGGCGAGTGCCCCGTGCTCGAGCCGGACGCCAAGAGCCAGGTCACCCTGCGCTACGAGAACGGCCAGCCGGTCGAGATCCTGCAGATCGTCGTCAGCCACCAGCACAAGGCCCAGCTGCCGGGCGGCGGCGACCCGACCTCGCAGGCCATGGCCGAAATCCTCAAGCCTTACGTGCTGGAGGTCGTGCCGCAGGGCCTGATCACCGATCGCACCGAGTGGCACGTCAACCCGACCGGCCGCTTCGAAATCGGCGGGCCGGACGGCGACTGCGGCCTGACCGGACGCAAGATCATCGTCGACACCTACGGCGGCGCTTCGCCCCACGGCGGCGGAGCCTTCTCCGGCAAGGATCCCACCAAGGTCGACCGCTCGGCCGCCTACGCCTGCCGCTACCTGGCCAAGAATGTGGTCGCCGCCGGCCTTGCCAAGAAGTGCACCATCCAGATCAGCTATGCGATCGGCGTGGCCAATCCCTTGAGCTTCTACGTCGACCTGCACGACACCGGCGAGGTCGATCCGGCGGTGCTGGAAAAGGCGCTGCCGGAGCTGATGAACGGCTGCACCCCGCGCGCCATCCGCGAGCATTTGCAACTGAACCGGCCGATCTACGCCCGTACCGCCGCATACGGCCACTTCGGCCGCACGCCCGACAACGAAGGCGGCTTCTCTTGGGAGAAGATCGACCTGGTCGAGCCCCTCAGAGGACTCGTCTGAGCCGCGCGGCGCCGAACCACAGCACGAGGACGAAGGCGGCCGAGACATAGCCGTCGATGGCGTAGTGCCAGGCCAAGTGCACCGAGCCGGCCAGGATAAGCGCCGCAAAAGCGGTAAGCGCCCAGCCTAGCCGCCGGTCCAGCTCGAACCCCGCCAGGGCGAACAGCGTCGCCATGGCCACGTGCAGGCTGGGAAAGGCGGAAATGCCGCTGCCGAGATTCAGCTGCCCCTGCTCGTTGAAGGCCCACAGCAGCTTTTGCAGGGTGACGCTGGAATTGTGCAGTCCGTCGCTGAAGGCGAGATAGGACAGCTGGCCGGCAAAGCGCGCCTCGTCCCCGGTCAGCTGGGCGTAATAGACCGGCCCGCCCGACATCAGCGCCGCCGCCACTACGTTGCCGAGCAAGACCCAGCAGATGAAGTAGATGGCGAAGAACCGGTTTCGCACATGGGCCAGGCGGCTGGAGAAGGTCGCCGCCGTCATCACGCCCAGCATCACCATCAGCCAGCCGCTCATGTAGAGGTTCTGGATCAGCCGGGTCACCGCGTGATGGCCAAGCAGCGGCTGCAACAGGACCCAAGGATCGACGCCCAGGTGCACGGCGGCGTCGACGTCGGCCAGCACTCGGTCGGCCCAGAAGGGCGCCAGTTCGCCCAGCAGGCTCTTCATCGAGGTGAAGGCGCCGGTGAACAGCCCCAGCGCCATGAACAGCAGGACGTGGGCGGCGAAGCGCGGCGTCACCTGCTCGCGCAGCCGGGCGACGAAGGCGCTGACCACGCTTTCAGGGCACGCGCGGATCACCTGCGGCAGCTGGACGATCAGGGCATAGCCGCCCAGCACCGCCACCAGCCCCGACAGCCATACCGGCAGATAGACCAGCGGATGGTAGAACTGCGGCTTGCCCAACACCGCGCACAGCACCCCGACGCCGGCCGTGTAGCCGATGGCCGACAGGAACAGCGCACCATCGCGCCTCACCTCGGCGGTGAAAGCGCGCAGGGCGGCCGTCGGCAGGGCGGCGTCGGCGGTGAGGGCGGACTGGCTCATTGCGAACCATCATCGCCGCCGCGGGTTAAAGGTCCGCTTATGCTCGCCTCTTATCGGCGGGTGCGCTAATCCGCCGCCATGACCGCGCCCCAGCAGCCCCATGGCCCCCTGCGCTCTTTTGGACGCATCAAGTCGCGGCCGATCAAGCCCCGGCAGGCGGCGCTGCTGGAAACCCTGCTTCCGAAGATCGCCTTCGATCCCGCCGAGCCCCTCGCCGGCGAAACCTGGCTGGAGATCGGCTTTGGCGGCGGCGAGCACCTGGCCGCTCAGGCCGTGCGCCACCCGCAGGTGCGGATCATCGGCGCCGAGCCTTTCGTCAACGGCGTCGCCAGCGCCCTGCGGCACATCGAGGAGGCGGGGGCCCAGAATGTGCGCCTGCACCAGGGCGACGCCCGCGAGATTGTCGCCGCCCTGCCGGACGCCAGCCTGGCGCGCATCTTCATTCTCTTCCCCGACCCCTGGCCCAAGGCCCGCCACAACAAGCGCCGGCTGGTGCAGCCGCAGATCGTGGCCGAGTTGGCCCGCGTCCTGAAGCCGGGCGGGCGGCTGCGCTTCGCCACCGACGTGGCCGACTACGCCAACCGGGCGCTGGAGGCCTTCCTCGGCTGTCCCGATCTGCGCTGGCCGGCCGAGCGGGCCGAGGACTGGCGCGTGCCGCCGGCCGACCACGTCACCACCCGCTATGAGGAAAAGCGCCTGGGCGACTGCGCCCCGGTGTTCCTGGATTTCGAGAGGGTCTGATGCAGATCGAGACGCTGAGAGCCATCGCCGTCGCCGCCGCCCCGCCCGCCGAGGGCAAGCACCGCGCCTACTTCTCCAAGACGGTGAACGGCTGGAGCAACGCCAGCGGCACGGCCGGCGGCTTCTTCGACCACGCCGCTGAGGCCCACGTCAGCCGCACCGAAACCGGCTTCTTCCACCATGGCCTTGGGAGCCATGTCCGCTTCGAGGCCGAGGGCACGCAGTTCAAGGGATTCGACCACGCCTCGCAGCGCCACTTCACCGGCTCGGTGCAGGGCGGCGCCATCGTCATCCTCGACAACCTGTCGGGCGCCAACCACCTCTATACCTTCCAGATCGAAGAGGGCTGACAAGGCGGCCGCTGGCCGCTATATTACCGGCACATCGTTTGAACGCGCTGGATGGCGCATTCGAGCGGCGGTCCTGGAGGCCGCCGCTTTTTTGTTTGCTTTGCGAGGTCCGCTTGCGCGGAAAGACGTCCGAGGACCGCAGCCTGCTGGAGCTGCTCGACCCCGTCGCGGAAGCCGTCGGCTACGAGATCGTGCGCCTGCGCCTGATGGGCGGCGAGACGCGGCGCTTGCAGATCATGGCCGAGCGGCCGGACGGTGACATGAACGTCGAGGACTGCACGCGGCTGTCGCGCGCCATCTCCGAGGTGATGGACGCCGCCGACCCGATCAGCGGCGAATACACGCTGGAAGTCTCCTCCCCCGGCGTCGACCGGCCGCTGACCCGGCTGAAGGACTTCGACACCTATGAGGGCCTCGAAGCGCGCATCGAGCTCGACCGCGTCGCCGAGGGCCGCAAGCGCTTTCGCGGCGTGCTGGCGGGCGCGGAGGACGGCAACATCGGCATCGACCTCGAAGGCGAGGAAGAGACCGCGATGATCCCCTTCGCCTGGGTCGTCGAAGCCAAGCTGATCCTGAACGACCAACTTCTGAAGCGCGGCGCCGAAATGCGGGCCGCGCGCATCCAAACCCAAGACGAGAACGAGGACTAAGCCCATGGCCACCGGCATCGCCGCCAACAGGCTGGAACTGCTGCAGATCGCCGACGCGGTCGCCCGCGAGAAGTCGATCGAGAAAGAGATCGTCATCGAGGCGATCGAAGAAGCCATCCAGAAGGCGGCCCGCTCGCGCTACGGTGGCGAGCACGACATCCACGTCCGCATCGACCCCAAGACCGGCGAGACCGAGATCAAGCGGATCGTCACCGTGGTCGAAGACGACTTTGGCCTCGACGCGCCGACCGTGGACGAGAACGGCGAGGACGTTGCCGCCGCCCCCTTCAACGACAGCGCCTACAAGCGCCTGACCGACGCGCTGGCCGACGACCCCGAGGCCGTGGTCGGCAAGACCTACGAGGAGATGCTGCCGCCCTTCGAGTTCGGCCGCGTGCAGACGCAGATGGCCCGGCAAGTGGTGACCGGCAAGGTCCGCGAAGCCGAGCGCGAGCGCCAGTACGAGGAGTTCAAGGACCGCGTCGGCGAGATCGTCAACGGCGTCGTCAAGCGCGTCGAATACGGCAACGTCATCGTCGACCTGGGCCGCGGCGAAGGCATCATGCGCCGCGACCAGTCGATCCCGCGCGAGAACTTCAACATCGGCGATCGCTGCCGCTGCTACATCTATGACGTCCGCCGCGAGACCAAGGGTCCGCAGATCATGCTCTCCAGAGCCCACGGCGGCTTCATGGCCAAGCTGTTCGCGCAGGAAGTGCCGGAAGTCTACGACGGCGTCATCGAGATCCGCGCCGTCGCCCGCGATCCGGGCAGCCGCGCCAAGATGGGTGTTGTCTCCAACGACAGCTCCATCGACCCGGTCGGCGCCTGCGTCGGCATGAGGGGCAGCCGCGTCCAGGCCGTCGTCGCCGAGCTGCAGGGCGAGAAGATCGACATCATCCAGTGGTCGCCCGACGAAGCGACCTTCATCGTCAACGCCCTCGCCCCCGCCGAAGTCTCCAAGGTCGTCATGGACGAGGAGGACGAGCGGGTCGAAGTGGTGGTGCCCGACGAGCAGCTGTCGTTGGCGATCGGTCGCCGCGGCCAGAACGTGCGCCTGGCCTCCCAGCTGACCGGCTGGCAGATCGACATCATGACCGAAAGCCAGGAGAGCGAGCGCCGCCAGCGCCAGTTCGCCGAAACGACCCAACTCTTCCAGGAAGCCCTGGACGTCGACGAGGTCATCGCCCAGCTGCTGGCCACCGAAGGCTTCTCCTCGGTCGAGGACGTCGCCTACGTCGAGCCGCATGAGATCGCCGCCATCGAAGGCTTCGACGAGGACACCGCCGAGGAACTGCAGGCTAGAGCCCGCGAGTCCCTCGACAAGGAAGCCGCCGCCCTAGACGCCCGCCGTCAGGAACTCGGCGTCGAAGACGGCCTGCTGGAGATCGAAGGCGTAACCCTGCCGATGGCCGTGGCGCTTGGCGAAGGCGACGTGAAGACGGTCGAAGACCTGGCCGGCCTGGTCCCCGACGACCTGCGCGGCTGGTACGAGCCGAAGGGCAATGAGCGCGTCCGCCAGCCGGGCGCCCTGGAAGCCTTCGCCCTGTCGCCGGAAGACGCCGAAGCCCTGATCATGCGCGCCCGCGTCGTCATGGGCTGGGTCGAAGCCCCGCCAGAGCCGGAATACGAGCCGGAACCCGAAGCCGAGCCGGAGGCGGAAGGCGAGCCGCAAGCCGAAGACCTCGCCCTGGCCGAAGCCGAAGGCGAATCCCGGGACGCGTAAGAGCCTTGGCCAAGACCCTCGCCGAGGCTTCGCGCGAACGCCGGGACATCGTGACCGGCGAGGTGATGGACGAGGCCAGGCTGCTGCGTTTCGTGGCCAGCCCGGACGGCGTCGTGACGCCCGACGTCGCCCGCAAGCTGCCGGGCCGCGGCCTGTGGGTGGCGGCCGACCGGGCGTCGGTGACGACGGCGGCGAAGAAGGGCCTGTTCTCGCGGGCGGCCAAGACCAGGCTGGTCGCGCCCGCCGATCTGGCCGATCAGGTCGAGCGGTTGCTGACCAAACGCCTCCTCGACGGGCTGGGTCTTGCACGGCGGGCCGGAGACCTTACCTCGGGGTTCGAAAAGGTCCTTGCCGCCGTTCGCGGCGGCAAGGTCGCCTGGCTGATCGAGGCCAGCGACGGAGCCGAGGATGGGCGCACAAAGCTGCTCAACCTGGCCCGCCACATGACCCCTCCGCCGGGTGTCATCGGCGTGTTCTCGGCGGCCGAATTGGGTTTGGCCTTGGGCGCTGAGAATGTGATACACAGCGCCTTCCTTGCGGGGCGAGGCGCGGGCCAGTGGACACAAGATGCCCACCGGCTGGCCGCCTTTCGTCCGCTTCTCCCCGAGAGTTGGCGCGAGGAACCGCGGGGCGAAAGCCTTTAGGGGCCGGACGGGCGCGCAAGCTGCTCGGCCTGGCCCTTGTCAATTTGAACGACGGGTCTTTAGCCGGACCGTCCGGCGAAGAAGTAAAGCGAGCGCATGAGCGACGACAACGACAACGGCCGCCCGAACCAGGGACGCGCGCCTCTGACCCTGAAGCCCCGCGGGGGCTCGGTCAGTGCGGGCGTGGTCAAGCAGAGCTTCAGCCATGGCCGGTCCAAGACCGTCGTCGTCGAAACCAAGCGTGCGCGTACACACGTCCCCGGCGGCAACCTCGCCGCTCCCTCTCCCGCCGAACGGCGCACGACCGTGGACACGCGCGCGCCCGCGCCGCGCCCGGCCGCCGCGCCCGCCGCCGGCGGTTCGTCCGCCGACCGGCTCTCCAACGAGGAAGCCGCCCGCCGCCAGCGCGCCGTTGAAATGGCCCGCGAGCAGCAGGAGCGCCAGGCCGCCGCCCAGCGCGCCGGCGACGAGGACGCCCGCCGTCGTCAGGCGGAAGCGCAAGCCCCGGCGGCCCCCGCCGCCGAAGCTCCGGCCGCCGCCGCGCCTCCTCCGGCCGCCGCTGCCGCCCCGGCCCCGGCTCCCGCCGCCGAGCCCGTGGCTCCGCCGCCCGCGCCTGTCGCCGCCGCTCCGGAAGCTCCGGCTCCCGCGCCAGCTCCGGCCGCGCCGCGTCCGGCTCCGACCGGGCCCCAGACCCGCACCTATGAGCCGAGCCGCGAACGCCGCGACGACCGGCCCACCACCACCACCTATCGCCCCGACCGCTCGGGCGGCGTCTACAACCAGCGCGCCCCGCGCGCGGCCGGCGAGGGCGAAAACGCCCGCGCGCCCCGCGACGACCGCGGCGGCGAGCGTCCCGCCCCGGGCGCTCCGCGCGCCGGCGAAACCGTCCGCTATTCGGCCCTGTCGCCCCGTCCGGCGCCGCGCACCGGGGATCGTCCCGGCGGCGCCCGTCCGCCGCGTCCCGGCGAGGCCGCGGCCCCCGCTACGCCTGAAGTCCAGCGCGCTGCCCGCCAGGCGCCGCGCCCCGGCGCTGCAAATCTCGACCGCCGCCCCGCCGAGGAGGACGACGATCGCCGCAAGGGCGCAGCGCCCGGCAAGGCCGTCTCGCGCACCAAGGGCGAACCCAAGCGCCGCGAAGGCCGCCTGACCATCCAGACCGTCGCCGGCAACGACGAGGACGCCGTCGAGCGCATGCGCTCGCTGGCCTCGGTGCGCCGGGCCCGTGAACGCGAGCGTGAAAAGCGCAAGGGCGGCAGCGTCGAGCAGGCCAAGGTCGCCCGCGAAGTGGTCATCCCCGACGTCATTACCGTGCAGGAGCTGGCCAACCGGATGGCCGTGCGCGGGGTCGAGATCATCAAGCTGCTGATGCGCCAAGGCGTGATGCTGAAGATCAATGACGTCATCGACAACGACACCGCCGAACTGGTGGCTACCGAGTTCGGCCACACCGTTCGCCGCGTCTCCGAAGCCGACGTCGAGGAAGGTTTCCTGACCCACGACGACGTCGACGAGGCTATGGAGCCGCGCGCCCCGGTCGTCACCGTCATGGGCCACGTCGACCACGGCAAGACCAGCCTGCTGGACGCCTTGCGTTCGGCCGACGTCGCCGGCGGCGAGCACGGCGGCATCACCCAGCATATCGGCGCCTATCAGGTGCGGCTGGCGACCGGCGACCGCGTCACCTTCCTCGACACCCCGGGCCACGCGGCGTTCAGCGCCATGCGGGCCCGCGGCGCCAACATCACTGACATCGTGGTGCTGGTGGTGGCGGCCGACGACGGGGTGATGCCCCAGACCATCGAGGCCATCCAGCACGCCCGCGCGTCCGGCGCCCCGATCATCGTGGCCATCAACAAGATCGACAAACCCGACGCCGATCCGACCCGGGTGATCAACGAGCTGCTGCAGCACGAGATCGTCGTCGAAAGCCTTGGCGGCGAGACCCAGGCCGTTGAAGTCTCGGCGACCCAGAAGCTCGGCCTCGACGACCTGATCGAGCGCATCCTGCTGCAGGCCGAACTGCTCGACCTCAAGGCCAACCCCGACCGCACCGCCGAAGGCGTGGTCATCGAGGCCAAGCTCGACAAGGGCCGCGGCGCGGTCTCCACCGTGCTGGTCAAGCGCGGCACCCTGCGCCGGGGCGACATCGTCGTGGCCGGCTCCCAGTGGGGCAAGGTCCGGGCGCTGCTCAACGAACGCGACGAACAGGTCCAGGCGGCCGGTCCGTCGGAGCCGGTGGAAATCCTCGGCCTCGACGGCACGCCCGATCCGGGCGACGCGCTGGCCGTCGTCGAAAGCGAAGCCCGCGCCCGCGAGCTTACCGAATACCGCGACCGCAAGCGCCGCGACCGCAACGTCTCGGCCCCGCTGGGCCAGGCCTCTCTGGCCGACATGATGGCCAAGTTGCAGTCCAAGAAGGTCAGCGAACTGCCGCTGATCATCAAGGCCGACGTGCAGGGTTCGGCTGAAGCCATCGTCGGCTCGCTCGACAAGATGGCCCACGAGGAGGTGCGCGCCCGCATCATCCTCTCCGGGGCCGGCGCGATCAGCGAAAGCGACGTGCTGCTGGCCAAGGGGGCCGGCGCGCCGATCCTGGGCTTCAACGTCCGCGCCTCGAAACAGGCCCGCGAACTGGCCGACCGGGAAGGCGTCGAGATCCGCTACTACGCGATCATCTACGACCTGCTAGACGACATCAAAGGCGTCATGTCCGGCATGCTGTCGCCGATCCAGCGCGAGACCTTCCTGGGCAATGCCGAAGTCCTTCAGGCCTTCGACATCTCCAAGATCGGCCGCGTCGCCGGTTGCCGCGTCACCGAGGGCGTGGTCCGCAAGGGCGCCAAGGTCCGTATCGTCCGCCAGGACGTGGTGGTTCTGGAACTCGGCACCCTGCAGACGCTCAAGCGCTTCAAGGACGAGGTCGGCGAGGTCAACGCCGGTCAGGAATGCGGCATGGCTTTCGCCGGCTTCCAGGACATCAAGGCTGGCGACGTCATCGAGTGCTTCACCGTCGAAGAGGTCAAGCGCAGCCTCTAGGAGCGCGACAGCGCAAGGTGGCTGTCGCCTACCGGCGCTTCAGCGTGCGGGCCGCATCGAGCAGCTTGCGCGTGCAGATCGGAATGTCGGCCGGCGGGCATGACACATAGACGGTGAAGTCATCCGCGCCGCGCCCCCAGGCCTCCGGCGCGGCCAGCATGACGTCGAAGACAAGCTGCCCGTTCGTCTCGTCGACGCTGGAGACACTGACCTCGAGCCCCTTGGGCGCCGCGCCAGGATCGGCCGCGATCGCCGCGTCCACAGCGCCCAGCAGCGCGACGATGCGAGGGTCTTCCGGCTCAAGCTGTGGCGGCTCGGGCTCCGGCGCACTGGCGCAGGCGCTCAGCAGAAGGGCGCCGGCCAGCCCGGCAAAGCGTACGCGACCTACCATGAAGACAGTCTAACGCTACTTCCGCGCCGGACTCCACAGCGCCGCACGATAGGCCTCGAAACAGCGCGCGCCGCAGGCCAGCCGCATCAGCGCGCCCTCGGCGATCAGCCGCGCCGTCTGCGGGCGCTCGGCGACCAGGGGCCGGAAGGCCTGCTCGTTCCACTGCTTGGAATGCTCGATGTCGAGCACCGCGTGGAGCTGGAAGTACTTGCGCAGCGGCGCTTCGACGTCGAGGCGCTTCAGTCCCGCCGCCACCTGCGCCACCCGGCCGGGCGCGGTGAGCTCGACAACGCCCAGCGCGCCCAGCGAGTGGAAGGCCCAGGCGCGGTTGGTGGCCAGACCCGTCATGGTGTTGGCCAGGGCCAGGCTCTGCCAGATGGTCTCTTCGATGCTGGGGTTGAGCTCCAGCCCGCGCACGGTCCGCTCCAGCATCGGGCCGTGCATGCCGCCTTCGGAGCCGCGGCCCATCTCGTCCCAATAGTTGCGGGCCAGCTCCAGCTTGGAGGCGGTGGGCAGCTTGACCTGGGTCAGGGCCACCAGGTCCTCGAACCCGGCCTCGCCGGCCGCTTCCTGGCGCAGGAACCAGCGCATTTCGCCAAGGCTCGCTTCTTCGCCAAGCCACGGGAACAGGGGATCGCCCTGGCCGGGGCCGTCCTCCCTCAGCGCCTCGAACCAGGCGATGAAGCCGTCGGGATCGCTCGGCGCCCTGGCGGCCCGTTCAGCAACCTCGCGGCGCAGCTCCTCCAGCCATTGCGCCTCGACCAGGCGCATCTGGTAGTCGTCGGCCATCTCCTCGCGCCAGCGGGGCGAGGGGGCGGTGGGGGCAAGGCGGCGGTGGTTCCACCAGGCGAGGCTGCGGTGCAGGTCTTCTTCGCCGGTGGCCGAGGGAATAAAGGATCGCAAGCTCACAATGGTCATGCGCGCAAAAAGCCCAGCCGGGCTCGCGGGTTCCATGAAGAACGGCGCCATTATCTGGCCGCGCGGAGCCGCTTTAGATCGAGGCCATGAGAACCCTGCTCGTCATCATCGCCCTGATGCTCGCCTCCTGCGCCACCACCTCGCGGCTGGACGCGGCCGGCGACGTCCATGCGCTGCTGGTCGCCATCCGCGACAACGACCGCGCCACGTTCGAGCGCCACGTCGACCGCCCAGCCCTGCGCCGCCAGATCGAAGGGCGGCTGGTGCGCGAGGCGCGAAGCTCGGGAGCGGCCGGCGCCCTGCAGTCGCTCGGCATCGCGCTGGCCCAGCCGGCGGCCGAGTTCGCCAGCGCCGCCCTGATCCAGCCGCGCGTCTTTCGCATGGCGGCGGAGAACTACGGCTACACGCCCGACCAGCCGATCCCCGGCCGCCTGACCATCGCCAGCGCGCTACGCTACTCGGGCGACCGGCAGGTGTGCGCCACCCGCCGCCAGGACGGCCCCTGCCTGCTGACGTTCGAGGAGCAGGGCGGGGTCTGGCGCCTCACCGGCTTCGAGGGTGAGCTTTCGGACTTGCGCGCGGCGCTTTCCGCGAGGAAGTGACGGCCATGAAGACAGCGATCCTCGCCGCCCTCGCCCTGACCTTCCTCGCCGCCGCGCCGGCCCAGGCCGCCGACCGGCGGATGGTGACCTACGACTCCATTTCCCCGGACGCCCGGCGGCTGACCGGCGCGGGGCTGACCTTCGTGTTCACCAAGCCGATGCTGCGCAGCGCCCGCATCCTGGCCGTGCGGGCCACGGCCGTGCCGGTTGGTGTGGTGGTCAAGCCATCGGCCGACCGCGACATCAACGGCAGGCTCGATGCGCTGATGGGCGCCGAGGGGCGCACCGGCGCCCTCTACCAGATCGACCCGGCCGAGCAGCAGGGCGCGGTAATGGTGCAGGCCTTCTGCCCCGGCTCCACCACCGGGTGGCTGGCCATCGGCGCCATCGCTCACGCCCAGCCGCTGCGCGTCCACGCCTTCGGCGACGACCCGGCCACCGGCGAGCCGCGCCTGTGCGCGGCGATGGACTTTGCCTACCGGGGCGAATGGCGGATGCCGCGCGAGAACCCCTCCGATCCGACCAAGGAAGTCTTCGCGCCCAACTGGTAGGCGCGCTAGGCTGCCCCTCGGGATGGGGGAGACGGTCGAATGAAGAACCCGGAGATCTTCAGGGACTACACGCAGTTTGCGTTCGCCGACGGCAAGTGGACGCGGCAGGTGTTCCGGCGCGGGTCCGGGCCCGCCGTCATCATCATCCACGAGATCCCCGGCCTGCACCCGCAGGTGGTCGCGTTCGCCGACCGCGTGGCGGCGGCCGGCATGACCGTCTTTCTGCCCAGCCTGTTCGGCGAGCCGGGCAAGCAGGTCTCCGCGCCCTACGCGCTTGGCCAGATGTTCCTCAACGTCTGTATCCGGCGCGAATTCAATGTCTGGGCCAACGGCAAATCGACGCCCATCGTCGAGTGGCTGCGCGCGCTGGCCCGCAAGGCCCATGCCGAGTGCGGCGGGCCGGGCGTCGGGGCGCTGGGCATGTGCTTCACCGGCGGTTTTGCGCTGGCCATGATGACCGAGCCGTCGGTGATCGCGCCGGTCCTCTCCCAGCCGTCGATGCCGGTCGGCAAGGGCAGCGAGGGGGCCATCGACGCCTCGCCCTTCGAGATGGCCTGCGCCAGGCGCCGCTTCGAGGAGGAGGACCTGTCGATGATCGGCCTTCGCTTCCACGGCGACCCCTTCATCAAGGACGAGCGTTTTAACCTGCTCAAGCGCGAGTTCGGCGACCGCTTCGAGGCCATCGAGCTGGACCCCGCCGACGCGCGGCCCGGCACCGGCATGACCCCCCACTCGGTGCTGACCATCCACCTCCGCGACAGCGGCCCGACCAAGCAGGCCGAGGCGCGGGTGATCGACTTCTTCCGCCACCGGCTGGCGCTGGACAGCGAACGCCGGCGGGCCTAGAAGCGCGCCCTTTCCGCCGGAGCCGCGTCCGATCCGCCGCCCGGCCAGCGAGGCCCCGATGAAACGCCAGACTCTCAAGGGCAAGGCCAAGGTCGCCGCCGGGACCAGCCAGCGCCAGCTTCGGGCCGGCGAGCTGATCCGCCACGCCCTCGTCGACATCCTGCGCGAGCAGGACATCAACGACCCCGACCTCGAAGGCGTCTCGGTCACCGTCTCCGAGGTGCGCATGACCTCCGACCTCAAGCACGCCATCTGCTTCGTCGCCCCGCTCGGCGGCGGCAACGGCCCTCAGGTGGTGGCGGCGCTGAACCGCCACGCCAAGTTCCTGCGCGGCTTTCTCGGCCACAACATCGAGATGCGCTTCACCCCGGCGCTGAAGTTCATCCAGGACGAGAGCTTCGAGGCGGCCGAGCACATGAACCGGCTGTTCGACGACCCGCGCGTCAAGCGCGACCTTGAGCCGCGCGCCGAGGTCGACCCCTTCGGCAAGCCGGAAGACTGATGACCCGCCGCAAGAAGGGCGACGCCGTCTCGGGCTGGATTTGCCTGGACAAGCCCTACGACCTGACCTCGACCCATGCGGTCGGCCGCGTCCGCCGCGCCTTCAACGCCCAGAAGGCGGGCCACGCCGGCACGCTCGACCCGCTGGCCACCGGCATCCTGCCCATCGCCCTGGGTGAAGCGACCAAGACCGTCCCCTTCATGGTCGACGCCGACAAGGCCTATCGCTTCACCATCGCGTGGGGCCGCTCGACCAACACTTGGGACCGCGAGGGCGAGACCACCGCCACCTCCGATGTGCGCCCCACCCCCGAGCAGGTCGAGGCGGTGCTGGGCCAGTTCATCGGCGACATCACCCAGATCCCGCCCAACTACTCGGCCATCAAGGTAGATGGCGAGCGGGCCTACGATCTGGCCCGCGAAGGGGTGGAGTTCGAGCTGGCCGGCCGCACCGTCACCATCCACGACCTGCGGGTCGCGGGGGCCCCCGACGCCGACCACACCGTGCTGGAGATGGAGTGCGGCAAGGGGGCCTATGTGCGCGGCATCGTCCGCGACGTGGCGGCCGCCTTGGGCGCCTGCGGCCACGTCAGCGACCTTCGCCGCACGCGCGTGGGCCCGTTCACCGAGGATCGGGCAATAACGCTGGAAAAACTTGAGGAATTGAGCCATAAGGCCGCCGCGCTGGAGGCATTACTTCCGGTCGAGACCGCACTGGACGACATCCCGGTGATGGCCGTGACCACTGAAGACGCCTTCAGCCTTGCGCAGGGACGCAGCCTGGTTCTGGTTCCCCGACAGGTCGAAACGATGATGGCCCGCCTCACCGGCGGCTCGCGCACCGTTTCCGCCATGGACGGAAACCGCCTGGTCGCCCTGTGCGAGATGCGCGCCGGACGGCTCAATCCGGTGCGGGTCTTCCAACTCACCTGAGCGGAGACTTACCCGATGTCGATTACCACTGAGCGCAAAGCCGTGCTCGTCACCGAACATGGCCGCGGCGACGCCGATACCGGCAGCGCCGAAGTCCAGGTCGCGATCCTCACCGAGCGCATCGTCAACCTGACCGAGCACTTCAAGGGCCACGCCAAGGACAATCACTCGCGCCGCGGCCTCCTGATGATGGTCAACAAGCGCCGGTCGCTCCTTGACTATCTGAAAGCCAAGGATGCCA
>Ga0190272_10000275_pt1 | contig 29698 bp, 34 predicted proteins | sample Popmic504T_FD_133746 | JGI IMG/M metagenome (GOLD analysis project Ga0190272, IMG submission 133746) | Populus adjacent soil microbial communities from riparian zone of Shoshone River, Wyoming, USA - 504 T | ecosystem: Environmental > Terrestrial > Soil > Riparian zone | place: USA: Wyoming...
CCATCTGCCGGGTCGGGGTGGACACAGATCGCCTGATCGTGTGCTTGGTGGTCGGAAAGCAGCGTCACCATGCCATCGATGGTTGCTGGAGTCGTGGTGACCAGGGCCTCTGCTCGAGAGAGCCTGGATCGACTGCCTTCAGACGGCTGACAAGCAGCGGCGGCTACGTTCGGATCGAGTGCGTGATTGGTGTGCACGTTGGTGGGCACTATTGCCGCGGTGGTGGCCGTCGACTCAATGACGCAAGCCTGTCCACCGGGAAACGTACAAAGATATGAGTAGCCGCCGGCGCGACCAGGTCGGTTCGCTCTGCCGAATGCATCGCTGGCGTCAATCGAATCCAACAGCGCACGGGCGACCAGCGCGCGCGGGACACCGACTCGTTCATCGGTGGCCGACAGCGACATCGTTCCGAAAGCTGCGCCCGCTTCGTTGAGACCGACGAGCGGGAGCGTTCCGGCGACCACTGGAGCCAGCACGGCCGGTCCGTCGTCAGCGACGTCGAGGACCAGACCAACACTGCCGTCATCGCCTGCGTACCACTGCTCGTTGTGACCAAGCAGCGTGCTTCCCTCTGCCGTCAAGACAACATCGGTACAACGTTCGATAGTCGTCGGCTGCCCGAGTTCCACGATGCCGTAGATCTCCTCGAAGGCATTGGCGAAGAACAGGTCAAGGAATGGCTGCTCTGCGCCGTCGGCGATCCCGCGGATCTGACTGACCAAGTCGGGCAGCGCAGCTTCGGAGGCCTGGAGATAGGGATCGAGCATCGACTCAAGTGCCGGCCGGCCCACCTCATGTGCCGCGAGATAGCGACGGTTGAAGGCCACCGAACGTGCCGTTGCCGCGGCGAACGCTTCGCCCATCTGAATTCCGCGCTCGTACGGAGTTCCCGTGGCCCTCACCAACGACAGCGGCGAAGGCACCGTAGAGCCGGGCGGGCGCTCACTGGCGACTGGATCGGTCCTGCTCACCGCATCAGCGTATGCCCGCCTACTCTTCATAGGTGACAACATCGGTCCCCGGCCAGCCCGGCCCTGCGGCCACTCCCGGTGCGGGCGGCGGTTCGGGCGGCGGGGTCGCGCAGGCAGGCGATGCCCCGGCGGTCAACAGCATCTTCGCCGCGCAGTACCGAACGTTGACCCTTGGCATCGTCGCCGTCACGACCATCGCGGCTTTTGAAGCCATGGGTGTCATCACGGCGATGCCCGCGGCTGCCACGGATCTCAACGGCCTTACGTGGTACGCGTGGGGTTCGACCGCGTTCGCGGTGGCCAGTCTCTTCGCGATGGCCACCGCCGGTGGTTGGGCCGACCGTGCCGGCCCCGTGCCTCCGCTCGTCACCGGGCTAGGCGCGTTCTCGTTGGGTTTGGTGTTGGCTGGCGTAGCGCCAGAAATGTGGGTACTCCTGACTGGTCGGGCCCTGCAGGGGCTGGGATTTGGTGGCGTGATCGTGGCCATCTATGTCGTGATCGGACGTGCCTACCCCGAGCATTTGCGACCGCGGGCGTTCACCGCCCTTTCTGGCGCTTGGGTGATTCCCGGCATAACGGGACCGCTGGTGGCAGGAATCATCACCGAGACCATCGGCTGGCGGTGGGTCTTTTTTGGGGTCCTCCTGCTCTTGGCGCCGATCGCCGCCGTCTTGATCCCGCGCTTACAGTCGATGCACGTTGCGCCCGATCCGAATGCCGTCGAGATGAAAGGGCGAAAGACGCTGGCGCTGCTGGCAGCGATTGGCACGGGGTTACTTCAACTGGCCGGTCAGCGACTCGACGCACTGACACCACTGCTGGCACTTGTTGCCCTCATTGCCCTGGGCTATAGCATCCCCAAGTTGCTGCCATCGGGCGCCTTAGGCCTCAAGCGCGGACTCCCCACCGTCGTCATGTTGCGAGGATTCTTCGCCGGGGCCTTCTTCGCCACAGAGTGGTTCATTCCGTTGCTGCTGGTCAACGAGCGGAACCTCTCATTCGCGCTAGCGGGTGGCGCGTTATCTGGTGCTGCGGTCGGATGGTTTATCGGTTCGTGGTACCAGGGACGACCCTCGACACAGATGTCTCGTTACACCCTCGTTCGTTTGGGGGCATTCATGACGACACTAGGGATCGGACTCAGTGCCGCGATCGTCATCGACTCGATTCCGTGGTGGTCCATCGCGATTACCTGGACGATCGGCTCCTTTGGCATGGGCATTCTGTTCGGCTCGCTCGGAGTTCTGCTGCTCGAGCAGTCGGCTCCCGAGAAACAGGGCGTCAACTCAGCAGCGTTACAGATGGCCGACCAGCTGGGCGTCATCTTCTGTACGGGGTTGGGCGGGGTCATCTTCGCCGCAGGGCATACGGCGGCGGGGCAAGATGGCAACGTTTACTTAACAATCTTCGCCGTGATGTTGGCAATCGGTGTATTCGCAACCCTGGTTTCTGGCCGCGCTGAGCCGAAGGCAACCCAGGCGGCCTAGCGGCGTGATTTCCCGCTAGGCTGCGGTCGTCGTTCATCCACGTGTCGACCCGTCGGCCCGTTGCCCCGGAGGCCTCATGCGACCCGCACGATCTGTCCGCTCGCTTGCTGCTGTCACTGCCGCTCTCCTTGCCGCGGTAGCCCTGGCTTCTTGTGCCCAAGAGGAGGACGCCCCAGCCCCGGCCGCATCAGGCGATGACGCCTGCGCTTCGATCACAACGGCCCGAGATGGCGTGCTAACGATTGCCACCAGCAATCCGGCGTTCCCGCCATACGTCATCAAGAACGACCCAGAGAACGGCAAGGGCTTCGAATCTGCCACTGCTTATGCAGTCGCAGCCGAAATGGGCTTCGAGGGAGATGCCATCGAGTGGACGTTCGCTCCATTTGGCAAGTTGTTTGCACCAGGCGACAAAGACTTTGACTTTGCGATTAACCAGATCGGCATCAGCCCCGGCCGTGAACGGGCCGTGACATTCAGCCAGCCCTACTACGAAGCGGCCAACGCTGTTCTTGTGCTTAAGGACAGCAACTTTGCGTCGGCTACCTCTCTGGCCGATTTAGCGGACGCGAAGATTGGCGTGCAGTCCGGCACCACGGGGCAGACACAGGTCGAGACCGTGATTGAGCCCACTCAAGACCTCGCTGTCTACCCAAACAGCGTGAACGCGACCCAAGCGTTGACGAACGGGCAGATAGATGCCTTCGTTACCGACCTTCCGACCACGATCTACCTGGCGAATGTCGAAATCCCGGGTGTGGTGGTTGGGCAATTGCCGGGAGATGAGGCCGCAGACACTTGGGGTCTGGTTCTGGAAAAGGACAATCCTCTTGTGACTTGTGTGGACCAGGCGCTGCAAGCAACGAAAGACTCAGGAGAACTGCAATCCATTACTGACGAGTGGATGACTGAGTATAACGACGCGCCAGTACTGAGCTGACTAACCGCACCACCGCCAAAGTCACCGGGCAAATCGAGGCAGAGGTCAAGGCGCAGCGCATGGAACCGGAGGCTGCCGAACCACTGGTGGTCGATCCGGAGCGGCGCGAAGTAATCGCACGCAAGCGGCGTCGAGACGTCACGGTTGCCACGGTCAGCACGGTCATCTTCTTTGTGATTGTCGCCGCTGTCATCGTGAATTCACCCGGCTGGACTACGGTCCAAGAGGGATTTTTCAATCCGATTGACGCGAAACGCGTATGGCCGGAGCTCCTCGATGCATTCAAGATAACGTTATGGCTCTTCTTGACGGCGGAGCCAGCCATCTTGATTCTGGGTCTGGCCATCGCGGTGCTGCGAGGGATTACCGCACCTATTCTCACGCCGATACGCATTATGGCTACGCTCTACACCGACATCGTGCGTGGAATTCCCACCATCCTGCTCATTCTGCTCTTCGGATTTGGAATCCCAGCGCTCAACCTGCAGGGCGTTCCTGATTCCGAACTGTTCTGGGGCTGGATGGCATTAGTGGTTTCGTACTCGGCCTATGTCGCCGAGGTCTTCCGTGCGGGACTTGAATCGGTCCACCCCAGTCAAGTGGCAGCAGCCAGGGCTTTAGGTCTCAACCGGATGCAGGGACTGCGCTACGTAGTGTTGCCGCAGGCGGTCCGACGCGTGATTCCTCCCTTGCTGAACGACTTCATCTCGTTGCAGAAGGACACCGCGTTGGTATCGGTACTTGGTGTCGTTGAGATTCTCAACGCAGCTCAGATTGACGCGTCCTTTTGGTTCAACTACACCTCCTTTGTTTTGACCGCTGCGTTCTTCATAGCAATTACAGTTCCGCTGGCGCGTTATGCCGACTGGATGGCGGCGAGAAGAAGACGACGCAGTCAAAGCTACGGCGGTGACTTGTGAGTACGGGGCACGGTGACGTCGTCCTGGAGATTGACGATGTACACAAGGCATTTGGCCAGACTCCGGTGCTCCGCGGTGTCAGCCTGAATGTCGACGAGCATGAGGTGGTTGCGCTCATTGGCGCCTCCGGTAGCGGCAAGTCGACGCTCCTTCGTTGTGTCGACCTCCTTGATCCGATCGACTCTGGTGCGATTCGCCTGTCCGGCAAAGACATTTCCTGGCCTGGCTACGACGCCAACGCCGTCCGACGTCAAGTTGGCATTGTCTTCCAGTCGTTCAACCTCTTCCCTCATTTGACTGTGCTGCAGAACGTGACTCTTGGCCCCCGCAAGGTTCTCAGGCATTCGAAGACGGAAGCAGAATCCGAGGGCGCGAGGTTGCTGACTAGATTCGGATTGGGCGAACGCGCGAGAGACTTCCCCGACCAACTCTCCGGCGGGCAACAACAACGAGTTGCGATCGTGCGAGCGCTCGCTATGAAGCCCACCATCATGTTGTTTGACGAGATAACGTCGGCGCTCGACCCAGAGCTCGTCGGTGAAGTACTGGACGTGGTCCGCGAGCTCAAGGACGCTGGACTCACCATGATTCTGGCAACTCACGAAATGTCGTTTGCGCGCGAGATTGCCACGCGAGTGGCGTTTCTCGACAAGGGCGTTGTTGCAGAGGTTGGTGAGCCAGCACAGATTTTTGAGGATCCGCGAGAAGACCGCACTAGGCAGTTCTTGCTGCGCGTCCAACAAGCCGGACGTGGATGACGCCCACCGCATGCGCGCTAAGGGCTGGGTTAGGTCCCACGCTTAGGCGAGATCCGGGCAATCTCGCTTACCAAGGGCTGGGTGCGGTACGGCACGCCATTGGCTAGGGCGATCACCATGTTGGATCGCTCGACTCCGTCGATGTCGAGTACGGCGTCCACTACGCGTTGCAGGTCGGGGTTGTCGCGTGCCACCAAACGAACCAACATGTCTCCGGATCCAGTGATGGTATGCGCTTCCAGCACTTCCGGAATCGCGACCAACGCTGCTTCGATGCCGTGGTGGCCGCGTTGGGAGATCTCCAGCGTCACAAACGCAGTCACTGGGCGCCCGAGCGCAGCGGCGTCGATCTCCGGCCCCCAACCGCGCACCACCCCGCTGCTTGCCAGCCGGTCTAGCCGCGACTGCACCGTGCCGCGCGCAACTCCCAGCCGGCGGGACGCCTCGAGCACTCCCACCCGCGGCTCGGCAGCAAAAAGCGCCAAGATCTCTGCGTCGAGGACATCAATCAGCTGCGTCATGGAATCTCCAACCCCAAGGATTCATTGAACGATAATGGCACATTACGGTGGGCGAATAAGCAAATTGTCCAGTGACTTGGCCTACGGTTGCTCAGAGTGCATAGGCGGTTCATTCTCGGGGCAACAGCAACTCAGCAGGTCGGCCGGTGGCCGGACAGAGAGGATGACCCTTGACCACGCAGACTCACCAGCAGGCGCAGGGTTCAACCCTGGACGCGTTCCCTATTAGCGGGATGGCGTACGTGCAGTTCGCCGTCGGAAATGCAAAACAGGCAGCGCACTACTACTCGACGGCCTTCGGCATGCAGCTGATTGCTTACCGAGGCCCGGAGACTGGCAGTCGCGACGCTGCCGAGTACGTGCTCGCCTCTGGGGCCGCGCGTTTCGTCATCAGCGCGGAGGTCCACAGCGGCACCGACCTGGGACGTCGAGTGGCGCAACACGGTGATGGCGTTGTCGACCTCGCGCTGGCTGTGCCGGACGTGGTTCGCGCGTATGAGTACGCCCTTGCGCATGGTGCCCGGGGCATTGCTGCTCCAGACAAAGTGAGTGACGGCAGCGGTTCGGCCCGGCTTGCCACGATCGCAACATACGGCGATACGCGTCATACCTTGGTGCAAACGATCGACTACGACGGGCCGTTCCTGCCTGGATTCGTGGCCCGTGACCCCATCGTGACACCACCGGACCATCGCTACTTTTCCGCAATCGACCACTGCGTGGGAAACGTCGAACTCGGTCAGATGGACCAGTGGGTCGACTTCTACCACCAGGTCATGGGGTTCACCAACATGAAGGAATTCGTTGGTGACGACATCGCTACTGAGTACTCGGCGTTGATGAGCAAGGTAGTCGCGAACGGAACCCGAAAGGTCAAGTTCCCCATCAACGAACCGGCGCTCGGCAAGAAGCGCTCGCAAATCGATGAGTACCTGGAGTTCTACGGTGGACCGGGAGTTCAGCACCTGGCGCTCAATACGGGCGACATCATCGCCAGCGTCGACGCTATGCGCGCAGCAGGCGTAGAGTTTTTGCGCACTCCCGACAGTTACTACGACGACCCCGAGCTTCGTGCCCGCATTGGTGATGTTCGCGCACCGATCGATGAGTTGAAACGTCGTGGCATTCTCGTCGATCGCGACGAAGATGGATATCTGCTTCAGATCTTCACCAGGCCGGTGCAAGACCGTCCAACGGTCTTCTTCGAACTCATCGAGCGACACGGCTCGCTGGGGTTCGGCAAAGGCAACTTCAAGGCGCTGTTCGAGGCGATCGAGCGCGAGCAAGAACTCCGCGGCAACCTCTAACCCCGCGAGAAGGACGCCTTCATCACTCCATACGTACCAAAATCCGCCCTCTCAACCGTCACGCTTTCCGAGAGGGCGGAGTAATGACCGCCTAGAGTGATGAAGGCGTCCTTCTCGCTGATGGAGTTTGTGAGGTTGGTGTGAGGTTTGGTGTGAGGTTTTGCGGGTTTCGCCGAAGTTCCGGGTTTGCCGGGCGGGGTGTGCTGGCGTTGGTCTGCGTCATGGCGCTGGGTGGCGGTGTGGCAGCGGGGCAGGTGGCAATTGCCGCTGCCGGCGCCTGGGGCGGGTACACCCCGGGGTCGGTGGGCATCGGAGACCCTTACGTGCCCGGCGAGGGCAACGGCGGTTATCGGGTGCAGCGCTACGACCTCGATGTGCGCTTCAACCCGGCCACCGACGTGCTGCAGGGAACCGCAACGATTACCGCAAGGGCCACTCAGAACCTTTCCGGTCTGAACTTCGACTTGTTCGGTCTCACGGTGGAATCGGTTGTAGTCGCTGGCGAGCAGGCGACCTTCAGCCGGGCACCTCGCGAACTGGAGATTCAGTTGGCGACAGGCATCGATGCTGGAACCCAGTTCGAGACTGTCGTTGAGTATCGCGGAAGGCCGGAGCGGCTTAACGACCCTGACCTTGGGCTGTCCGGATGGTTTAACACCTCGGACGGTGGAATCGTGGTCGGAGAGCCAGAAGCGGGCATGTTCTGGTTCCCAGTGAACGAGCACCCAAGTGACAAGGCGCGCATCGTGGTGCAGGCGACGGTGCCCAAGGGCTTGCAGGCGGTTTCCAACGGACGACCCAAGGGCGAGCCGGTCACTGCTCATGGCTGGACGACGTTCACGTGGCAGGCACGAGACCCTATGGCCAGCTACCTAGCAACACTGGCAGTTGGAAAATGGCGCTTCGATCATTCACGCTCCGACGCCGGAGTTCCTGTCTTGAATTACGTCGACCGCAGTCTGCCCCAGAAGGCCGACCGCGCCCTGGGGCAAGCAGCAGAGATGATGGATTTCTTTGTACGAACCTTCGGGCCGTACCCGTTCGAGGTGTCCGGGGGGATCGCCGACAACTATTCAAGCTGGTATGCGCTGGAGAACCAGACACGACCAACGTACGACCAGAGGACCGTGGGTTGGTCAGGGTTACGCGCGACTGTGGCTCACGAAATCGCCCACCAGTGGTACGGCGACAGCGTGGCCGTTGAAAGATGGCGCCACATTTGGCTGAACGAAGGCTTTGCCACTTACGCGGAGTGGATGTGGAATGCGCATGCTGGCGGGCCTAGCGTGGCCGAACAGTTTGATGCTGCGTATTCCCGGCCCGCGAACAGCAATTTCTGGGATCTCGACATCTCCGACCCCGGGTACGCGCATTTGTTCGACGGTCCTATCTACTACCGGGGGGCGATGGCCCTCTATGCGCTGCGTTTGGACATCGGTAAGGCCGACTTCGACAAGGTGCTCAGGCGCTGGGCCGCGAAGTACGCCAATGGCAACGCCACAACCGCAGATCTTCTCCAGCTGTCAGAACATATCTCCGGAAAATCGCTGGACGCGCTGTTCGACGAATGGCTCGTCCAGAGTGGAAAACCCGCCGACCCTCGCTGACTAGCGCCGCTCAAGAACCGCTGTGAGGTCTTTGAGGTCGCGGCCAAGTTCTTTGGCCATCTTTCCTCGCAGGATCGGCCACATCACGTTGCCAAGGACTTTGGCAAAGCCACTGCTCTCGCCAGCGAAGGTAAACCGGACGCGAGTGCTGCGATCGTCAATGGCTGCGAACTCATAGCGGGACTCGTAACGGGTGGTCCCAGACCCAGCCTTGACGAGGTAGGTCTTGTGCAGTTCCATCTCGTCTACTTGCATTTCTTCGGTGACCGACTTCCCGTACATCTTGCGCGTTTCTAGCCACCTGGTGCCCTCACCAAAAGGTCCGTCGGTGAGCACTTGGACTCTCTCCACCGCTGAGAGGTTTCGAGCGGCGTGCTCGAGATCGGTGAAGACGTCCCAGACAATATCGAGCGGCGCGATGATGTCCTTGGTGATGCTGAGACTAGGCATCGGTTTCCCTCCTTGGCGTCACAGTCCCCTCGACGCTCCCAAACCCGATTCGACGACCATCGCGGCCAGGAGCCCAGCCAGTGATGGTGACGGTGTCACCGTCGAGCAAGAAGGTCCGTTCGGATTCGTCCTCGAGAGTTATGGGCTCCTTGCCACCCCACGACAATTCAAGCAGCGATCCCCGCTGGTTCTTCTGCGGCCCGGTCACCGTGCCCGACGCAAAGAGGTCTCCGGTGCGAAGGGAAGCGCCGTTGACGGTGAGGTGCGCGAGTTGTTGTCCGGGTGACCAGTACTGCGTGGCGAAAGGTGGCTGGGAGATGACCGTTCCATTCAGCGCGACCTCCAGGGCGATGTCCAAGCACCATGGCGAATCGTCCACGAGGTAGTCGAAGACCGGCGGGTCTTGTTGGGTCATTGGGACGCGCGCCTGCTCGAGGGCCGACAACGGCACGACCCAAGGAGAGATAGACGTGGCGAACGACTTGCCAAGGAATGGCCCCAGGGGGACGTACTCCCAGGCTTGGATGTCACGCGCCGACCAGTCGTTCAGCAACACGACACCGAACACGTGGTCGCGAATGTCTTGGGGTGTTACCGACGCTCCGAGCGAAGTAGGCGTGCCAACGACAAAACCAATCTCAGCTTCGATATCCAGTCGTGCGGATGGCCCAAACGTTGGTGCGTCTGCGTTTTTTGGCTTTCGCTGACCGTTCGGGCGCGCAATGGGAGTACCACTAACAACCACTGTCCCCGCCCGGCCGTGGTAGCCGATGGGGACGTGCTTCCAGTTCTCGGGGAGCTGCGGCGATTCCGGACGAAAGATCTGGCTGACGTTCAGCGCGTGCTGCTCCGACGAGTAGAAGTCGACGTAGTCGGCTACTTCGAAGGGAAGCAAGTTGGTTATCGACGACGCACGGAGCAGCACCTGGCGAACCGTGGGTTCATGCGTGGCAGAACACAAAAGGTCGGTGAGCCGTTCGCGGGTCGCCTCCCATGTCTTTCGGCCGAGCGCGAGAAAGGCGTTGAGGGTCGAAGTGCTCAGCGCGGCGCCCAACCGCGGATCGATGTCGTCGAGCAGCCCTAGGTCAACGGCCATGGATAGGTCAAGGACGTACTCGCCGATTGCCACAGCCGGCGTTGCACTCCTGTTGTCAGGACGTGAGACGACGCCGAAGGGGAGGTTCTCTAAGGGAAAGGGGGAGTCGTCGGGGATCTCGATCCATGACGTTGTCATGAGCCTTCCTCAACGAGCAAGCCCAATTTGAAGAGCTCGTCGACTGGATCGTCGATGCTGCACGAACCAAATGACCGGTACACCGAACGCAGCCGCGAGACATCCGTGTCTGCGAGCACAGCTGTCACCGCTGGCAGCTCAACGGAGTTCAGAACCCCCGCAATCTCATTGATGCTTGCCTCTTGGATTGCCAGCCAGGTGGCGGAAAGGGTATTGAGGAAGCCGTGTTGTGAAATGCCGGTGGTCGCGTCTGGTGCAGGAAGGGCGTGGTGCAGCCCGGCAGTCAACTTGAAGGCGACTCCGTGGCGGACGCAATGAGCAATGAACTGAGCCAACTCGTCCGAGGGTGGAACGACGTCTGGGCCACATCGAAACTTCGCCCGTTCCGCACCATCGGCGGCGATTGCCGCGATGGCAGGTTCGGGGTCAATGCCGTGGGGGACCTCGATGTAGGTCGGCACGGTGAAGGGCAACTCTGCGATGAGTTGCTCGACGGACCCCCTTAGATCCGCCCCTGCGCCAACGGCCATTTCAACCTGGACAAGCTCGAACCAGGCATCGTCTTGCAATGCGTCGCGGGCGGCTACTGCTCCGGCGAGGTCGGTGTCTGAAATCAGGCCAACCCGCACGAGTGAATCGGGATCAGCGAGTTGGCGCATCTCGTCGACCAAAGACGTCCGTACAAGAAAAGAGGCAAGACACGATTCATAGCGGGTATCGGCGTAGCCAACGTGCGCGCGCAGGGCGTCAGCTAACGACGCGTTGCCCGGAGGAAAGATGGCGGCATCGTCGACCAGCCCGTCGAAGAGCCCGGCGATCAACGCAGGCGTGGGAACGCTTGACATGCGGCAGACGCTAGCCGATCGTCGTGCCAAGCGAACAATCAAATCCGATCATCGGACAAGGTGTGACCACGCTGCGGGAAGCCGGACCCGCACTGAATGACGAGGGATCTGATGCCGTACTACCGAGCAGTTGGCGACCTACCTCCCAAGCGCCACACCCAGTTCCGGCGTCCGGACGGCGGCCTGTACGCAGAAGAGCTCATGGGCCAGGAAGGCTTTTCCAGCGAGTCGGCGCTGCTCTACCACCGCCACCTGCCCACGGCGATCGTCTCAGCTGAAGACCATCCGCTGCGGACTGACGCGTTGGCGCCTAACCACCCCTTGCTGCCTCGACACGTACGTGCCCACAAGGTAGACGTCGGCCCGAGCGACGACGCGGTCACCGGCCGCCACCTGCTGTTCGGCAACGCCGACGTCCGCGTGCTGTATGTGGTGGCAACCGAGACCTCGCCGCTCTATCGCAACGGGATTGGTGACGAGGTTTTGTATGTCGAATCGGGATCGGGTGTTGTTGAAACGATTTTCGGCGCGCTTCCTGCCACAGCCGGCGACTACGTTGTGCTGCCCACCTCAACCACGTATCGCGTGGTGCCCGATGCAGGAGGGCCGCTCCGACTATTGGTGGTCGAGGCGCGGGGGCATATCGGTCCGCCAGCGCGCTACTTATCGAAGCGTGGGCAGTTCCTCGAGCATGCACCTTTCTGTGAGCGTGACTTGAAAACGCCAACGTCACCGCTTGTGGTCGACGGTGAAGACGTGCCGGTGTTGGTCCGCCATCAACGTGGCATCACGCGATACGTCTATGCACACCACCCGTTTGACGTCGTGGGATGGGACGGCGGCCAGTACCCGTATACATTCTCAATCCACGACTTCGAGCCCATCACCGGCCGCGTGCATCAACCACCGACGGTTCATCAAACGTTTGCGGGTCCGAACTTTGTGATCTGCTCCTTTGTGCCACGGATGTTCGACTACCACCCGCTGGCGATCCCCACGCCGTACAACCACGCCAACGTCGACTCCGACGAGGTGTTGTTCTATGTCGACGGCGAATTCATGAGTCGCAAGGGAGCCGGCATCACACAGGGGTCGCTCACCTTGCATCCGAGCGGGTTCACCCACGGTCCGCAGCCAGGAAGTGTAGAGGCGAGCATCGGGAAGGCGAGCACGGAAGAGTACGCAGTGATGATCGATACCTTCCGCCCGCTCGATCTGGGTGCGGCGGCTCTTGACGCCGAGGACGCCGACTACGCCTGGACCTGGTCGGGTCGTCACGCGTGATCGTCCACATCGTGGACCAAAGCATCAAGAAAGGCGCGATCAAGGCCGACCTTTGATAGGCAGGTTGCCCAAGGGAGGACTTTGTTCGTGCGCTTTCAAACGGTCGTGAGTTGTGTGGTGGCCGCGGCCGTCGCCGTATCAGGGGCCATGGCCCTTTCCGGGGGAGCATCTGCCTCCGGCCACCAGCAGGCCGCTAAGGCCGCCAAGGCCGCCAAGGTTCGCCCCTTCGTGACCGGCTGGCTGCCGTACTGGGCACCGGAGTCTTCCACGTCGTCGGTGGTGAACAACGCTGGTCTTTTCGATGTTGCTTCTCCGTTTGTGTTCGACGTGGAAAGCGCAAAGGACATCAACCTCAAAATTTCGGCTGACGCATGGCGGACCATGCGGGCACGGCTTCGCAACGCCGGCGTACCCATCGTGGCAACGCTGGCCACCGACCTTACGGCCGACCAGTTCGCCGGAATGCTCTCAAATGGCGATCGGCGCCGAGCGCATATCAACACGCTGGTCCGACTTGCAGACCGGTACAACCTCCGCGGCCTCGATCTCGACTACGAGAGCATCAACTTTGGCAGTGCATCTGCCAAGCAGACGGTGCGCAGCCAGTACCCCACGTTGGTCAATGCGCTCGAAGCGAAGTTGCAGGCCGACGGCCGCATGCTGTCAGTCACGGTTGCGGCGCGCCGAAGTGTGAATGATCCCAACTGGATGGTCTTCGACTACGCAGCCCTCGGTGCAGCGGCAGACCGCATTCGAGTAATGACCTACGACTACCACTGGAGTGGGGGAGCACCAGGACCTATGGCTCCCAAGTCATGGGTCGACGAAGTGATGAGCTTTGCTTCTAGGCAAATGCCGTCGACGAAACTTTCCTTGGGACTACCAGCTTACGGACGAGACTGGTTCGTCAAGAAGCTCTCAGGTACTTGCCCTGCTAGCGCTCACACACCCATCTCTCGGTCGACTCAGGCGATGCAGAAATTTGTCAATAACCGCAACATCAAGACGCATTGGATTGACTCCGCGACCAGCAGAAAGTTCACGTACACCCAGCGCTACTCCTCAGGTGGGCGGACTTGCAAGGCCAAGCGCGTCGCCTGGTTCGACGATGCCCGCTCAGTGCGCGTGAAGACACAACTCGTCAAGAAGTACGAGCTTGGCGGGGTCGCCCTGTGGGCACTGGGCTATGAGACGAGAAGCATGTGGGACTCACTTCGCGACTTCGGACGACGCACCGCGGTGAGAACGCCCTCGGTGCGGCTCAGCGCACCCGACACCCTTCGCGTCGGAGACCGTGGTGTTGTTCGCGCCCGCATCGTCGACAGCGGGAACGCGGTGAAGAACCATCGCGTGACCTTGCAACGTAGCGGGAACAAAGCCGCCGGATGGGACACGGTTGATGTCAGCCGTACCGACGCTCGAGGCAAGGCGCGCTTTGGCGTGAGCACTCGAAAGCACGTGCACTGGCGGGTCGTCAGCGCTGCGTCATGGCAGTACGAACGCGCGGTTTCGGCAGTATCGACTACGCGCGCACGTCGCTAGCGCAATCCCTCAAGACACTCTGCGGGCAGATCGAACCAGCGCAGCGCCTCAAAGTCAGTTCCCAGACTGAGAGAAGTATCGGACATCGGTGGCGTCTGCCGCTGGCTCGCCAATTTCTCAGCAATGACCAAGTAGTCGCGCAGGATCGACAGCGGCGCCCGATCATCGTGATGTGGGTAGGTCATCTCGCCGTCCGCATCAAACTGAACGTCTTTCAGACGCAACGGCACGTCGCCGGGAGCCTCGCGGTGGGTCCAAAGACCGGTGACGGTGTCGAATTGATAGTCGGTCAGAAAACGGTGCCCCTTGCGAGCAACGAAGGCAACCGCCGCGACGATGTACTGGAAGACCTCTTCATCGATGAAGTAGTTGAAGTTGAGCCTGACCCAGCCGGGCTTAATGCCTTCACATCCGTGGGAGATCTCACGCTCAAACTCATGGGATCGCTCGATGTCGATTCCTAGGAGGCGATGCCCGTACGGACCGGCACACGAACATCCGCCGCGGGTTTGGATCCCGAAGAGGTCGTTGAGAAGTGAGACCACCGCGTTGTGGTGTAGGTACCTGCCACCGGGGCGGCGGACGACGAAGGACAGGATCGACAGCCGGTCGGCGTCCACGTTGCCGAGAATCTCAATTTCGGGGACCTCATGCCATGATGCGATTGCCCGTTCCACATAGTCAGATTCATGACGACGAATGACTTCCACTCCCACGGCATCCTTGAGAGCAAAGACAATGCCCGCCCGAATCGACTCGACGATGGCGGGTGTGCCACCTTCTTCGCGCATCACAGGGTCGTCGAGGTAGACATGCTCCTCCGGGTTGACATACGCAACCGTTCCACCACCCACCACGGCTGGCACGCGATTTGTCAGGAGTTCTCGCCGAATCGCCAGTACGCCAGGAGTACCGGGGCCGCCGACAAACTTGTGCGGGGAAAGCACGATGGCATCTTTGTAAGACAACGGATCCCTGTTGCTTGGCGCGGCCATATCAATCGAGATGTAGGGGGCTGCTGCTGCAAAATCCCACACAGCAAGGGCCTCATAGCGGTGAAGGAGAGCTGAGATGCCGTAGGTGTCGCTGACGATGCCGGTCACGTTGCTGGCGGCAGAAAAGGCACCCACCTTGAGCGGGCGATCGCGAAACCGCTCCAGCTCAGCAGTGAGGGCTGCCTGATCGATATGCCCATCGGCATCCTCGGGAATGCGCACGACTTGCGCGATCGACTCGCGCCACGGAAGTTCGTTGGAGTGGTGCTCAAAGGGACCGGTAAAGACCACGGGACGCGATTCGTCAGGGATCTGAGCAGAGAATCCGTATCGATCGTCGAGCGAAGATGGAATTCGCAGTCCCAGAATCGACACCAAGCGGTCGATCGCCCCAGTCGCGCCCGATCCGGCAAAGATGACGCACGTGTTGGCGTCACCCCCGAGCGACTGATGAATGTTCGCCCGCGCATCCTCGCGAAGGCGGGTTGTCTGCCTGCCGGTACCGCTTGATTCAGTGTGGGTGTTGGCGTAGCGCGGGAGAACCTCATCGCGCATAAAGTCTTCGACAAAGCCCAGTGCACGCCCGCTTGCTGTGTAGTCGGCGTACGTCACCCGGCGCGCGCCGTAAGGGCCAGGCATGACGATGTCGTCGCCGATCAGGCTGTCCCTGATGCGACGCAACAACGCCGGCTCTGGCAGCGTCGGCTCTCGAGGGGGAATGCGAAAGGTCATGCCTCATTGTGCGCCCTCCACCTGCCGCAGACGGCGAAGACATGTCACCATGATCGATGTGGCTACCGCACCCGCTGAGGTCGAGCGGCCAGAGACCCTGGTCGCCCCCGACGTGGACCGACCTTGGATCACTCTGGTCTGGAACGACCCGGTCAATCTCATGACCTACGTCACGTATGTCTTCCAGGAGTACTTCGGGTACAGCCGTGAGAAGGCGACCGAGTTGATGCTCCAGGTGCATCACGATGGCCGTGCGGTGGTCTCGAATGGTTCGCGCGAAGAAATGGAGCGGGACGTCGTCGCCATGCATGGCTTTGGTCTCTGGGCAACCCTGCAGCAGGACAAATGAACGATTTCTTCAGCGCCATTGAAGGGGGCCGCGTAAGCGCGGACCTCAGCGGATTCGGTTGGCGAATCGCGCTCTACCTCGACGACCTCGACGCGCTGCTTGGGCCTGATCCTGAACTCCCGGACGACCCACTGTCAGCGCTAGCGGTGGCTGCGGAGACTCCGGCACTGCCCCCTACCGATCCGGTGATGGCCCGGCTGCTGCCCGAGGGCATCCTCGACGCAGGGGAGGGGGCCGACGACTTTCGGCAGTTCAGTCAGGCCACCCTGTTGGCCCGCAAGCGCCGTGATGCTCGCCGGCTGCGGCAGTTGCTTCAAGCAGAGCACTTGGATCTGGAGCAGGCGGCAGCCCGCGAAGTGCTGGGGGGCATCAACGACCTTCGACTAATGCTTGGCACCAAACTGATGGTGTCGGAGGGAGCCCCCGAACCTGACGAGGCTCACGAGTTGGCCGCCTATCAGATCTACCAGCTCCTAGGCCTACTACAAGAGGAACTGCTCGACGCCCTAACCTAAGCGGATGCTGGTGATTGACCAGGCGACCTACGACGAAATCGTGGCGCACGCCCGACGTGACCACCCCGACGAGTGCTGCGGGGTAGTCGCCGGACCGCTCGACACACACCGACCGGAGCGTTTCGTTCCTATGGTCAACGCAGCTCGCTCACCCACTTTCTATGAGTTCGACTCGATGGACTTGCTGAAGCTCTATCGTGAGATGGACAAAAGAGATGAGTGGCCGGTGGTCATTTATCACTCGCATACGGCGACCGAGGCTTACCCTTCACGAACAGATATCTCCTACGCTTCTGAACCCGATGCCCACTACGTCTTGGTCTCGACCCGGGAGGATGACGAGGCGGACTTCCGGTCATTTCGCATCGTGGACGGCGTTGTCACCGAGGAAGAAGTCCAGGTGGTGGCGGCGTTAGAGGCAACGGAGGGCCGTTAGCCCACGAACCACCCACAAACGACAACCGAATCAAGGAGCCCTGAATCATGACCGTCGAGATCAGCATCCCGACGATCCTGCGCAACTACACCGCAGGCGCAAAAAGTGTCGCGGCTAGCGGCGAGTCCTTGGCGGCGGTTTTTGCCGACCTCGATGCGAACTACCCAGGTATCCGCGAGCGGCTGATCGACGACGGCGGTCTGCGTCGCTTCGTCAACGTCTACCTCAACGACGAAGATGTGCGATTCCTCGCTGGACTGGAGACGGCCATTAGCGACGGGGACGAAGTCACTATCTTGCCGGCAGTTGCTGGTGGAGCGCGCTGAGCGACTGATGACGCGTTATGACTCGTTGCTGGATTCGGTCGGACACACTCCGCTCGTAGGTTTGCCGAGCCTCTCGCCCTCCGACGACGTACGCATCTGGGCGAAGTTAGAGGATCAGAACCCAACGGGGTCAGTCAAGGATCGCGCCGCACTCGCTATGGTCGACGCGGCTGAAGCAGACGGCACGCTTCGCCCCGGGTGCACCATCTTGGAGCCGACGTCAGGCAACACCGGAATCTCCCTCGCGATGGCAGCCAAACTCAAGGGCTACCAACTTGTCTGCGTGATGCCTGAGAACACATCAGCGGAACGCACCCAACTTTTGCGGATGTGGGGCGCAGACATCATTTCCTCTCCCGCCGCTGGTGGTTCGAACGAAGCGGTGCGGGTGGCCAAAACAATCGCGGCCGAGAACCCAGAATGGGTGATGCTTTACCAGTACGGGAACCCCGCCAACGCGGATGCGCACTACCGAGGAACCGGGCCAGAGATCCTCGCCGACCTACCCACCATCACTCACTTCGTCGCTGGACTGGGCACTACCGGCACGCTCATGGGCGCTGGCAGATTTCTTCGCGAGAAAGTCCCGAACGTTCAGGTGATCGCGGCTGAACCTCGGTATGGCGAGTTGGTTTATGGGCTCCGGAATCTCGACGAGGGTTTCGTACCAGAGCTGTACGACGAGAGTGTCCTCACGTCCCGATTCTCGGTCGGACCCCGCGACGCAGTGCGTCGGACGAAGGAGCTGCTCGAGCAAGAAGGCATCTTCGCCGGCATTTCCACTGGCGCCATCTTGCACGCCGCACTGGGTGTTGCTCGGAAAGCGGTCAAGGCGGGGGAGCGGGCCGACATTGCCTTCATCGTGTGCGACGGCGGCTGGAAGTACCTGTCCACGGGGGTTTACGACGCCGCTTCCCTTGAGGAGGCGGAAGCCGCAATTGAGGGCCAACTCTGGGCCTAACGGGATTTTTGATCCCAGGCACCTAGGCTGGCGGAGTGACTGACGCTCCCATCGGCATCTTCGACAGCGGTGTCGGCGGCCTGACCGTGGCTCGGGCCGTGCTCGATGTGCTTCCCCACGAGCCGCTCCTCTATGTCGGCGACACAGCCCGAGGGCCGTATGGGCCGCGCCCGATCGCCGAAGTTCGCTCCTTCGCCCTCGATGTCATGGACCACTTAGTGGACCAGGGCGTCAAGATGCTGGTTATTGCCTGCAACAGCGCGAGCGCCGCAGTGCTGCGCGATGCCAGAGAGCGATACGAGGTCCCCGTTGTCGAGGTTGTGCAGCCGGCGGTTCGTCGGGCCGTTCATGCCACTCGCAACGGGCACGTTGGCGTCATTGGCACGCAAGCCACGGTTCGTTCTGGCGCCTACCGAGACGCCTTTGCTGCTGCGCCCAAACTGGAGCTCACCCAGCAGGCATGCCCGCGGTTCGTCGACTTCGTCGAGCAAGGCATTACGGGAGGCTCGTCGCTCCTTGGGGTGGCGCATGAGTACCTCGACCCTGTCCGCGAGGCGGGCGTCGACACCCTTGTCTTGGGTTGCACGCACTACCCACTCCTCGCTGGTGTGATCTCGTACGTCATGGGCTACGAAGTGACGCTGGTGTCCAGCGCCGATGAAACGGCGCGAGATGTGTACCGCGTGCTATCCGAAGAGAAGTTGTTGCGCTCCGACGAGTTGGTGCTTCCCACCCATCGTTTCCTAGCCACAGGTGACCCCGAGCCATTCGCGCGACTTGCTTCGCGATTCCTCGGACCAGAAGTTGCTGCTGTTGAGCATGCGGGAGTGTTTGCATGAAGCTCACCATTGTCGGCTGCTCCGGCAGCATGCCTGCTGCCAACGGCAGCGCGTCGAGCTATCTAGTCCAATACGACGGTTTCAATCTGGTGCTCGACCTCGGGCAGGGATCTGTTGGCGCTTTGCAGAACTATCTCGACCTCAATGCCGTCGATGCCATCTCGCTCAGCCATCTTCACCCGGACCACTGCATTGACATGACGGGTTTGTACGTGGCTCGGCGGTATGGTCGCGACCTGCCGAACGCGTTGCTCCCGGTCTACGCACCCGCGGGTGCATCGGACCGGTTGGCGGACGCGTATGGGCTGGACCGCGTGCCCGGCATGTCGAGCACGTTCACCTTTCATGAGCTGGCCATGACGACGGTCATGGGGCCGTTCCGGGTGCGCACAGCCTTAATGCAGCACCCGATGACGAACTACGCAATCCGACTCGATACACCCACGGGGGCGTTGGTCTATTCGGGCGACACCGGACCAACTGATGCCCTCGCTGAACTAGCTGAAGGTGCCGACGTGCTGCTGTGCGAGGCCTCGTTCGTCGACGGCGAGGACAACCCGCGCAACCTTCACCTCACCGGCAAACAAGCGGGTGAGATCGCCGAGCGCGCCGGAGTCGGACGGCTGGTACTCACCCACATCCCGCCGTGGAACAGTGGTGAGGTGGCGCTGTCTGAAGCACGCACGACCTTCTCCGGCGAGAGTCAGTTGGCACGCAGCGGCCTAGCGATCGAACTCAGCAGATAACCTACGGCTCATGTCTCGTGTCGATGGTCGAACGGCCAGTCAGTTGCGTCCAGTCAGTTTCACCCGCGCCTGGAGCGAGCATCCGGAGGGGTCGGTACTGGTGGAGTTCGGTCGCACGCGCGTGTTGTGCACCGCCTCACTCACTTCGGGTGTCCCGCGATGGCGCAAGGGCAGCGGACTTGGGTGGGTCACGGCCGAGTACGCGATGCTTCCCCGCTCAACGCACACCCGTAGCGATCGAGAAGCCGTACGGGGCAAGATTGGTGGCCGCACCCACGAGATTTCCCGTCTCATCGGGCGTTCCCTGCGTGCGGTCGTCGACCTCTCAGCCATGGGGGAGAACACCGTGGTCCTTGACTGCGATGTGCTGCAGGCCGACGGCGGCACGCGCACCGCTGCCATAACCGGTGCTTGGGTTGCGTTGGCCGATGCCGTGGAGTGGGCCGTCGCGCAGGGGCTGGTCGCCAAAGATGCCACCCCCTTGACCGGCTCAGTATCAGCGGTTTCGGTAGGCGTCGTCGAAGGTTCACCTCTGCTCGACCTCTGCTACGACGAGGACGTGAGCGCGGAGACCGATATGAACGTTGTCTGCACAGGTGACGGTCGGTTCATTGAGGTGCAGGGAACTGCAGAAGGCGCTCCCTTCGATCGCAAAGAGCTCGACCAGCTGCTTGACCTTGCCGTGCAGGGCTGCGCCGAACTGACGGCGCAGCAACGTGCTGTTCGTTCAGCATGACTCAGCCACAACAATGACCGAGCCGCAGTGATGACCGAGCGAGTGGTGCTGGCGACCCGAAACGAGCACAAGGTCAGGGAGTTGCGGCGCATCTTGCTGGATGCGGGCACGAAGGTTGACTTGCTGGACCTCGGTGCTTTCCCAGATACGCCTGACGTTGCGGAAACTGGTCTGACGTTCGCGGCGAACGCTCTCCTGAAGGCGCATGCAGTGGCCTCTCACACTGGTCTGCCAGCCATCGCTGACGATTCAGGCCTATGCGTGGACGTGCTCGCTGGGATGCCTGGGATCTTTTCGGCGCGGTGGTCGGGCAAACATGGCGATGACGAGGCGAACCTTCGGTTGGTACTCGACCAATTGCGAGATGTACCCGATGCGTCACGTGGTGCGCAGTTCGTTTGCGCGGCGGCTTACGTTGCCGCGGCGGGCTCTGCCCTCGCAGAGGAAGTAACCGAGGGCGTCCTCGGGGGGCGTATCACCCGCGAAAAGGCAGGGTCTAACGGATTTGGCTATGACCCCATCTTCGTGCCGGACGGGCACGAACAAACCACCGCCGAGATGACGTCCGAAGAAAAAGACGCCATCAGCCACCGCGGCCGAGCTTTCCGAGCAATGGCGGCACGACTGGGTGCGGGAGCGGGGACTCGAACCCCCACGCCTTTCAGCACAGGTTCCTAAGTGCCATCCATGCCGTCCAGCTGGTATCACGACTGTTCGGTTCGTGCTCTGTTGTCGCGGTAATGGCCCGCGAGTACCTGGTAGTGACGGGTCGTCAGTGACATTACAGACCGGCGTCCGTCAGCGCCCGGTTCGACGACAGGCTGCCGTGAAAGCAACGCCATCTCGGACCCTCCTTGAGCCGGCGACTCAGTTCCGGGCCTTGCTTGCCCCGGTTTCCGCTTGCGGCGCCGAAGCCCACGAGGCTGGAAAAAGCGTCGAAAGTGTAGGTAGGAGTTATGACGTCGGGAGGTAAGTGAGAAGAACCACTCCCGAGTCAAACCGCTTCACATCGTCCAACGTCATCCGGACGGTTCCCCGATCGCCAAGCACGTGGACGTTCCCGTTGCCCCAGACGAGCGGATTCAGGTAGATCTCGTACACGTCGATCAGGTCCCTCTCAGCGAGGCTATACGCGAACTCGCCGCTCCCGTGGATGAATAGGTCGCCGTCGACTTCGCTCTTTAACTTCGGGATCGAGTCCTCAAGATCTCCCTCGAGTGCGGTCGCATTCCACTGGAGATCGCCGGACAGGCTGTTGGACCCGACATACTTCGGTAATGCGTTGACCATTTCCGCCCACTTGCCCGACTGGCTCGGCCAGTAGCCCGCCAGTCCCTCGTAGGTCTTTCGGCCCAGCGCTAGCCCGCTGGATCTCGCCTGACGGTCGAACGAATATTCGCCGTGGTCTCCGTCCGGCTGCACCCACTCGCCAACCGGGTCTATGACGCCGTCGAGGGTGGCCAGGGTCGTCGCGATGAGCCTTCCCATGTCGATTCTCCTTCGGTCTAGGGAGTCCCTGAGCCTTATACGCACCAGACAAATGGTCACGCATTAGTCGGATGCGCCTAACTCGATGACGGTAACGCCTAGCGCGCCCTAGCCTTGCCCATGTCGGAAGCGTCGTCAGCGGCTTAGACGATCCACACGTGGACCCGGCCCGCCTGGAAAGCGCTCCCGACTGAGCTTCTCGGCTTTCTGCAAATCTGCCCACTGGTTCTGCGCCTTACGCCTGTCGGGGCGCTCCCCGAAAGCAGCGACCAAGGTGGTGACAAGCAAGATGACTGGGGTCAAGGGGGCGACCACGGTCCACAGAGCAGTCCCGACCCTGTTGGTCACCGGGGGGCTTTCACGTTTCTGACCTGTCTGTTTCTCACTGGTGCGGGAGGGGGGACTCGAACCCCCACGCCTTTCGGCACAGGTTCCTAAGACCTGCGTGTCTACCATTCCACCACTCCCGCGCGCGGGAAATCTTAGATGTCGAGCTCGCGCCGCAGTTTGTCGACGTGTCCCTTCGCGCGAACCCCATACATCGCGCGCTCGATCACGCCCTTCTCGTTGATGACGAAAGTCGAGCGAATGACCCCGACCACCGTCTTGCCGTACAGCTGCTTCTCGCCGTATGCGCCATAGGCGTTCAACGTCTCGCGCTCCGGGTCGGAGAGCAACAAGAATCGCAGCCCAACCTCTGCCCGAAACTTGGCCAACTTTTCTGGTTTGTCGGGGGAGATGCCGACCACTTGGTAGCCGGCCGCCTGGAACTGGTCCATGTTTGCGGTGAAGTCGCAGGCCTGCGTGGTGCACCCCGGTGTCATGGCCGCTGGGTAGAAGTACACGATCACGCGCGAGCCGCGCAACTCACTAAGTTTGTGGATCTTGCCTTGGTCGTCGGGCAGCGCGAAGGCGGGGGCCTGGTCGCCTGCCTGTAGCCGGTCGCTCACGTGCGCTCTCCCGCGGATAGTGAAGATTTGGTCAAGATCGATAAATCGCGTCCGCCGAGGACCAATCCTAGAGGCCTCTTGTTGCGAACTATGTGCAAGAAGGTAAGACTACCCGTGAACGCTGAAGGTGCGTGATGACCATCGCAGGCCATGAACACCTCGGCAACTTGAGCGGCGGAAACGCGGAGGAACCACCATGCTGATGCACATCAGTGACGGCATCATCGATGCGCCGTGGTCGGCTGTCTTCGGCCTGTTAGCGCTCGCGGGTATCACTGTGTGCGCGGTGAAAGCCCGCGACGAACTCGACGAGAAGACGGCGCCGATGGCTGGCCTTGTGGCCGCCTTCATCTTCGCCGTGCAAATGCTCAACTTTGCAGTGCTTCCGGGCGTTAGTGGACACCTACTCGGCGGAGCACTTGCCGCGATCCTCGTCGGTCCCTATATCGGCGCACTCTGCGTCTCGGTGGTGCTAGTAGTGCAAGCACTACTTTTCGCCGATGGTGGCTTAAGTGCCCTCGGACTCAATGTCTTCAACATGGCCCTCGTGACAGCCTTCGTCGCAGCGCTGCTTATCCGTGGGTTCCTCCGCGTCCTACCCGTCAACAAGGCAACCTTTAGCGTTGCATCGTTCATCACAGCATTGGTCTCGGTGCTCGCGGGTTCGGCGATGTTCGTGCTCCAGTACGCACTCGGCGGCACACTCAACCTGTCGCTGGAGACCATCGCTTCACTTCAGCTCGGGTACCACACGCTGATTGGAGTTGGCGAGGGCATCATCACGGCAATCACGGTTTGGACGGTGGCAGAGGTGAGGCCCGATCTGGTCTGGGCCCTTCGCAAATCGGGGTACCGCGGCAATCAGCCAGCTCCCGTCGAAAAGGCCGCTGTCGGTGGCGCCGCATGAGCGAGACAACGCAAACGACGCCTCCCGCAGAGAAGTCATCGAACGTACGACTTGCCTGGGTGATAGGTGGTGGTGTCCTGGTCGCGCTCATCCTTGCGGGAATAGTGAGCAACTTCGCCAGTGGCAACCCCGACGGACTCGACTCAGTGCTCCGTGAGGGGTGCACCTTCGATGCAAACGACGAGATCGTCAGCGGAATGTGCGGCGCCCAAGGAGCCACCGAGCACGGTCTCGGCGACAGCCCGCTGTCTGACTACAGTGTGAGGGGCGTCGGCAACTCGTTCCTCGCGACTGGTCTCTCAGGAGTGCTGGGCGTCTTGGTGACCCTGGCCATTGGCTACGGGTTGTTCGTGCTCCTTCGTTCCCGGAACCGCGTCGGTAGTACCGACGACCATGGCGGGTAGTCACTCAGGAGACATCGGCGCCGGGATGTATCGCCCCGGCAACTCACCGATTCATGGCCTTCCCCCGCAGGTCAAGATTGTGTCGGCCGTGCTGTTTGTTTTCTGCGTGGTTGCGACGCCACGCGAAGCTTTCTGGGCGTTTGGTGCATACGCGTTGATTCTCGGCACAATCGCCGTCATCGCGCGAGTGCCGTTTCGCTGGATCGCGCGACGCTCACTCATCGAGGTGCCTTTTGTCGTGCTGGCCGTGCTCTTGCCGTTCGCAGGCGGAGATCCCCGCGTCGAAGTGCTGGGTCTTAACCTGAGCGAACCCGGTCTGCTGGCGGGCTGGAACCTGCTTGCCAAGGGCACCCTAGGCGTCGTGACGAGCATCTTGCTCGCGTCCACGACGCCGTTGCGCGATCTCTTGGTCGGCCTGCAACAGCTGCGGCTTCCTTCGGTGTTCACGCAGATCGCCACGTTGATGGTGCGCTACCTCGCAGTGATCGCGGACCAGGCTAGGCGGATGCGAATTGCTCGCCTTTCGCGCGGGGACGACCCGAGATTCCTCTGGCAAGTTGGATCGTTTGCCCGCTCGATCGGCACCTTGTTCCTTCGCTCGTACGAAAGGGGCGAACGCGTCTATGTCTCCATGGTGTCGCGCGGGTATACCGGCACGTTGCCGTCCTTGGACGAACGTCCGGCCCCCGCGGCTACCTGGGCGCTGGCGCTCACGCTGCCGATTGTGGGTCTGAGTATTAGCGTGACGGCGTGGGTGACGTTATGAGTAGCACGACTTCCGGCCCAGTTGACGCGTCCTTGCACGTCGACGACGTGAGTTTCAGTTACCCCGACGGACACCCTGCCTTGCACAACGTCTCACTCATCGTTCAACCGGGGGAGCGTGTTGCGCTGCTGGGTCCGAACGGAGCGGGCAAAACCACGTTGGTGCTGCACCTCAATGGGATCCTGAGCCCCACATCAGGACGCGTCGAGGTGTCCGGCCTCACCGTCGAGAAGACAAACTTTCGAGAGATTCGTCGACGGGTGGGCATTGTCTTCCAAGACCCAGACGACCAACTCTTCATGCCATCCGTGCGCGACGACGTCGCCTTTGGGCCAGCGAATCTAGGTGTCCGCGGCGATGAGCTCGACCAATGCGTCCACGACGCCCTCGCCCAGGTCGGCATGACGGCTTTCGCGGATCGTCCGCCTCACCATCTCAGTTTCGGACAGCGTCGTCGGGTGGCCATCGCCACGGTGCTGGCCATGAATCCGGAGATCCTCGTGCTCGACGAGCCCTCGTCCAACCTCGATCCCGCAAGCCGTCGAGAGCTGTCCGAGATTCTGCGCAAGCTGCCTGTGACCACGTTGATGGTGACTCACGATCTGCTCTTCGCGCTGGAAATCTGCCCGCGTTCGGTGATCTTGTCTGAGGGTGTGGTTGCCGCTGACGGCCGCACTCGTGACCTGCTGGTAAACGATGAACTCATGGCGGCCAACCGACTGGAACTGCCCTTCGGTTTTGATCCAGCGCACCTTCCGGCATGATGAGGCTCTAGATAGTTGATGTCGAGTGTTTGCAGCGGCCCCTTGCTGGGAGGACAACATGACCGACGTAGAGGCAACTCCGGCGAGCGCCACACCTGATGCTGCAGGATCGGCCGCCAGCCACCCCAAGACGGACGCACCAAGTGCGGAGTCTGCGCAGGAAGCCAAGAAGGCGGCTGCCGCAGCCAAACGCGCCGCCAAGCAGGTGGCAGCGGCCACTGCCACCAAGTCGGCCTCCCAAAAGAAGCCGACGACGAAGACAGCCGCAGCAAAGAAGTCACCTGGCTCCGCGGCGGCACAGGCCCCCGAAGCACGGTCCGCTGCAGAAATCCAGGCAGACATTGACGCCGCGCAGGCTCGCCTGGCAGCCAATGTCGATGAGTTGTCAGATCGCCTCAACCCGCAACACCTTGCGGAGGAGGCTGTGACCGGAGTCAAACGGGTCTTCCTCAACGAAGATGGATCGCCTAAGGGCAAGCCCATCGCCATTGCCGCGGGCAGCGTCACGGCACTGCTGGTGTTGCGAAAGATCTTTCACCGCGGATAGTTCCCCTCCGGCTAACCCGGCTGGTCCGCCGAGGTCATGCAGCTGGGAGGTGGGGTAAACCCCACGCTGCCGCGCGAAGTGTTGCGCGACTACGCTCGGACCTTGTGTCTGCGTCCGGTTCCAAGCTCCCTATCCAGTTGCTGCATGACCGCGTGTTGGTGCAGGAAGAGGGCCCGAACGGGGAACGAAAGTCAACCGGTGGCATCGTCATACCTGCGACCGCGCAAGTTGGTAAGCGTCTGCTTTGGGCAGAAGTTGTTGGTGTAGGTCCCAACGTGCGAACCGTCCAGGACGGTGACCGGGTGCTGTTTGAACCAGAAGACCGCGGCGAAGTCGAACTGCACGGGTCGACGTATGTGTTGCTACGCGAACGCGACATTCACGCCATCGCATCGGCCCGCGTCGAAGGCTCAACGGGGCTGTACCTCTAACCGCCGCGAGTCAGTGGCGCCACGCGAGAATTCACTGGCTACCCGGCGCTTCGCATGACACGGTGGTCTCATGCTGACGGCATTTCTGACCGGGTTTGTGTTGGGCGGTTTTGTCGCCGCACAGGTTGGGCCGGTGTCACTGCTGTGCGTACGCACCGCCACCCGGCACGGGTTCTGGCCAGCAGCATCCATAGGCCTAGGCGCTGCCCTCGTTGACTTGGCCTACGCCGTGTTGGGCGTGCTGGGCGCAGCCGCACTGGTACAGATTCAGCCGGTGCGCGTTGGTCTCGCGGCGGCCGGGGCCATAGTGCTCGCGTACTTGGGAGGTCGGACGCTCGCCGCCGCTTGGCGGATGCGTCACGGTGGCGAAACTGAAGGTGAAACGACTACGCGCGGTGCGGCGTTACGTACTGGGCTAGTTGCCACCGCCTCAAACCCACTAACCATCATTTCCTGGGCGGCCATATTCGGAGCGGCAACCACTGCCTCGCTCGTGGCTGACTCGGTGACGGCGATCGCCCTGCTCTGTGGAGTTGGATTGGGGAGTGCACTGTGGTTCGTCGTGCTCGCTGCGGCTGCATCGCGTGCGGGCAAGCGACTAGGTCATCGCACCCTCGCGGTGATTGACGCCATTTCCGGGGCTGGACTCCTGGTGTTTGCTGCGTTCCTTGGTGTTCGCGCGTTCAACGAAAGCTAACGACGTATTGCGTGCCTCCCTTGGGCCCTATGGAGGGCTCACGGACCGACGCGCGCACTGTCCTCGTCGACCATCAGGGACGAGGCATCCACCGCGACGAAGGCACGTGCCGGAACTTGCTTGAGCTCGCTGATGAGCTTTCCCGGCCACTTGTTGCTGGCATCACCTTGGAAGTACCACGGCGATCCGTTGTCTGCGAGCACGAGTCCGTACTGCTGCATGGCTCGCAGCACGACGCGGGTATGCCCGCTGAAGTCGCTGATGTCATAGGTGCTCTTCAGGCGGAACCGCGCGCCCATTGGGGGATAGTTGCGGTTGTTGACGCTGCCGGCCTGGTGCCGAGCTGGCCACACATAGCGGCGGTCAGTGACATCGGTGGTGAATCGAATGGCGTGATCGACCTTGCCCGCGGAAACCTCTTGCCAACGCAGCAGGCCCGGGAGAATGGGTAGCCCCGCAGCATCCGCCGACGTCCACCCGTCACGCCGGAGCTTGTTCGAGCGCAAATCCCAGACGGCGCCCGAGCCGGCATGCCAGCCGTTGTTGCGCCGCTTGGTGTTCCACGTCTCATACAAGGTGCAGCGTGACTTATCAACGATGATTGCGTGCCGATCGCCGTGTGAGCGCCAGCCACCCTCGATGCGAGTGTCTCGCCCTAGTGGGTAGCGAACGCGGTCACTTTCAGATCGGTAGGTGAACGAGACGTTGACCTTCCGGTGGCCACCGCCGACCACCGTGATGGGTATGCCATAGGGCATTCGCTGGGCGCCGTACGTGGGTCCGAAGTCAGGGTGCAAGTTGCTTCGCGGGGACATGTGTTTGATCCACGCTCTGCTGCGGGCGTGGACCGGGAGGGTGTCGATACGGGCATGCCAGTAGTTGTCCTTCGGAAACACCGGGCACCCGGCAATGGGGCGTTGCAGCACCGTGGCCCGTTCGTCAACGGTTCTAGCGGCGTTACTCGTGGCGGTACCCGTAAGCAGCCCACCGACAAGGCCCGCGCTCAAGGCGCAGACCGCCAGTGTGCGCGGAGCCTTACGTGAGGGTGAGGTCATGCTGTAGAGATCGTGGCTTCCGGCAGCTGAATAGATCGCCCAGGCGGGTGGGGCGCGGCGGTGGCCGCCAGGGCATTCAGGTCGAGCGCGACGTCGCCTGCTACCGCTTCGGCAGCCAGGATCTCGCGAGACGGTGGACCGTCAGGAAATGCCAAGTCGCACAGGAGGCTGAGGGGGACACCGGCGCGCAAGAGCGACCATCCGCGCGCTGCCTCTTCGGGGGGAACCTCGCTACGAGGAGAAAAGGGAATCACACTGGTGTAATTCGGCAACCCTCGACAAGAACTTTAGGCCGACGGGAGAATTCGATCTCGCAGGTCGTCCCACTGCTGGCGATTGCGGGCAATCAGTAAGCCGTCGCCCTCGCCGAATGGGTCGTAGGGGGTGCTGTCCGGGCGCGCAACATGGCAGCCAACTTCGGCAGCCAGCAGGGTTCCTGCTGCGTGGTCCCAGGGCAGGGTGCGCCAGAAAAGGGCAAAGTCAGCCTCGCCCGTCGCCAACTGCGGGTACGCAAACCCTGCCGAGGCTGGGCCCGGAGACAACTGGGTGAAGGGTTCCGCGGCGGTGAGCACACGGCGGCGCAGTTCAGCAGGCATGAAGCCGGTCTTGATGATCCCGCGCTGCTCCAAGGGCGGTGTTGTCAGCGGAGGCAGCGATGGCAGGCGCTGGCCGTTTCGGAAGGCGCCCTCGCCGCGTTGTGCGTAGAACATCAGTTCCGTGACCGGCTGCCAGATCCACGCCTGCTGGGTCACGCCGTCGGCCAGATACGCGACCATCACGGCAAAGTCGATGGCTCCGCCGACGAACGCACGCGTGCCGTCGAGCGGGTCAACTACCCAGAGGTGTCGAGCCTGCGCGCCCCTGGTGAGCAGTGCGGCGTCACCCGCTGCTGCCTCCTCACCCAGCATCGGCACCCCTGGTGCGATGTCGGCAAGCGAAGCGGTGAGCAGTTGCTCGCACTCCTGGTCGGCCACCGTCACGACATCGTCGGCGCCCTTCTGGTGGATCTGGTCGGCTGCGAGTGCACGAAATCGCGGGACAATAGCTTGATTGGCCGCCTGTTGGATCGCAGCCATGACGCGATCGCGCGGCTGGTTGATCGGTGTGCTCTTCAAACTCGTGGGGCTCCATGGTGACTCTGCCAGGATGAGGCGTTATGGCCTCGGTCGAACTCTGTCACACCTA
>Ga0190272_10000276_pt1 | contig 29697 bp, 36 predicted proteins | sample Popmic504T_FD_133746 | JGI IMG/M metagenome (GOLD analysis project Ga0190272, IMG submission 133746) | Populus adjacent soil microbial communities from riparian zone of Shoshone River, Wyoming, USA - 504 T | ecosystem: Environmental > Terrestrial > Soil > Riparian zone | place: USA: Wyoming...
TGCAGTTTCAGCGGTGGCTGGCAGACGCCGTGGCCGCTGGGTTTCGTGAACCGAATGCAGTGGTCGTGGCCACCTCGGATGCCAGTGGGCAACCCCGCGCGCGCTCAGTGTTGCTGAAAGGAGTGACACCGCAAGGTTTCATGTTCTTCACCAACTACGAGTCTACGAAGGCGCGACACTTGGATGAGAATCCGAAGGCGTCGTTGTGTTTTCCGTGGTGGGACCTCGAGCGTCAGGTGATTGTCGAAGGACTTGTTTCACGCACCAGCCGAGAGGTATCGGGCGAGTACTTTCGCACTCGACCACACGGGAGTCGACTGGGCGCCTTGGCGTCGCCGCAAAGCCGCGTGGTCGCAAGTCGTGAGGTGCTCACCGAGCGATTTGCTGAACTCGGCGAGCAGTATCCCGAGGGTGACGAAGTGCCGTTGCCGGACCATTGGGGCGGCTACCTGGTTGCGCCAACGGTCATCGAGTTTTGGCAGGGCCGAAGTAACCGGATGCACGACCGAGTGAGGTATTGCCGCCGGACGTCAGGAGACCCTTGGGTGATTGAGCGGCTCGCTCCTTAGACACCACTTGTTCATCAGTTGTCGATCACTGGCCCATCTCTTGCCCATCCCCTGGCTCTCCTTTGACTCCGGGCAAGGACAATCCGCGGGCCCGGCCTAAGCCGAATAGTCGAGGGACATTCTCGACGCCCGCGGATTGGGTGACTGTCTGGGATTCGCCGGCCACCTCATGGCGTACCGGTTGTGCCGTCAAGTCGGCGGCTAGCTGACAACCACCTCACGTGTCCTATTGCTATCCAAAGCGTGGACCACCTCCTTTCCCGTCTGAGGAAAATGTACGACGCCAACCCCAGTGATCGCTACCGACTTACCGGGGCAACCCTCGAGAGGGATTTATGGCGGTGCAGGCCATGATGACGAGGTGCTGCGCCGCCTTGTCCTGGATCTGACACCGCTCAAGGTCAGCGCCAACTACCGGCGGTTGTGGTTGGGCCTGTCGGTGGCGCAGATCGGCCAGCAGATGACCACCCTCGCGGTCGGCATCCAGGTGTACGACCTCACTGGCTCGAGTTTTGCCGTGGGCATGGTCGGTGCCTTCGCATTCGTCCCGCTCGTGGCTTTTGGTTTGTACGGGGGGTCGATCTCTGACACCTACGATCGTCGCAAGGTTGCGTTGGTGGCCTCGGCCGGGCTGTGGCTGTGCTCGCTGCTGTTGGTGATGCAATCGGCGGCCGGCTGGAACCAGACGTGGGTGCTGTACGCCGTGGTCGCTGCACAGTCGGCCTTCTTCGCGGTCAACAACCCTGCGCGCTCGGCGATCCTGCCGCGAATCCTGCCCCCAGAAATGCTGCCGGCGGCCAACGCGCTCACCACGATCACGTGGAATGTCGGATTCACACTGGGGCCGTTGCTGGGTGGCTTCATCATCTTCATCAGCGGGTTCACCGCGGCTTACATCGTGGACGCCTTGACCTTCACAGCTGCTCTGTACGCGCTCTTCCGGCTCCCTCCGATTCCTCCCGAAGCCGAGGTGCGGCGAGCCGGCTGGGCCGCGGTGTGGGAGGGCCTTACGTTCCTGCGCACCCGCCGCAATCTGTTGATGACGTTCCTGGTCGACCTCAGTGCGATGGTGCTCGCCCAGCCGCGCGCGCTCTTTCCTGCTCTGGCTGCCACCACCTACGGCGGCGGAGCCCGAACCGTCGGCTACTTGTCTGCGGCCCCGGCTATCGGGGCGCTGGTCGCCGCCATCTTCTCCGGATGGCTCGGTCGGATTCGCCTACAAGGACTCATGGTGGTGGTGATGGTGTGCCTGTGGGGTGGCTGCGTCGCACTGTTTGGAGCGACGAGCTGGCTGGCGCTAGGCATGTTGTTGCTCGCGGGTGCTGGGGCCGCCGACATGGTGAGTGCCGTCTTTCGGTCGACGATCCTGCAAGTGGCCACCCCCGACGAACTCCGCGGGCGGCTGCAGGGGGTGTTCATTGTCGTCGTCGCCGGTGGCCCGCGCCTCGGTGACGTGGTCGCGGGGTCGGCCGCGACCGTGCTCGGCGAACGAGTCGCGATCGTAGGTGGAGGCCTCGCGTGCATCATGGCTACACTCGCGCTAGTCGCGTGGCATCGCCGTTTCCTTGCCTACGACGCCCGCCACCCCTCCGCTGACTAGTGGGGCTGACTAGCGGGGCTCACTAATAATTAGGGACGCAGCAGTACCCGCTGTGGTGACGGTGTCCGCCTCACGTCTGCGTTGGCAGCCGCGAGCCGGGTCACCGCTTCGTCGAGAATCTTTGGGTCGCGGTCGAAACAAAGCCGAACGTAGTCGCTGAACGCGCCGTCTACTCCGCACTGGTCGCCAGGCATCACATGGACGCCGTGGCGGTCGGCCGCATCGCTCAACGTCTGCGCATCGAGCCCCGGTGTCCGTACCCACAGCGACAAGCCCCCAATGGGTCGCTCCATCCCCCACGAGGGAATCTCTCGCTTGAGTGCATTGATGAGGTGGTCGCAGCGCGCGCTGAGGTCAGCGAGCCGATCGTTCATCCATGTGGGGTGTTCTTCGGCAGCAGTCATGAGTTGAGCAGTGAGGTGTTGGGTGATCGGTGAGGTGCCAAAGTCTTGCAGCGCTTTAGCTTGCACGAGTCGGCTCAGCCAAGGTTCGTCGGCGCGCAGCCATCCCACTCGGAGCCCTCCCCACAGCGTCTTGCTGCTTGAACCGGTGACCACGCCCTCAACATCGGGCGAGGCATTAAGCGGTAGGGCAGTGTCGACGTCGGCGAATACCAAGTCGGCAAGGGTGAGGTCTTCAATCACGACCAGCGAGTTCTTGACCACGATGTCGAGCAGTTCTTCGCGGCGCTCGGGTGTAACAACAGCACCCGTGGGGTTGGACCCGACGGGTTGGCTACACAGCAACGCCGGGCCAACCTCGGCCACAGCGCGACGCAGTTCGGACGGGATGAGGCCGTGGGCATCGGTGCGGATGGGCACGGGCACGGCGCCTGCCCGCCGAACCAGCGCCAAGATCCCGGGGTAGGTCGGGCTTTCCACCAGCACCCGGTCGCCGGGGCGAACCATCGCGTCAATCGCGAGCCCGAGTGCTTGTTGCGCACCCGTGGTCACCATCACGTCGTCGGCCAGCGATGGGACGCCGTGACTTTCCAGTCGGCGGGCGGCAACCTCGCGCATATTTCGTTCGCCCACTGCTGAGTACCCGGTGCTCGGCTCAGCCGTCATCAGCGCGGTCGCGGGGAAGTCACCCAGCAAACCGGTCGGCGCCTCGATCGTTGAAGAGATGGCTAAGTCGAGAGGGGTGGAGTGCTTCAGCCACCGATCGACCAGCCAGCGCTCTTCGTCAGCCTGCGCCGTCACCGAAACAGGAGCCGAACGGACGTAAGTACCCGAACCCTGACGTCGTTCCAGCACTCCGCGGCGCACGAGATGATCCAGCGCAGCGACCACAGTTCCCCGACTGACGCCCAACTCATCGGAGAGCAGACGTTCGGACGGCAGCCGGGATCCGACGGACAGTTGACCGCTGCGTACTGCCTCAAGCAGGCCGGAGGCTAACCGCTCTCGCAGCTGGCCCGGCGTCTGCCGCAGATGGGCGCGCAGGGCGCGAAACAGTTCGGAATGGTCCAATTGTTTGGAAGTGGTCCAAGACATTGCGCCAGTATGACTGATCCAATAGCGAATGTGAAGAGTTATTGGCTCCCCTTCCGCCAGTCGTAGGGAAGTCAACGACCCCGTCACGTCCACAGAGGCCAATTGAGTAGTCCAATTGGCTCACAATGCCCGAGGAGGGCCGTGCCATGGAATTGATCGTTCTCGCTGCGCTGACAGTTGTCCTGGTGGCCGCCGCCATCGTCCTGGCCAAGTTGGTGCTAGCTGATGGGTACGGGATGCGGCCGGCACCGCGGGGTCATGACGACTGGAGCGTCGATGGTTTGCCCTCACACCCGTACGGATGCTGATAAGCCTCTAGCCTGAGGGCGTGCACATACCCTTCAACCCGTCGGCTGGTTCGAGTTTGGGTGTCGAATGGGAACTTGAACTCGTCGATCTGCAGACCCGCGAGTTGGCCAGTGCCGCTTCGGACATCCTCGCCGAGATCACGCCGATACCCGGCGAAGAGCACCCCAAGGCCAAGCACGAGTTGCTTGAGTCGACGGTGGAAATCATCACCGGGATTTGCTCGACCGTCTCCGAAGCGCGCGAAGACCTCGCGGGAACGTTAAAGGAAGTGCAAGACGCGGCAGCCCGTCGTGGGCTAGGCGTGATGTGCTCGGGGACGCATCCGTTCAGCGACTGGACCGACCAGCAAATCAGCCCTAGCCCGCGCTACCAACAGCTCGTTGAACAAATGCAGTGGCTTGCTCGACGTATGCAGATCTTCGGGGTTCATGTGCACGTGGGTGTGCGTTCACCGGACAAGGCGATTCCCATCAACAACGCACTGATGGCCTACATCCCCCACTTCTTGTCGTTGTCTGCGTCGTCTCCTTACTGGGTTGGCACTGACACCGGTTTGGCGTCCGCGCGCTCAAAAGTCTTTGAAGGCCTTCCGACAGCCGGTTTGCCGTACTCACTCTCGGGCTGGGACGCGTTCGAGGACTACATGGAGACACTGATCTCCTCGCAAACCATTCAGTCCATTCGGGAGGTGTGGTGGGACATTCGGCCACACCCGAACTTCGGCACTGTTGAGTTACGAATCTGCGACGGCCTTCCCACCCTCGACGAGATCACCGTGATCGCCGCGCTCTCGCAATGCCTCGTGGAATCATTCGACCGCCAACTCGATAAGGGCTACACACTTCCTCAGCCGCGCATGTGGTTAGTGCGTGAGAACAAGTGGCGTGCCGCCCGCTACGGACTCGATGCCGAGATCGTCGTTGACGACAAGGGCAACACCGTCCAGCCGGTCCGACAAGCCATCCTCGACCTCGCCGAAGAATTGGTCCCGGTAGCCCGCAAAATTGGCTGCGAGGACGAGCTGGCGCAGGTCGAGCAACTGCTCGACGTCGGCGCGAGTTATCAGCGGCAGCGTGCGGTTGCTGCGAAAAACGATGGTGACCTCAAAGCGGTCGTCGACTCCTTACTGCTGGAGATGGACGAAGGAATCTTTCGGCCTTAGCGAGGCAGCCAAGCGTCGAGCGCCTGGGCCACCACGACATCCACCGACGTCTTGTCGGCGTCGGCTTGCTTGCGCGCAGCTTTGCGGAGCGGCTTGGGGATGGAGACCTTCAGCGTCGCGAGTTCTTCCCTTTTTCCGGCACTCTTTCCACTGCGGTCGGCGGCCCCTTTGGTTGCCTTGCGTGCTCGCAGATCTCCCGGCTTGTACTTCGCCTTCTCGCTTTTGGGAGGTGGTGCAGCCGAGGGCGCGGTCGGCACTGGAGCGGCGTGCAAATGCTTGGCAGGCTCGGCTCGTGGGGCGGCCGGGTGAACAGAGCCGTCTTCTGCACGACGCAGAGCGGGGCGGGGTTCTGGGGGCCGACTCATGATTCCTCCTAGTGCACCGAACGTAGCGAGCGTGACTCGGTAGATACCGAGAGCAGCCGTTCTAAGTAGCCGTCGAGAATGCGGGCAACCTCACGCCCCGCGGGGCTTCGCCACTGCTGGATCGGAGTGCACGCGCCTGCCGCCTGCTGCATGACGGCGCGATCGGGCAGCGGGGGTTGCAGAAGCAGATCTCCGTAGGCCAACGCGAGTTCCGCCATGCGATACCGATGCTCCGACGAGGTCGGTCGCACCCGATTGACGGCAATGCCGGCGACCTGGAGCCGCAGATTGAAGCCGCGAATGACGTCGATGGATTCCAAAGCCTGCTGCGCGCCTTGGAGCGCGAACAAACTGGGCTCGGTGACCACCAGCGCGAGGTCACTCGCCGTGAGGGCGTTTCGCGTGAGCTCACCAAGAGCTGGTGGAGTATCGAGAAGAACAAGGTCATACTCGTCGATGCCTTGCATCGTGACTCGTAGCCGGACATTTCCTTCGCCTTCGGGGACGGCCCGATGCTCCAGTGCCCGTTCGCTAGCGACCAGGCTCACCTCGGGGCCCCAGCCACTCGGCACTACCGCTTGCGCGAGTACGCCGGCCCGACCATCGGCCAAGACATCATTGGCGGTGAACTCAACCCGTTGGGGATCGAGCACCACGGTGGCGTTGGCCTGCGGATCGAGGTCGATCACCAGCACCCGCATGCCGCGAGCCTGTGCGGCGCCGGCAAGGCCGAGCGTCATCGACGTCTTGCCGACTCCGCCCTTAAGGCTCAAAACACTGACGACCCGCACATCGGTCAGGGTACGGGCGAGATCGAAACCGCGCGGTTGGTTGGTGATTTTGCTCCCCGCCTGGCCCAGAGTCGATCATTCCCGCTGAGGGCACGTTCAGCGTCCCTTGATGGCCTCGTAACGCTCCAGCGACTGAATGCGCTCTTCCGCGTGGTCAACGATCCGTTCCGGGTATCCGTGGGTGTAGCCATCGGCGCCGCGCCAAGGCTCGTGCACTGATTTGCCTGCCAGATGCCGAAGCTCGGGGATGAACTGGCGAACGTAGTTCCCGTCGGGATCGAACTTCAGTCCCTGCGTCACCGGGTTGAAGATACGAAAGTAGGGGGCTGCATCTGTACCAGAGCCGGCAGTCCACTGCCAGCCATGCGCGTTCGATGCTTGGTCACCATCGACGAGGTGCTGCATGAACCATTCGGCTCCCTGTTGCCACTCCAAGTGGAGGTCCTTAACGAGGAAAGACGCGACAATCATGCGTGCCCGATTGTGCATCCAACCCGTCTGCAGCAATTGCCTCATGGCCGCATCCACCATGGGATAGCCGGTTTGTCCTTGTTGCCAAGCGGCTAAACGTTTCTTGGCACGCGCCCCCCGGTCATAGGTCATGTGAGCGAACTCGCGGCGTAAGTACTGGTTGGCAGAATCAGGTTGATGGAACAACACGTCAGCGTAGAACTCGCGCCAGGCGAGTTCTCTGCGGAAGACCTCGTGTGACTTTTCCTCGCCAAGTTCAGCAAGTAACGAGCGTGGATGGACTTCCCCAAATCGTAAGTGGACCGACATGCGCGATGTGCCGTCGATACCTGTCCGATCGCGCGTTTGCGCATAGTCGGCAAGCGTCTGTTCGCGAAACGTGGACCAACGCTTCATCGCTGCACGTTCGCCAGCGCGTGGCAGCTCGACGTCAGTTGCGGGTATGGATGGCGGTTCCTCACTAGAAACGCTGATCCAGTTTGGCTTTCTTGGTTTACCGACCGGTGCGCGCCACCCGTGTGCCAGCCACGAACGATAGAAGGGTGTGTAGACACGATAGGGAGTGTCGTCGTGCTTGCGTACCCGCCCGGGTGCAACCGCGTAGGGAGATCCGACAACGTCAGGCTGTGCTCCCACTTCGGCAAGAGCATCGATGACATCTTCTTGACGCTTCGCGGCCACCGGTGTGTAACTGGCCGCTAGGTGAACAGACTCAGCCTCGATCTCCTGGGCAAGTTGCACGATGACTTCACGGGGGTCGCCGACTCGGACGGTGAGGTTTCCGTCGAGCGACTCCTTGAGAGCCGCAAGCGATTGCAGGAGATAAGCCTTCTGCACATCTGACTGGTGACTCCAGGTTGCCGGATCAATGACGAACAAGGGCAAAACGCCGTCTGACCCGGCGGAGGCTGCTTCGTGGAGTGCAGGATTGTCGACAACACGGAGGTCACGTTGAAACCAGTGAATGGTCCGATGTGGCACGTGCCCACATTAGGCAGCGGTGGTGCGCTGCGCGCGCTGGGCGGCAGGGACGCCTGATGAAACCTGGATAAAGACGCGTTTGTGGTGGCGCGCCCAACCCCACATCCAGGAGAATGCGGGCGTGAATCGCGACGGGGACTCTTGCCGGTACGTCAACGGAACAGTTTTTACCGCAGATCCCGAGCGCGCTTGGGCCCATGCGTTCGGCGTGCAGGGTGGACAGATCGTCGTCATCGGAAGCGACGAGGACGTGCGCGGTGCATTGCCCGACGCAGCAGAGATCGACCTCAACGCCGCGTTGGTACTGCCCGGATTCATCGACGCGCACTTTCATACCGTGATGACAGGTGAGGCACTCTTACGTGCCGACTTGTTGCCGGCTAAAGACTTGGCAGACATCCAGAGACTGCTGTTGGCGCACGCAGAGGCACACCCCGACTCTGAGTGGGTGCTGGGAAGAAGTTGGCTCTTTGAGGCTATTCCGGATGGTCGACCCACTGCTGCGATGCTTGACGAAGTACTCCCTGATCGACCGGTAGCACTCGATGCCAATGACTATCACTCGACCTGGGTGAACTCCGCTGGCCTTCGCGCTTTGGGCATCACCGACGGAACGCCAGATCCAGCAGGGGGCCGTATCGCGCGCGACGAAACGGGCAAGGCGACGGGTTTTCTCGAGGAGACAGCCGCTGAAATATTTGCGTGGGCTCATCTTGAATCATTGACCAGCGACGAGCAGCGCCTCATGCACCTGCGCTCGGCCCTGGAACACCTCAGCGCATCCGGGGTAACCGGCGTCATTGACATGGGCGTCAATGCGGCTGCTTTGCGAGCGATGGCGCAAGCTGAAAGTGAAGGGTGGTTGAACGTTCGGGTTGTCGCGCATTGGCTGATGTCTCGTGAAGGTACGCCGGCCGATCATCTTGCCCAAGTTGCGGAGGCGGCAGAGCTGGCTAAGCGTCACCGGTCAGATCGGCTGCGAGTTACCGGCATCAAATTCATTGTTGACGGCGTAATCGACGGTTGCACTGCGCACGTGTTAGCCCCGTACACCAATGGCGAGATGCCAGAACCAATTTGGAACTACGAGGCACTGGCGCCAGTAGTTGCCGCAGCTGATGCCGTTGGGCTGCAATGTGCACTGCACGCGATCGGTGATGGGGCGGTGCGCACTGCGCTCAACGCCGTTGAGAATGCTGCGCGAGTGAACGGCACCAGTGGTCGTCGGCACCGAATTGAACACATTGAGTACCTGGCCACTGCCGACGTACCGCGCTTTGCTGCACTCGGTGTCACTGCGTCAATGCAGCCAGTGCACTGCGACCCGGCGATCCAACAGAATTGGCGCAAGATGCTGGGTCCGGAACGCTCGGCGCGTGGTTATCCCGGACGTGAACTCGTGGAAGCCGGTGCCCGACTCGTCCTTGGTACCGATGCCCCAACAGCGCCCTACGCCCCGCTGCCGAACATGTTCATTGCCGCGACGCGGCGCTCGGCCTTCGACCTGACTCTTCCTCCGAACATCCCCTCATACGCATTGCCGCTCGACGATGCCATCACCTACGCCACGGCAAATGCGGCATGGTCGTGCTTCGAGGAGGGCACGCGCGGCATGATTCGCCCAGGTTTGGCTGCCGACTTCACCGTGATCGAACCGGACGTGTTGGCCGATGAACCGGAGACATTGTTGAGCGCCAATGTTGTGCTCACTGTCGTCGCGGGGCGAGAGGTCTTTCACGCGGGATGATCGTGGCCGTTACCTTTGTTCCAGTACCGGGGCCACGACTTGCCTCTCTTGCCCAGCCGATCGACCCGCCAAAGAGGAGACTGACGCCGTGAGCGACCTGATCGACACGACGGAAATGTACTTGCGCACGGTTTTTGAGCTGGAAGAAGAAGGCATCGTCCCGCTGCGGGCCCGCATTGCTGAGCGACTCGAGCAGTCTGGCCCAACAGTCAGTCAGACGGTGGCGCGCATGGAGCGCGATGGGTTGCTGACCGTTGAGGGTGACCGTCACCTGCAACTCACTCCACTCGGTGGCGGTATGGCGATGCGCGTCATGCGTAAGCACCGGCTGGCCGAGTGCCTCCTCGTCGACATCATCGGCATGCCGTGGGAGGAAGTGCACGCAGAGGCCTGTCGCTGGGAGCACGTCATGAGCGAGAACGTGGAGCGAAGAATTCTCGAACTACTCAAGCACCCGACCCATTCACCCTTCGGAAATCCGATCCCCGGGCTCGACGAGTTGGGCGACACAGGAGTAGCGGACACCATCTCGCTCCTTGGCCTCGACGCTGTCGCGGGGATCGAGGCACAGCGGGTGACAGTGCGTCGGATTGGTGAGCCAATCCAGGACAATCACGAACTTATGAGCACTCTCAGCCGAGCCGGTGTCCGTCCCGGCCAAGTAGTCAAGGTGACGCTGTCAGAAGGGGGAGTGCTTGTCGGCAGCGGAATGGAGTACGCCGAACTCGACAGCACCACTGCCTCACACGTATTCGTTTCCAACCGCTAGCTGGGTGAAACGCGGTAGCGCAGCATGATGACGTCATTCGCGTAGGTACGCGTTTCGATAAGTGACACAGGAATTTTTGGGAACTCAGGCGGAAACATTGGTATGCCGTCGCCAAGCATGACGGGAATGACGTGCGTCCACACTTCGTCGACGAGTCCGGCGGCAAGGAACGCGCGATGAACGGCGCCGCCGCCGAGGAGCCAAACGTTGCCTTTGGTCTCACTCCTGAGTTCAGTTACCAGTGCCGCGAGATCGTCTCCGTTGTTCCATCGGACGACAGGTGACGACTCGCCAGGCTTGCGCTTGCTCAAGACCACAACCGGCTTACCTTCATATGGCCAGCCGTCGAACGTCAGAATCTGCTCGTAGGTTATCCGCCCGGTGATGATGGATCCGACCTCGTCGTAGAAGGCGTCATAGCCGAGGTCAATTCCGGCCGCATCGAAATCCTCCAACCAAGCAACACTGCCATCAGCGGGCGCCAGGAATCCGTCGACACTGGATGCGGCATAGATCTGAACGGGCTGCGAGTCTGCGGATGATTCTTCTTTGTCTGCCACGAAGTACCTCCCAATCACGTGGAACAACCTTACAAAGGTGTGACGAACTGTTCCCCGATGACTTTCAGTTGGCTCGTTCTCACGGTTGGCGCCTACCGTGGCAGGCATGGACACCACCGCGGTCGCGCTCGCGCTGACGGCGGGCATGGTGGCGGCATTCAACCCTTGCGGATTTGCCCTGGTCCCCGCCTACCTCGCGCTGTTCATCGGGGAGAGTGCCGAGTTTTCGCGTCCCACCCGGCTGGCCCGTGCGCTCCAGGTGGGCCTCACGGTGACCTTGGGGTTCGTCGTCGTGTTCGTGGTGGCCGCGGTGCTCATTTCTGCCTTTGCGGTTCACGTCGCCGAGTACACCCCCTACGCCACCGTGATCCTTGGACCAGTACTCATAGGCCTCGGGCTCTGGCTCTGGTTGCTGATGGGCCGGAGCTTCTCCGTGCAGATGCCGCGAATCTCGCGAAAGGTCGGGAGCGGACCCGGTGGCATGGTCAGTTATGGAGTCATCTACGCCACGGTGTCCCTCTCCTGCACGCTGCCGGTGTTCATGGTCGCCGTCATCGGCTCCTTTCAGGCTGACAGTTTTGTGTCTGGGGTTGTGGTGCTGTTGGCCTATGCCATCGGCATGGGTCTTGTACTCACCGCGCTCGCAGTGGCCGTCGCATTTGCCAGCGACGCAGTGCTCAGCGGGTCGCGTCGGATGGTGCCGTTGATTGGACGCATCTCTGGCGTGCTATTGATTGTCGCGGGCTGCTACGTCACGTGGTACGGAATCGTGGAGTTGCGCGTGTTAGCGGGCGACACCATTAATCGTGGCCCCGTTGACATCGTTGCTTCATGGAGCGGCAGCGTCAGCACGTTTGTTGATGCGCGCACTGGTCTGGTCGTTGTTCTTGCCACGTTCACGGTTGTGGCAGCAATTGTTGGACTGCTCATCTCGCGTCGTAAGCCGCGAGTCAGTGAGGAACCTAGCGACAGATCGCACGCGGTATCTAGCGGAGGAACGGAATGAACGTTGCAGGAATTGTCGGAGGACTCACCCTCTCTGCGCTCGCACTCACGGCGTGCGGCACTACCGCGACAGTGGTCTCAACCGATCCCACGCCGTTGACACAACCAAGCCAAGAAGCGCAGACCCAACCGGAGCAAGCGCCGTCGAACAACCCCGAACCGCCTCCAGCAGAGAGCGTGCTGCCGGACGTGGACCTGCTCGAGGTGTCGACAGGAAGTGACGTCGAGTTCGCGGGTTTGGTGCCGAGCGATAAGCCCATCTTGTTGTGGGCATGGGCGCCACACTGTGCCATCTGTGCGGGCGAGGCAGCGGGTGTTGAAGAATTTGCCCAGGCAAACAGCAAGGACATCAACGTCGTGGGGATCGGCACCCAGGATTCCTTGGATCTGGCGGAGGATTTCGTGGATACCCACAACCTGCAACAGACCCGAATGCTGTGGGACACCGGCTTTGAGTCATGGCGAGCGCTCAGCATCACCGGCCAGCCGACGTGGGTCCTCATAACGCCGCAAGGCGAAGAGATTCAGCGTTGGCAAGGCGGGCTACCGACCGACGAAATCTTGGCGCAACTCGCCTAGAGGGGCGTGCCGTGTCTGGGACCTGGGTTCGCTCAGGCCTGCTGCAGCGCGCTGGCGCGCGCCGATTTGTACTCGTCCTCGGAGATGACGCCGCGGCTGCGCAGATCGGTAAGTTCCGCGAGCCGAGCGTCAAGCGGCTGGGAAGGGGTGGCCATCTGGGAACGCGGCTCTGCCTTGACGCCAGCGTGTGAGGCTGCTCGAACAATTGAATAGACGACCGCGACGAGGATCAAGATCACCGCCGCAATCATAAGAAATTCGATCGGGCGAAGGTTCGGCATCGGGTCTCCTGTTGAGGTTTGGTCGTGCGCGGAGAACTAAGGGTGCCGTAAGGCTCTCCGCTCGAAGGCAAATCTCGGGTTTCACCCTCGTCCGCTGGTGTCCTCCGGCATGTACGTCTGTCCTCGACGGTGGTCCCTAGGCTGGGTCCATGCAGCGGAACAACCTGATCGGTGGCGAGTGGGTAGGTGGGGCACCCGTGCCGAACATCAACCCCAGCGACACAGACGACGTCATCGGCGAGTACGCCCACGCGAACCCGAGCCAGACCCGCGATGCGATTGCGGCCGCCGCCGATGCTTTCCCCGAGTGGTCGACGGTGTCCCCTCAGGTCCGGGCCGACGTATTACAACGAGCGTCCCAAGAAGTTCTGACGCGCGCCGATGAGCTCGGCGACCTTCTCGCGCGAGAGGAAGGCAAGACACTGCCGGAAGCGCGGGGCGAGGTGGTGCGAGCGGCTCAGGTGCTCAGCTTTCACGCGGGCCAAGCCGTACGCAACGCGGGCGAAATCATCGACTCGGTTCGTCCCGGCATCGAAGTGGCCGTGACGCGTGAACCGTTGGGCGTCGTCAGCATCATCACCCCCTGGAACTTTCCCATCGCTATCCCCGCTTGGAAGATTGCCCCTGCGCTGGCCTACGGCAACTGTGTGGTGTTTAAACCAGCAGAACTTGTCCCGGGCTGCGCCTGGGAACTCGTGGACATCTTGCACCGAGCGGGCCTGCCAGCCGGAGTGTTGAACCTGGTGATGGGCAGCGGCAGAGAGATTGGCTCGACGTTGACCGGTTCACCTGAGGTGTCCGGGGTGTCATTCACCGGCTCAGTTGCCACGGGTGAGCAGATCCTGCAGGATGCACAGACTCATCGGGCCCGCGTCCAACTGGAGATGGGGGGCAAGAACCCGCTCGTTGTTCTGAACGATGCTGAACTCGACGTCGCGATTGACGTCGCGCTCCAAGGGGCATTCGGCTCCACAGGACAACGCTGCACGGCGTCCTCTCGGCTTGTTGTCGAAAGCGGGATCCACGACCGATTCGTCGAGCAACTCACCGAACGCATGAAGAGTTGGGTCGTCGGTGACGCTCGCGAAGAGGGCACCAACATGGGACCAGTCGTCGATGGTTCACAACTGATGCAGAACGAGCGTTATCTGAAGGTCGCAAGTGACGAGGCGGGCGCCGTGGTGGGTGGCGAGCGAGTGGTACGGGACAACCCCGGCTACTTCCAATCGCCAGCACTCATCACCGGCACCACCAACAACATGACCGTGAACAGGGAGGAGGTCTTCGGGCCGGTGGCCTCCGTCATCAAAGTGTCCGACTACGACGAAGCGCTGGCAGTGGCCAACGACACGGAGTTCGGGCTGTCGAGCGGCATCGTTACCACCTCCCTTAGGGCTGCCTCCCACTTTCGACGGCACTCGACCGCGGGCATGGTGATGGTCAACCTCCCCACTGCTGGCGTCGACTACCACGTGCCCTTCGGCGGTCGGCGTGCTTCGTCCTATGGCCCGCGCGAGCAGGGCACCCACGCCCGCGAGTTCTACACCGTGGTGAAGACCAGCTATATCGCCCCCTGACGGGACAGGCTCAGACCAATAATTTCCATCCGCGTTGCATCCGGAAGGGGACGAGCACCGAAGTAGGAGTGATAGTTCGTTCCCTACCCCGGAGGTATCCCCATGCGCTTGCGCCATCGACTTATCGCTGTTTCGGCTGCGGCATCACTTGCTGCCGCGCCTCGTCACGTTCTCCACCGCGGCCAACGCTGCGCCCGGCACGAAGTCGCTGGCGGGCCTGTTGCTCAAGGACACCACGAAAGCCGGCAATCCCAAGTTTGATGACAACGGCAAAGACTTTGACATTCTGACGGCAGCAGTACTGGCCGTGTTGGCAGACGATCCCGGGTCGCCAGTGAGTGTCTTGACAGACGGCGATGTCAGGTTGACGGCGTTCCTGCCGACCGACAATGCCTTCAATCTGACGGGGAACGCACTGGGCATTTCCGCCCGCAACGAAGAGCGGCTCACTGGCAAGTACGTTGACGCCCTGGGCGTGAGTGGGCTGGAAGCGGTTCTGCTCTACCACGTGGTGCCTGACGTCAAAATTAACGCCAAGGCTGCGGCTGAAGCGGACGGCGCCACACTAGAGACAGCGCTAGCTGGCCTCCCACTCGGCTATGCGGGTTCGTTCGTATCTATGGCTCGTTCGTAGAGTGTGTGCATGCGCGCAGTAGTCGCTCCCGAGCCGGGCACACCTGAGGTCCTCACGATTGAAGAAGTCAGTGATCCGCGCCCAGCGGCCGGCGAAGTTGTTATTGACGTGGTTGCGGCTGGCGTGAACCGGGCGGACTTGCTGCAACGGCAAGGAAACTACTCGCCTCCACCGGGTGCGCCGACCTGGCTTGGGCTGGAGTGTTCCGGCACGGTTACGGAACTGGGCGACGGCGTCTCTGAGTGGCAGGTCGGAGACCAGGTGTGCGCGCTGCTCACCGGCGGAGGTTACGCCGAGCAGGTCGCTGTGCCCGCCGTTCAGGTACTCCCCGTTCCTCGCGGGGTTGACCTCATCGAGGCAGCCGGGCTGCCGGAGGTCGCGTGCACGGTGTGGTCGAACGTCATCGACGTCGGCAAGTTGCAGCCTGGCGAAACGCTGCTTGTCCACGGGGGCGGTTCCGGTATCGGCACTATGGCGATTCAAGTAGCCAAGGCCCTGGGCGCACGCGTGCTGGTGACCTGCGGATCGGATGCCAAAGTTCAACGCTGCCAAGCTCTTGGCGCCGAGGGCATCAACTACCGGACCGATGACTTCGTCGAAACCACGAAGAACCTGACCGATGGCAGGGGCGCCGACGTTGTGCTTGACGTCATCGGCGCCAAGTACCTGACACGGAACGTCGATGTCCTGGCCAAGGGTGGCCGCCTGGTGGTCATCGGACTTCAGGGCGGGGTCAAGGGGGAGTTGAACCTGGGCGCCCTGATGGGTAAGCGGGCGTCGGTCCACGGGACAACACTGCGCGCACGTCCTACCGTGGACAAGGGACGAATCGTGGCCGCGGTACGCCGGGAGATATGGCCACTGATCGAGTCAGGAGCGATCCGTCCTGTCATTGACCGAACCGTCGATTGGTCAGATGCTGGGGATGCACATCGCGCCATGGAGTCTGGCGAGAACTTCGGAAAGATTCTGTTGCGCGTGACCGATGGCTGACTCCCCAAGTAGAAGGGCGCAGTGATGCTTCCCGCCTCCGTTCAGGCCTTCATAGATGCCGAGATCGCCGCAAACCCCACAGACTTCTCAGACCTTAATGCCGTTTTTCTCAGCGGCACGCTCAAGAAGTCACCTGAGGTAAGTCACACCGAAGCTCTTATCGACATCAGCAAACACATTCTCAGTGGCGTCGGAGCACGAGTGGACATTGTGAGGGCGGTAGACCATGTCATTCCACCGGGTGTGTATCCGGACATGCGCGAACAGGGCTGGGAGATCGATGACTTCCCCGCCATCTATCGAGAGTTCATCGAGCCGGCGAACATTGTGGTGTTGGCGACGCCGATCTGGCTCGGTGACCAATCATCGATGACGCGCCTGCTGATCGAGCGGCTCTACGGATGGTCAAGCGAACTCAACGACAATGCTCAATGGTCGTACTACGGCAAGGCCGGCGGTGTTCTCATCACCGGCAACGAAGACGGAGGTAAGCACTGCGCCGCGCAGATGCTGTACGCACTGCAGCACATCGGCTTCACGATCCCACCGCAGTCCGACTCCTACTGGAACGGTGAAGCCGGGCCTGGCCCCTCATATCGCGATGACAACCGGGGAGCGAAGAATCATTGGACGACGCGCAACACTGTCTTCGCCACCTGGAACTTGTTGCACACAGCCCGACGCCTGGTCGACCTAGGAGGCATTCCGGCGTACGGAAACGTCACGAGCAACTGGGACCTCAGCGACCCGGACCATCCCAATCCGGAATACCGCTAGTACTCATCCCAGTGTCAGGCTGATCAGTTTCTTCAGGTCCCACGCCTCTGAGGCTTGCCCTGACTTGGGTTCGATTTGCTTCACCCGTTTGCTCCGTAGCGCTACGGCCAGTGACGACGATCACTAAATACAACAGGGAATGAAGTGGGAAGGAGCGTTGCGATGCAGGGCATCAAATGGGGCGTGATCAATGCGGTGCTGGGGAGTGCTGCAACTGTCGTGACGCTGGCGTCAGTTGTGGGTGCCGGCAAGAAGTGGGGAAAGTAAGTAGGTTTGACTCAACGTTGGGCCGGGAACAGTTGCTTTAGGCGGCACTGGCGCTCGGATGACCCCCCTCAAGAGGACTCGTCTCAGGAGCCAGTGTCGTCCCTTGTTTTCGGCGGAGCGGCCGCGAGGGTTGGCCAGGTGACGGGGCGTATCGGGGCGGGAAACGATGGACGATGACGAGGTCGGCCCAGGCGGCCACCACCTAGATGAGGAAGGCTGCTGCCTCGAATGCGGCGGTCATGTTGGCGCACCACGAAAGGGTGCGCTACAACAAGGCTCGACCCCTGATCCCGAGATGCGCTGTCGAAAGCAGCCAGCCGCACCCAAAGCTGCGTTGGTCTGTCCCAGGGCGATGGCCTCAGACAATTACGAAGCACCGCTCCACTGAGTCAGAGGAATAGCACGAGCACGGTTTGCGACCACTCCTGTTCCGGACCACGGGACTTCAAGCAGTTCCCCCGAACTGCGCGCAGGGGCTGACCTGCGATGATGCTTTATCCCGCCCTCGTAGCTCAGGGGATAGAGCGTCGGTTTCCTAAACCGTGCGTCGCAGGTTCGAATCCTGCCGAGGGCACCCACAGATGCTCCGCGAGCCAGCCGCTTGCGTTCTAGTGCAGCGCGGGTTTGCGGAGGTGCCCTCAGTCCGCAAACCCGCGCAGGAGCTCCGATTGCCGCCTCAGGGTGACTGTTGGCGAGGTCGGCTATCTTCGTGCCCAGTTGGGCCTTCGCCAGTTGGCGCCGGTTGCACCAGATTGCGGAGTGGCCCATCAGCAGCATTTGACTCATATCCACCGGGGCGCACTTGTGACGAAGTCGTCGCGCCTTCGCGCGTTCCTCATCACGGACGAAACAGCCGATTTCCCGTCAATAACCGACCACGTCGGCTCGGAGGGTACTGAGCGACTACGTCGGCGAATGCTTGTACGGCGGTCGCGCGGTCATCGTCGCCGGTGCTCGCTGGTGCGACGAAGTTTTCCGGCTTCTGCAGCACTCTGTCTAGGCTGTCATGTAGGTCATGCTCGGTGGTTGCTAGCACGGCCTGCTGTCTCTTGGCCATGAGACTGCAGAATGCATTTTGATGATCGTCGACTGCCTCTCCGTATCGACAAAGTCGGGGTACGACGATAGGAATGCGCCCTATCCGAAGACTGTCGAAAATGCTCCCGGGTCCCCCGTGGCAAACCACCGCAGACGCCTGGGTCAAGAGTCCGTGCAGGTCGTCGTGCTTCAGAAAAGGACGGTGCATACCAAACACGGGTGGGTGTGCAGTTCCGTACTGGCAGACATAGCGCAGGTTTTCACTCCCGAGACCGGCTAAGTAGCCATCTAGCCACTCGATGAGTCGGTGAAAGGGATGATGGTCCGATCCGACAGTTGCCAGAATCATTGGTGCCTGACCAATAGAAATCACGGTCATGTATCACCATCCACTTAGATCAGTGCTCCCACGACCTGCGCCCGGGGGTAAAGGAGTTGTTGCTCCGGAAACTGCACAAGAAAAACGCTCGAGAGTCGATAACAGAGACGCCCAGTAAGCGTCGGCGACTCAAGACGGTCGCAAACCTCTATATATACGCTAGGGATACCGAGTGCTTTCGCGATGCAAAAGAACGGAAATGCGACCGCTGCGCCCGTCGAGATGACCAGATCTGGTCGAGTTCTTGGCACAGTGCGAGCGGCCAAGACAAAATTACGCAACAGGTTCGGAATGCTGCGAGTGGTCGGATGGAACGCAGGGATGACCTCTTCCTGGGTCAGTCGGGAACGCGCTTCATCTGTGTCAAACGTCACCCACGTGCGTTTGCGCTGCTCCCACCATGGCCGTAATGCCAGCAATTGCGAAAGGTGCCCGCCGCCCGAACCTACGAGAAGCACGTGCTTCGCTTCGTAGAAACACTCCGCTGACTTAGCAGTGGGGGGACGCATGATACGTCTTAGTTGATGTCGCCTGCTGGCTGATTGTCACGGCGTTTGAGCCCAGACCGCCTCAGCACCCATGATGCTCGCGCCCTGGCTATCGACCGAAGTTCGGCACGTTTTCCGCTGTCTACGTCGAGAACATCTATGAGTTGTTGTGCCGTCATTCCGTGCCGCATCGTCCATCGACTAATCGCGTAAGGATCGCTGCGGCTACTGGGCAAGTCGCGCACCGCACAGGCGGACTCATACCCAGCTGTGGCAACAGCTGCCTTAGTGGCAGCGTTGTAGTAGCCGAAGGGGTAGGCAAAACTTCGAACAGCGCGCTGAAGGGCATCTTCAATCCGCCGCTTAGAATCAAGCACCTCGTGGCGCAATCCTGTTGGCGGAATCAAGTCAAGTTGTGGATGCGAACAACTATGGCTGCCGACCTCGATGCTGGCATCGGCGATGTCCTTGATGGCGCTCCACGGCATGACTTGCCGATTACCTTCGCCTTCGCGGTTCAGCCAGCGACTGGTCTTGCCAACAAAATCTGTCGGCACATAAATCGTTGCTGGAAAACTGTATTTCTGCAGCACCGGCAGCACGGTGGAATAGAAGTCGACGAACGCATCATCGAAGGTCAGAACAATTTGTTTGCTGTTAGTGTCGCTGTGACTGGCACCACCTACGTATTCGCTGAGCGTGGTGGGCTTATACCCCGCATCTGACAATGCGGCCATATGATCTGCGAAGTCAATGGGATCCAACACAAACTCGCGAAAATCTGGCGACGATTCACAGGCCACCGAGTGGTACATCAGGACAGGAACCTTGGCCTGTTGTTGGTGCAATCGAGTGGGCGCTGAGTCAACAGTCATGTGGGCAACCTAGTGAGTGTGGTGAGCTATTCGCAATGTTCACCTTCCGTTATTGAACGACCCCAATCCGTCACGGTCGACGGCGAACAGGCCGAATGAGCCGTCCGTGTCAGAAGTTTGCATCTGTGAGTGGAACTGGCTGCACACGCACCCAGAAGGCTTCACTCGTACACAACATGCAGGGAAGGTTTGCTACGCACAGCAATCGGGTGTCACACCTCGTCACGAATCCGATTGAACACGTGTCGAAAAGCAGCGTGGCGAGTCTCGTCGTTGTGGTTGGAGCAGCGTGCTGAGTGACCTTGTAATGTTGCCGTCGGAGCGCTGCATTCGAAGTTCGGCGATGATCCCATAGCATTGCGAACAACAGGGCCAAGCGCGCGTGGCGTTAGAAGTCGTACCCCTCAGTGGGAAGGTCGTTGGCGAAGTCGCGAGGAAGCTCGAGCACCAGGTCCGGGGGGCCGGACGGGTAGGAGATCCCGATCCGGCGCCAAAGGTCAGTAAAGATCCAGGGATCAACGGCATTGAACGTGTCACCCTGCAAACCCTTCCGGTGCCGGAATCGTGCCGGCTGACGGTAGTAGTGCTGCACGACCTTGGGATCGAGGCCGAGCATGTCCGCGACGACGCCCGAGTTACCGTCCCAACGCCCACCGAGACGCTGTCGCTCCTCCCGACCGAAGTAGTTGAGTTCGGAGCAGAAGCGGTCAACGACCGTCCCTCTTTGAACGACAGTTTGCCGCCAAAAGGCGCCTTCGTAGATGTCGGCCGCGACTGCAATGCAAGCCAACGTTTCCGACATTTCGAGGGCAGCAACTGTGTGGGGAAAGGTCATGGGCCAGTCGACGACCGTCCAGTCGCCACCGCCCCAAACTCTTACCCTTGCTGCGCTTGACAATACCGTTGGCGCGCGAAGGGGCTGATCGACCGTCCGGACACCGTGCCTGGCACAGAACAACTCGAGAGCGGTGGCTGTGCGCGAAGAATCCGCTCCGCGGAACGCAGACACAAACACGAACTCGCCCATTGGGATCTCCTCGCCCGCGACCGCCACGACAATAGTTCGTGGACCAGCAGGACACATGGCTCGACCAATGCCAAGGCGCGGGGCGCATCTTCTTCGACTCTGTTCTGCAGATCCTTCCCGGTATGGCGGCCGATGACGACTTCGTCAAAACCTTCATGCGACAACTAGAGGAACTGAAGCACGAGGTGGGAGCCCCGGAACTTCTGTTCGCGATGCACATGAACCGCAACCGTGATGCTCGTGCCTTTGGCAGCGTCAGTTCATCGAAACAACGTCGAACTCCAGGCTCTTTCCTCCATGCTGCCGGGGTGGTCGCGGCATGCCGAGTCGCTGCATCACTCCTCGTGCATCTGTGGATGCATACTTAGGCCGTGCCGGCCTCAGAACTGTGGGGGCGAACCCCTCGGCAACGCGTCGTGGCGGAATGCGACAGACGCGGCCAAAGGGCTGTTGTCGACGGGTGCATCTCGCTGTTGGCGAGCCACAGAGCAGAACCCGAGCTGATCTTCGCACTTGGCGGGTCGCCCGCTCGTTGGGCCGTTGAAGGTGGGGAGCCTGGCCCCGATTACTGGCTGCGCGTCTGGGCGGCGCGAGGTCTCTTGTGGGTGTGGGACGATGCGGCGTTGCCGTCGATCCTTCAAGCTCTGAGGGATGATGCCTGGAGGGTTAGAGAGATGTCCCTGCGGGTCGTAACACGTCACTCCCTCGATGATGCGCTACCTCTCGTCACCGACTTGAGAGATGACGCCAATGCGCGCGTAAGAAAGCAGGCGGAGCGCGCCACAATCCGTCTCACGACCGTTGGTCGCTAGGACGACCTAGAACTATCGGTCCGACGCCAGTCACCTTCAGTGCTACTGCTGGACGCTGGAGGGCGCGACGCCTGCCTGCCGTGTGATCTCTGCACTGCTGCGGCCGATGGGGTGAGATCCTGGAGTGGAGGGCCACTCGCTCTGCAGGATCGCTACACGGTGAGCAGTCCGACGCCGAGGGTCACGACCGCGGCGGCAAGGAAAGCTGCACCGACGTACACCAGGGAGAGCAGCCTGTTCGGCTGCTGAACGTCTCGTCCTGCGACTGCCAGGAAGAACCCAAGCGGCATCAGGATTGCCGAGATCCAGATTCCATTTCGCGCCACAAACAGCCAAAATCCCCCGAGGTTGGTCGCGTCAACGTAGGGCAGCGCGACCAACGTCAATATCACTAAGACGCCGGCATGCGCGTGGCCAGCGCGGGAGAAGCGCAGCTGCAAATCAGTCGCCGGAATCGTTCCGCGCACGAGGCGCAACATGTACGTCCCGCCGTACTCGACGGCGACAATGCTGAGTAGCAGGACCCCTGCGATGTGCAGTGTGTCGGTCGAGACAGGCATCGTTCCTCCTAGGGGGGCAATAGGCGCACGGACTACCCCACCCCTTCAAACTATCGAGATCGAATGCCTTCAAGGACTTCGGAACTCAGCGCCCACAGTTCGACCGCGCGCCCAAGATCGGAGAACGATTCTTGCTGCCTTGACACGCGCTCCAAGGGAGCGGTCTCGTCAGGCGTCCTGACGGAACTTAGCGCCGAGGTTTCGCTTCGCTTGGAGGGCTTTCCAGCGACCACCCGGGTTTCCAGGGAGAGCAGCCGAAGCCGTCCAAACAACTTCGCGTCGATGTGTGCGCAAACGACGTTGACGTCACTCAGATCGGTGACGGGATCGCTTCGGCGGCCAAGTCGCATTGCAACGCTGCGACGACCTGTAGGGCCCTGATTCAAGCGCCTAAACATCACTGGTGCGCGCGCGAGCCCCCGTGCCGTTGGTGCTCCTTCTGCGACCTGCCACCTGTATTTCGGGCGGACGCGCAAATGGTTCCAGGCGATCGGTATAGACGCTCAGTCGAGACTCGGTGCTGACATCCTCTAGTTTGCCTGCGGTTGACCGCGCGAGGGCGCGGAGTTGGTCATAGCGTTCGCGACCAGCTTTCGATCCCAACACATAACCAACACCGAACAAGGTAAGGCCAACGAGCTTCATCGCTGCTCCTGTTGCCTTGCTGACGAGACCGCGGCACTGGCGGCAATCACACTCGCGACTCCGGCAACCACCCCGACCCCTACCCTCCCAAGGCGCTGAAGTGCATGGCCGGTAACTGCTGAGCCTGCGGAATCTAGCAAGACGTCCCACTTGCTTCTTCGGGTGAAGAATCCCATGGTCAGTAAGTCCTTTCACTTCCAGTTGGTTATTCGCCTGATTGAGAGTCGATGAGTTTGACGAGCTCGGCCTTTGACATCGACGCTCGGACCTCTAAGCCCCACGACTCGCCGAGATCGAGTAACTCCCGCTTCGTGAGGTTCGTTGGAGATACACCTTCGCCCTCCAAGGCCTCAAGTAAATCTGGCTTGGTCATGCTGGCGCGGCCTTCCACATCGAGTGCTTGGGCAATTCTCAGCAAGTCCTGCTTGGCGAGCACATCAAGGTCGCTCGCCGTGAGGTTAGGAAGTGTGGCTGTCATAGCGGCGCTCATTGGTTGTCCATTGCCGCTCACCCTTGCCGCCGACTTCCCGGCGCGATCGCGGACACGGTCGGCCTCGACTGCGCGTCGTTTGGCCTCGGAGGCTTGCACCTTCGCCCGCGCCGCAAGTTTTTCGGCTTCGCGAGTGGCTTCGGCGGCGGCTGCCTGCGCTGCCTGGGCGGCTTCGTCCGCGAACTGCTGGGCAACGCCAAGGGCTTTGTTTGCTCGCTGAATGGCCTCTGCGGCCTCTTCCTGGGAGTTCTCGGCGCGCATTTTCGCTTGGTTCACGCGGCTGGTTGTTTGTTCCTCGATCTTTTCGAGAGCCTTTCGGGCTGTCGCCTCTTCCTCTTGGCGTAGTTGCGACAATTGCTGCACGTTGTGCTCCTGGGCACGGCGAAGCTTTTCCCTAAGTTCTTGTTCAAGAACAACAACCTGCTCGTCTGCCACCTGTTGGGCACGCTCGACGCGCGTAGCCACCATTTGCTCCGCCTCTTTGCGAGCCTGCTCCACGGCATGGTCGGACTCCGCCGCGATTCCTGCCGCAGCATCCGCTTCGTCCTTGGCTCTCTGCGCCAAGCGAACAGCCGTGGCTTCGGCCTCGTGTGCGTGCTCCGCTGCGTCGTCTGAGCGGCGCATCATGTCGGCAACGGTGTCCTGACCGATCCGGGGGACCACATCTGCGATCAATTTCCCGGCGACACTCGCTGTGCGCCGTGCCCCGGCCATGCTGGGTCCAGCAGATTCAGCGGCTGCATGAGCGACCTCTGAAAAGCGATCACCGAGGTGGTTCACCTTCTCGGGAATCTCCTTTGCTGTCGGCTGCCACGCTTTGCCGATCAACCAGGCGGTGTTTGACGGAAGGTCCTTAACACCCGCCGCAGCGGCGTGCGATAGGCGGCTTCGGGTCTTGGCGTTGGGCATTGGGGATCCTCCAGAGGCGAGCATGTGACTTCGAGTGTTGGCTACCCCCCGTTGCTGGCTGCTAAACCCCGACGTGGCTAGCGGCGCGTTGTCAAGGCTGCCTTGACAAGTTGTCACTGTCAATGACACCTTGACAGACGTGACTCCGCCTCCTCAGAACTCGACAGCGACGTCGACCTGGGACGCCTTGCCGGCGACCTTCTTTGGCATTTCTGAGGAGCGTCCGGGGCAGCAGTGGCGATCTCTTTACGATGCGACGTGGGACGCCTATCGCACGTGGTATCTCAAGGAGGACGACAAACCTAGACCCAACCCAAACACCGGGCGCCGGATGCTCATGCGACACATGCCCGAGCTAGTCGACGTGTGGGAACAACTGGTCGAGCTTGCCGACGGCGACGCGACTACGGCGGCGATGCTCACTCAGTGGAACCCTCCAGCGTTTCTGCCTGGGTGTTCGCAAGTTGCTCTTCAGCAGCAGTCACCGGTGTTGCTGCGCAACTACGACTACCACCCAGACCTCTGCGAGCGAGTTGTGCTGTCCAGCAAGTGGGCGGAACGCAGGGTGCTCGGGATGAGTGATTGCTTGTGGGGATTGCTGGACGGCATGAATGACGCGGGACTTGCGGTCTCACTCGCCTATGGCGGAAGACCCGGAACGGGTGACGGGTTTGGGATCCCACTCGTGGTCCGGTATGTGCTTGAAATGGCGGAAACCATCGCCGAGGTCCGCAGTCTGCTTTCGACACTACCCGTAAGTTCGGCATACAACTTGACGGTTCTTGACCGTAATGCGGATGCCGGGACCTTCTTCGTGGCGCCAGAAACACCCCCGGAATTCTTTCCGATGCCGGTGGCAACTAACCACCGCGGACGAACCCCCGAAATTCCAGAACATGCTCGGGCCTTTCGCAGTGTCGAACGCCAAGACGTTCTGCTCAGTACGCTGGCCAGTCGGCCGAGCATGGAAACCATGATCTCGCGGTTGCTCTGCCCGCCGTTGCATAACAGCGCCTACACCGAGGGGTTCGGCACGATCTACACGGCGGTGTATCGGCCGGTCGATGGGGTCGCCGAATATGTCTGGCCGGATTCCCGATGGCAGCGGGCTTTCGACGATCCAAGCGCGACTCACGCCGTCCTTCTCGGCTCAAGGCAATCAAGGCAACAGTCGGCCAACTCCACGGCGTTGACCCGATCGCTGCTTCGCAATGACACTAGGACAGTGAAACCAAACGCAAACGGCGCGAAAATCGACGAATTAGCAGACCGAGCATGGGACGCAATCAGCGCACTTGCCGAGAGTGACGATCCGGCAGCCTTCACGCATCTGCTCGATCTCAGCCAGCATGTAGGAGAGAGCCTCGGTATGTCAGCGCGCCAGCTGGCATCTGCCCAGTCGTGGGCGGGTGTCGCGGACCATGCAGGGACGACGAGGCAGGCTGCTTGGGCGCGTTGGAGTACCTCCTGACAACGGTGCACGGTGAGTGGCGCAAAAAAAATTGACTCGCCAGGTCGGTAACGTGGATTCATGCCGCACGCTCACCTTGATGCAGACGGAAATCCGGCTACTGAACGCTGGCTGAAGGCGACCTGGCCGTTCGTGCGAGGGGAGCTACCGAACCAGCCGGCGAATGTTCTGGAGATCGGATGCGGACCTTACGGGGGCTTCATCCCACGTCTGCTTCGTGAGGGACACCGTGCTGAGGGGATAGACCCGGAGGCGCCCGAGGGACGGGCGTACCACCGAACCGAGTACGAACGATACGAGCAGCGGGATCAGGTGGACGTGGTTGTGGCATCGGCCTCCCTTCACCATGTCGTAGACATCGGTCAAGCGCTGGATCGGGTGAAGGCAACTCTTAAACCCCACGGGCGTGTGATCGTGGTGGAGTGGGCGCTGGAACGGTTCGACGAGCCCACGGCGAAGTGGTGTTTTGACAGGCTCCCCATACACGAATCAGATGACGAAGCCGGATGGCTGCACCGACATCGCGATCAGTGGAAAGCCTCAGGTCAGCCATGGGTCGTGTACTTCCAAAACTGGAAGCAGGCAGAACGCTTGCACAGCAGTCAGGAAGTCTTGCGAGAGCTCGACACGCGGTTCGAACGCCTCGCATATCGAGAAGTCCCATACTTCTTTCCGGACCTTGCAGAGACCACACGCGTAGATGAGCAGGCGGCCATCGATACGTTGCAGATCCAGGCAGCATGCATCCAGTACTCAGCGCAAAACCGCTAGTTGCGCGCCTTCCACCCTCACCCAGACGCGGGCGCCGCAGACGTGACAACGCTCGTCACTGCGCTTCAGGTAGTTGGAGTTTCAATGTGCAGTTGGACAAAGGGACGTCGTCGCGAACTCCTTTGAATACCGGCATCCGCAGGGCGGTGCCCGTCCATTCTTGGTACTGCACTTCGACAACGAATGGTGGCTCCAGCTCATTGATAGTTGTGAGGTCAGCTTCATTGAATCCGGAGCCGACGTCACCGACACGAATCATCCGGCCAGACGCATCCGAGAGGGCTAACGCGAGTGAGCCGAAACTGCCCGAACGTGAGCCCGTGCCCTCATTGAACCCGGTAACGATGGCGGACAACTCCCGAACGCGTTTCACTTTGAGCCAGTCAGTGCTCCGCCCTGATCGGTACTTCGAGTTACTCCGCTTAGCTATCACTCCCTCGAACTCCTGCGCTAGGACCGTCTCCCAGATCGCGTTACCCGATGGGGAGTAGGGGATCACCGTCAAACCATACGGCTGGAGGGTCTCCAGCAATTCTCTGCGATGGATCCACGTTTGCTCGCGAATGTCATGAAGTTCGTGATGGTAGAGGAGGTCGAACGCGACATAGGAAGCTACTGGATCCCCCGGGCGGCCATTGGTTCGCTGTACGAGATTAAAGGAAGGGCGGCCGCTTTCGTCGAGCGAAATGAGCTCACCGTCTATGACGAGCGGACCTTCATGTGTGGGACGCGATGTGGCCGAGAATCGCTGGCTGAGATCGCCGCCTGTTCGAGACCGCAGGACTACTCTCCCGCCAACGATGTGCATCAAACAACGAAAGCCGTCCAGTTTCGGTTCGAACACCCAGTCGACTCCAAGCTCACCGAGCACCGCCTCCGCCGGCTGACCAGGCTGCGCAGGGGTTGCCAGCATTGGTTTGACCACTGCGGCTGGACTTGCCATGGGAGCGGTCATTCCCAAATCGTGCCTTACTCCTTGCCCCCAGGTCACTGGATTCAGCGACGGCCTGTTTGTCCTGATCCTCAAGACCTTCATTTCGAAACGTCAAGACCGTGCCCCGGCCCCCAATGCAGGGGAGCCGGGGCTCGGTTGCCGGACGCTTATTCGGGCGCCACCTCTTCCCAAAGGCCCAGAGGTGCCAGGACTGACTCCATCCACGCCTGCACATCAGCGGTGTCGACGCGGTAGGGGAATCCTTGCCCACCACAGCTCCAGTTCTTCACCCACGAGTTGACCGCCAACACATCATTCGTGTCACCGGCGAAGATCGGGCCGCCGGAGTCGCCGAAGCAGGTGCCGACGCGGCCATTGCCGAAGTTGGAGGCGAGCTGAAGGTTATAGCCAGCGGTGTTCTGATTGCGCGCATTGATGATGAATGTTTCACCCATCAAGCGCTCTCTGAACGAGACGGTGTTCTGACCGTTCTTACCGTTGGTGCGCGTTACGCCATACCCAGAAACGGTGACAACTGCGTCTACACCAGTGCCGTGCTCGTCCGCAGCACCAACCGATGCGAGGCTTCCATAGGTATCAATGTCGGGATAAACCGCATTCACAGTGCCCGGCTCTAGCACGATGAGGCCGACGTCGTGCGTCTCCGGAATGGAGGAGAGGTCAGTGAACCCGTAGTTGTAGAGCCTCTCGGAGGTAACACCGCCCGATTCGGGGTAGCCCGAGGTGGCTGGAGTTCCCGTCACCGGGTCATAGTCGGCTCCTGCGTCCTGTTCAAACCAGATCCGTGCCATGGGGGCGACGTTTCCCTCTTCGTCGGCCGCCACACAGTGGCCCGCGGTCAAGAATACTTCCGAAGAGAGCAACGTACCGGTGCAGCGGTGGAGGAAAACACCGTCGTCGTCGTAGAAGGCGACCAGACCGACGTATTCGTGTTCGAAGTCCTCAACGATGTTTGGACCGGTGACCGCCCTGGATGGGGGCGCGAGCATTGTGCTAAATCCAATCGCTAGGACTAGTGGTGCCAGTCCCCAGCGCGCGAGCCTTGCGAGCATGTGACGCTCCTTCTCTGTGTTGGCCAGGAACTGAGTTGTCCCAAACCATCTGCCAGATACCCAGAAGCGTGTGAAACATGCCGGCTAGTCAGTTGCAGGCTCCGAAAGGGGGGCCCTGATCTTGCATGAGAGAGCCCTCAGCCAACCAGACCGCGCCGCTATAGCCGCGAGGTTCCTTCCCTTATAAGGGGCAGAAGGCAATGCCGTGGCGGTATTTGCCATCGAATCGTGAACCGTCGCTTCCGACCCACAGGCCGCCACTCGTCACCAAGAAGTCCTTACCCCCAACATCACGTGACTTTCCCGGGTTCCAACTCAGCGCCTTGCCCAGAGTGGGATCGATCGCGCCAATCCCCGGACGAGACACCGCACCCGTACCTGCAGAGTCACGACCGAACGGGTTGTCCAGCCATCGTTGGTGACCCTGGACGTAGACGGCGGCTCCCGAGATCGCCACGGAGTGCAATGTATCGCCACCGGTGTAGTTGATCCAGGTGGGTCGTGACGGGTTCGCGATGCTGGTTTCGAACCGCGCTGTGGCATCGCAGAGGTCGCGCCCAAGTCCGCCCGATTGAACAACGTAACCCGCAGAGACGATGGCAAAATAACTTCCGTTGGGCGCGAAGTCGACATCACGGAGATACGCCGGGGTGCTGGCTGCGCTACATCGGTTCTCCAGCGGCTGGTAATACCACGGAGCCAGGCTGGTGCTCGTCGCCCCTAGGTCGAGCATGAACGCTTGCCAACGTGTCGCGTTTCCAACCGAAGTGAAATTCCCAACGGCCACCAACTTGGTCCCTGCCGGGTTCACCGCGAACCGGTACACCTTGGTGGGGCCAGCGTTGGATGCGACTTTTCCAGAAATCGGAATGTTGATGTAGCCAGTGTCCGCACCGGTTGCTGGGTTCAGTGCCGCTAACTTCTTCGGGAAACTACCCCCGATGATGAGGCGTCCGCCTACCAGCCTTATCTCTGTGACGTTGCCCGACTTGATCGTCGGTTGGAACGCGGTGTCAATCGCTCCCGTTGTGGCGTTGAGTTTTACCAGTCCGCGGCGGGCGACCCCATTGACTGTCGTGAACTCACCGCCGACATACACAGAGGAGCCCACCGCTTCAATGGCCCAGATGATCCCATTGAACTGCGGGTTGAACGATGAGATGGCCCCCGACGACGCATCAAAAGACATGATGTGGGAGCGGCTGAGGGTCTGAGTGCGCGCAGAGTTGGCGACCCGCTGGAAATTGCCGCCAGTGTAAATGGTGTTGCCGAGCTGCTCGACGGCGTAGACA
>Ga0190272_10000277_pt1 | contig 29429 bp, 21 predicted proteins | sample Popmic504T_FD_133746 | JGI IMG/M metagenome (GOLD analysis project Ga0190272, IMG submission 133746) | Populus adjacent soil microbial communities from riparian zone of Shoshone River, Wyoming, USA - 504 T | ecosystem: Environmental > Terrestrial > Soil > Riparian zone | place: USA: Wyoming...
GACATCGCCGTGTCCCGGTGGGACATCACCGTGTCCCGGTGGGACATCGCCGTGTCCCGGTGGGACATCGCCGTGTCCCGGCGGGACATCGCCGTGTCCCGGTGGGACATCGCCGTGTCCCGGTGGGACATCGCCGTGTCCCGGTGGGACATCGCCGTGTCCCGGTGGGACATCGCCGTGTCCCGGTGGGACATCGCCGTGTCCCGGCGGGACACAGCTGTGTTTCACGAAAACATCACAGTGTCCCGACGGGACATCGCTGTGTCCCGGTGGGACATCGCCGTGTTTCACGAAAACATCACAGTGTCCCGACGGGACACAGCTGTGTCCCGGCGAAACCGAGCTGTGTTTCGGCAAAACCGAGCTGTGTCCCGGCAAAACCGAGCTGCGTCCCGGCAAAACCGAGCTGTGTCCCGCCGGGACCGACCTGCAACTCCGACTCGTTACTCGTAAATGCGCCGGTACTCGTTGCGGTTCCGCGTCACCGTTTTCACGTAGAGCCGCGTCTCCGCGTACGGAATCGACTCGATGAACAAGTCCATGTCCTCGAGCGACGTCCGCGCGATCCAGTCGTTCACCGCTCCCTCGCCGGCGTTGTACGCCGCAATGGCCAGCGTCGGGTTGTTCTGCATCAGCGCCAGCTTCTGCGAATACTCCGCGGCGCCGACGGCCACGTTCGTCTCCGGCTTGAACAGGTCGTTGCGCGTGATCTCGCCGAGGCCGCCCGCCGTGCCGATGCGCGCCGCCTCGTTCGGCATGATCTGCATCAGGCCGACCGCGCCGGCGTTCGACACCGTGGTCGGCTCGAAGCCGCTCTCCTGGCGGATGATCGATGCCATCAGATACGGGTCGTGCCCGCGGCGCTGCGCCTCGGCCTGGATCGTTTCCCAGTAAGCCAGCGGATAGAGGATCTGCCAGAAGCGCTTGGGGATGTTCGTGCCGCCGTGGCGGATGAACTCGCGGAAGCGGCGCTGCAGCACACCGTTGGCCTTGAACGGCTCGCCGCCGCGCACGTAGACGTCCGCCAGCATGAACTGCACGCCGAGGTTGTCCGCGTACTTTTCGGCCAGCCCTTTCATCTCGCGCGCCGCGGCCCGGTCGAGACCGACGTCCTGCAGCGCGCGCACGACCGCGAAGCGCGGCTCGTCGACCTTCGCCAGCTCGAGGTCGAGATCGGGGAACGTCGCCACCGACTTCGTCTCCGTCGCCGCGACCGAGGGCCACAGCTCCTTCGCCCGGTACGCGTAGTAGCTGGTCGGATACTCCGCCACGATCTGAGCCGCCTTCGCGTCGCGCTCCGCCGTCCGTCCGAACCTGTCGTGGATCTTGGCCGACCAGAAGAGCGAGTTCGTCTTCCAGTCGCCGTCCGGGTACGCGCGGATGTAGCGGTCGAACGTCTTCAGCGCGTCGTCGTATCGGCCCCACAGCGTGTACGTCCAGCCGAGGTTCCAGAGGTTCTCGTCCCCCGCGCCCGCGTCGATGGCCTTCGACAGGTTCTCCACCGAGAGCGGGTAGTTGACGGAGTCGGTGCTGTAGTACTTCGCCCGCAGGATCTTCGCCTCGGTGGCCTCCTTGCTCGACGGAAACTCTTTCTCCACCGCGTCCAGCCCGGCCAGGAAGATCAGCGGTTTGTCGTCGCGCCACGCCGCGCGGGCCCGCGACAGGATCAGCGCCGCGTCGCCCAGCTTCACGTTCTCCGTCTCGGCCAGCAGCGTCGAGTAGTTGCGCGAGTTGAACAGCGCGCGGATGCGCGTCGCCCGCGCTTCCGGCGCGTCGGGCGGCAGCAGCGTCAGCGCCTGGTCGTAGCGATCGGAGCGCGCCAGCTTCGCGGCCAGCGCAATCCGCTCCGCCGCCGGCAGGCTGGCCAGCTCGTTCTTCACGTGTCCGAAGGTCTGCTCCGTGTAACGCCCCTGCGTGTACGTGGTCAGGAGGCGCATGCGTGTGCTCGTCGCCAGGTCCGTGCGTCCCGCGTTCGCCAGCGCCGTGGCCATGCTCACAAAGTCCGCTTCGTTCAGCTCATCGATGGCCAGCTGGTTGGCCTGCTGCCACGCGGCGTCAGTTGACGCGCGGTCGCCGAGGCGCGCGTAGAGCGCGGGGAGCCGCAGCCGCGCGACCGTCGCCGCCGAGGTGTTGCTGATGGCCACGACCTCCGAGAGGATCGCCACCGCCGCCGGCACGTTGTCGCGCGCGGCCTCGGCCTCGGCGATGCGTACGCGCAGGAACGGCGCGACCGCGGGATACGCATTCGCCGCCTCGGTCAGCAGCGGAATGGCCTCGGCATACTGTTTCCTGTCGAACAGCTCCAGCGCCTGTCGCGCGAGGTCGCGCGGCGCGGGCCGCGGTTGTTCGATCTGTTGCTGCTGTTGCTGTTGCGGGACGACCGCCCGAGGGGCGACGACCGGCAACGGCCCGTCGGCCGGTTTCGAGCACGCGGCGAACATCGCCATCACGACCACCACACCCGCTACGCCACGACTCTGACCCATCGATCCCCCTCATTTTCAAATCCGACGCGGCGGAAGAACTCCTGCGCGTCCCCGGCATTCTCGACGACGATGCGGCGCCGCTCGAGCTTCGCCGCGAGCTGCTCCACTTCCCGCATCATGGCCCGTCCGATGCGTTTCCGGCGCAGGTGGCGCGCCACGAAGAGATCGCCGACACGGAGCGCGTCGGCGGTGACGTCGAGCGCCACCACGGCCACGATCTCGCCGAGGAGCTTGCCGAGCAGGCCCCATGCCGGAGGCGGCGTGTCGCCGAGGAAATCGTGAACCGCGGCATGATCCGCGGTCTCGATCGGGCGCACATAAAGTCGTAATCCCTTCACGTCAATGCCCTTTCAGCATATTCCCCGCCGCAAATAATTTCTTGACAATCCATGGGGGCGGCGTAGACTGCGAACCGTCCGCCATCCCCAAAAATCCGGCGCAAAGTGACTTGACTATGAACGTGCAGCAGGCGATAGCGCAATTCCTCGAGCATGGGCAATCCGTGCGAAATTTGTCCGATCGGACACTTCGTGCATATCAATCCGACCTGTCTCAGTTCCACGTGCACATGACCGACGTGGAGACTCCGGAGATCACTCCCGAGCATCTCGAGGTTTACCTCGACAAGCTCGGCGGCGGTCCGTACCGCGACACGTCGATTCGCCGCAAGGTCGCCGCGCTGAAGGTCTTCTTCCGCTTCCTCGAAGAGCAGGGCGTGGTGAACGAATCGCCGGCGCGCAAGCTCAAGATCAAGAAGCCGGTCGAGAACCGCGTCCCCACCGTGCTCTCGAACCGTGAAGTCCGCGCGCTGCTCGCCGCTCCCAAAGAGCAGGTCGAGGAGCTGTCGGTCGTCCGCGATCACTCCGCCGGCAGCCGCAACCGCTACTTCTGCGCCGTCCGCGACAACGTCATCCTCGAGCTGCTCTTCTCGACCGGCATCCGCATCGGCGAGCTCGTCGCCCTCAACGTCTCCGACGTCGACGTCGAGCGCAAGCAGATCCAGATCACCGGACGCGCTACCCGCGGCCGCGCCGTGACACTGTCCGCCTCCGAGTCGCTGCCCGAGGTCATCACGCAGTACCTCGAGCTGCGCGGCGAGCGCACGCTCTCCACGCCGGCGCTGTTCGTCGGACGCTCGGGAACGCGCCTGACTATCTACTCGATCGAGAACATCTTCAAAAAGCATGTCCGCCTCGCCGAGATCAAACGCCACGTGACGCCGCACTCGCTCCGCCACACCATGGCCGCGCAGCTCGTGTCGTCCGGCGCCGACATCCGCGAAGTCCAGGAGATCCTCGGCCACGCCTCGATCCTCTCCACGCAGGTCTATACGCGCCTCCCGATCCAGAAGCGCAACCGCAGCATGGGCAGCGTGCACGCGCAGATCGCCCGCCCCAGCAGCGTCAGCGACGTCAGCGATCCGACGCGATTGCAGATCAAGAAAAAAGCGTAATCGCGAACGGCGGGCTTCGGCCCGCCGTTCTGCTTTTGGCGCGTTCGCAACTTTCCGCTCCCGCCCGCCGTATACCGCCTCCATGTTGCACATCGAGTCGGTCTCCAAGCGTTTTCGTTCCGGTAACTACGGCGTCCGCGACGTCTCACTGCGCGTCAACGGCGGCGTCCTCGGCCTCCTCGGTCCGAACGGCGCCGGCAAGACCACGCTCATGCAGATGATCGCCACGGTCACCAAGCCGACCGCCGGCCGCATCTTCTTCCGCGACACCGACGCCGTCGCCAAACCCGACGAACTGCGCCGCCGCCTCGGCTACCTGCCGCAGGACTTCGGCGTCTACGACAACCTCACCGCCTACGAGTTCCTCAGCTACTTCGCCACCCTCAAGGGCGTGCGCAGCCGCAAGAAGATCCAGGAGATGCTGGAGATGGTGAACCTGCACCACGTCGCCTCGCGCGCCGTGGGCGGGTTCTCCGGCGGCATGAAGCAGCGCCTCGGCATCGCCCAGGCGCTCATCAACGATCCCGACCTCGTCATCGTCGACGAGCCCACCGCCGGCCTCGATCCCGAGGAGCGCGTGCGCTTCCGCAACGTGCTCTCCGACCTGGGGGAGGGGAGGCTGGTCATTCTCTCCACGCACATCGTCTCCGACGTCGAGTCCATCGCCACCGAGATCGCCATCATGCGCGACGGCGCGCTGGTCGCCCATGCGACGCCCGAGGCGCTGATGCGCGGCGCGGAGGGGAGCGTGTGGGAAGTCGTGCTGCCGTCCGAGCAGTTCGACGCCGTGCGCCGCACGATGCACATCTCCGGCGCCGTGCGAAAGTCCGACGGCGTGCACGCGCGCATCGTCTCGCCCGTCCAACCCGTGCCGCATGCGACGCCCGCCGAGCCGACCCTCGAAGACGCGTTCCTCTTCACCATGAAAGGGAGCGCACCCGCCGCGGTCAACGAGAAGGTCGCATGAGCGAGCGCATGTTCCGGCTCATCGCCATCGTCCGCGCGGACTTTCTGATCCGGCTGCGCCGTCCGTCGACGATCGTTGTCTTCCTGCTGCTCTCCGCGGTCCCGTATCTCTGGATCCCGGCGCCGTCCACGGGCCGCGCGCTGATGCAGATCAACGGGCAGCGAGCGCTCTACAACTCCGCCACCATCGGCATGGCCACAGCCGTCCTCGGCACGATGTTCATCGGCCTGTTCGGCTTCTACGTCATCTCCAACGCGCTGCGCCGCGACGTCCTCTCGCGCTGCGGCTTCGTCATCGCCTCGACCACCATGCGCGGCAGCGAGTACATCGCCGGCAAGTTCGCGGGCAACGTGGTCTTCCTCTCCGTCTTCACCATGGGCTTCATGGCCACGGCCATGGCCATGGTCCTCGTGCGCGGCGAGGCGCCGCTGCAGCCGCTGCTCTTCGCGAAGCAGTACCTCCTGCTCGCGCCGCCGGCGATCGCCTTCGTCTCCGCCATCGCCATCCTCTTCGAATCGACGCCGCTGCTGCGCACGAAGTTCGGCGACGTCCTCTACTTCTTCCTCTGGATGGGCCTCCTCGGCGCGGTCGCTTCCTCCGCGGATCGGGGCGGCATCCGGCAGTGGGCGCACCTCTTCGACATCTCCGGCTTCGCCATGCTGCAGCAGCAGTTGCAGGCCTTCTACGACACCGACTCGCTCGCCATCGGCTCGTCGACCTTCGACGCCGCCAAAGGGACGATGGACTTCGCCGGCCTGCGCCTGACGCCGTACTGGCTGGCCATGCGCGCCGCGGCCACGCTCTGGCCCATCTCGCTGCTCGTCCTGGCGCGCGTCTTCTTCCACCGCTTCGACCCCGCCCGCGTCCGCTCCGTGCCGAACGAGAAATCGCGCCGGAGCTGGCTCGGCCGCCTCAACTTCATCTCCAAGCCCGTCGCGCGCCTCATCGTGTTCATCCTCTCGCCGCTCTCGCGCAACGCCGCCTTCCACGACGCCCTGTCGACGATCGCCGCGTTCCCGCTGACCGCCGTCGGCATGGTGATCTTCGCCATCGCCGCCCTGGCCGCCGACAGCGCTCAGTCGCTCTTCACCGGCGTCCTGCCCATCGCCATGGCCGGCTGCGCCATCGCCATCGCCGACATCGCTTCCCGCGAGAAGCGCGCCGGCACCACCGCCCTCATCTTCGCCGCCCCGCGCCTCCGCGCCGGCTTCGTCCTCTGGAAGTTCGCCTCGTCCCTGATCGTGGCCCTGCTTTTCCTCGCCGTGCCCCTCGCCTCCGCCATCCGCACGCGCCCCCACCTGACCCTCGCCCTCCTCACCGGCGTCGTCTTCACCACCGCCGCCGCGACGGCCCTCGGCATCCTCAGCTCCAACCCCAAAACGTTCATCGTCGCCTTCCTCACGTTCTGGTACATCACCACCCAGGACCGCGGCGCCTCCCCCGAGCTCGACTTCGCCGGCTGGTTCGGCACCGCCACGCCCACCGTCATCGCCACCTACGCCGCCCTCGCCGTAGCCTCCCTCATCCTCGCCCAACTATTCCACGCGAGCGAACTGCGGAGAAAATGGTGAGCCACCAACCTCTGTCATCCCGAGCGTGAGTCGAGGGACCTGGGCGGGTGTGAGGCGCGATGCATGACCATAGGGCACGAGAACCGCCCACCAGCGAATCCTGCTCGCTTGCCCTCGTCCCCCGCCGCATGAACGAAAATGCCCGAATGCGAGTCACCCGCACCGCCCCAACCGCCTTCCTCGCCGAGCTCGAAAGCGAACAAGAGCTCCGCGACGAGCATCGCCTGAACCTCTCCCAGGGCGGCCTCCGTCTCCCGACCCCGGAGACCGTCCCCCTCTACACTGCCTTGCAGGTGACCCTGCGCGGCCCCTCCGGCGGCGAAGCCACCGTCCGCGCCACCGTCGTCGCCACCCTCCCGGACGCCCTCGCCCTCGCCGTCGAAGGCTACAGCGACGACCACCTCGCCCTCCTCCTCGCCAACCCCGCGAACGACGACTCCGAGGACGACGACAAACCGCAAAACGTCTGGGACCGCATCCGCGCCCTCTCCCAGATGGAGAAGCTGCTCCTGGCCGTCAAAGCCGACCGCACCGAGCGCACCCTCCTCCTCCAGGACAACGACCCCCGCGTCCTCCTCTCCCTTCTCCGCAACCCGAGACTGACGATCGAAGAAGTAGCCCGCCTCGCCAAGTCCCCCTTCCTCACCTTCCAGATCGCCGACGTCATCTCCAAAGCCCCGCAGTGGATGCCCAACCTCGACGTCCGCCTCGCTCTCATCCACAACCCCAAAACCCCACCCGCCCTCTCCCTCCGCATCCTCCCCACCCTCCCCGACACCGAAGTCCGCAACATCGCCCGCACCGGCACCAGCATGCCCCTCAAAACCGCCGCCCTCCGCAAACTCCAGGGAGGAAAGTAGCGCCGCCCCCCACCCCCGCGCTACAATCCCGCCCTCCTCTGAGCGGGCGTAGCTCAGTTGGTAGAGTAGGAGCTTCCCAAGCTCTTGGTCGCGGGTTCGAATCCCGTCGCCCGCTCCAGACCTTCCTCACGCCCGCAATCGAGTGTCTTGAAAACTGAGCAGAACCCACCACTCGTGCGTTTCGCTGCGGATCAGCGCTGCTGTCTCCTTGACGATCGCCTGCAACTCGGCGTGCTCGCGCGCGCGCAGGATTCGTTGCCGCAATTGGCGGAAGGAGTGCGCCATGCGTCTCGACCGCTCGGCGATTCTCTCGAGCTCTAGTTGGACCGTGATGGCGTGGATGGCACCGGCCCAGACCGGAAGAACGATCGCCAGAAACGTGATCCACGTGCCGAGCCCGTGAGTGTCATGCCCGACGCCGAAGCCGTGAAGAGAAGCGAGGACGAGCGTCGCGCCGAAGAAGACCGTTCCGAGCCGATGGCCGAAACGCGCGATTCTTTTCTTGCGGTCGGCGTTGTCGACATGGAATTGGCACTGCGCGTCGATCCAGCACGACACAATGAAGTTCTTGAGTGGCTCAAGGGGAGTCTCCCCGATGTTCGCGCCCGCCTGGCGGCTCATGTGCGCGGTCACGCGGGCCAGCCACTGCCGCGGACCTTCATAGAAGGGGAGCACCTCCTGCGAATCGCGATCCTCCGCGTCACGCTTCGGGTTTGCGAGCGAAATGAAGATTGCCGATCGCAGCCTCTCGGCGAGATAGCGATTGGAGAGCCAGCGGTCATGCCACGCTCTCTTCCCGCTGCGCCACCACAATCCGAGAACGACGAGCATGGCCACGACTTCGAACGCGACGATCCAGAGGTGCCTGCAGGAAAAGTGTTTGCGCCAAGGCGATGCTCATGCCGGCTGCGGCGAGGATCGACATGGATTTTACGGTCCAGGCATGCCGTCGTTCGTAGAAGACGGCCAGCATGTCCGCTCGGGCGTGCTCATGGACCAATGAGAAGAGCCCGGCGTGCCATGTGTCGAACGGCGAAGGGGACGCGGCGTCACCGCTACTGAGTCTGTCGCGAGCGCGCGGCAGGATTCCGCGAGCAAGGAGGCATCGACCGCGGCGTTGGCACAATACTCGGCTTGCTGGCTGTAGCCGGCCGACAGTTGATCGCCTCGTGGAAACTCGGTGGCCTTCAGGGAAGGTAGGAGGCTGCGGATCCAGCGAGGAGTCATTTGCGGAACTTCCGAATGAATCCAGAGGACGACCCGTCCGGTTTCCAAAGCGTACCTGATGATCTGTGCCGTGCCGCCAGTCCCCGATTCCGGCTGGCCGTTCCAGACCGCGATGAGGATTTCCGAGGCGTCGACGATGTGCTCGCCGGCGTGGAGATAGTCGAGTCCCCTTTGCTCGTCCGCATCCATAGGCGGTTTTTCGAGCTCTCGAGCAGGAGCCGTTATTCTCGACGCCTTCACGAGCAAGGCGTCGAATTCGTACCGATCGATCGCTTCGACGAAATCCTTCCGGTGCTCGTCAAAGGGAAGCGGAGCGATCACTTCGAGCCGGTCCCCACGTTCCAATGCCACGCGAGCCACGACGCGGTCGGCGCCCGCGGCAAGGGTGAGATGACGACGATCGACAGTGGCGTCGTGGGAGCGGAGAGCGTCTCGGCAATGCGATCGAACAGCTTGCGCACGGCTTCTTCGACGATGACGCCGGACGCCGAACGATGGCCGGTCACCCCGATTCTCAATTCGTAGGGAAATGTCGAGTGGACGCTGCTCATGATCGGCGTCGTCGGCGAGTGCTCATTTCCATCGCTCGTGCGTGTATTCGACGGCTTCCTGCGCCGAGAGTTCGTGGGTCATGTTCCCGGTGCGGATGTACAGGCGGCGGTCGATGTAGATCGGCTTGTGGGCCGGTTGGGCGTCAATGCGACAGACGTCTTTTCCGTCGATGGCCTCGAAGCCGAGATGAACGAGGGAGGCAACGTCTTTACCGTACTTCTCGATAAAAAGCTGATACGCGTGTGCCTGAAACCCATCGCGATTGTTTTTTTTGAGCGTCTGATAGTCGTGGTCAAGACCGACGATGGTTCCGTTATCTGCTACGCCGATGAGAAGGGTGCCGCCCTCATGCGCGTTCAGGAATGCGGCGACGGTCTGGACGATCTTGGTTTCCAGATCCTTGTTGGTCTTTTGCTGTCGAAAGTCCCAGCGAAGCGAAGCCTTGAACTCGAGACGCTCGCTCTCGCCCTTGGCGATGAGATCCGGCAGCGGCCTGTCGGCGCGATGAATGCCCGACGCCGAGTCGTCACTTCGAGGCACAGGAGCCGGAGATGACGGTTTTGGATGCCCGTCGGTCGCGGAGAGAGCAGCCATCAACTCCAGCATGCCGTGACGGGCGTAGAGCGGGACTCCCTGGAATTCGTCCAACGGAGGCTCGATCGGAATGTCCTCGAGACACGCGGTAATGATAAAACGCGACCGCACGCCTTTCTGCTTGTCCATTGCCCAATTGAGCTCTTTGACGATCACGCCTTCTTTGATCGTCGACTCTCTGGACAAACAGAAGACGAAGAAGTCCGATGCCTCGATCGCCGCCTTGATGTCCGGCTCCCACTTCTTTCCCGGGATGATGCTCTTGAAGTCCATCCAGGGAAGGTACCCGCGAGCCATCAGCGCCTCGTAGAACTCGAGCACAAGGGCGCGATCTGCCACCGCGTACGACAGGAACACCCGTTTGCGATCGAGCGGATGATCGAGGAAGAGCCTGATGGTCTCAGCGAGTTTCGCAAGCTCCTTCTTCGACACATAGCCGATGGCGCTGCGGGGGTCGAGCCGCGGCTTGAACTCGGAGTAATCGCCAAGCATGATCGCTCGCAGTTTTGGTTTGGCTCGCCGCATCACGCTGAGCACGTCGAAGCCGGAGCCTGTGCCCACGAGCTTCTGCTCGATCACGACCATGTCGAAGCGCTCCTGGTTGGCCCACCAGCATGCGTCGTCTTCATCCATCGTCGCTACGACTTCGAATTCCTTTTCCAACGACTCCCGGATCTGAAGAAGCCAGTCGGCATGGTCATCGAGAACCAGAACGCGCCCAAGCGGCACGATAGCCGACGTCTCCGCCGGAGGCTCGACCGCTTCGACGGTGATGGGGATGACGGATGCGGCAGGTGTCACCGCCCGCGCCGAGGTTACCTCGCCGAGAAGCGCTCTTGCCTGTTCGTACTCGAGCGGCTTCTCGACGTACTTGAATGCGCTCAGCTGTTTCGCAGCGGCAGCTTCTTTCGAATCGTGTAGCGAGGTGATGACGACCACTTCCCCGGTCGGAAGGTCTTGCTCTCTTGCCTGTCGAAGAACTTCCATGCCGGGCATGTCCGGAAGGTCGACTTCGAGAAACGTGACGTCGAACTTCTTCTGTCGAAGGAGACGGAGCGCATCCGCCCCGGTTGCGGCCTGGCTGAAATCGCACCCGAAGCCTTCCAGAGAAAGCTCAAGGCTCTCCCGGGCGGCTTGCTTCTCGTCAACCAGCAGAACTCGCGAGGGCTGTAGCATCCTGCTGTTCTCCGGTCGGCTCTGCTCGAGGGACGATGACCGCGAAGCGCGCTCCTTTGCCTTCCTTCTTGTGGTGCTCGATCCGGCCGCCGATCTGCTCGAGCTGCGTCTTCACGAGCCACAGCCCGATTCCACTGCCGTCGGCCTTCGTGGTGAATTCCGGCTCGAAGATCCTCGACTCGTAATCCGTCGGAATGCCCGGGCCGTCGTCGTCGATCAGGAGGACCGCCTCGGCGCCTTGCGCGGACGATGAGACGCCGAGATGTCCGTCGGTCGAATCCGCGAGCGCTTCGAAGCCGTTGATCAGGAGATTTCGCACGATCTGGAGGAACGGGTTCTCGTAGACCGAGCAATAGAGCGGTTCCGTGCTGAGGGCGGTCGCGTCCAGGTGGATATTTCCGAGGTTCTGGTACTGAGGAAGCCGCTGCAGTTCGGCGATTGCGTTGCGGGCGAGGTCGTTGATGTTCAGCACCTGCTTTTCGCCGCGCCGGGTCATTGCAAAGCCGGAGAGCTCATTGGCGAATTCGCCGGCCTGCGCGGCCACGCGCTCGATCAGATCGAGCCGCCGGGCCACGGCATCGGGGATGGAGCTGAGTTGCGCGCGGAGGCCGGCGACGTTCGCGGGGATCAGGCCGGAGGTGTTCCGGATCTCGCGGGCGACCGCGGAGATGAGAGTCGACATCGCGGTGTTTCTCTTGTAGATCGTCATCTCGGCGTTGGTGCGGTCGAGCAGGGTCGCGTTTTCCAGCGCTACCGCGAAGAAATCGGCGAAGCTCTGCAGCAGGCTCTGGTCGTCATTCGTGTAGTGAGGAAGATCGCCGCGCCGATTGACGACCTTCATGACGCCGATGAGCATTCCCTTGGCCAAAATCGGCACCGTCATGAGCGTCTCGATGATGCCGGGCTGTCCGCCTTCGCGGTCGGGCAGAGATTCTCGAATCGCATTGTCGTATTTGCCGTCGTTCCCCGGAGCGGGCACGATCGGGGCTGCCTTCTTTTCCAGCGCGACGCGCCCGGTCACACCCTCGCCGAATTCGTACGACGCTTCGATGAGATCCATGCCGGAGGTTCGCCTCAGGACCACACGGTTTTCACCTTCCGGCTTGAGGTAGAGCATCGCGATCTGGGCCTGCATCGCTGCCGCCATCTGCTCGGCAGTCACCGTGAGCAAATCCTCGACGGAGTGTGTCTCATTCATCAGGCGACTCGCGGCGGCGACTGTTTCGGCGAGCGCCAGCCGCTGGTTCGAGTCGCGCCGCAGCTCCGCCAGGCGGATGCCGACGGCGAGCAGACGTGCGGTGGTCTCCAGGAGGAAGCAGCAGTCGGTACCGAAGCCTCTCTCCAGGATGCTGGGCTGCTCGGGCCCATAGTCCTTCGATTTCCTGTTGATGACCCGCAATACGCCCTGAATCTTTCCGCCGATGTGGATCGGCACGCCGAGATAGTGCTCGAGCTTTCCGGATGGCGCGTGGCTGAGAAACCCTTGCGGGTTTTCGCCTTGAAAGGCGGGATGGTTGACGGGTTTTGGGTTGTCCGGGCCGATCGGTTTGTCAGGATTCGGAAGATGAAGAGTTTTTTGATCCTCGAACACGGTTCCGGTGAGGCTCTGCCCGGGCCCGTAAGACTCGACCGTCGGATCCTTTCGCTCCGTTCCCCCTTTTTCGAATGCCCATTCGACGCGCTGAGTCCATGGGTTCAGGCGGAAGATCGCCGTGACCTCGGGATGGACGAGTTTTTCGATCGTGTCCGCCACCGCGCGGTAGATTGAGTTGAAGGGATCGGGGTCGTCGAGGCTCGAGATCATCCGATCGAGCATCTCGCCGATGCGCTCGTAGTCCCGGTGGATCTTGTGGCGCTTGAGATTCAGCCAGTACTTCGTGAGCGCGAGCGCGGCCTGGGTCGCAAACTCGTCGACCAGTTTCCGCGTCTCCTCCTTGTCGAAGAAGTTCATCAGCTGGCTGCTGACGTTGAGAACGGCGTCCACCGCGTCGCCGAAGAGACCGGTCTTGATCGGAACGATGTACGCCGACGAAACGGTTCGCCAGTAACGGTCTTCCTCTTCGCTGCGGGCGGGGCCTGCCATCGCTTGGGCGGCGAAGGACTCGAACTCCGGCAAGTGCTGCAGATCCGAGAAGAACTCAGGGATGCCGCTGCTGACGACACGACCGGAGAAAAACTCGCCTTTCGCCTTCGGCCGGTCGAACATCGCTTTCAGGGTCTCGCCCGATCCGGTCTCGCGCGGTCCGGCAAAACCGTTGATTCGATAGTCGCCGCGGTTCACGTCGACCATTCGAATGTGGCACGTGTACCCCTCGACCGTGGCGAGTACGGCCTCACAAATCGTGTCGAGCGTCTTGTCGAGAGATTGGTTCTCGTTGATTCGCTTCTGCACGTGCTGCACATACTGAATCTTTTTGGCGAACTCCACGCGCTGGAGATCCTTGAACGCCTGGTCGACCGCAAACCGGAGGGCTTCGGTCGGGGTCTTGCTCGCCTTGGGCAGGTAGGTAAACACCTTCAGCGCTTCGGCTTCCTCAGCCGAAAGGCGATTTTCGTGGCCTGTCAGGACAATGACGCGGTACGAAGACGGGTCGACGATGTGCTCGAGAAGCTCCTGACCTCTGATGGTCTCGCTGTTGTAGTCGAGGTCGAGCAGGACCACGCGGATCTGTGGATTCGCATTGAGCTTCGCGATGCCTTCGGCAGGCGACGCGGCCTCGATGAACCGGTACGACTTGCCGTCTCTGGCTAGAAGGAACTTGATGTTCCGGCGATAGATCGGGTCATCGTCGACCAGCAGAATCTCTTCGATCATGACGCGTCTCCCCGGCACTTCCACAGCATCGCTTCGATCTTTCCGTAGTCGATCCGAGGCTTCCTGAACATCGTCGCGCCGGTCGAAGCGATCTTCCTGAGCGTGTCCTCGTTGTAATGCGCCGACATGAAGATGACCGGAGTGTCGATTCCCTCGGCGCGAATCGCTTCGTACACCGCCACGCCGTCCAACTCCCCGATGAGCGCGACGTCGAGAAGGATCAAATCCAGCGTGCCTGCCGACGCTTTCGCCATCGCAACCGCGGCGGCGCCGTACTTTGTCCACTGAACGTCGGCGCCGTATCGGGCCTTGAGCTCGGTCACAACGCTGAGTCGAAACAAATCCTCATCCTCGACCACCAGTATCCGGCACATTCCGGCAGCCTTCGCGGGAGTGTTCTGTCGGGCGTTGACCGGCTGCAACGGCCGTTCGTCACCGCTCCCGAAGAGATATGGCAGACCCTCCGCATTCATGGCGCGTGTCCCGACGACGATCATGATTTCGGTACTCCGCTGTCGAGCCCGGACGGATCAACATCGAGAGGGAGGACGATCTCGAAACAGGTCCCGTCCCCTGTGGGCGTCACGCTGATCGTACCGGAGTGATTTTCGATAATTCCCTTCGTAATGAACAAGCCCAATCCACTGCCGGTCCGCTTCGTCGTGAAGAAGGGCGTAAAAAGACGGTCCCGCGTCTTCTCGCTCATCCCGCCACCGTTGTCGCACCACCTGATCCTGACGGTCTCGCCCTCCACGACGGCGGTGAACGTGATCCGGCCCCGGCGTTCGTCTCTTCCGGACGCGAGCGCAATGGCGTTCAGGGAGTTTCCGAATAGATTGGCGAAGACCTGACGCATCTGTTCCGGCTCGGCGAGGATCGCCACGTCCGCCGCCGGGGGGCTGACGATGAAATCGACGTCGGCGATCGTCGCCCGAAACCGAACTCCGGCCTCGAATTCGGTCATGAGCCCCGCAACGCCGATGATTTGCGGCTCCGGCGGATGAACCTTGGCCGTCATCAGCATGTTTTGAAGCTTGTTCATGATGCCATTGGCCGCGCTCAGAATCCCCCAATGAAGCTCTTGGCGGTTCAAGTCGCTCGAAGGGCCACGCTGAAGCGTGTTCACGAAGCCGAGGATGGCACCGAGGTCGTGCTTCATGTCGTGGCCGACCGTCTGGGCCATCGAGCCGATGGCGGCGAGCTTTTCCTCTTCGACGCGCGCGTTCTCGGCGTCGATCATCGGCCGCGCGTCCTTGAACACGCCGATGCTGCTGACCAGCTGTCCGTCCTTGTCCAATAGCAAGTTGGCCGAAATGCGAATCGGGATGACGTGATCTTCGAAGTCTTTGATCCGTGCGTCGTAGGAATGAATCGTGTGTCCAGGGGCCTCCCAGAGCGCACGGCCGATTTCACGAGCATGCTCTTCGGATTCGTAGAACTCCGCGACGGGTCTTCCGATCGCCTCCTCCTCGGAGATCTTCCAGATCCCTTCGCAGACTTCGTTGAAGTTCACGATATGGCTGTCGCGGTCGATGACGATGATGGCGTCGGGCGATTTGTCGATCAGCTCTTCGAAGTGGCGACTCTTCTCGATGAACATCGCGTTTCGCATCGCGCCGGCGATGTACGTGGCGATCGCCGTCAATAGCTCGAGCTCATCGTCTGTGAAGCCTTCGGGATCGAGGTCGGGTGTTCCGGCGGCAACGGAGTAGTGAGAAGCCTTCTTGTTCAACACGCGAATCACGCCGAGAGGACGGTCGTCCGCGGTCAGCGCCGTTCCGATGAGAACCGGGACACCCAGGTAGTGCTTGGTGATTCCGGACGGCAGCTTTTTCGAGTATTCAGCGGCGTGCGGCTCGCTTTTCGCGATGTCGTTGTCCACGATCGGTACTTTGCCGTAGAACACGCGGCCCGTGAGACTCTCCCGCCCCTCCTTCTGTTCGAGCGCTCGGAGGGCGTTGAGATTCTCGGGGGCCGCGACAGCGACCTTCCTGAGCAGGTCGCCGCGCTCCTCGGGAATGAACAGCGCCGCCTCTTCCGAGCCGACATGCTCGGCCACCAGCTTGACGACGTTCTCGAACACCGTCGCCGAGCCTTCATGCTCCTGAAGCTGCCTGCCGATTTGATAGAGCAGTTGCAGACGGGTGGCGCTGCGATGACTTCTTGCGGCAAGCTCCTGCGACAGGAGTGCATTCTGTTGGGCGAGCACGATCAACGGCTGCAGGCTGTTGAGTTTCTCGAGATCCTCGTTCGTGTAGTGAACGCTGTGCCGCGATAACACCCCCAGAACTCCAAAGAACCTTTCCCCGATCATGATCGGGATAAGGCGTCCGGCCCAGGGAGGTTCGACGACCGAATCCTTTCCCATGACTTTCGCGACCGCCGCCAGAAACGGACGTTTCATCAGCGATAGTGCGTTCGGAGCCAGTCGCTCGACCGTCGCGTAGTTCTTCTCCAGGATTCGTCTGGCAACAGGGATATCGTCCTTGGTGGCCAGGGGACCGGTCGCGGCGAAGAATCGAGAGCGGCCCTCGCCGCCCGCGAGAATCATCGCGGTGAGGTGGGACCGGGTGAGCTTCATCGCCGCATGGAGGACGGAGTCCATCGCGTCGCCGAGCGGCTTGTTTGCGAGGAGCCGCTCGTGGATCTCGTCGATCGTGTCGTTGATTTTCTTTTCAAAACGAATGCGGGAGCTCGCGAGCTTTGCGGCGTTTAACGCGACGCCGGGAAGAATCAAAAACATGGCCACAACGCCGAACGTTACGGCTACAGACAACGGACGCGACGCGCTGGCATAGGTATGGAGGCCTGCCGCCACCAGACTCACGGGCAGGCTCCACCTGAGCCCGAGATACCGGGAAACGGCGGTGATCGGGAAAACGTACAGAAGGACGAGCCATCCTCGTGAGATCCCGTCCGCAAGCGCGACCAGCGAGGAGATCGCCAGGATGTCGGTCGCGTTTGCGATCAGCCGGAAGATTCGTTGTTCGATCGCATATGCGGTTCCAGTGGCCAGGATGAACGTCACGGCGGAATACCAGCCGATGACCACGATCGCTTCGCGCGGAAGGATGTTCGACAGGAGGGAAAGGCCAAGGACAAGGAGTGCCGCGGGGAAACGGACGCCCAAGGCCTTCCGGTAGACACGGAAGTTCGTAAGTCGCGCAGTTGCCGATGTTGCGCCGCTAACGGTCATGCCCTCGGTTCAGTGAAATCGTTGCCACCCGACAAAGCGGGGAGACAGCGAGACCATAGCTCGGCTTGGACCACATCGCACTTGTAAACCGGATTACCCAGATATCTTAAGGAGTGACGCTGTAACCAGAATCCCTACCCTGCGTAGCCAAAAAGGAAGAGAGTCAGGCAATGCGGGCGGTTGGCGATACCGTTGGGCGACGGCGAACCTGATCGAACGTCATCGACCCCAATCATCGGCGTACTGGAACGTTCAGGCAGTCTGTCTCATTCGGTGTTGACACACAGGGAGTCGCCGTTTGGTGGAAGCTCGGAACGAGTCGTTCCTGGCTGAGCCTGTCCGAGTGGATGGCGAAGAGGACGCGCAGGTGTCTATTTCGGTGTCTATTTGGGTGTCTACGACACTCATTCCTACCCTTGGACGCGCGAGACGATGCTAAGATCCACGCGGCATCCATGCAGCATCAGAGACTGCCGGTATCTGTTGCGGAGCGAGTAACTTAGCGACCATCGAACGTGGCTTAACCGAAACGATCCGGGTAATTTCCCAAGCTCTTGGTCGCGAGTTCGAACCTCGTCGCCCGCTCCAATCTGAAACTCAATTCATTCCAGCGAGCGATAAGCATCAACCACGGCGAGGCTACTCCGACGGTCCGATCTCCGCCTGTTTCAGCGGCGCCGTGGCCGGGCCGTTCAGCACTTCGCCGCGGGTGTTGAAGCGCGAGCCGTGACAGGGGCAATCCCAGCTCTTCTCGGCGGAGTTCCATGCCACCGTGCAGCCCATGTGTGTGCAGGTCGGATCGACGGTGCGGAGCTCGCCGTCGATGCGGGCGACGGCGTACTTGGCTCCTCCGGTCGAGACGATCTTTCCTTCGCCTTCGCCGACTTCGGCGACGCTTTTCGCTTCCACGTCGAGATGCGTCACCTTCTCGATCATCCGTTTCGGGAACTCGATGGCCTTGGTGACCACGTTCTCGAGGATTGAGCCGAGGTTCTTCCGCGCGGGGTCGTACAGCTTCGCGAAGCGGTTCTCCCGTTCCAGCGCGAAGTCGGCCAGCAGCATTCCGGAGAGCGTGCCGTAGGTCATGCCGGTGCCGGAGTAGCCGGTGGACATCCAGACGTTTTTACCATGCGAGCTCTCGCCGATGAACGGCAGCATGTCGGCCGGCTCGTTGATCTGGCCGGACCAGCGGTGCGAGAAGGTGGTCACGCCGAAGCGGGAGCGGCAGTAATCCTCCAGCGTCTGATAGCGCTCCTCGTCGTTCTCTTCCTTGCCGACGTCGCGGTCTTCGCCGCCGACGATGAGGAAGAGGCTCTTGCCCGTATCGAGGAGACGCGTGTAGTGGTACGGGTACGCCGTGTCCCAGAACAGCGCGTCGGTCACCTGTCCCGGCTGAATCGGAGCCGCCACGACGTACGTACGGGTGGCGTGCATCTTCGCCCAGATCGTGCCGCGATCGTTGATCGGGACGTGCGTCGCCAGCAGTACGTGACGCGCGCGGATGCTGCCCTCTTCGCTCTTCACCACGCAGAAGCCGTCTTTCTCCGCGTTCTGCACGTCGTGGATCAGCGTGTTCTCGAAGATGCGCGCGCCGTTCTTCACCGTCGCTTCGGCGATGGGGAGCAGGTATTGCCGCACGTGAAAGACGTACTGATTGCGATAGCGGAGGCCGCCGATCGTGGGGAAGGGCAGCGGGACCCGGTCGACCCATTCGCTCTCCATGCCGGCGCGCCGCAGGTCCTCGTGCTGACGCAGCAGGTATTCGCGATCCTCCTCGTTTTCGGTATACAGGTAGCCGTCCACGGCCTTGAAGCCGCAATCGATGGCCAGCTCGCTGACCAGCGAGCGAATGAGCTCGACCGCGGACCGGATGGCCTCCGTGTCGGTGCGCGCGCCTTCCTCGCCATGGACCTTGATCATTTCGCGATAGTCGGCGTCCGTGGTGGCGACGATGTGCGCCGTCGTATGCCCGGTCTCGGACATGGCAATGCGGCCCTTGTCCACGAGCACGACGGACTGGCCCGCTTTCGAGAGCAGCCAGGCCGCGGTGATTCCGGTGATGCCGGCGCCGACGATCGCTACGTCCGCGTCGACGTCGCCGCTCAGCGCCGGATAGTTCGTGGATGGCGTCGTGTCGATCCAGAGCGACAGCGACTCGTCGGAGCCTGCAGGATGTGTGGTCATGGCGTCGCCGAAGGCGTGCAAGAAGCGCACGCAATCCCCAATCCTCGAGTTGGGAAACTGCTTGGCCTGTGGTGGGTGTGGGCCCGCGAGTGTTCTTCACTGGTGCACCCGTTGCACCCCCACCCCCCGTCGTGATCCGCGCCGTGTTCATCACCCTCATCGTGCTGCTCGCGGTCGGTGTGGGGCTTGGTATCTTCACGTTCGGGTACGCGCGCGGGTCCTCGTACCTGACCAACAACCCCGAGGCGTGTGCGAACTGCCATGTCATGCAGGGGCACTTTGACGACTGGCGGCATTCCAGCCACCGCTCCGTGGCCGCGTGCAATGACTGCCACACGCCGCCGGGGCTCATTCCGAAGTACTACGTGAAGGCGAAGAACGGCTTCTGGCACTCCTTCTACTTCACCACCGGGAGCTTCCACGAGCCGATCCGCATCACTCCCGCGAACCGTGTCGTGACCGAGAAGGCGTGCCGCAAGTGCCACGCCGCGATCGTCGCGGCCATCGACCCAAATCCCCATCCGGAAGAGGCGGATGCGACGTCGTGCATCCGCTGCCATTCCACCGTCGGACACATGAGGTGAAACAGATGACCGCTCCCGAGACAGACTCCGAACGCAAACGCCGGCGCAAACGCTTCTGGCTGTTCATGACGCTGCTCTTCGTCGTCGTGGCCGCCGTCACCGCGGGCGTCACTGCGCTGCTGGTGAACATCTTTCAGCACAAGCAGGAGGCGCGGAATCCGTTCGTGCGCGTGGTCGAGCTGACCGACGAGACCGTCGATCCCGTCCCCTGGGGCCGCAACTTTCCGCTCCAGTACGACGGCTACAAGAAGACCGTCGACCAGGTGCGCACCCGCTTCGGCGGCAGCGAGGCCGTGCCGCGCACGCCGACCGCGGCCGATCCGCGCTCCGTCGTCGCGCAGTCGCGTCTTGAGGAAGACCCGCGCCTCAAGACGATGTGGGCCGGCTACGCGTTCTCGAAGGATTTCCGCGAGGAGCGCGGCCACGCGTACATGCTGCAGGACCAGGAGCTCACCGAGCGCCAGCACTTCGCCAAACAGCCCGGTACCTGCCTCCACTGCCACGCCTCGGTCTACGTTCCGTACAAGCGCGCCGGCGGCGGCGATCTGATCAAGGGCTTCGAGAAGCTCAATCAGATGCCGTACTTCGAGGCCCGCAAGCTCGTCACGCATCCCGTCACCTGCATCGACTGCCACGATCCGCAGACGATGGAGCTGCGCATCACGCGTCCCGGTTTCATCGAAGGGATGCGGGCGTTGCGGACTTCGCAGGGCGTCGCCGACTACGACGTGAACACGATGGCCACGCGGCAGGAGATGCGGTCGTTCGTCTGCGGCCAGTGCCACGTCGAGTATTACTTCAAGGGTCCGGAGAAGCGGCTGACGTATCCGTGGTTCAAGGGCCTCAAGGCCGACGAGATCCTCGCGTACTACGAAGAGGTCGGCTTCAAGGACTGGCAGCACGCCGAGACCGGCGCGCCGGTGCTCAAGGCGCAGCATCCCGAGTTCGAGATGTGGAATCAGGGCATCCACGCGCGCTCCGGCGTGGCCTGCGCCGACTGCCATATGCCGTACGAGCGCGTCGGCGCGATGAAGGTCAGCAATCACCACGTGCGCAGCCCAGTGCTCAATCTCAACAACGCCTGCCAGACCTGCCACAAGTGGCCGGAGGAGGAGCTCAAGGCGCGCATCGACACGATCCAGGGGCGCACGTTCGAGATGCGCGGCGTGGCCATGGACGCGCTGATCGCGCTCATCACCGACATTCGCGACGCCAAAGCCGCCGGCGCCTCGGATGCGCAACTGCTGGCCGCACGGAACGCGCAGCGCAAGGCTCAGTTCCTCCTCGACTTCATCGAGGCCGAAAACTCAATGGGCTTCCACGCCCCGCAGGAAGCGGCCCGGGTGCTGGTGCGGTCGATCGACTACACACGCCAGGGCCAGGCCTCGCTGCGCGGCGTCGCTGTCAACTGACACTCGCAGTGGAGCCGCGAAAGGGAGACGACGAGAGGCCTCCGGCGGGCCGGTGCGACCGGCGGCGCTTGTTGGCCTAGCCTGAACGCACACCTGTCGACGAAACACTGTTTGCGCAACGGCCTGGGCACAACAAGCGCCGCCGGTCGCACCGGCCCGCCGGAGGCCCCCGGTCGTCCTTCTTTCGTAGCTCCAACGCGAGCACGCTCAGGGGCGGCAGCGACTCGTTCTGCCGGCCGCGTAGATCGTGACGCGCGATCGCGATCCGTACCCTTTGCGGATGAAGGGGCGCGCCGCGGCCGAGCCGGCGCCGACGAAGAGGTCGACGTGCGCTCCGCGGAAATGGCCTCGATCGGCGGCGATGAACATGCCGTCGTGGATGGTTCCGTCCGGGAGGCGCGCGCCCTTCAGCTGGGGGATGGAGATTCTCGTTCCCAGGCGGACGAATTGCGGATCGACGGCGATGGTCCGGTAGGGGATGAGGCGGCAGCCCGTGCTCCCGAGGCCGTATTTGGCTGTCGAGATGCGAAAGCGGCTCTCGTCTCCGACCTTCTTGATGTAGATGACGGTTCTCCCGTCGCGCAACCATCCCGAGCCCTGCCGGACAAGGTCGAGCTTGAACTGTTTGTGCGTGCGGGCGATGACCCGTCCTCCTGGATCGCGCAGCACCGCCGACGCGTCGCCGCGGTATTCGGGGGAGCGCTCGTCGATCACCCAGTAGAAGGTCACCAGCGCACGCCCCACCTTCTTCGGAGCAGCGGCCGCGGTCTCGCAGACGACGAGACAGAGCACGCAAGCCACCGCGGTGCGGAACGGGATGCCGGCACTCGCGAACAAGCACTCGACGGCGTTCCGTGGCCTGCGCTGCTGCCGCCTCGAGTCAGTCACGTGCACTCGTTGCCGCGGCCGCGGCCCTGAACTGCGCCGTCCGCGTTTCTTCGAACGAGCGAAAAATCTCCCAGGCGCTGACGCCGAAGACGTAGGCGGCCATCAGGAGCAGGTGAATGCTGGGCATGTTGCGGCCGGACTCGAGGAGGCCGAGGTAGGAGGCGGTGACGTTGAGATGGCGCGCGCAGTCGCGGAGCGTCCATCCACGCTGGAGACGGAACTGCCGGAAGATCTCCCCGAAGATCACTGCATCCGGACGCGGTGTCGTTTTCGGCATGCTCGACAGTATGCATAATCCCGGGATGGTGCCGGAATCCCAAATTGAGTAGGGAGCACCATCCGGGGATGGAGCCCGGGACTCAAATTGAGTAGGGAGCACCATCCCTGGATGGAGCCGGGACTCAATTTGAGTGGGGAGCACGATCCCGGGATGGTGCCTTGGACTCAATTTGAGTGAGGAGCACCATCCCGGGATGTAGCTTGGGACTCAATTTGAGTGAGGAGCACCATCCCGGGATGTAGCTTGGGACTCAATTTGAGTAGGGAGCACTATCCCGGGATGTAGCTTGGGCTTCAAATTGAGTAGGGAGCACCATCCTTGGATGGTGCCCGGGACTCAATTTGAGTGGGGAGCACGATCCCGGGATGGTGCCTTGGACTCAATTTGAGTGAGAAGCACGATCCCGGGATGGAGCCCAGGACTCAATTTGAGTGAGAAGCACGATCCCGGGATGGTGCCCGGGACTCAATTTGAGTGAGGAACACCATCCCTGGATGGAGCCCGGGACTCAATTTGAGTGGGGAGCACCATCCGGGGATGGAGCCCGGGACTCAATTTGAGTGAGGAGCACGATCCCGGGACGCCCGTCAATCCAGACTGCACGTCTCCGTCCCACTCTGTGCCTCTGAGTCTCAGTGGTGAATGAACGTGCGTCAAAGCTCCGAGCGCGGCCTCTCGCAAGAGACGATGTTTGTCGTCCGAGGGACGATGGTATTCACACTGAGGCACAGAGTCACAGAGGGGACGGAGAACTCTTTCCCCCGGCGGCTGCTCTCGACGTATGCGGTCCGGCGCCGCGCATATGCCGGCGGCGTAGACTCACCCGAAGGATTGGTCGTACGCTCTTCATATGAGCCGCAGGAAGGTGCAGCGGGTTCCGTATCGTCTCGATCCCTCGGGGGTGCATCTCACGAGAGGTGAGATCGTAGCGATCCTTCGCGGGGCGGACATGATGATCGGGCGTGGCGGGCGCACGCAGCTCGTGAAGCTGCTGAAGGGGTCGCGCGAGGCGAGTGTGCTCGAGCACGGGCTCGATCGCTGTCCGTCGTACGGGTACTACCGGGAGCTTTCCGCCGACGAAGTCCTGCGCCGCGTCGACTGGACGATCGTGCATGGATTTCTGCGGATCGAATACGACTACCGCCTGCCGGTCCTCATCTTCACCGACCAGGGCTGGGCCATCGAGGTCGAGACCATGGCCGAGGAACTGTTCCACGGCTTCGACGCGCGGCTCGCTGCCGGACCTCCATACGACTTCTCCGATCTGCAGGACCGCAACCGGCAGATGATCCTGCTCCTGCTCGACAAGATCGAAGCCTCACGGCGTCCCGAGCTCATCCCGCTGCTCCGGGCCTGGGCCGAGATCGACTACGCCAAAGTGCGTGCTCGCATCGGTAGAGTCATCCGGACGCTCATGGGGGCGTGAGAGGAAAGAGGAAAGAGGACGCTCCGCGTATCGTGATGCCTTGTCTTTCCTCTTTTCTCTTTTCTCTCATCCCCGAAGTTTCCTGTTCGGGGACAGAGTTGGGCCCTGCTCGCCGGAGACAATGGGACGGTATGGCGATGAAGAACATCATTCGGGCGCTCGTGCTGTTGTTGTTTTTCGTTCCCGCGGCGTATGCGCAGGCGCCAGGGGGATGGGCGGAGCTCGTGCGGCAGTTCGATGCGTATGTGGCGACGGACAAGATCGTGGGGGCGAGCGTCCTTTACATGCGGGACGGGAAGGTGGTGGCGCAGCACAATGCCGGCTATGCCGACCTGACGGCGAAGCGGCTCGTCGACAATGACACCGTCTTTCACTGGGGCTCGATCACGAAGATGCTCACCGCCATCGCCATTCTGCAATTGAGGGACGAGGGGAAGCTCACGCTGGACGACAAGGTCACGCGCTATGTTCCGGAGTTGCGGCGCGTGCACGATCCGTACGGGAAGATCGACGAGATCACCATTCGCATGCTGCTCGATCACACCGCCGGATTCCAGACCGGGACCTGGCCCTACGACAAGGGTCTGCCGTGGGAGCCGTTCGAGCCGAAGGAGTGGGCGCAGCTCGTGGCCATGATGCCGTACGAGCAGCTTCAGTTTTCTCCGGGCGAGAAATACGGCTACTCGAATCCCGCGTACGTCTACCTGGGCCGGATCATCGAACAGGTGTCGGGCGATCCGTGGGACGGCTACGTCTACAAGAACATCTTCACGCCCCTCGGCCTGCAGCGCAGCTATTTCCGTGGAACGCCGAAGGCCCTGCGTCCGCATCGCTCGCACAATTACGCCCTCGCGCAGAATGAAGCGGGTGCGGTCAGCCCCGTGGATCACGGCACCGACTTCGACCCCGGGATCACCACGCCGAACGGCGGCTGGAATGCTCCGCTGTCGGATGTGGCCCGCTTCGCCGCCTTCCTCAACGGCAAGCCGGGCAATGACAACGTCCTGGTCCGCGCGTCAGTCGAAGAGATGCGGCAGCCGGGCAAGCCGATGAGGGAGGATCACTGGATGGGCCTCTCGACCTTCGTCATCAAGCACGGCCAAACAACCCTCCTCGGACACACGGGCGGACAGGCCTTCTTCAGCGGTTACCTCTACTTCAACCCCGCCACGTCCGCGACCGTGATCTACGCGTTCAACACGGCGATGGGCAACACCGACCCGTACGTCGCGTTCCGGTCGCGCGTGTACGACTTTCTGGCGAAGTAGAGGAATGAGGAAAGACAAGGCGGACGTTATGCGGAGCCGCCGTTGCACGAGCTACCACCAGGAGATCGGGTGACGAGGGAGCCTACGATGCGTAGAATTCAAGGCTTCCCAGCACATGTAGGTGTGCATTTGCGCCCGCAATGACCGCTCTTCCTTTCCTTCCTCCGCGAATTCGGTAACCATTCTCTATCGGCGTATCGCCGGTGTTGACGATATGTCGGTGGCCGATGGTCGATCACGAATTCAACGAGGATGTCCAGCTCGGAATCTTGAACAAAGAGGTGACCGAGCTTGCGACGAATTGGTGTTCCCATCTCGAGGTCCATCCCGCGGGTGGAATCGCGATGCTCGAACAGCTCACGGGGCTCCCGATCGGGCTCCGTACAGTTGCGTGCAAGCACGCCACGCGTGGCGGTTCTGCGGCCATGGACCTGCGCGCGGTGGCGTTGGAATTTCATGATGAGAACTGCGTCGGGTGCCCGCACCGGCAGCCGGTAAGCTTCCCGAATCTGTCCCAACTCGTAGGGGAGCGGGATCGTGTGAGAGCACAGCGGCAGGCGATGCTCGAGCGCGAGCAAGAGGAGGCGGCAAACGCGTTCAAGCTGCGCCAGGAACGACGTGCCGCTGCGCGCCGCTCGGCGGATTCACTCCGAGCCACCACCGTCGACTTGATCGAAGAGCTCGACAAGTCCTACGACGGCGAACGACATCAGCGGCTGGCGAAGCTCGCGTCCACCGTACCAGAGCAGTTCGATGACGCGATTCGCGGCCTCTTGTTCGACTTGATCGATTCGGGTGGTGAAGGTCGCACGCACGCAGCGCTCGATGCGCTCGTCCGTACCGAAGGCGACAAACGCAGGCTCGTAGGTACGGCGCTGGCGGCACTCGCGCGGCACGAAGCGGTGCTGATAGCGTCGGACATCGTCGCTACGCATCTCGATGATTCATTCGGCGGCGAGATCGACGCAGCGCTGCCCGTCGTCTTTGCAATCGCGAGTCCCATCCGCGAGCGTTTTGCCGAGGAAGTGGAGCCGAGGTTTGGTGCATTGGATCGAGCATTTCAGTACTACCCGAGCCTGTGTGAGCGCGCGTTGGCTGAAATGCTCCGAGTCGATTCCGAAGCATACCGGATTGTTGCTGCGCGTTGCGTGGAACACCTCGTGAAAACGGATCCCGAGTTGGGCCCGCGTCTGGTGCCTCCGATGCTGAATTCGTTGAGGCTGCGGGATACGGCGTATGGCGAAATCGAGGGCGCTCGCCGCGCCGTCACTCGTTCGCTCGGCGAAGCGTTCAAGGCGTCGCCAGAGAAGATGGACGGGCTTCTCCATGATGCCTATGCGCGCGGAACCGAACGTGCTTCGATTCTCGATGTCTATGCCCAAGTTTGTGGAAGGCAAAATAGTTACCGCCCGAAGGAGCTTGCGTCACCAGATGTGCTGCGCAGGGCGTTCACCCGGTTACTTCACGCGATCGCCGATCCGCAACTCTCGCTCGAGGAGCTTCGTACGCTGCGGTATTCGTTCGAGGAGAATGCCAAGCACCAGCCGGAGATGCTCGTCGAATATTGCGAAGGGCTGATCGGAGTGGTTGCACTCCTGATCCAGCATGCTGCCGCCGCGAACGTACCCCCAAGCCCTCTTGCCCCGACAGCGCCCGATCCGCTTGCGATGCTTGAGCAGCAGAACCGAGCAGCACTCCTCGGGCCACTGCTCCGCGACTTGACTAAGCTCATTGGGATCGCTGCGGAGAAGGCACCCAATCGACTCTTGCCGGTGCTGGTCGATCTGTTCGACAAGACGCCCAGCGAGCAAGAGGGTTTGCGCGCTCGCGTGGTGCAAATGCTCGCCGGAGCCGCACAAAACCGGCAAGCCGTTGCTCGGATTCTTCCTCAGGTCTACCGCGCGTTACTCGACGAATCCTCTCACGTGAGATCTCGCGCCGCTCAAGCATACGGAACGATCGCCAAGTTTGGAGTCGAGGATCTTCCCGCGTTGGTTCACGAGTGCTTCTTGAACCTCGCGGGAGACCGGGAAGGTGCCGTCCACGTCGCGTTTGCTGATGTCCTGCGGGACATCAAGCTGCCGCAGGAGTATCGCGCGCGAGCGGTACGAAACCTGAGTCTTCTCATCCAGGCATACGTCCAAGGTCGGGACAATGCCTCGCACACACGCCGTTTGATTGAAGCATTCTGCCTTCAGTACGAAGGTGATTTCTCGCCCGAGGTTGTGGAAGCGCTGCTCGCGATCGCCGAGGGAATGCCGCACGACGAAGCAGCGCAGACCGTCGTCGCATTGCGGTGGAAGCTTCGTCGGGATCCAAGCTGGATCGCGCTTGCGGCGAGCCTTGCCGCGATGGATACGCTTGCAGACTACCGTCGCCACGACCTGCTCCAGGAACTTGCCCGCTGCGAGTCGCCCATGGTGGCCCAGCATGCGACTGCCATTCGCCGCGCGGTCCTTCTGCGCGTGCAAGAGATGCCCCTGCCTCGGTTGCACCATGACGACGACTTCGTCAACGTTACGGCCGAAAAACTGATGCTCGCGGGAGAGTGGGCTGAAGTTCAGGGACTCCTCAGCGAAGTGGAGGCGCTGTATGCGGCCTCACCCGTCACAAAGTGGCGTCAGATGCGTACCTCGCGGCAGAGGACGGCTGTGGACGCGGAACGCACCACATCTGTCGACGAACGGATCGAACGCGCTCGTGCGTGGCTTGGCGTCGAGGTCGAAACCGAGATCGATCTCGAAACGAGTCTCCGCGCACGGTTCGCCGCAGTGGTAGCGCTGGGCGAAGGTGTCGATGACGGAGACGAGGCGCTCGATGGCGCCGCGGTGGCGTTGCAGGTATCGGCCGCCGATATCGAGGACGACGAGATTCGTCAGGAGTACCTGAATTTTGCACGTGTCCTCGACGCGCTCGTGTTCCTGCGCAACTGGCGAGATGCAACGCGTTCGGCTGAGCGTGACGCCGATCGTTTCCGGCTCGCTGCCGTCGAGGCGGCGAAGGACGTCGCAAAAACGGCCAGCCGTTTCAACACGAGCGGATTGACCGAAAGGATTCGTAGCGTACGTGAAATCGACGACGTCCCGGTACTTTACGCCGAGGCGCTGACGATCTCTCTTCCCATTCCGTTCAGAAAGCAGCAGCGATTTGCGCTGACCCCTCCAGGACCGTGGAGGGGCGAAAGGAGAAGCGATACGCCGGAGATCACGATTGCGTTTGTTCGTTTCGAGTACGAAGGCAAACTTCTTTCCGAATCACATGTGATCGCACCGAATCGCGTTCACGATCTGTCGGTGGAAGTTATGGTCTCCGACTGGCCTGAAAAGGCCACGGCGCTGAAAGTCGACGTGCTCCCTCTCGAACCTCAATCGATCTATCACTTCCCGGAATTCACATTTCCGAGGCCGGATGGACCTGCGCCGTTCCGCTTGAACAGCACCGGGCGTGTCGTGCTTTATGTCGCCCAATCCCTGCTGGCGGCGCCATTCCAAGTGAAGTACCGCGCCTACTTCGTCCCGGAGGTCGTGGACGTACGAGTGTCTGTGGAGGGCCAGAGACAACTTCAGGTCTATGGCTACGATCCGTTGGCCGAACCGCAGACCGGTCACCGAGGAATCGATCGGAAGCTTCTGGACATCAAGAACAAAGTGCGGCGGACGGGCATCTCGGATCGAGAGACTGAGGACTTCATGCGTCTTATGGTGTCGCTCAGCTCTCTCGCGTGGCGCACGTTGGCCAGCAATCTGTTTGCGGGTGGCAAGTGGCCGGAAAAGCGCTTTCAAAGCGTCATTGCGGAGGAGCTTCGGAGAGACACGCGGATCGGCGGGGAGCTCGAAGAGCATCCGCGGGCCGCGGGCGGAATCACCGACCTCTCGTTTCGTCAGATTCGCACGGAGCTGAAGGTTAAACGCAGACGCTCGGCGTCCGTTTCGGATGCAGCTGCATATTTGAGCCAAGCAGCTCAGTACGCGGTTGGCAGCGATCGACGAACCGGAGTCGTCTGCATGCTCGACACGTCAGCGAAAACGGGCGCACCTGGAGCCGCTGAGAACGACGTTGATCTCGTCGTCGTGGATGCTCCCGCAGGTTCGGGGGTGCCGGTGGTTCTGGGAGTGGTCATCCTTCGCGGAAATCTGCAGTCGCCCAGTGCATTCTCAGCGTGATGACTGTTAGTCGGTGAATTCGATTTCAGAACTGATGCTACCTGTCCGCCTGCATGCTGTGACCCACTCGCCGCTCGATGCGCACTTCCGGTGACGGGTCGCGTGTACGACTTCTTGCGAAGTAGAGAAAAGAGGAAAAGGCAGCACGACGCGGAGCGTCCTCTTACCTCCTTCCTCTTTCCTCTGATCCCCCCGTCACTGCCCCATATGCACTAACTTAGCTTGAGAGTTAAGCTAAACGTATGAAGGAACGGGTGGATGTGCGGGAGTGGATAGAGTTCCAGTGGGATTATCTAGTCACATTTCTGGGAGGAAGGGCGCGGGTAA